>NPIG01000116.1_pt1 | contig 72015 bp, 65 predicted proteins | sample 8637441 | NCBI WGS metagenome assembly NPIG01 (sample SAMN07420675, study PRJNA396082) | bioreactor metagenome | isolation source: sample BR6 brine-fed electro-methanogenic bioreactor BR | place: Japan: Kochi | collected 2016-06-14
TGACCGATCTGGAGTTGCGGGATACGTATCGTGGTGCAGATGTTGTTGTTGTGCCAATCAACGATGTATTTCAGCCAAGTGGCCAAAGCGTCACGCTGCAAGCCATGGCCTGCGGACGTCCTGTCATCTTGACCCGGACAAGGGGGCTGTGGGCCGCGGATATCATGATCGATGGCGTGAACTGTATTCTCGTTCCACCTGGGGATTCGGACGCTCTTCGTGATGCTATTCAAGAGATCTTGGAGGATACCGAGAAATCTCGACGAATTGGATCTGAGGCCCGGAGAACGGTGGAGATGCACTTTACGATGACTCATGCGGCAACATCGCTTAGAGGCATCATCGAAAACGCCGTGAAGGTATCAACCAAATCATGAAGATCGCCATCGGGTACGTTCTTCAGGAAGGACCCTACGGCGGAGGGAACAGCATCATCATTTCGATGGTCCGTCTGCTGGCCGAGGCGGGGCATCAGATCGTGTGGTCGCTGGACGACGACGACATCGACATCATCGTCCTCGTCGATCCTCGGGTGCGCAGTCCCAACATTTCCTTCGCCGCCGGGGCGATTGCGCGCTATCTCCTGTTGCGGAACAAAAAAGCGATCGTCGTTCAGCAGATGCACGACTGCGACGAACGCAAGAACACGCACTCCATGAACCGGCGGCAGCGGATCGCCAACTACGTCGCCGACGCCGCGGTTTGCGTCGGCACCTGGATGCTGGATCTCGATCTCGTCCGTCCCGAGCACCGGTCCCGTTTCTGGTCCGTCCTCAATGGCGGACGGACTGAGGTATTCAGCACCGGCGGCCATGTCCCTTGGGACGGGAACGAACCCATGCGTCTCGTGACCCACCATTGGGGCGGTCATTGGATGAAGGGGTTCGATGTTTATCAGCGCATCGACGAGGCGCTAGACGATCCGGCATGGCGGGATAGGATCGATTTCACCTATATCGGAAACGTGCCGGCGGGTTTCCGTTTCCGGAATGCCCATCATCTTCCTCCGATCTCCGATCAGACACTGGCCGACGAGCTGCGCCGGCACCATGCCTACATCACTGCTTCGATCAACGAGCCGGCCGGCTTGCATCACATCGAAGGCGCTTTGTGCGGCCTCCCGATCATCTACCGAAATTCCGGCGGCTTGCCGGAATACTGTGACGGTTACGGCGTCGTGTTTGATGGCGTCGACGACGTTTTCGCGGCCGTCGATCGCATGCGGGGCGAATACGACCTATGGCGGGGACGGCTCGCGAATTACGTTCACACCGAGCACCGCATGGTGGACGCCTATATCGAGCTGTTCGAGCGCCTTATGAGCGAGCGCGACGAGATCGTGCGTGCCCGGCGCCTGTGGCGGAATCCGCTGCTGCTGGCGCTCAATCAGATCCCGTTTTAACGCGAGGCCGAATGCGGAAAGACTACATTCGCGACAGGGAGGAGACTGGCTCCGAGATCGAGTTCGTCGAGCGGTTCTGGACGGAGAACTGGAAGCGCTCGGGCGAGGTCGAAGGCCACGTGCGCCGCTTCTCGGGCAGGTTGGATCGCTGGCGCTTCAAATCGGAATGGCGGTTGATGCGTCGGTTTCTCGACCGCTTGCCGTCGCGGCGGATTCTCGATGCCGGCTGTGGAACCGGCGAATGGACCCGTTTCCTGCGGGCCCAGGGCTTTTCGGTGTTGGGTCTCGACATCAGCCGCGAAACGGTCGACAAGCTGCGCTCACTGTTTCCCAACGAGGAGTTCGCGGTTGGGGACATTCGCGACACCGGCCTCGGAGCCGGCCAGTTCGGCGGTATTTTCTCCTGGGGGACCTTTGAGCATTTTGAGATCGGCCTTCAACCCTGTATCGAAGAGGCGCACCGCCTCCTGCAACCGGGCGGCTATCTGTTCATTACCGTTCCATTCGATAGCTTCGGGTTGGCTCTCAAGGGCCTGTTCGAACGTCCGGATCCCGGGGCGGTACAGGGGTTGCGCTTTTACCAGTGGCGGTTCTCGAAGCGTGAGCTGGCCTTGGAACTTTCCCTGGGGGGGTTCGAAGTCGAGAAGGTCCTCCCAATCCACCGGCGTCAGGGGATCGTCCGCTTCCTCCACCACACCTTTGGTGTCCACTACGACAACAAGGTCTTGAAGGTGGTGGGGGTTCTGCTCGGCATGGTGATGCCGCGCAGCCTGTGCGCGCATATGCTAATGGCCGTGGCGCAAAAGCCGCCAGGAAATCAGGAATGACGATGTTGCGAAAAGGGGGGCGAGCGCTCCTGTCCGCGTGCCTTCGCCCGGTCGGGCTCAGGCTTACGCCGAGATACGACGACTGGCCGGAGATCTGGGCCAGGGATGCCGAGTTCGTGAATGCCATGGCCCAGATCAAGGGGACAACCCTGGTTCCGGAAGAACGTTGTTTTGTGCTGTTTCAGTTGGCGCGGACTCTCAATGCCAGTCAGGGTGACTTTGCCGAAGTGGGCGTTTTTAAAGGCGGGACCGCCTTCCTGACGGCCAAGGCCGCTCCGGCCAAGGCTCTCCATTTGTTCGATACGTTCGAGGGGATGCCGGAGGTTAATCCCGCCTGGGACGGCCATAAGGCAGGCGATTTTGCCGATGCGCGATTCGACGATGTGCGTTCTTTCCTTGCTCCGTTCGGGGAGCGCATTGTTTTTCACAAGGGGATGTTCCCGGAAACCGCCGTTGGTTTGGAGGAAACGCAGTTCGCCCTCGTCTACGTTGATGTCGATATCTATCAGTCGGTTAAGGATTCCTTGGCGTTCTTCTATCCCCGTCTTGTGCCGGGCGGTGTCGTGGTGTTTGACGATTTTGATTCCCCGAAATGCCAGGGTGTGCGGCAGGCCATTGAGGAATTTCTGATCGACAAACCCGAGCGGCCGGTCGTAACCGCCTTCTATCAGGCGATGCTCATCAAAGGCGCCACAGACATTCAGGAAAGCTAGGTTGGGGCTGGGAGGTGATCTTATGTGGACGGCGATCCTCGAGGCCGTTCATGACCATGATGGCAAGGCTCCCATCGCCTGCTACACACCGGCACTGTCGGACATTCTGGCCGGTCGCCTGTACGACGGGTCGGCCTCGCTTCGCGATTCCCAGATCTTACGCGACAATCCCTTTCTCGCCTTCAATGAGGCCCGACCAAAGAATGTGGCGGGCCGCGCTGTCGATTCGCTCGGTGTCGCTATTTTGGCCTTGCCGGGCTGCCGTCGGATCTTCGAGAACTGGGTTTTTCGACGCGCCGAACGGAAATGGCGTGATGGCGGGCCCCATTTCGTTCACATCGACATGCGGCGCCATTCCTACGCCGCCCGCCAGAGCCGGCACAGGACCTATTGGAAGAACGGTCGGGCCCTCGATGCGATGGCAACCCCGTTCGGGATCAGTCGCGTCGAGGTGGTGCCGAATCTCCATTTCTCCGACGACGAAAACCGGGAAACCGCACGTCTGTTGTCGCAAACCCACATCCAGGACAAACCGTTCATCGCCGTCGAACCGGACACCAACCGCGATTGGTTCGGCGAACTGCGCGCCTGGCCCCTTGAGCGCTGGCAGGCGCTCATCGACCGTCTGCAGAAGGTGAGGCCCAACGTGCCGGTCGTACAGATCGGGCTTGGCCGGTCGGGTATCCTTTCAGGGGCTGTCGACCTGACCGTGAAAACCGATTTCCGCGGCGCCGCTCGGGTCATCCGCGAAGCGGCGTTGTTCATCGGAACCGAAGGCGGCCTGATGCATGCGGCACGCGCCGTGGACGCGCGGGCTCTGATTCTGTGGGGCGGTATCACGTTGCCCGAATTCATCGGTTACCCGGACCATCAAACGACGATCTGCAAGCATGTGGAATGCGCCCCCTGCGGGAATGCCGGTTGGTGCGATTACGGGCATCGATGCATGCAGGAGATCACGGTCGACGAGGTGTTCGACGCGGCCATCCGATGCCTTGCGCTTAAACGGGCGTGTTAGATACCCAGAACCTTCTCCAAGGACCTGAAGACGTGCTCGACGTCCCGTTCGTCCATTCCGACGAACAGGGGTAGCGAGAGCGCGCTCTCGAAATAGGCCCGGCTGCCGGGAAGATCGATCCTACCGGTCCGCTTGCGCCAATACGGTAGATCCGGCACCGGGATGTAGTGCACCTGGGTGCCGACACCGCGTTCGGCGAGGGCCGCCATGACCTTGCCGCGGGGAAGGCCCGCCGCCCGGAAGTCGATCCGGACGACATAGAGGTGACGGACCTGATTCTGGTTGGCGACCTGGGTGATCGGACGGACAAGCGGGGCCAAAGAAGGGATCCTCTTGTCATAGGCGGCAACCAAGCGCCGGCGAATCTCCGCAAACCGATCCAGTTTCTTCAACTGGCTCAGGCCCAGCGCGCAATTGATGTCTGGCGCCCGGTAGTTGTGCCCCAGGATCTGCATTTCATAGTACCAAGGGTTGACGCTGCCATCGGCGCCGAAGGCGGCATCCCGATCGGTGAACGCATCCGGATTCCGCGTGATGCCATGGTTGCGCAGCAGACGAAGCCGGTTGGCGACGGCGTCGTTTCGGGTGGTGACGGCCCCGCCTTCGCCCATGGCGATGGTCTTGACGGGGTGGAACGAGAACGTCGCGGCATCGGACCACTCGCAAGACCCGACCGGTGTCTCGCTGCCGTCCCTGCCGGGGATCGTCCCGCCGATCGCGTGGCAGGCATCTTCGACGACGAGCAGGCCATTTTCCTCAGCGATACCGGCGATATCGGCCATGGGCACGCATTGCCCGTTAAGATGAACCGGGAATACGGCGCGTGGCCGGCCGACAGCTTTCGCCCGATCTAGGGCGTCCTCCAGCGCCGATGCACTCAAGAGTCCGGTTTCGGGATCGATGTCGGCGAACACCACCTCGGCACCCGCCATCGCCGGTCCATTGGCCGTCGCCGAAAAGGTTATCGCCGGAACGATGACGACGTCGCCGGGACCGATGCCGAGGGCCGCGGCAGCCATGTGCAAGGCGGCCGTACCGTTCATGCAGGCGACTGCATGGGGGACAGCCATTTTTTCAGCAAGGGCCGTTTCGAAGGCATCCACGGCTGGTCCCGTCGTCAGGAAAGCACTCCGTAAAACCTCGGCAACGGCCGCTATGTCGTCTTCGTCGATCGATTGCTTTCCATAAGGTAGAAACATGTCGGTGGCTCCGGTGTTCGTTTCGCCGGATGGCGGACTCGTGCAGGGACTGCGCTCGAAGCTAGTCCAGCGAATCAGGGATGTCTTGTACAAATTGATTTCGTTTATCTCCCCGTCTGAAATTTCGAGTGCCAAGCGGATGTTGGAGCCTGAAGGATGAATATGGCGGAACTTAACGGCGACCTTCGCCTTTCTCCCTCGGACCGTATTCGTTATTTGGTACGCAATTTCTGGCGTAACCTGGGACGCCCAACTGTTGCCGTGAAATCGACCCTGTTTTGCCGCGGCCGGGCCGACGAAGCTGACGGCATGCCGTCCCCAGGGCGGCTCATCGGTCATGTCTTCGTCAACGAAGAACTGCCTAAACTCCTGCCGCGGCGCGAGATACGCGTTCTCGATGTCGGTTGCGGTTCCGGCCACCTGAGTGCCCTCCTATCCACTACCGGATTTCATGGCAAATATATCGGCGTCGATATCAATGATCGGTTCTACCGCGGCTCCGATGACGACGACGGATTCTCTCGTCGGTTCGTCCTCGGCGATGCCCATGATCTGCCGGAGACCGAGACCTACGATCTGGTTTTCTCAAATTCCGCGCTCGAGCATATCCCGGACGATCATCGCCTGTTAGAAAAGCTGGGCCGACTGGTCGCGCCGGGCGGTCTGCAGGTTCACTTGGTCCCCAGCGGGTGGGGGCTACTCCTGTACTTGTGGCACGGTTATCGGCAGTATCCGTTATCCCGAATAGCATCCCTTTTCCCCGCCAAAGGAACCGAGGTCTACGGGCTCGGCGGTATCTGCTGCTTCCTCCTGCACCTAGTCTTCATATCTCTCGGGGAGGTCCTTCTCCGCCTGAATGTGCGGGCGAGGGTGCCACGCCTCTATCGGAAACTATTGAACTGGGCTACGACGGTCGACTGTAGACTGGGATGCTGCTCAGGAATGTATGTTGTTTGCTGCAAAGGCCCCGGAACAGCGGAAGCCACACGGTCAGACAATGGTAGGTAAGCGGGGATCCAGCCTAACCGCATACGCTATCCTCTGTCTCGGTGTTGCGCTTCTGTCCGGCTTGGCCTTTCTCGGGCTCTATGTCTTTCGTGCGAACCTCTATGCCGCAACCGAGATCGAGCCGGCAACGGTGGCCGAGCTTTACTCCGTCTCGCCGAGCGCAATGGCCATCGCCGGTTACGACACGGATGCAGGGCCGGCCCTTATTCCGCGTCTGCGTAATGTCGGTCAGTGCACCAACTGGCGCGTCGAGTCCGGGCGGGAGACCCTCGCAGAAACGACAGGCTCCCTGCGCATCCCCCTGCGCCCGGGGACCCACGACTACGTTGCCCGGCCCCAGGGTTGTTCGATCCGCGAACCGGCCGTCGATGCCGTGCGGCTGAATCTGTTCTTCGGCAAGGTCGAATCTTTCGGCGCCCAGGATCTGGCCAACGATCAGTACCAGGTCAATTCGGTCAATCTCCCGACCGTGCTCGCCGATCCGGTTCCCTTTTCCCGCTGGGTTCCGGATGTTGCGGCGGCGTCGCCAGCGGAGGCGGAACAGGCCCGCGCGATGCTGGCGGCTGAGGGGTACGATCCCGAGGCGACGACGCGGGAGAAGATCGAATTCCTTGCCGCTTTCGTGCGGCGGCATATGCCCAGCGGGTCACCGCCCGCCTATCTCAACACGATATCGCCCTGGCAGGTCTTCCTGAAAGGGGACCTTGACGGCGCCGGAAACTTCTGCCGCCAGTGGTCCCTGACCTACGGCTATTTGGCCAATCTCGTCGGAGTTCCCTCCCGCAATCTGTTCACGGGCGGGGCGATGGAGCAGGTGGATATGGGATCTCACGCTTTCTCGGAGAGCTACATCCGCGAGGAAGCCCGCTGGGCCTATGTCGATCCCACCAACGATATCGCTTACGTCACGAATCCCGATGGCGAGGTCCTGACGGGTGCCGACCTCTACATGGCGATCGTGTCCGGGAGCGACGGAGCGCTGGTCGCACGGACGTTCGATGAGGACGGGCGGACGGTAGACAGACCGTTTGCGGCCGTCGGGAAGGGCGTGCGCCACTTCATGCACCGCGACAACTTCGTGATCTACATCGGCAGCCAGGACGGTCGCTATCAGCTTCGCGGATCCGGCCCGACGCGTTACGCGCAGATGCTGTATCGCTTTCTGTTCCAGCCTCAGCAGTATTTCGGCTACACCTATTTCGTCAGCTATCCCTGGGTTCGGGCGGCGACGTTCTTCACTTGTCTCGCTTTAACCGCGGCGGCGTTCTTTTTCGGCCTTGCCGGGTTCCTCCGGCGGCGTGGAGCCTGACGGAAGCATGTGCGGACTGGCCGGCATATTCGACCGATCATGCTCGACACCCGGAGACGTACTGGAACGGCGCGCCGATGCCATGCAGCGGGTGCTGGCTCATCGCGGGCCTGATGATTCCGGCGTCTGGGTCGATGCCGCAAGTGGTGTGGCCCTGGCCCACCGGCGCTTGGCTATCATCGATCTCGCGCCGAGCGGCCACCAGCCGATGGTTTCGTCCGACGGCCGTTTTGCCATTGCCTACAACGGCGAGGTCTACAATTACCGGGACATCACCGATGAATTAACAAAGGCCGGCCGTGTGGTCACCGGCGGTTCCGACACCGCCGTGCTGCTCGAGGCCTGCGCCTGCTGGGGTGTCGAGGCGACGCTTGCGAAATGCGTCGGCATGTTCGCCTTCGCCCTGTGGGACCGCGAAACCCGCACCCTGACCCTGGCCCGCGACCGCCTCGGCATCAAGCCGCTCTACTGGGGCCGGTTCGGCGACCTCGTCCTGTTCGGTTCCGAACTCAAGGCGCTGCGGGTCCACGGCGGCTGGCCGGAAGACATCGACCAGGGCGCCCTGTTGGCCTATTTCCGGCATGCCTACGTTCCGGCGCCGCACACCATTTTCAAGGGCGTCCACAAGCTCGAGCCGGGTCACTACCTGACGATTGGCCCGGAAGGCGAGCCGGTTTCGCACCGCTATTGGGACCTCAATGGTTTCGCCCGCAACGGCGCCGCCGATCCCTTCCCGGGAACCTACGAGGAGGCGCGCGAGGAACTCGAAGCCCTGCTGCTCGACGCCGTCGGCCAGCGCCTGGTTTCCGACGTGCCGCTGGGGGCGTTCCTGTCCGGGGGCGTCGATTCCTCCGCCGTCGTTGCGCTCATGCAGAAATGCAGCGACCGGCCGGTCCGCAGCTTCTCCATCGGTTTCCACGAAGAGACCTACAACGAGGCGGCCCACGCCAAGGCCGTCGCCACCCATATCGGTACCGATCACACCGAGCTTTATGTTACGCCGCAGCAGGCCCTCGAGACGGTGCCCGACCTGCCACGCTGGTACGACGAGCCCTTCGCCGATTCCTCGCAGATCCCGACGCTGTTGCTCTCGCGCCTGACCCGCGACCACGTCACGGTGTCGCTGTCGGGTGACGGCGGCGACGAGGTGTTCGCCGGCTACAACCGCTATTTCTGGGCCGCGCGCATCTGGCGTTCGGTAGGCTGGATGCCAGGGCCGCTGCGCTCCGCGATATCCGGAGTCATGAGGGCGGTGCCGCCGAAGGGTCTCGACGCCGTCGCGGCAATTCTGCCGCGCCGTCTGGCGCCGCCGCAGACAGGCGACAAGGTCCACAAGGTGGCGGCGATCCTCAACGCCCCGACCATGGACGAGGTCTACCTCCGCCTGGTCAGCCAATGGCCCGATCCGGCGCCGTTGATGCCGGGGGTCGCCGAATCCCGAGGGGTGCTGTGGGGCAGCGTCCTTGCCGGTGATCGGCCGGACGCCATGGGACGCATGCAGCTTGCCGACATGGCAACCTATCTCCCTGACGACATCCTGACCAAGGTCGACCGCGCCAGCATGGCGGTGGCGCTGGAAGCACGGGTGCCGCTGCTCGACCATCGGGTGGTGGAGTTCGCTTGGCGCCTGCCGCGATCCTTCCTGGTGCGGAACGGGCAGGGCAAGGCCATTCTGCGCGACATTCTCTACAAACATGTGCCGCGTGAGTTGATCGAACGCCCGAAGATGGGCTTCGGCGTGCCCATCGACGCCTGGCTGCGGGGACCGCTGCGCGACTGGGCCGAGGACCTGTTGGACGAGAGACGACTGCGTGAGGGCGGGCTGCTCGATCCGGCGCCGGTGCGGGCGGCCTGGCGCGAGCACCTCTCCGGTACCCTGAACCGGCAATACGCCTTGTGGACGGTGCTGATGTTCGAGAGTTGGCGGCGGCAGGGAGTTCCGGCGGCATGAAGATCTGTCAGCTCTGCGCGGTGGATTTCACCCTCTACCATTTCCTGTTGCCGCTGATGCGGGCCATGCGCGATGAGGGGCATGAAGTGGTCGGGGTTTGTGCCGACGGCCCCTTCGCCGATCAGGTGCGAGCCGAGGGCTTCCGGGTCGAGACGGTCGATTTCCGGCGCAACTACGATCTGCTCGCCCACGCCCGGGCCTACAAAAAACTGGTGAAGCTTTTCCACCGCGAGAGTTTTGATCTCGTTCATGTCCACTCGCCGATCGCCGCGCTGATCGGACGCCTCGCGGCGGCGCGTGCCGGTGTGCCACGCAAGGTCTATACGGCCCACGGCTTCTACTTCCATGAGCATCAGCCGTGGTGGCTGCGGTCGGCTTTTATTGGTCTGGAATGGATCGGCGGCCGGTTCACCGACGTACTGTTCACCCAATCGGCCGAGGACGCCGACACCGCCCGGTGCTTCCATCTGTGCCGGGGTCGCGTGATCGAGCCCATCGGCAACGGGGTCGATCCGGCCCGCTTTCGGCCAGCCGAGGATGGCGAAACGGAACGCAAGGCCCTGCGGGCGGAGATGGGTGCCTCATCCGAGGACGTCGTCGTGCTGATGGTCGGCCGGCTGGTCGCCGAGAAGGGCTACCCGGAACTGTTCGAGGCCATGAAGCAACTCGACGGGGTGCATCTTTGGGTCGTCGGGAAGCGTCTGGAAAGCGATCACGCGAGTTCCGTGGTCGAGGCGATCGAAGGGATTCAGCAGGATCCGGCTCTCACCGAACGCATTCGCTTTCTCGACTACCGCGATGACGTCAACCGCCTGATGCGGGCCGTCGACATCTTTACGCTGCCGTCGCACCGCGAAGGCATGCCGCGCTCCATCATCGAAGCGATGATGACCGGCCTTCCCGTCGTTGCCACGGACATTCGCGGCTGCCGCGAGGAGGTCATCGACGGCGAAACCGGATTCCTGGTGCCGGTGCGGGATGCGAAAGCCCTGACGGCCGCTCTGTTCAAACTGGCCGATGATACGGCCTTGCGACGGCAAATGGGCGACGCCGGCCGTGCGCGCGCTTTGGACCTGTACGATGAAGCAAAGGTCATAGACCGACAACTCAAGCGCTTGGGGTTTGTCGGGTGAGATGAACCGCCATCCGGCGGTTTTCTTTGTTTTTATGAGGTTGCCCGAATCCGACGAGAGGATGCCGCTTCGGAATGAATACGGAGTGTGCTGTTGGTTACGTGTACGGCGCGTCTTCTCGGTGAGGCCCGGAATTCGAGGTTTTCGTCTCAGGCCTGAGCAGCCACAAAAAGCCGCCGGGAAGCCCGACGAAAAACACCCCTATCCCAAACAGAAGTGAGGTTGCCAGGGCATCCGCAGCCGGGATTCCGAGAATCGCCAGGATGACAATCATTGCACTCTCCCGGATACCCCATCCGGCCAGGGAGATCGGCAAAATGGTCACCAGCAGAATGGGGGGCACTAACGCAACGAGAACAGCAAACGGCACTTCATGTCCGAAGCTCCGCAAGATCGAGGCAATGTAAACCACCGCCAACACATGGATGGCGAGAGACAATACCGACACCAGCACCCCCTCCATCGGATGGGAGACAAGTCGCCAAGCGCAACGCGCGGCATTGCGGATCACGCTGGTCGCCGACCATCGGTCGAGGAATGAGCCGTATTTTCCTCCCAGGCCAAGCAGGACGGCAAACGCAGCCAGTCCTGCGAGCGAGAGGGACAGGATTGACCAGGGTGCGATACCCGGAACGGTTTGGAACAACACGGGAAGGCCGAGGAAGGATGTGAAAAGCAGGGCTTCCAGGCCGATGATGCGGTCAAGGATAACATTTCCTGTTGCTTGGTTCAGCGATATACCACGGCGATTCAGCAGCCAGACTCGGAAGATGTCGCCCCCGACGGACGAGGGCAGGGTTTGATTGAAGAACTGCCCGATCAGAAAGATTCGCAAAGTTGCCGGAAACGGCAGTGGGATTCCCATTGCCTTAACGAGAAGATGCCATCGCCACGCGGCCGTTAATACCTGGACGATCAAAAGGCTTAGGAGTGCCGCAAACAGCCAAGTCGGAAGCATCGTTATGCGGCCATTAAGGGACGAATAATCGGTTGTGTGGAATGCAAACCAGATCAAACCGATGGAAACGGCGATTTTGGCAATCTGTTTGATCCAATGCTTCAATGGACGCACCGTTCCGTTTATCCCAAGTGAAATATCCGTTGGCTTCAAGCTGCCGTTAAACGCCTAATTAACACGGACAACTCCTGGCACCGATACAACAAATTTGCGGGGTGTTCGGCTTTGGACGTTTGTTCGGTTTCGTTCCTGCGGAAGCCACACGGTAACAATGGGAATCTTTCCTGACAATTTCTCTGGGTGCAATGGCTAGGGCAGGGGATGCTCAATCTGATCACTCTTCTCTGCGTCGCAGTGCCCTTGGCGGCATTTGTATTCGATGCTCGCCGAAAGCTCCCGCAGCAGATTGTGCTGACGCATTTCTGGTATTTCACCCTGATCTGGATGGCGGCTTTTCCCCTGCGCGGGTGGCTGGTTCTCAACCACGACCGCGTGTCCCAGTTCATTATGACCGGTACCGTCCCGCGTCCGGACGCTGCGGCGATGGCCATCGCCCTGGCCTTGGCGCTGTTGTTCTGGTCTGCGGCATATATAGGATTTAGTCTGCCCGCCGGAACGCGGTCGGTCCGGGAAGCCGGAGAAACCCCTTCGGCCTACCGTCCGGTGATTGTAGGGCTTTTCTGGGTGGTTCTTGCGGCGGGTGTCGTCGCCTATCTGGACCTCTCGCCCTCGGACCTCGATGGTCCGCGCTATCTGCAATCGCGCAAGGGAGCCGGGTTGATCTGGATGATTCCGGAACTCTGCATCCCGGCCACCCTTGCCTTCCTTGCCTGCATCTCGGTTCGACCGAAGCTTTTCGACAACAGATTCACGGCCACGTTTCTGGTAGCGGCCTTCGCCGTTTCCTTCTGGTTGACCATCGCCTTCAGTTCCCGCCGTTTGTTGGCTGCGGTCATGCTGGGGCTCTTCGTTGCGCTTGTCGTTCGTCGTCCGCGGTGGTGGCCGCTCGGCGGGCTCGCCGTTGTTGGAAGCGTCTTCGGCGCCGGGTTTTTCGAGTTGATCAGACAAATTCCCTACGCGGTGAATCGTGCGGTTGAGGGGGGCCAAATCGTCGGAGAGAGCGTTCTCGAAACGGTCAAAACGGTGGTTTCCACCAATCCGTTGCTGTTCTTCTCGACCAGCTTCGAGGGGGCCGACCATGTCGCCCGGCTTCTCGATCGGGCGTCGCTTTTGCAACTGTGGACCGGGATCGACCACGGCGTCTCCTGGCTGTTCAACCTGGGGGCCAGCTTTATCCCAAGAGCGATCTGGTCGGGAAAGCCGCTGGTCTATGGCGGCCTCGAGCAGATGGTCTGGCTTTATCCGTCGTACCTCAAGGATGGCCTGCCGACGACAGCCATTCCCACATCCTTTGTCGTTGATTTTGCCTTCGGTTTCGGAATCCCGGCCGGTCTGGTTCTGGCCTTCTTCCTTGGCCGCTATCTTCGAGTCTGCGGCGACGTCCTGATCAGCCCCACCGCTCATCCGGCCGCCGTCGGGTTCTCGCTGGTGACCTTCGTCTTCATGTTCAACGTTGTCCGGGGCGGGACCGCGATCGGGCAGATCTTGGTGGTGTTCGCGGTTGTCGCCGCGTCGATGGTTGGGCTGCGCGCGACGATGGCGGCCGCGTGGCGTCTTCTGGCCGACACCATCGGTTTGACCTCCGCGAAGGGCCGTCCGCGTCCGCGGCGCGTTTTCTTCTATCCCCATCGCTACCTGCGGGATCGGCAACTGGATACCATCCGCCATTGGCCGGAAGGCAAGGCTGCCAATCGAGATCTGATCGAGGCTCGTCGCGGTGCCCAGGTGTCGCGCCAACAGGCGCTGGCGATCAGCCGGCGGTCCTGGAAACAGGCCTTGCCGCTCCTCAATCTCAAGCGCCGTCCCGCGGCTGCACCCAAGGACTGTGCGGTCTATGTCTGGGGCGGCCTGATCGTGAACGGGCCGTTCGTCGTCGACATCGACAATCCCTATGCCTTCACCGCTTACAACGTTCTCGCGGCGCGACTCTACCGTCCAGTGATCCGCTTAATCCTCGCAAGCCCCCGGTGCCTGCAGATCCGCTGCCTCAGCAGGGCCTGCCTTGACGGGGTCAGGGAACTTTACGGCGACACCGTTGCTGCCAAGGCGGTCGTCGCTTACCCGGCCCTGGCTCCGAAAGTCACGGCGCCACCGGTTGGCGAAGAGGAAAGGTGTCGGTTTCTGTTCGTCGCCACCCAGTTCGAGATCAAGGGCGGCCCGGCTCTTCTCGAAGCCTTCAGGCAGGTGGTTGCGGACTTCCCCGGAGCAACCCTCGATCTTGTCACCCATCTACCGGATGAGTTTACCCAGTTGGCGGTGAACTGTCCGGGAGTGAAGGTTCATGACGCGAATTTCAGTCGCGAAGAGATCGCCGAGCGGTTCCTGACGCAGGCGGACGTGCTGGTCCATCCGACCTATTTCGACTCGTTCGGCATGGTGGTTCTCGAGGCCATGGCACACGGACTGCCGGTCATCGCGACCAGGCTCTACGCCATCCCCGAAATGGTCGAGGACGGGGTTTCCGGCACTCTTCTCGATCCGCCGGTTTCGATCTGGGACGGGATCCGCCCGAGTCCGTTGTTCTCCGATACGGCGAAGGTACGTGAGGCGGCCCGCCGCGCCGATACCCGCAGTTTCGAGGCGGCATTGGTGGCGGCGATGTTTGTAATGGCGCGCGATCCAGGCCGCCGCCGGACCGCAGGCCAGGCCGGCCTGGAGCGGGTCAGGGAGTGGACTGAAAGCTGGGCCGGACTGTGAACCTGTCGATTCTCATCCCGGCCTACGAGGCCGGCCGGACCCTTCCGGCAACCCTGGCCTCGATCTATTCCTCGCCGGTTCCCGCCGAGTGGCGCCTGGAAGTGATTGTCGTGGACGACGGCAGTCCGGATGCGGCCGGGATCGACTCGGCTGTATCGGCCCATCCGCAGGTAGGGCTGCTTCGGCTGCCGGAAAACCAGGGCAAGTACAAGGCCATGAACTTCGGCATCCCGCAAACGACCGGGGATGCGGTGATCATCCTCGATGCCGATGATACGTTGGTTCAGGATTGGCCCCAGATGATGGTCCGTATCGCGGAGCATTGGCCGATTGAATGTCCGATCTGCTTTTCGGCCTGCCGTACACCGGATGGCCGGACGACGGTATCCGACTCCGACTATTCGGGCCCCCTGACTTTCGAGGACATGCTGTCCGATCGGCACAGTGGCGAATATCTGCCGATGTTCCGGGGCGACGCCTTGCGGGGTGCCGGGGGATACAGGGACCCGGGCGATCTGTGGGGATGCGAGATGCTCACCTATCTGAGCTACGCGAAGAGAAGCCCCCTGTGGATCAGTTCGGATGTCCTGCGGATCTATCATGCCGGCCGGCCGGGATCGCTCAGCGCTTCGGTAACAACGAGCCGGGGCGCCGCCAACCTCAGCCGCTGCTACGACCATCTATTCGACGCTTTCGGCGACGATTACCGGCGGCTGGCGCCGCGGGCCTATCGACGCCGCCGTCTGCGCCAGGCGGTTTTCGCGGCGATCGCGGGCGAGGACAGGGCTTTGACCCTGTGGCGCCGTGCCGCCCATTGGCGGGTGCCCCTGGAAACCGCGGCGGCGTTGTTGCTGGTTCTTTCCCGTGGTCGCCTCGGGCTTGGGCTCGTCCGGCTGGGGAAACGGTTCGGCCTGCTGCGGCGCTACGGATAATCGCGGCCATGTGCGGAATTGCATCCCTGGCTTGGCGGCATCCTCTTCCCGAAATGGAGACGGTGCTGGACAGTATGACGGCGGCTGTCCGTCATCGCGGGCCCGACGATGAAGGAAGTCTGATCGAACCGGATCGTCGAACGGGGCTGGCCCATACCCGTCTCAGCATCGTCGATCTCAGCCCGCGCGGCCGGCAGCCCCTGCTGAATGAGGACGGCTCCGTCGCGGTGGTCTGCAACGGCGAGATCTACAATTACCCGGAACTGCGTCGTGACCTGGAAGCCAGGGGGCATCGCTTCCGCTCCGACAGCGACAGCGAGATCATCGTCCACCTGTTCGAGGAGATGGGGGAGCGCTGCGTTGAACACCTTCACGGCATGTTCGCGTTCGCGCTGTTCGATCGCAACAGCGACACCCTGTTCTGTGCCCGCGACCGGATCGGCAAGAAGCCTCTGGTCTACGCGGAAACGGAAGACGGTGTGGCGGTGGCCTCGGAAATCCCGGCCTTGTTCGGGGTCCCAGGTGTCGACCTGACCATCGATCCCGAAGCGGTGGCGCTCTATCTGTTGCGCAACCTTCGGCATATCCCCGATCCCTGGACCCTGTACCGCGGAATCCGTCGTCTGCCTCCTGCGCACGTGATGACGATTCGCGGCGGGCGGATTGAAAGGATCCAGGCCTATTGGCGTCCGAATTGGGAACCTGCGGAGATTTCCGAGGAGGCCTTTCTCGAGGTTTTCGACAACGCCATATCGCAACGCCGCATGGCCGATGTCGAATACGGTGCGTTGCTTTCCGGCGGGGTCGATTCGACGTCCATCGTGGATTCCCTCAGACGTCAAGGCGTCGAGGGCATACGGACCTACGCCTTCGGTCTCGACGCCGATGACGAGGAACTGGTGCGGGCGCGGCGGGCCGCAAAACTGTTGGGAACTCGCCATCGTGAGGTCTACTTCGATCCCGGGCGGCAACTCGACGATTTCGACGCCCTGCTGCGGCTGCACGGCGAACCGATCATGGCATTGCCTCTGACTCACGCCTATTCCCTGTGCCGGGAGATCCGTGACGACGGAATCAAGGTGGTATTCGCCGGACACGGGGCGGACGAGACCTTCTTCGGATATGAGGGGTTCAACCGGCTGGCCCTGCTGTCCGATCTGATGAGGATGACGCCGGATTCGCTCGCACGGCCGGTTGCCGACTGTCTCGCCCGATGTTTCCGGCCCGGTCCGGCGCGGGAGGCCCTGACGGTGTTGGCTGCCGGTGCCGGGCAACGGAAGGCCGCTCTCTACCAGGACGAAGCGACCCGGTTGTGGCCGGTGCTGTTCGGGCAGGATATGGCTAGTGGTCTAGCCAATGGTTTGATTGGACGGTGGTCGGATCGGTGGTTCGGTGGCGACGCTCCGGAGCACTACATCGACGAGGCGGCTCTGCTTGGACTGATGCAGGAAAACAGTCATGCCGTGACCATCGCCGGCGACCTCCCCGCCATGGCGCAGGGGATCGAGATCCGCTGTCCGTTCCTCGACCAGACAGTCGTCGAGACGGCGCTGCGCATCCCATACCGGAGGAAAGTCGTCGGGCTGAAGGACCACGGTCGCAACAAGCTGTTTCTGAAGAAGGCCCTTGAGAGGCGGTTGCCGGCCGACATCCTCTATGCGCCGAAACGCGGGTTCGGGTACTTTGTTCAAGAAGACTCCGTTCTGCGCGGCGCCTGGAAGCAGGCGGCCGACGCCGCTTTCGCTGAATTCGATGATGCAGGCGGAATTCTGGACTCCAACGCGGCGCGCAGTCTCAAGCAGCAATTCGATGAGCACGGAAACGTGCCCGCGGCCTTGATAGCCAAGCTTTTCGCTTTGCAGCGGTTGCTGCACGGTGCCGGTGGACCGGAAAAACCATCGGTATGAGCGGGTTACAACCCATCGCGGCTTTTCGCGAATTGTTGGTCCGGTTGGGCAACAACCCGGACTACACGCGAAGCGTCCTCACCAGCTACGGGAGCGTCGCGCTCAACATCCTGGTTCAATTGGTACTCGTCCCCTTCTATCTCGCCTATCTAGGAAAGTACCAGTTCGGCGTTTTGATGATCGTCCTCGGCGCCATCAACTACCTGAATATCGGAGTCGGTTGGGCGGTTTCCGGGGCCCAACGCATAATCGGCGAAATGGTGGCGGTCGATGACCGCGAGGGTTTGGCGGAATCCTACGCCGTGTCGCGTCTGCTTTTCGTCGGCTATGCGGTTGTCGTTGTCCTGTTGGTCCTCGGAGGCGGGTGGCTGGCTCAGGACCGTATCGACCTCGAGGGCGATCTCGAATTCCACACGCTCGCATATATGGCGGTTTTCGCGGGCGTCTATTTCATCGTGCTTTTCGATTTCAATGTCGACCGTGTCACCCTCATTGCCTCTGGTCGGCAGGCTATTGCCAATCTGCTGACGATCGCCAGTCAGGCGGTGTTTGGCGTCGCGGCAGTCCTGCTTCTCCGCGACGGGCAGGGGCTGCCTGGTGTCATGGCCGCATTCCTCTGCGGCGCGGTGGTATCAAGGATCGGATCCTGGTGGTACGTCCATCTTCAGGGGATTGCATGGAGACTGCCCGGCTCACGCGGACGGCAGATCCTTAAGCGCCTAATCGGTCCGATGGGCGGGGGTTATGCCCTCTACGGCGTCCTGATTCTGACCCTGCTGCAGGCTGACGTATTGATCCTGGGGTGGCTCGGCGGCGCCAAGATGGTTGCCGAGTTCGTTCTGATATGGAAGATCGCGGATGTCGGCATGCAGGCGCTTTGGCGCATTCCCGAATCGCTACAGCCTTATCTCGTGCAGATGGACGTGCGCGGCGAACGCGATCGTTTGTACCGTGGGTATCGCATGGGGCAGAACTGGATGACGGCTATCGCTGCTGCTGCCGCGATCGGCTATGCGGTATTTGGCCCGTCGGTGGTTCGCTTGTGGGTTGGCGCGGAAAATGCGCCTGACGCACCCTGGGCCTATGTCCTGGCGGGAGGAGCGGTTTTCTGGCTGGTCAGTGCGCGTACGCCAGCTATCTTCGCGTTTTCCTTGCTCCGGCTGCGCGGGTTGAATCTGGCTGCAGGAATCGAAGTGACGGCGAAGCTGGTTGTTTTTCTAGCGCTATTTTCGGTTGCCGGTTATTACAGTCCGCTGATTGCGATCAACGTCGCCCACCTCGGCGGAGTCGCATTGCTTTATCGCCGTTTGGCGCCAAGACAGAACATGAAGACGGACAGCGCTTCAGCCGGCCAATGAACAAGATTCGTATCACCCATGTCATTACGGGGTTGTCGACTGGCGGCGCGGAAAACGTCCTCAGCCAACTGGTGAGCCGGATGGATCGTGAAACCTTCGAAAATTCGGTGGTTTCTCTGGTCGACTTCGGACCCGTTGCCCGCACCATTGCCGAAGCGGAGATTCCGGTCAGTACCGCCGGGTTTCCCAAGACCGGTTTCCGGATCGGCCCGATCATCAGATTGGTCCGCGAGGTTCGCCGAAGCGCTCCGCATATCGTCCAGACCTGGATGTACCATGGCGATCTGATCGGCGGGATTGCGGCGCGGGTTTTCACGGGCGTGCCGGTGATCTGGAATCTGCGTCAAAGCAACTTCGATCCCGTCATCAGCAAGAAGAGCACCGTCGGCGTCGCCAAGCTTTGCGCCCGCCTTTCCAAAACTCTGCCTTCGGCCATCGTTTGCGGCTCGAATGCGGCCTACGACTGCCACATCCGGTTCGGCTACAGCCCCGACCAGATGGTGGTTCTTCCCAACGGTTTTGATACCGAGCGTTTCAAGCCCGATCCGCAATGCCGGGCAGTCCTGCAGAAGGAACTCGGTCTCGAAGACGATGATTTCATCGTCGGTCTGGTGGCCCGGTTCGATCCGCAGAAGGATCATACGACATTTCTCGCGGCCGCGGCGCGGCTCTCCGAGCAAATGCCGAATGCCAAGTTTGTTCTGTGCGGTGAGCGGATTGATCAGGACAATGGGGACCTCAGGACCCTCATCGACGGTCACGACCTTGGCGGGCGGGTTCATCCGCTGGGATTGAGGAGCGGAATGGAAGATTTCTTCCCCGCCCTTGACGTGCTCGCCTTGAGCTCGGCCTACGGTGAGGGCGCGCCGAATGTCCTGGGCGAGGCCATGTCCTGCGGCGTTCCCTGTGTGACGACCGACGTCGGGGATTCGGCGTCCATCGTCGGCCAGTGTGGTGAGGTCGTTTCAAACCGCGATCCCGAAGCCCTTGCGGCGGCTTTGCGCCGTATGGCCGAAATGCCCGAGGCGGACAGGCGCCGGATGGGGGCGGAAGCGCGATCGCGGATTGTCGAAGTGTACCCCATTGATCTGGTGGTAGAGCGGTATGCTGCCCTTTACCGCCGGGTCTTCAGTCAGCGCTATTCGTTTTGAACGCCGTTACGAGGCGTTTCGGACTTTAGTTGTTTCCCATCCTTTTCGGGCGGGTTTTCTCCCCCGGGCTTTTGCGAAAGACTCCTCGGTTGCGAATTTCCCTGCGCAATGCTCTCGATAGTCTCGGTATAGCCTTTACGCTCGCCGCCGGCGTATTCGCACTCTACTACTGGGATCCCTCGCGTGCGGCGTTCAAGCGGTTGGTGGAGTCCGACATCTACCGTTACGATGCCGTCGAGCCGCGCATCCTGGCCGAGGATCCGGCTTCCTATCTCCACATCGGCGATGCCGGCGAGGCGAAGCGGCTTCGGGAACGGATAATCGAGGTCATCTGGGGTAACGAGGGTATCCCCCGGTCCCTTCCCGACGAGGTCGTCCGTAACGTGGACAAGGAGCAGGACCCTCCTCGCAAGTGCCTGGAACGGCAGTCCGATCAAACGATGTTGCGCCTGAGGTGCGAGGTCGGAAACTACACGTCCTGGGAAAATCTGGCCGGTATCGACGAACTCAGGACCGCATTTGGAACCGACTATTCCGTATCGCTCGGTTATTTCCGTCCCCGCCGGGCAAACGGGGTCCTGGTCATTTACCAGCACGGTTTTGCAGGAAGCTATCACGCCCAATCGCGGTACATCGAAAGCCTTGTCGCCGCAGGTTTCACGGTGGCCGCCGGCAACATGGACAGGTACGGCGACAATGTCTGCGGAACCAGCGAGGCCCTGCGTTGGTGTGCGCCGAGCGCGGGCAAGTTCGTCGTCCCCTTTCCTCTGCGGATTTATTTCAGCCCTCTGGCCAAGACCATCAATTTCGCCTTGCAGGAAGGCGGCATCCGTCATGTCGCGATGGTCGGGTTCTCCGGCGGCGCCTGGATCGCCTCGGTGATGGCGGCCTTGGACCCTCGGATCGAGCGCAGCTATCCGGTTGCCGGCGTCATGCCGTTCTACATGCGGCGCGAAAAGGAGTGGCCCCCGAACCAGGTTTATCCGCCGCTGATGGAGGTCGCCGACATGCTGGATCTGTTCGTTCTCGGGGCCAGCGGGGCTGGGCGGCGACAGATTCAGTTCTTCAACCGGTATGACCGCTGCTGTTATAGCGGTCCGCGTCCTCTCGTGTATGAGGAGGCGGTTCGAACCGCCGTTCGCCAAATCGGCGCGGGGGCGTTTGGTGTTGTCATTGACGAGACCCATGCGCGGCATAAAGTCTCGCGGCTGACGTTCGAACGGATCGTCGAAGATTTGAAGTTGCCGTGGAACCGATGACAAGAAGAGGGTATCTACGCATCGGATTTGGTGGCTTGGCGGTGGGCATAGCCCTCGCGGCGACCGCAGTCTGGTGGTTTGACGGCGCTTGGGAAAACGCAGCGATGCCGAACCACGGACTTGCGATCACATTGGTTATTGCCGCGTGCGGCACTATGTGTCTGCTGGCGGCGTTTTGGGTGGAGCGGGAGAAGCGAATGGCCGTTAGGCAGACATTACACGAGGATCTGGAGAGATCCCGGGATGTCGAAACGGGATCGGATCGCAGCTTTGGGGTCATTTTCGCGGTCGTTTTCGCCGCGATCGGCTTGTTCCCTCTCGTCAAGGGTGCACCTGTCCACTGGTGGGCGGTGATCCTGGGTGGGGCGTTTTTGCTTGTGGCCCTTGCCGCGCCCCGTGTTTTGGCGCCTTTGAACCGGCTGTGGATGCGGTTTGGCGGTCTGCTTCACAGTATCGTCACGCCAGTGATCCTGGGCTTCGTGTTTTTCACGACCGTCACACCGATCGCGTTGATTCTCAGGGTGTTGAAGAAGGACGTGATTAGCCTGAAATTCGAGCCAGAGCGTGAGAGCTACTGGATCGACCGCGAGCCCGGTGCTCCTGAACCGGAAACCATGAAAAATCAGTTCTGAAGGGTAACGATGAGTTTTCTGGCCGAATTGTGGATGTTTCTGAGGGCACGCAAGAAGTACTGGCTACTGCCGATCCTGTTGGTCATGGCTGCGTTCGGGGGGTTGATCGTCCTCAGCCAGGGGTCAGCCGTGGCTCCGTTCATCTACACCATTTTCTAGGCGACCACCGGCATGCGGATCCTCGGAATCTCTGCCTTCTATCACGACAGCGCGGTCGCCCTGATCGAGGACGGCGCCATCCTTGCCGCGGCGCAGGAAGAGCGGTTCACGCGCAAGAAGCATGATTCGGGCTTTCCCCACAAGGCGATCGCCTATTGCCTGAACCAGGCTGACACCGATCTGGACGGTGTCGATTTCGTCGCTTTCTACGACAAGCCGTTCCTCAAGTTCGAGCGCCTTCTCGAAACCTACCTTGCATTCGCCCCCAAGGGGTTCGCGTCGTTCCGGATGGCCATGCCGGTTTGGTTGCGCGAAAAGCTTTTCCAGAAGGATTTGCTCCGCAAGGAGTTGCTCAAGATCAGTCCCGGCTTCGACTGGAAGAATCGCATCCTCTTCGCCGAGCACCACCAGAGCCATGCCGCCAGTGCATTCTATCCCTCGCCCTTCGACGACGCGGCCGTCCTGACGGTCGACGGCGTCGGAGAATGGGCGACGGCTTCGATTGCCTACGGCTCGGGCAGCCGCCTGGAAATGAGGAAGGAGATTCATTTCCCCCATTCTCTGGGGCTGCTCTACTCGGCCTTCACCTATTACACCGGCTTCCGGGTCAACTCGGGTGAATACAAGGTCATGGGGTTGGCCCCCTACGGCGAACCGGTGTACCACGATCTCATTCTCGACAACCTGTTGGACCTCAAGGATGACGGATCGTTCCGTCTCGACCAGAGCTATTTTGATTATTGCACCGGTCTGACCATGACCAACGGTCGCTTTGCCGAGCTGTTCGGAGGTCCGGCCCGCGCCCCCGACGAACCCCTGACCCAACGGCATATGGATCTTGCCGCCTCGGTCCAGTCGGTGACCGAGGAGGTGATGCTGCGGACCACCCGCCATCTGGCCAGGGAGAGCGGCAAGAAAAACCTGTGCCTGGCCGGTGGTGTGGCGCTCAATTGCGTCGCCAACGGCAAGATTCTGCGGGACGGCAGTTTCGAGCACATCTGGGTGCAGCCTGCCGCGGGCGACGCCGGCGGGGCGCTTGGTGCCGCCCTGTGCGCCTATCACCATTTCCAAGGGCAGCCCCGCAAGACCAACGGCGGTGACGCCATGCACGGGGCCTATTTGGGGCCGGAGTTCGCGCAGCCGGAGATCGAGGAAAGGCTGCGCGGGGCCAAGGCCCGGTTTTCAGTCCTCGCCGACGACGAAGTCGCTCCACGGGCGGCACAAGCCCTCGCAGACGGCAGGGCAGTGGGGTGGTTCCAGGGGCGCATGGAGTTCGGTCCGCGCGCCCTCGGGGGGCGCTCGATCCTCGGCGACGCCCGCTCGCCGAGCATGCAGAAAACCCTCAACCTCAAGGTCAAGTACCGCGAATCCTTCCGGCCCTTCGCACCGTCGGTCCTGCGCGAGGACGTCGGCGACTGGTTCGAACTGGATAGCGATAGCCCGTACATGCTGCTGGTCGCCGATGTCCAGGAAGGGCGCCGGCGGGACATGACCGACGAGGAGAAGGCGCTTTTCGGCATCGACAAGCTCAACATCGTTCGTTCCGAGATCCCCGCCGTCACCCATGTCGACTATTCGGCGCGCATCCAGACGGTCCACAGCGATACCAACCCCCGCTACCATGCGCTGATCTCGGAGTTCAAGCGGCTCACTGGCTGCCCGGTCATCGTCAACACCAGCTTCAACGTGCGCGGCGAGCCCATCGTCTGCACGCCGGAAGACGCGTTCCGCTGTTTCATGGGAACTGAGATCGAGGTGCTTGTCGTCGGAAACTGCTGGCTCGAGAAAAGCGAACAGGATCCCGCCCTGACGCTGGATTACAAGAACGCCTTCGAACTCGACTGATCGCCGACGACGGTCGGCGCCGTATCGATCACGCACAGGAATGCGCCGTGGAACCTCGGATTGAACCATCCGAGGGTTGTCACCACGGCGCTTTTCGTTTTTGTGGCGAGGCTCCGGCGATCCTGCAGGGTGTAATAGGCCACCGCTTCGAAGTGGTAGCCATGGCGATCGCACAGGGCCTGGATGTGCTCGGGGGCGTAAAGGGCCGTGTGGTCCCAATAGACGTCCAACGGTCGGCGTAGCAGCGTTTTCAGGAAATTGCCGGCGAAGGTCGCGTTCGGGGTGGTGATCACCAGCCTTCCGCCGGGCGCCAGATGGCCGGCGAGATTGGCTAATGCCAGGCCCGGATTGTCCAGGTGCTCGATCACGTCCGAGAGCACGATCAAGTCGAACGACTCGTCCAGGCGGATGCTTTCGCAGTTTCCGGAGATGATGTCGTAGCCAAGGGTCCGGGCAGCGGCGATCTCGTCTTCGTCGATGTCGAGTCCAACGATCCTGGCTGCCGTGTCGGCCAGTCGTTTGTGGAGCCAGCCTTCCTGGCCCTGCATCCGATAGCACTGGGCATTGCCCGCGGCTCCGACATTGAGCACCCGGTGTCCGGCCGCCATGTCGGCGATCAGCCCATAGGGATCGTGTGTCCGGATCGTTCGGACCGTCGGATCGAGCCGGACGCTGTCTCCGACCCGCATGGTTCAGGTGCCCGGCCTGTCGTGCGGTTTGCAGACCGACCAGATCTCTCCCCATCGGGTTTCCTGACTGCTGATATCCAATCCCGCCGCCGCCGTTTCGGCGGCGAATTCGTCCAAGGTGTGTTCGATGAAATGGGTGCTGTCCGAGAAATAGCCGATTCCCAGTTCCTTGCGCAGGGGCAGGTACCAGTTGCGTTCGAACAGGGGCACGCGGATGAGCACCGTATCGGCGCCCGTAACCTTCAGAAGGCGGCTGAGGAAATCGACCCGCTCCTCGATGTGTTCGAGAACGTTGGACAGGACCACCACGTTCCAGGGCCCTTCCGGTAAATCGACCAGGGCGTCCCCAAGCACGAAACGCAGGTTGGACGGATTGTCCGCGGCCTGTGCCTGGCTCAGGCGTGGTTCGTCGATATCGATGCCGACGACGGTTGAGTCGGCGACGCGGGAGGCGATGCTCCGGGCCACTGCGCCATAGCCGCAGCCGACGTCGAGGACACGGCTTCCGGCGGGGATGTTATTCACGAAAAAATCGTGGTACCGCATCAAGCGGTGCTTTGGGTGCTCGCCGTTGCCATACGCCACCGCCCGCTCGGCGATCACCCGTTCCGCCATGTCGAGAACGGTGAACTGGCGCTTCAACGCATCCGCTGGATCGCCGATACGGGAGTCGATGGCAATCAGGCCTTTGATAAGGCCGGCACGCCAGCGGCCGGGGATCAGCATCAAAGGCAGCGCGAGGACCCGCAACAGGGCCAGAAGCAGGGCCTTTCTTTTCGGCGTCATCAACGCTCTCCGATAAGTTGGGTGAAGACGTCCCGGTGGCGTTCCAGCCAGGGGCCGATATCGAAACACGCTTCGGCCCGTTCCCGCGCCGNNATCGCACTCTGCGGCGATTTTCAGCATGGCGTCCGCGATCGCCCTCGTATCCGGGACTTTCGGCGCCTCCCAACTTTCCTCGCAGGGCACGGCTATTCCGCAGGGGCCGGCCAGTTCTCCAACTCCTCCGCTGTCGGAATAGAGCACCGGCAGGCCGCAGGACAGGGCCTCGAGGACCGTGTTGGGGCAGGGGTCGTTGTGTTTGGTCATGACGTAAGCGTCGGCCCGGCGATAGACATCCGGCGCGGTTTCCTGGGTATAAGAACCGGTAATTGACACGACCTTGGAGATCCCAAGCTCCGTGGCAAGGGCCTGCGCGCGGGCCAATGGGGCGTCGGCTATCCAGCCGGCGATTTCAAGGCTGCAGTCCAGGCCCCGTCGGCGCGCTTCGGCCAGGCCGCACAGCGAACTCTCGAGCCGATAGAACAGATGGTTGTCGATCTTGCCGGTAAGCAGGAAGCGGAATGTCGACGATTGCTCTCGCGGTTTGACGGTGGCCGGTGTGAAGGTCTTGGTATCGACGGCGTTGTAGAGCACTTCGCCCGGGCCCGACCGGGCGCCGAGAAACTTTTCGGCCGATTTTTCACAGAACCGGCTTTGGAAGAAAACGTGATCAGCCTGGTGGAAGGTGCGGGCCATGCGGGCATTCCGGGCCTGCCAATCGCCCTTGAACCAAGCCGGGTAGAAGACGCCGTTCTGATTATGGACAATCGGCACGCCCCGGAACTTGAGCAGGGAGAGCGCGATATCCGGCAGATAGGGCGTATTGCTCAGCGTGTAGACCACGGAGTAGCGCCACCAACTCTCCGGAAAGGCGTCCCGCAGCCGCTTGACCTTGACCAGTGGCCCGCCGACGTCGCCGGGACGGGCTCCGCCGTAAAAGACCCGGATGTCGTCGCCGCCCGCCGTTGGCCAGCTCAGGACCGCATGCCCGGCGAGCGCTGCTGACCATANNCCCGGATGCCGTCACCGCCCGCCTTCGGCCAACTCAGGAACGCGTGACCGGCGAGCGCCGCTGACCATCCCCCGCGCAATAGGCGTTTGGCCAGGGGGTCGCGCAGGACTTCGTCGGTCATTGGGCCTCGGGAATGTAACGGTTGAACGGCGCGGGTTTTCAGTCGCCGCCGATCATATAGGGATCGCCATTGCGGGTCAAAAGCTGGTCACACAGAATTCCGCGCCTGAACCGAGGTGCCGGGGACAGATTTTCCGCCGTGCGCGATGGACTTGGTGATCCTGTTGAACTAAGTTTCCGGACATGAATGATTGCCCTCGTTCCGCTGGTCAGAGCGACCGTCCGCCACTGATTTCTGTTGTGTTGCCGTGCTTCAATGCACAAAGGCATCTGCAACAGACCTTGGACAGTGTCCGTTGTCAAACATTCAAGGATTTCGAGATCATTGTTGTCGATGACGGGTCCAATGATCCGGATACGATTGCCTTTCTCGACGGTATTGGCGAAGACGTCCGATTGGTCCGGCAACGCAACTATGGCCTGCCCGCAGCCCGGAACACGGGTATTCGGCATGCGCGCGGCACGTATATCCTGCCGCTCGACTGCGACGATTGGCTGGATCCGGCCTTCCTCGAAACGGCCATTTCCAAGCTTAAGAACCTGCCGCCATGCTCCTTCGTCTTCAGTCATCTGAAACTTCATGGCGATCTCTCGGGCACTGTCGTCAAGGACTACAACTTCTTTGAGCAACTGTTCCTCAACCAGCTTCCGTATTGCCTGCTGATGCCGAGGGAGGTCTGGGAAGAGCTTGGCGGATATGACGAAAGCATGCGCCGCGGATACGAGGACTGGGAGTTCAACATCCGCCTCGGCCGTCACGGGATTTACGGTGAATCCTTGGATCGGCCCCTGTTCAATTACCGGGTCAGCAAGACGGGGATGTTGAAATCCATTTCCGGGCCGCGGCACGGGACGCTGTGGCGGGACATCCAGAAGAAGAACCGCAACGCTTATCGCCTTCGGGCGTTGTTCGCGACGTGGTGGACCTGGCGTCGCCATCCGTCGACCTATTTCCTGTGGCTGTATTTCATCTGGCTGGGTTTGCATCGGGTGTTGCCGAAATGGGTTTTCGGCAAGCTGTTCCAGAACCTGATGCCGTTCTCGCACTCGGCCCGGGTGGCTCGTAAGGCGGCTGGATAGGTCTCCGCACCGGGAAATGAATTTCGGTGCCGGTTCCAGGCTGGCCAATCCGAGGCTCCTGGCCCGTTCGACCATACTCACGAGCCGTCCGGGAGTGCCCTTCCGGCAGGGTGGCGCCTGCGAGAAACAGACGTGAATGTCGTTTCTCACGGGAACCGGGCGGCAAAACAAGCCTCAATGAAAAAAGACTGAGCGGCCTTCTATTTTTTGCTAGGAAGGGCAAATCAATGCAGGCGCGAGATTCATGACATCAAGAGAATGGAAGTGACCGACCTTTCTTCCACGGGCCTTCGACAGAACGGGCAGTCGGTGTTGACGGTGACCGAGGTCGCCGCTGCCGTCGCGCTGGGTTCATGCGGTGTGGCGTTGATGAGCGGTCGGGCCACCTTTGCCGTCGTCATAATCGTCGGGATTCTCGCAGTTCTGGTTTCGCCCGGTTTCAAGCGTACAGTTTCGTGGTTCCGGGAGGGCGCGACCACGCCCTTGGTAATTACGGCGGCGGTCGTTCTTGCGGCCTGGATCCCAAGCACGGTCTTGTCGGAAATGCCCTGGGTTTCGGTCCAGGTCCACGTGCGGATGGTTTTGTTCGTTGTCTTCGGTGTTCTGGTTTATGCCTTTTTCGCCGATCGTGCGGCGGCCCTGAACCTGCTTTTCAAGACGATGTTCATCAGTTTGGCAATCGGTTCCGCAGTGGCCGTCGTGGCAATCTTGCTGAAACCGGGATTGACGGTCCTTCTCACGGCGCGGATTGCAACGGAAACCGAGCATGCCGTTCGTGCGTTCAAAGCCGCCGGCTCCGCCGCGGTCGTTTTGACGCCGCTGATCCTTTGGGCTGGGGCAAGGTTGGGTGGCCGTTGGAAACCTGGCGGGATTGCCCTGATAGCTGTTCTGCTCGTCGTGACCGCATTGACCGAAAGTCGGGCGGGCTTGGCCGGACTGATCGCGGCTTTGGGGATCACGCTGTTCGCGATGATCTTGCGACCGGAAACCCGACGGTGGGGGGGCTGGTTGTTGATAGCTCTCGTTGCGATTGTTGCCGCCGTGGGGGGCTACCTCGTCGATCGCGACGTCGCCATGGTGCTTCCCGAGGAGGCGCTGACCTTCCCGTCTTGGCTGATTGATCCCCATCGCCAGTTGATCTGGTCGTTCTCTCTCAAGGTGGCATCCCAGCATCCCTGGCTGGGTTGGGGTATCAATACCATCAATCTGGTGCCGCCGGTGGTCGAAGCCCAGGCGCTGCATCCCGCTTTTCCGGCATTACCAAGTCATCCCCACAACTGGGTCATCGAGGTTTTCGCCGAGACCGGATTTGTCGGCGTCGTTCCGATGGTCGTTGCTATCGCTGCGCTTTTCATTGTCCTGCTGCGTCGTTTCCGTGCGACCGGCGACTTGCTCTTCATCGCCCTGCTGGCAGCGTCCGCCGCGTTCTGGGGGTCCAGCCTGTTCAACTTCTCCTTCTGGTCGGCCTGGTGGCAGGTATTGTATGCCATGGTTCTGGCGTTCCTGAGCGCCGGCGGGCGGAATGTCGCTGCGAGCGGGCCGCAGTCCTAGGTTCCGCACCCGGATCCACGGGATGCCGACCGGTGGTCAGGTCTTGGCGACGAGAAACGGTCCCATCGCCAGGAAACTCAGGTCGGACTGAAAGAGCGTGTCCAGTGCCTGATCCGGCGTTGCCGCCAGCGGCTTTCCGTGCAGGTTGAAGCTCGTATTGAGCACGGCTCCGATTCCGGTTTTTTTCTGGAACAACTCGATCAGGGCATAGTAGTCGGGGTTGGCTTCCTGACGGAGGACCTGGGGCCGCACGGTTCCATCGCCGTTGTGGATTGCGGCACGAAGATCTTTCCGCCCCGCCGGCGTGGCGCTGAAGGCCGTGATCATGAACGGGGCCGGCGTACGTTCCATCGTCCAGCCTTCCAGGTATTTTTCCGCCGCGCTGTCCAATATGGTCGGCGCGAAAGGCATCCAGAAATCCCGACACTTGATCTGGTTGTTGATGGTGTAGAAGGACTCCATCAGACCCGGATGGGCGAGAATGGCCCGGTTGCCCAGGGATCTCGCCCCCCACTCGTTGCGGCCGTCAAACCGCGCCACCACGTGGCCGTCGGCCAGCAGTCCGGCGATGCGTTCGTTCATGTCTTCGGGGGTTTCGATGCGGTAGGTCGCCGGCAGTTGCCTGTTCTTCAGGCAACTTTCGATATCGTCGGAACTATAGGAAAGACCCAGATAGAGGTTCTCAAGCGGTTGGGTCGCCCCGTTGGCCGATTGAACCGCATAGGCCGCACCGAGGGCGTTGGACTCGTCGCCGCAGGACGGCAGGAAATGGACCCCGACGAGGCACGGCAGCTCCTGGATGCGCATGTTCAGCTTGACATTCATGAACAGCCCGCCGCTGAAATAGGCCTGTCGTACGCCGGTTTTCTCGACCGTTTTCTCGATCCAGGCCAGGACCCGTTCCTCGATCAGGCGTTGAGCGGCAGCGGCGAGGTTGTCGAATCGCTGACCGACCGCGACCTCGACCAGATAATCGTAGAACCGCAGACAATCGATGCTGGCCTTAAAGACGAACGGATTGTCCGGGTCCAGATCAATGGCCGGGGCGAACACCCGTTCGTAGACCGCATCGGCATAATCCTTGGCATAGGGCGCGAGTCCCATGACCTTGTATTCATGTTCCAGGGTCTTCATACCGAGGAATCGTGTCGTCGCCGAATAGATCCCGCCCAGGGATGACGATTCCGGCGTCGCTCCGAGTTCCCGCCAGCTGCCGTCACGTTCGACCAGAGTCACGGTCGAGCTTTTGCCGTCGCCACTGCCGTCGGCCGTGAAGATCAGGGCCGGGTAGGTTTCGCCCAGCCCGTGGAAGGCGGCACGGGCATGGCAGGTGTGGTGTTCGACATGGGTCGCGGGCACCGAATCCAGCCCCAGGGCTGCAAGATTTTGCTTCAACTCCGCCAGGCCTTCCGCCACCAGTTTCCTTTGCCTGACACCACGAAGCTGCCGGAAGAGGCCCGGCATGGTGTTGCCCAGCGGCCCGGTCTCCATCTTTCGGACAAATCCTACGATTCCGGACCTTGTGGAACCGTCGGATGCCTCGCGCTGGAAAAGGTAGTCATAGCACCGCCGGGGAAACACCTCGCGACCGGCGATCGCCAGGTGATCGATCTCGCCGGCCTGCACTCCGACCTCGTCCAGCAGCGCCAGGATGGCGTCCTTCGGGAATCCAGCCGAGTTCTTGATATCGTCCAGTTTCTCCTGGCTGAGACCCGCCTTTACGACACCGTCTTCAAGGAGAAAGGCGGTCGCGTTGTGGCCGCAGTGAAGTCCGAGTACACGCATTCGGGCTATTTGCCTCATAGATCGATTTCGTTGGGATCGTAAAAACTAGCCTGACGGTAGCGCAATGCTCTGAACGATTCCCGCCAGAACCAGAAACATCAAGACAGTCTTTACAGCAACGTTCCAATAACGGTTGCCTGGCTTGTTAGCCAAGTGGCTGAGCGGGATCATCGCAAAGGGCATGAAGAACACGATGTACTCCCATTTGATCGTGTCGAACTTGGAAGGTTTGTATGCTGTCAAGCTGGCCAAGATCAGCACGGCAAAACCAAGGAAGAAGATTAGGGAAAACGATAGCCTTTCGCGAGCCAGTGTCCGAAGCACGGATGGCCCGTTCCAGGTGTTGTTTGCCAAGCTCACCAGTCCGATGCCGTAGACAAGGAAGAATAGGGCCGAGCAAACCAAGCCAGTGAGATCCAAATCAGCTTGCTTCGGGAGAGCCGTCCATAGAGATAGTAGTTCTGTTCGAAAACACCCAGATGACGACAAATCTGCCCCTTTGTTTCCCCCGGGCTCAGACACACTTCCGCCTCGCGAAGCATGCCGATGATCTGTTCTTGTGTGTAGCGTTTGCGGCTCATTCCAACCTCCTCACGTCAGGTCAAAATGCGCCAAATCTCTTAACCAATTCGGACCACTTGCTGGGTTTCAGGCCATGCTGTTCCGGGCATTTAAGAAAATTGCGCCCACAGGCCCTAATCGCAGATGATGCGAACTTCAGGCAGCGGAAGAACGAATTTCGACTTCAGGCCGCGCTCTCGCAGATTGGTGCTTATCGGCTCCCAGTAGTGCCATGCGAGCAAAACGACATAGTCGGGTTGCTCGGAGAACAAAATCGAATTTTCGACCACCGGTATATGCCGTCCGGGCAAATGCAGCCCCAGTTTCAGAGAGGTGGGCTGTTCCGCAATGTAGGGCATTAGTTTGCGGTCCAGGCCGACGTAGTTGAGCAGGGTGCTCGCTCGCCCCGGACATGAGTTGCCGACAAAGCGCCAACCTTCGCGCTCGGCCTGCAGCGCCAGTTCATACAGTGCCCGCTTGGACCCAATGGCTCGTCGGGCGAACTCGACATAGGTTTGCGAGTCGTAGAGGCCAAAATTGCGCTCTTCAGCAATCAGGTTGATCAGTCCCTTGGACGGCTGGCCTTTCTTTCCCTTCGCTACATAGATGCGCACCGACCCTCCGTAGCTGGCTACCCGATGGGCGTCGATCACTGTTAGGTCGTAATACTCGAAGAGCTGGACGACCGACTTGATCGAGTATGATCGCAGATGCTCATGATAGACCGAATCGTATTGGATGCCCTTGACGATATCGAGCAGGTAGTGGTTCTCGAGCACGAACACCCCGTCATCGTCGAGGAGCGCCTCGATGCCGCGGATCACTGTCCCCAGCGTGGCCATATGCGCAAATACGTTCGTCGCCGTGATGACCTTTGCCTTGCCGTTTTGGCTGAGAATCTCTCTCGCGGTTTCCTCGGTGAAGAAGTCCTGGATCGTGTCGATGCCGTCCTCGACGGCGATCTTCGCAATGTTGGTGGGCTCCACGCCAATGGTGCGCATCCCCAGCCTCCGGAACCCCTTCAGCAAAGTGCCATCGTTCGATCCGATATCCACCACGAGCGAATCCTTCTGCGTGTTGTATCGTTCGACGACCTCGACCGATAAGCGCTGGTGGTGGTTGTACAGTTCTCGAGTGATCCCGGAGCGATAGGGGTAGTCGGGGTGGTATACGACGTCGCCTGGCACAATGTAATCGAGTTGCGCGAGGCTGCAGTCGGTGCACCGGACAAGACGTAGGGGATAGGTCGTCTCGGGCTCATTAAGTTGCTTGGCGGTTAGGAGCGAATCACAGGGAGCTTGGTGACCAAGGTCTATGACCAGTTCGAGGTTCTTCGATCCACAGACCTGACAGACCTCGAGGTGGCCAGGCTCAAGATCGTGATTGGGCTTCATCATCAAACTTTCTCCAGATGCTATAACGAGGTTACTGGGTGTTCCTCGCTTGCGCAATGTCAGCAGCGGCGGTCGCGCTGCGCTTAATCTCCTCCAAGAGAACTTGGACTCTCAACCCGTCGCGAAAATCGGGTTTCATCTGTTTGCCCTCCGCCACCGCATCCACAAATCGCCGCACAAGACGGGAGATGGGACCAACCCGCGGATCCTCATCCGGCCGCGATGCAGGCGGATCGTTCGGCTCCGGGGCATGTACCTCATGCAGGGCAGGCTCACCACGTCGCCCCTCGAAAAGCTTAAACGCCACGTGGTCGGCGCTGTCGTTGACCAGCGCGAGAGCACCATCCTCTCCGTAGAGGTCTACGCGATGGCCGGTTCCGAACGGCGCGGCCGAGCACAGACACACCGTCCCGGTGACTCCGGTCTCGAAAGTGAGGGACAGGGTGGCCAGGGTTTCACCGTCAATTTGACGGGTGACGGGTCGTTCAAGCGTGGCCTGGATGCGGGCGATCGGACCGCACACCCATTCAAGATAGTAGAGCGTGTGAGAGCCGAAATGGGACATCACACCACCGCCAGCTCCACTATCGGTTTTCCATCCGGCGAGCCGATTGCGCACATCGTGGCTCTCCATCAACCAATGCACGACCACATGGCGAAGCGCGCCGATGCGTCCTTCCTCAAATCGGCGCTTCGCCTCACGCCACGACGGAAGTTCGGGGAACAAGAAATCGACTGCGGTCGCGACGCCAGTGCGTTCGGCCATTCGCGCGAGGGTCTGCGCCGTGAGAAGATCTGCAGAAAGCGGTTTTTCGGCAAGCACGGGAACGCCTCTGGCCAGGCAGGTCTCAGCCAGTTTGGCCTGCTCCTTGGGAGGGACCGCGATGGCCGCGATATCGACCGATCTATAGTCCAGCGCATCAGCGAGTGAAGCAAAGCCGGAATCAATGCCATATCGGCGGATGGCCTCTTCCCGTCGTGTCTTGCTCGGCGCGCACAGAGCGACGACCCGGATCCTTGGATCGCGCTGGAACGCCGGAGTGAGGCAGTATGCGCCGAAGCCGGCACCCGCGATGGCTACATTGAGCGTCCCCTCAGGCATCTTGCGGAGCACCCGCCTTCTTTTTTGTTTTTCCGTGGGATACATCCTCGAAGTTTAGCCGCTCGGCTTCGACGACGAGAGAGCCGAATCGGACCTGCCCGTGAATGGATACGATGTACTCCCCGAGAATGCCGAGAAACAAGAACTGCAAGCCTGAGAACAGAAAGACGGCGACCAGCAGCGTCGAGATGCCCGGCGGCACTGCGAGATCGCTGAGAAATATCAGCAGCATGAGGTTGACTATTGCGTAAAGTATGCTCAGCGCCGCGAGGGTCAGCCCAAGTGCGGTCAGAATCCTGACAGGTGCCGTGGTAAATGTCAGCAGACCGTTCAGTGCAATATCAACGAGAGCAAGCAAGCGATTCTTGGAGAACCCACGTTTGCGCGCGCGCACAGTGTACGGGATTTGACATGGCTTGAAGCCACAGAAGGCGATCATTCCCCGAATGTAGGGATAGTGGTCGTCGAGAGAAATGACAGCGTCACGAACGCGGCGGTCAATGAGTTGGAACTCTCCGACGTCAACGGGAATGTCGATATTCGAAAGTTGCCTTACCATACGATAGAATACCCGACGCATGGTGTGGAAGATAAATCCTTCCTCCCGTTTCGCGCGCACGCCCTGAACCACCTTGTGTCCCTCTTCCCAGCGGCGGACGAATTCCGCGATCAGTTCCGGTGGGTCCTGAAGATCGACGGCCATCATTACCAGAGTGGCGTCGCCACTGGCGGAGCGTAGAGCGTTATAAGTGGATCGTAGCGGCCCAACATTGCGTGCATTGACAATCACCCGAACAGCGCGATCTTCGGCGGCTAGCATACGCAGGTGCTCTACGGTATCGTCGGTCGAAGCGTTGTCGGCAAAAATGTGCTCACGTTCATATTCGGGCAGTTCGCGCTCGAAGACCTCCCGGACCGCCTCGTAACAAGCCCTAACGCTCTCCCCCTCGTTATAACAGGGGGAAATAACCGAGATCTTTCCTTTCATCCAGTCTGGCTCCTTGGTTGGGACACGGTCCGGGCACGGAATCAACCCAGGTCGCCCACCCTACTGATCGATAACGGATTCTAGCATCAAAAATTTCTGAGGCGCTAGATTGACAAAGCGCGATCATGGAGAGGGGGCGCTCGATAAAAAGTAAGTAACCCGATGTCTGGACTTTTGGCCGGGGCTTTCTCATTCATCCGGATTGCTCCAATTGATGTAGACGCGGTCGGGCTCTTCCCCAAGCGGGCGTTCCGTCACCGCGGCAATAATCCTATCCTGGGACTCCGACATCTGGCGCTCCCTCTCGCAGGTAAAAACAACCAGAGAATGTACAGACGTCCTTCTTTGATGCCCGAGAGAAGGCATCCCCAGGCCATAAAGCGAGCTTCCAAAAACCAATTTGCAATAGTCCTCGACAAGGCGCCGGATCAGCCCGTAGGATGCCGTAACTATCGCAAAGGGGCAATTAAAGATGGCAGTCCGACTCGTCAACCCGGTCGCGTGGGAAGGGCGAACTGTGCTTGTGACCGGTGCCACGGGTTTTCTGGGGGGCTGGCTTATCAATCGGCTGCTCGACTATGGGGCAGACGTGGTCGCGCTGGTGCGGCGCGACAAGCCCGACAGCCAGTTCGAGCTGGCAGGTCAGGCCCCGCGTTGCCACGTCGTACGCGGGGAAGCTTGGAATCCGGCGGTTATAGAGGACATTTTCGAGAAACATCCGGTCTCGGCAGTGTTCCACACCGCCGCGAATGCCGACGTGAACAAGGCGCTGGCTGATCCGGTCGATAATTTCCGCAGCGCCATCGACAGCACGATGCTCCTACTCGAGCAGGTGCGAAACCGCAATCCGGAGTGTGCGCTGGTGGTGTCGTCCTCGGACAAGGCCTACGGGCCTCAGCCGACGCCCTACCTCGAGAGCGCGCCGCTCCAGCCGAACCATCCTTACGAGGTGGCGAAGGCGACTCAAGACCTGATGACGCAAAGTTATGGGCGGGTGTTCGGTCTTCCCGTGGTTGTAACGCGCTGTGGGAACTATTTCGGTGGCTGGGATTTTAACTGGACCCGAATCATCCCTGGAACGATTCGCTCGCTGGTCAGGGGAAAGCCTGTCATCTTGCGTTCCGACGGGCGGTTCACGCGCGATTTCCTTTACATCGACGACGCGGTCGACGTGCAGCTAATGCTTGCCGAACGCGTTGTCGACGACCCCGGTATTCGCGGTGAGCCTTTCAACTTCTCCCTCGAGGTCGATATCGAGATTCTCGATCTCGTCAAGAAGATTGGAGAGATCATGGGCATCGACGCCGAGCCGCAAGTTGAAGCGGACTCAAAGGCCGAGATCAGGCTTATGCGGGTTGCCTCCGATAAGGCGCGCGAGAGGCTCGGCTGGGCCCCCGCACATGACCTCGATTCGGCGCTCGCTGAAACCATCGACTGGTACCGCGATTATCTCACCCGCGCAGCCTGACAGGAGAGGGGGGACACAACGAAAATGCGAATTCTGGTAACCGGCCATTGTGGCTATATCGGCCCTGTTATGGTCGCCCAGCTCCACCAGGCCGGCCACGATGTCGTCGGTTTCGATACCGGCTATTTCCGCGACCTGATCGAGGAAGCGCCAGAGGAGTGCGTGCCCGACGGCGAGTTGGTCGGTGACATCCGTGATATCGGTCGTGAGGCTTTCAAGGGTATGGACGGTGTGGTGCACCTCGCCGCGCTGTCGAATGACCCGCTCGGCAATATCGCGGCGCATCAGACCGGAGCGATCAACGCCTCCGGCTCGATCCGTTGCGCCAGGCTCGCGAAGGCTGCGGGTGTCGCCCGGTTCGTGTTCGCCTCCTCCTGCTCGATGTACGGCGCTTCGGGCGATTCCACGGTACCTCTCGACGAGAATGCACCCTTCGCGCCGGTCTCCGCCTATGCGAAATCCAAGGTCGAGGCGGAAACGGCAATTCTCGCCATGGCGGACGCCGATTTCCAGCCCATCACGTTGCGAAATGCAACCGCTTATGGCGTAAGCCCGCGTATGCGTCTCGACCTCGTGCTCGCCAACCTGATGGCCTCGGGCTATGCCACCGGCACCATCAAGGTACTCTCCGACGGAACGCCCTGGCGTCCGATGGTCCATATCGAGGATATCGCACGTGCAGCGGTCGCGGCGGTGGACGCTGACTTTGACGTGCTCCGTTACAACGTGTTCAACGTTGGTGCTCCTGACTGCAACTACACCGTGCGCGAGATTGCCGAGATAGCGGTCGCCACGCTGCCCGGTTGCGCGATCGAGATTACTGGAGAGAACGGAAACGACCCGCGCTCGTACCGGGTCGACTTCACCCGCGTGCTGACGGAATTGCCAGGCTTCGATCCCCAGTGGAATCTGAAAAAAGGTGCGGTTGAGACGCTGGAATGGCTAGAGGCGCACCCACGCGATATCGATATACTTTTCGGCGAACGTTATATCCGACTGATCCGTCTGCAGTGCCTGCGCGAACAGGGCGTTCTCGACGACGCCTTTCGGTGGACATAAGGGGTTCTTGCGAAATCTGAATAGGAATCGGGTCGCATACAAGGTGGTTTCACGCCTTTGGCCGCGGGGCTGGCGTCGCGAGGAAGGCGAAGCCTATGAGGGTGGCTAGGCCGATGTTCACGACCTGTTGTAAGGTTGCCGCAGTGACAGATGCGCTTGGCGGGATGCCCACCAGGGACAGAGCCACGACGAAGGCGAGTTGGAAAGAGCCAACATAGCCGGGTGCACTGGGAACCAGGGTCGCCAAGCTGGCGACAAACACCACCAATGCAATGCCGGAAAGCGGGATCGTGAGACCAAGCGAAATCCCGAGCAGGTAAAGTGTCACCCCCTCCAGACTCCAGATTACAATGCTAAGTTCGCAGAGAACAAGCATGTCTCTGGGATCGTGGGCACGCAAAGAGGCCTGCGCGTGCTCGATCTCGTGATGCAGGAGTGCGGCGGCCCGTCGCATGATTCCCTCCGGTGCCGGATCTGAGGTACCGGTTGCGTGCGAGCGCCTAGAGCCTGTCATGATCACCAGCGCGGTGAGCACAATCGCGGTGGCCAACATGGCGGCGAAGATCCATCCCACATGTGCGAGATCGCTCAATCCGGCAGCATCTGCCGTCGGCAGCAGCGCCATTCCAAGTGCGAGCACGATGCCCAGGCAGACAAGATCTAGGACGCGCTCGACGAGCAGGGCTCCGGCGCAGTAACCGCGGGGGAGGCGCAGCCGGCGGTGAGCGTACTCGATCCGGAAGAACTCTCCCAGGCGTGCCGGCAGGACGTTGTTCACAGCATAGCCGACATAAAAAGTCTGGCTGACGGCGAATGGCCGGTCGAACCCACCTTTAAGTAGTATGTACCAACGCAGGCCTCGAAGCCCGATATTGGTTAGATAGGCAATAAGCGACGCGCCGAGTGGTGCGAAGCCGATATCGGCCAAGATGGAAAAGACCGCATCGGACGTAACCCCACGCAGCGAGACCCACAGGGCACCCACGCCGATAGCTAAACCGAGCGTGGCCATGGTGAGGTTGCGGGCAGAAGGTTGTGGCAGAAGCGGCATGGGCGAGATGATCAGTGACAAATGACGCGCGCCTCTGCACTGTGCAGTGCGCCGGATCCTAGTATGAAGTTGATCGTTTATCAGCGATTATATATTAATGCGAAAGAATTTCGAATTATGTAAACATGCGGCGTAGATGAAATCGTGACGCGTCCTCCTGCGCCGCCGCAATCGGACTCCAAATGGATCATTTCACGGATGACTGGCGTTCTTTCAGATCGCATTGCATATAAGCTCCAGTATTTCGACTGCCCTGAAGAGCTTCTCGAGTTGATCCTCGCGAAGACGGTTGTCCCCTATCAGGTGGAAGTCCAACCTGGACGACTACAGGGCCGGGCGATCTGTTGGATGCCCTGCCCCTACTGCTACGGCGGCTCGTCCGAGAACGTGGGTGAGCGGCTCTCGCCGGAGCGCTACCTCGAAATCATGGACCAGATGGCTTCGGGGCCGAAAGGTGGTGTCGGCAAGATTATCTTCGCCGGATACGCGACCGACCCTCTTAACTACGAGTACATCGACGATCTGGTGGCGGCCGCACGCCGTCACGGTCAGATCACGGGTTTCCACTCAAAGCTGCTGCGGATCAGCGACCGGCTCGTCGATCTGATTTCCAGCGAGGACGCTCCGCCGACGAGCTATCTCACGGTATCGGTTGATGCCGGCTCGGCGGAAAGCTACAACGCCACCCACGGCCTGACCAGCAAAGCGGATATCTATCACCGTGTGATCGAGAACCTCGCGCGCCTGACCCGTGCGCGGCGTGAACGAGGTGCGAACCTGGACCTCGCGACCAACTATTTGCTGACGCGGGTCAACTCCGACACACCTACGGTNNAGCGGGCCAACTCCGACACACCCACGGTGGAACAGGGTATCCGTGACCTCTGCGACGCCGATGTTGATGCGATCCGGTTTTCATTTCCCCAGGTCCCGCGTGGCTTCGAGAGCGAGGACGGGACGATTATCCCGACCCGGCAGGAGATCGACGAAATCTATCAGCGGCTCAAGCCTGTCATCGAAGCCCACGGGGGCGGGCCGACGAGGGTAATGCTGCTCGACGTTGACGGCGAGAGCGAATTCACCCAACGCCGGACTCTGCCCTGCTTCGCCCGGTTCATCTATCCAACGATTTCATATGACGGCTATCTCTCGAACTGCTCGCAGTCGGCGGCGCCCCACTTCCGGGATATGGCGCTCGGCAATCTACAAACGACTGATTTCTGGGATGCATTCTACGACTATGACGTCGAGAAATTCTGGGAGTTCCTCGATAGTCAGCACGTCAGAATGAATTCCAACGACTGCCGTTGTGATCGTAAGGAACACACGGTCAATCGGGTCTTTCAGGAGGCCTTCGGCTGGCAGTCGAGCACCAGCGAAAATGGCTAGGTCGCCCGCCGCAATCACCGGCGGCGTCGTCGGCGCGCGAGGCATCGGAGCGGTTCACTTGCGCGAACTCGCCCATGCAGGCGTCGGCCGGCTGCTGATTTGCAGTCGAACCGCGACACAGACTGACGCGGACGCGCATGCGGCAAGGCTGGGCCGACCGGTCGTCGCGGCGTCGTCGGTCGAAGCGCTTGCCGAGGCGTGCGACTTCGTCACGATCTGTTCGCCCAATTTTCTGCATTTAGAGCATGCCGAGGCCTGTCTCGCTCGCGGCTGTCACGTGTTGGTCGAGAAGCCGCTATTCTGGGTGGATGGTACCACTAGGGAGAAAATAGATGTGGCCTGCGAGGCGATCTTCGAACGTGGCGGCGGGCGGCTTGCGGTCAACTACCCCAGCGCACGCTTCGCCGAGGCGTTCATGTCGGCGTGCGGTCACCCCGGCACCATCCGCGAGTTCGTGTTCCGTTATCAGACCAGGGGCCAATATCATGGCGACGCGATTGCCGTAGACTTGCTGCCCCATGCCTTTTCTCTGCTGCTTGAGTTCAGCCCCGAGGGGCCGGTTTCAGTGAGGGACCTGTACCGTGGCGACAACGCATGGTGGGCCGTGATCGATGTCGGCGCCACGCGATGTCGCTTCGAGTTCTTGCAGGATTCGACGGCTGAAGGCTCGGAACTCTCCTTCGCCGTCGATGGTCAGGTTGCGCGACGAATCCAGAAGGTGCAAGGCGATGGATATGCCGTATTTCTCGATGTTCCCGGTGCGAGCGCGAAACCGGTTCCAATGGAAAACCCGATGACTTCGACAATTCTAGATGCGTTGTCCACTTGCCTCGAGGAAACCTCCTACCAAGATGAGCCAGCGCGGAGCCGATCCATCATGCGCTTGATAGCATCGAGTTTGTTGAAGTAGACGTATGGAATGCGGTCCCGCCTTTTTGTGGATCCGGGGGAGGGTTTGAATCTTTGACCAGGATTGCGGTGATATTGTGCGGTGGCAAGGGGCGAAGACTGGGGATAACAGGTGAGAAAGTCCCCAAAGCTATGGTCAAGGTCGGCGGCTATCCTATCCTCTGGTACACAATCATGCAGTTGCATGCGGCCGGGTTCCGCCACTTTGTCCTGCCGCTCGGCTATCGTGGCGACCAGATTCAAGCATATATCGATGGCCAGCTGAACTGGCTGAACGCACGGATTGATGCGGTGCGGACCGGAGAGGACACGGGGATCAGCGAGCGCCTCTACCGCGTACAGCACCTGTTGCCCGATGGGCCTTTCCTGCTCGCGAACGGCGATTGTCTGTTCGATCTCGACCTCGACGCGTTGTACGAGCTGCATGCGAACCGCAAGGCGCTTTTGACCCTGACTTCATGCCGCGTGGTTTCGCAATACGGCCTGATCGCTGTCGAGGGCAACGAGGTCATCGCGTTCTGCAGGGACGCGCAGATCCGTTCCTTTGACATAGAAACCGAGCGCGACGGCACCGTTGCCGGCTATGTAAACGCGGGGATTACCCTGATCGATAAGAAAGCGCTGGACGAGGTTGACCTTCTCAAGTCGGACAATTTCGAAATCGAACTGTTCTCGCGTTTGATCGAGATGCGTCGTGCGGCGCACCTGATGATCAACGGCTACTGGTACGCGATCGAGACGCAGAAGGACCTCGATATTGCGAATTCAGGAGACAAGGGCGATGCGCGCGCAGTGGGAGCGCGGAAGCTGCGCGACACGCTGCTACGGCATCAGGCCGCCCTTGAGCTTGGCCTCAACCGCACGTAAAGGCGATCGCGGACCGACGCCGATCTGTGGCGAGCTACCAAAACAGCGTTGGGCGTTCGTAGCGCAGGCGTATCGTCCTGTGTCCGGACGGGACGGCGATAGCGAGTTGGTTCAGGTTGGCAGGACCAGTAGCCAGCACGCTTCCATCTTCGGTGGTCGCGTGCCACCAGGGCAGCGGTGGTAGATTGGCGAGAACTAGACCTTCCGCGTCGGCTGGCAGGTCGATGTAGAAGCCGTCTTCGACAGCGCGCAGGCGGGGCTCTTCTCCGCTTGACCACGGTTGGTTGGTGAGTGCATCGGCGACTGTTTGGTGTAGCACTGCTGCGCGCCCGGGTGCCCGCTCGCTGATCGTCGCGAAAAAGGCATCCGAATTAGCATCATCAGGAAGGACTTCGAGCGTACGTGCGCCGTACGCGCGTGGCATCGGATCGGCGATCGCATAAACGCGCACAGGCTTGGCTGGCCCAAGGATGCGGGCGCGCATTCTTTCATGGACCGGCGGTTTGGGACCAGAAACCTGGTGCAAGCGGGGGCTGGTGAGGGCACGGTAGCTGATGATGTACCCCACATTGGCCACCCGCAGCATGTCGAGGGAGACGTCCTGCTCGATTGGGTAGGGTTCGCAGCAGCCGTTGTATTCGGCCAGTGTCGGGAAGCCGGGCGCCCACGGCGTGACCGTGAGCCCCCTCCTCATCACGAGCTTGCGCCAGTATGTTACAAGGGTGTTGGGCACGAACGTGGCGCCGCCATCGAAACTCGCCAGGCCGTAGGAGGGCGAGAGGTTGGGCGGATAGCGGGTTGGTAGGCCGACCACGCGGCTTTCACCGGAGTACCATTCGTGCTTGCGCAGGTTCGGGATATCCTCGAGCAGAGTCAAGTTGCCCAGTGTTGCCATGTGGGCGACCATATTGATCTTGAAGGAGGTCAGCATGGCAAGCCCGATCGCGATGCAGATGGCAGCAGGCACGGCCACTATGCGCAGTGGCTTTTCGCCCGGCGATGGCGGTTTGCGGGCATACAGCGCCGCGCCCGCCTGGGCGGCGGCCAGCATAGCGAGTGGAAAGGCGCCGTATTCCAGATACCAGCGATAGGAATCGAGAAAGTCGAGCCCCAGCTTGGACCAAGGGATGGCAATTAAGAACGGTGCTGCGAATCCGACGAGTAAGGCTGTGAGGGCGGCAAACAGGGTCGTCCGCGAGCGAGTTCTCCAGGCAGCGAACAGCGCGAAGGCAACCGGGAAAATGTATGGCCAGCCGCCCTGGTTGTACTGCAATTTTAGCGACAGCAGCCAACGCGCGTGGTGCAGCAGACGCTCGCCGAACGGGCCGGCGAGCAAATCAGAGGGACGGCCGCTGTGGGGGGCGAACTGAAAAACGGCGAAAATCGCCTCTGAATAGTTCGCAGCCCAGAACGCCGACAGCACAACGAGGCCAGCCCCGAAACCGACGTAGCTTTTCGGGCGATGCCAGGTGATCAGCAGGAAGGCCGCAAGCCAAGTCAGCGGCAGCCAGTAGAAAGGATCTGCGAGCGAGACGTAAATGATAGTGAAAACGAGGAAGCCCAACCAAGGACCGGCCCGGCCGTCCAGTGTCACGAGGAAATAGAGGATCAGCGGCAGCGCGGCGATCGAGATGGCATACAGGAAGGTCATCGTCGCATTGACGTCGAAGCCGGCTGCGACCAGCGCTCCCAGTGCAAAGGCGAAAATCGGCGGGCAGTCGAAGCGTCGGCGCGCGAACAGATAGACCGACGCGAGCGCGGTAGCCGAGGTAACAACACGCAGCAGCACGATTACCAGCCAGAGCGGCAGCACCTCGAGCAGCAGAAGACGTAGGCTGACGATCGCACCGCCTATTCGCCCGAGGGCGAATCGATCCGTCCCACCGATCAGATCGGCTAGGAAAAGGCTGTCGCCCACGCTCGCGAGGTACGGGAAGTAGCCGATGAACAGCGTTTCGCCATCTCCCCACTCCAGCCGGGCGCGCGGTCCGAGCAAGATGCTGTCGCCCTGGATCAGAAATATCCAGACGGCCCCCGCCGCGATGAGGCCCCACTCTGTCTTCGGAAACCAGCGTCCCTTTGTTGCAAGCAACGCCGCGAGTGCCACAACGAACACAACCCAGGGACCATATACGAGAAGCGGGCCGATCAATGAGGCGTCCCCCACAAAGACAGGAATGAACCGTACCGGGTTTACCGGAGGATGATTTTTCTAAGCTACGCGGCAAAGTTGCGCAAGTCTATCAACCTCTGGCCTCGCCGGGCCTGAAAATTTGGAAGAGAGGCCTTTTCAGGCCAGGTGACGAGGTCAGTGTTGCGTCGGACGACACCATTGGTAGGGTAGAGTGAGGGTGAATCGCCTTGGTAGCTGATTTCTCAAAACTAAATAGGGTCTGGACTCATTTCAGCCGCCATATGACAGTAGCGGCGAGAGCGACGGCGGCGAAGAAATTGTTGATGTTGCGGTCGAAGCGGGTTGCGATGCGCCGCCAATCCTTGAGTTGGCAGAACATGCGTTCGATAATGTTGCGCTGCTTGTAGACGGCCTTGTCGTAGTCGTATTGGACCTTTCGGTTTTTGAGAGGCGGGTTGACCACGGAGGTTCCGCGTTCTTCCAGCCTGTCCCGTAGCGCTTTGCTGTCATAGCCCTTGTCGGCGATGAGTTCCGCAGCGGGCGGCATGGCCTCGATGCACTGGCCGGGCAGGCTTTCTATCGCGGACGTTCCCCAGTGTCAGGACCAGGACGAGCGCCCTGCCTTTGCCGTCGCAGACAGCGTGGAGCTTGGTGTTACGCCCTCCTTTGGTGCGGCCGATACCATGAGCCAAGGCCTTCCTTTTCCGCCGCCGGCTCATCGGTGAACCTTGAGGCAGGTGGAATCCGGTCAGGCGCATCCTAGGTTCCTGCCAAAGTGCTGAATACTCCTTCCCAGATGCCGCGCTCCGCCCAACGCACAAAGCGGTTGTAGAGCGTCTTCTTCGGACCAAAGACCTCACGCGGACAATTGGCCCAGCGCCCACCGTTCTTCAGCGCGTGAACGATCACGCTCAGCACCCGCCGATCATCCACCCGATCCTTGCCCAGGCTATTCCTCGGGAGAAGCGGTTCGATCCGAGCCCATTGCGTGTCCGAAAACCAAAAATATCCGCCATTCTCATCGCCTCCTCGCCGGAGACAATGAATCACGCAAAAATCGCCTTGAGAATCCCATTAATGGGTCTGGACCCTAGGTAGAAGGTAGGGAGGCTCATTCAGATCTAGCCGCAGAAAATGGCAGCGAAGGCGAGGCCGAAGAGATAGTTCTGTGCGAATCATACCAGGTTTCGATGCATCGCCAGTTTTTGAACCTGTAGATGGCCTGAAACCCAGATCTCGCGCTTCTCACACGGGCTGCTGCTTCTGCGGATGGTTCTTTTCGCCTATCGAAAGCTGAAGGCGTTCTGAGACACGCCATGGGGACTGTCTCCGACAGGCTGATCGAACGTCACGGCGCATGGACTGCGAAGCCTGGGCTACGGGCGGTCTATGGCGACATGTTCGCGCGGATGCAGCAGTGGATGCTGGAAGGCCAGACTCTCGAGGTCGGCGGAGGATCAGGGCTCTCGCACGACTTTCTGCCGGGCGTTCTGTCGACCGATGTTCTGCCGTCGCCATGGATCGACGTCGCTGCGGATTGCCATGCGCTGCCCTTTTCGGACGGTGCATTCGTCAACCTCGTCATGCTGGACGTGCTGCATCATCTGGCTTCGGTTCCCGCGTTTCTCGCCGAAGCGGCAAGGGTTCTGGCGCCGGGAGGCCGGCTGATCATGGTCGAACCCGCGATGACGGCTTTCAGTCTTCCCCTTTACCGCTTGTTGCATGAAGAGCCTGTCGACATGGCGGCGGACCCTTTGGTCCAGGATGCCGGCCGGACCGGCCCGTTCGATGCCAACCAGGCGGTTCCCACCCTGTTGTTTGGCCGGCACCGGCGAAGGTTGGAGCAGGAATTTCCCCAGTTCCAGGTCACGGCCCTCGAGCATTTCGCCCTTTGGGCTTATCCCCTGTCCGGCGGATATCGCGGTTGGTCATTGTTGCCAGCGGGCATGGTCGCCCCTCTGCTGTCTTTCGAACGCTGCTTGGAAAAGCACATTGCCCGTTGGATTGGCTTCCGCCTGTTGGCCGTTCTATCCCGGGCCGGCTGACATCGGGTTCGCTCGCGGGGCAGGCGGCTTAGGGGATTTCGTCTACTGACCGGGTGGTCTATGTTCGTCGCTCTCACCGTTGGAGCGGGGCTGCTAGAGGTTCGTACGCAAGAAGATGATCCATTTCCGCCAACTGGCCATCCGGCTGATTGCCGTGCTGGTCGGCATTCTCGTCCCCCTGAGTGTTGCCGAGGTGGGACTTCGTTTCCTGCCTTTCAACGAGGGCCTTATCGCTCCCGCCATTAACGACGACCAGCCCCTCTATCATTTTCTTCCGGACCGGGACTTCCGATATTCCCAAGACTGGGACATGAAGAATGGCCGCATCCGGCACGCCAACAACTTGGGTTTCATGAGTGACATTGATTATGAGCCCGGGTCGGGACGGCCGCTGTTGGCCGTGATCGGTGACAGCTTCATCGAGGCCGTCCATGTCGACTGGGGCGAGACGGCTCAAGGGCGTCTGTATCAGAAACTGTCCCCAGCCATCGACGTCTATTCCTTTGGAGCGGCTTATGCGGCCCTGGGCCAGTACCTCGCCTGGGCCGATTACGTGCGCCGGGAATTCGCGCCCACGATGCTGGTAGCGAATATTGTCGGCAATGATTACGACCTGCCGCGGGCCGGCGACGAGGGCGGTTTTTCCCTCGGATTCAGCGGTATGACCACGTTCATCGAGGATGCTGCGGGCAACGTGGTTCTGAAGCGTACGGACAGGCCGGCCGAACCGGTCTGGAAGCGGCTGCTGCGTCACTCGGCTCTGGTGTCCTACCTGTATCGCAATCTGGCGATTACGGCATTGCCGGAACGAATCGAAATGTGGTGGCGGGCACAAGGCAGTACCGAGACTTCAACTGCGTTCGTCGCCAATACAGAGGCCGCCGCCGATCCCGAGCGGGTTGCCCGGGCCAAGCGGCACGTCGATCGTTTTCTCGACCTGTTGCCGGAAAAAAGCGGCCTGCCGCCCGCACGTATCCTGCTGATCGTCGACGGTCTTCGCACTCAGATTTACGACGCCGCCGAACTGGCGAGTGTCCAGAACTCGTTTCCGGCCGTGATGAACCGCTATCTGGCTGCCGAGGGAACTCGGCGCGGTTTCGAGGTTCGCGACCTCACGCCGTTGATGGTCGAGCGCCATCGCCGCGACGGCCAGAGGTTCGAGTTTCCGTTCAACGGCCACTGGAACGCCAACGGACACGACGTCATGGCTGAGGCGGTGCTTACGTCGCAGACCTTCGGCCACGCTTTTCCCGGTGTTGAAGGCGCATCGGGGCGCTGAACGGTATTTCCCATCGGATCGTGCAATGCATGGTTTCTTTATCGAAGGTCCTCTTCCCCTCGCAGCCTAAGGCTGGTATTCCCTCTCCTCTCGGTTGTTGCCGGTACAGGCAGGCCGGTCTTCGCGGTCCAAATTTTCTTCAGGTAGCAAACGGTAATGAATAATCCTCGTATTGCTGTGGTCGGGCTGGGTTATGTCGGTATTCCCCTGGCGGTCGGCCTCGCCAAGCATTTCCCGGTCATCGGGTATGACATCAAGGCTGAGCGGGTTGCCGAGTTGCGCCGGGGTATCGACCGTACCGGTGAGGTCGATCCGTCGGAGCTCGAGGCCAGCACGCTCGAACTCACGGACAATGCCGCCGGAATGGCCGGTTCCGATATCTTCATCGTCACGGTGCCGACCCCTGTCGACGCCGACAACCGGCCCGATCTCGGCGCCGTCTGTGCGGCCTGCGAAACCGTCGGCGGGGTCATGGCGGAGGGGGCCGTCGTTGTCCTCGAAAGCACCGTCTACCCTGGCGTGACGGAAGAAATCTGCGGCCCCTTGCTGGAGAAAATCTCGGGTCTCGCCTGCGGCCGCCAGTTCTTTCTCGGCTACTCGCCGGAGCGGGTGAACCCCGGAGACCGTGAGCATACGGTCGAGCGCATCAAGAAGGTCGTCTCGGGCCAGACTCCCGAAGTTACCGAACTGCTCGCCCGGGTCTACGGAGCGATGACCTCCGGCGGCGTCTTCCGGGCCCGCGACATTCGCACCGCCGAGGCGGCGAAGGTTATCGAGAACGCCCAACGCGACATCAACATCGCCTTCATCAACGAGGTGACCCAGATCTTCCAGAAGGCCGGGCTTTCGGTGCTCGATGTCCTCGACGCCGCCGGTACCAAGTGGAACTTCCTGCCCTTCCGCCCCGGTCTCGTCGGGGGGCACTGCATCGGCATCGATCCCTTCTACCTCGCCCGCTGGGCACAGGATATGGGCCACAACCCGGAAATCATCCTCGCCGGGCGGCGGATCAATGACGGAATGGGCGCCTACGTCGCCGAACGGATCGATAGCCGAATCCGTGAATCGCAGCCGGATGGCTGCGGCGAGATCCTGGTGCTGGGGCTGACGTTCAAGGAGGACGTCCCCGACCTTCGCAACTCCCGTGTCATCGACATCGTCACCGGGCTTCAGTCGCGCGGCTATACGGTGCGCGTCCATGACCCGCTGGCCGATGCCGCCGAGGCCCGTGAGTTCTATGACGTCGATCTGGTGAAGGATCTGGCCGGTCTCAAAGGTTTTACCGCCGTCGTCGGCGCGGTTCCGCATCGTGCCTACAGGCAGATGACCGCACCGGATCTGGCCGCGCTGCTCCGCGAGGGCGGTCTCGTCGCCGACATCAAGGGAATCTGGCGCGGGCTGGACCTGCCCGACGGCGTCGAATGTTGGGATCTCTGAAGTCACCGTTTGGCCCGCGCCCTGGTGCAGCGCAGGCATAGACGGCTAGTTCGTCTGGGGAAGAGAGCGGGCGACGCGGAATCCCACGCTATCGACCTTCAAATCGACGCTGGATTTGTAACGGGCGCTCGAACGTGCAAACCACGGAACGGTAAACACGGAACCGCCACGAACAACCCGCTTAGAGCAGTCGGCCGTATCTCGCCAAGTAGGCGAAACCGGTCCGTGGGAATTTTCCTCACCCGCACTTCCGTCGGATGGCGCGTCTACATAGCTGTCGTGCCAACAGTCCGCGACCCATTCGTATACATTTCCGACCGTGTCGAATACCCCGAAATCATTGGGCTGATAACAGCCGACAGGAGCCGGGAAGAGGTGATCCCAGCCGCTTCCGCATCTGTGGCAATTCGCATTTGCGCGGCCGACATCGTTTCCCCACGGGTAATTCGACGTGCTGCCGGCTCGAGCGACATATTCCCATTCCGCCTCGGAAAGAAGTCGGTATTCCGCACCGGTCTTCGCGCTCAGTTTTTGCACGAATTCCGATGCGTCATTCCAACTGACCTTCTCGACCGGTTTGTGGCCGCCTTGGAACTGGCTCGGGTTCTCACTCATCACCGCAAGCCACTCTGCCTGCGTCACCTCGTATTTTCCGACCGCGAAGGAATAGTCGATGCGCACGTCGTGAACGGGCTTTTCGCTTTCATCTCCGTCGCTGGTCAGGTCGCCCATGCGGAAACTCCCCGGCGGAATGACGACCATTTCGGGACAATCCGTGCAGTCCTTGAATGTGTTGCCCGGTTTGTTCCGCCCCGGACCATAAGGACCCGTCGGGCCTGTCGTGACGCAGGCGGCGAGAGACGACAAGGCAACGGCAAGAAGGGCTGACCGAAACATATCGCTCGTCATGGGTTCCCTCCCAGATACCTCAGGAGTGCAAGCGCGCTCGCGACGTCCTTTAGGTCGTCATAGGGTCCTCTGAAACCTCACCGGCAACCGGTGCGCCTGCCGCCCGGAAGTAAAGCGATGGTTGCGGTGGCCATGAGCGCGATTCCCGATATCTCATCCACCCACGAGCGCTTTCCGGCAATTCTGGCAATCCCCCGACCAGCCGGCAACGCCCTCTTTGGAAGTATCCGGGTGACCGGGATACGAGCAAGGCGTGTGCTTCACGTGCTTCGCCGGGGCAACGAGTGGGCATGGTTTCTGACGCAGCCAAGGATCGGCTGCGCTGGTGTCGCTTCTGACTGTCTGGAAAGATTGGCGTCCCCTAGGGGAGAAGAACGCCACTTTCGGAAACCCAGGAAAACCAGCGGGTTGGGTCTGGAACGCCTCCTTGCTGATACAGAAGTTTGTACCAGTTTGCTGTACCAGTCCAGGGGGTGTCCCGGATGTTTCGATCACATTTGAGGTGATCGAGGATCTAACGGTACCCGGTCGGGCTGCCAGTCGCCGGCCAGTGGACGATGCTGGCCGATGACAATTCCCCTCGCGTACCGTCACTCCTCGGCGAAATAGTCCTCGTCGATGCGCTTGATTTCGAGGGCCGCAAGTTTCTTCATTCCCCACCCCTTAGCCGAATGGATGTCCTGGTCACAATCACCCCATCGTCATAAGCGGATTTCATCCCATCCGCGTCGGGCGACAGGGTGGCGAGATAGGGGGGCAGGTCCAGGTTTGCCGTCACATCGTGGTTTCGATATTGGTCCAGAGGACGACCGATCCATCGCTTGTGTAAACGCGGATCTTTGCCTTGCCCCAATCGGTCTTCACAACCGAGAACTCGAGACCGTCAAGCAAGAAACATTTCCGGTCGGTGAACAGCAAGTTGAACTGCCGCCGGTCCTGGTTCATGGCGGCCGTACTGACCTCGTCATAGGCATCCTTGGAGACGCATCCGATCTGCGTCTTGGTCCCCACCTTGCGTTTCGAATTCTTACCTCCCGCAGTCGGGGCGGATTTCTCGGGTGCCGTCGCCGTAGCTCCCCCACCGTTCGAGCTTGAAGTGGTTGTCTCGACCTCCTCGGGGGTGCCCTGGATGCGATCGACCATGTACCAGATAATCACGAGTGAACCGATGGCGCTGATGGTAGTCCGCCAGAATCCCGGCTTTTTGCCCTGGCCGGAATGCTTTTTGGACTTGGTGTCGGTTCCGACCTGCGTACCAGGAGGACTCGTGGGCTCGATGAGAGGATGCCCGCAGTGGGGGCATGATGGCGCGGCTGCCGAGACTGTACCGCCGCACGCGGGACATGGATGAATCGATGGTTTGGTGTCGCCTGCCTTGGTCATGGCCGTCTCCCGATATGGACCTCATCATCCCGGTAGTACAAAATCCCGTATTTTTAATACGAAGTCGTACCTCAAATACTGGTTCATGACAAATTAGGATTGTAGGGTCCTTCGCCAATGCCGCGTTCCCGCGTACAGGTCGGGAATGGAAAAAGACGAAGAGTTGACGCTGCGGAAGATGTTCGGTGCTCAGGTCCGGCGCTGGCGCACCGAGCGCAGTTTGACGCAATCGGAATTGGCAGACGCGGTCGACATCTCCGTGGAAATGGTCAGTCGCCTCGAACGTGGGGTGGTTGGCCCATCATTGGACACGGTCGCGGAACTGGCGCGGGTCCTGCACGTACCGCCTGCGGTGTTGTTCGGAGGGGCTCCTCTCGACCACAACGGTCAAGGTCAACGCGAGGCGCATCTGCAACGTATTCTCCACATCCTGACCGGCGTTGAGACCAAGGACTTGGCGTGGGTTGAGGATGTCCTGCGTTCGACCTTGAGGCGGTAGCAGGGCCGTAGCGGGACACGTCACTCGCACTCTACCGGTCAACGGGGATGTTCCTGTACTGGACTGCCTAAATTTGCGAGAAAGGGCGACGTTCCTTTTGGCAGACGAACATCATCGGTAGACCCATGGATCTGACCATCGGCAGTTTCAAAGTGGCGACCTTGGACATTCAGGGCGTGAACCTGCGGTCTATTCTTGGCGCGTATGAACTCGTTTTTGCGCTGAGGGTGGAAGTGCTCCCGGCAGCCGACTTTGAGTGCCTTGTGTCTATCACCGGGGCTCGCGTTGCGGTCAAGTCCGCGGACGGAAAGACACACCAGTTGGGCTTCGCGCGGTCCGATGAACCCTTTGAAATGCAGCAGCGGCCGTTTCCGGCCTCCATGTCCCGAGGCCTCGTACTGGCTGTGCCGCCAAGTCAACTGGCCGCGATCGACGACGTGCGAGATGCGGGAGACCTCCAGTTCGAGTTGACCCTGCGTGGAACCGGCATCGATCAGCATGGCGACCAGATGCTGCAGGACACCAAGTTGCTGTGCCACCTTGGGCGCTCTGACTGGGTCAAGAAGCTCCGAGAGGCAAGGGCGCGGGACATCCTTCTCCTCGAGGTGCCAATACCGTTTGCCGAATTTTCTGCGGATTGGTCCGAGATCGCGGGCGGGCTGAAGCGGGCAGAAGGGCAGTTCCGCAAGGCAGACTACCATTCCTGCGTAGCTACATGCCGGACGGTTATACAGGAGTTAGGGGCTGTCATGCAGAAGGACCCGAACTGGGCGAATGCCGTTCTTGATCGTTTAGGGCGCGATCGCCGCGGTATGTCGAAGGCGGAGCGAGAGGTGGGCCTTTGGGGCGCACTCCGGCACTACACCCATCAATCCCATCACGCGGAAAGCGAGGGCGGTGTGGGCTTCTACTCGCGCTCGGAAGCACAGCAGGTCCTGACGCTGACGGCCGCATTTGTCACTCGTGCCCAGTCGAAATGAATGAGGCGTCCGGCATCTGAAACGCCCCTGGTACACCGAGTATCATCGACGCCCGCATGCCCTATAACAGCACCCCTGCGTTTTTGTCGTTAAACAACCCCCATCCCGTAGATAGCGGGCGAAAACAGCGTCGGAGGCGTGGCCGGTCTGCTGCCGCCTAACCTTCCAGGATGAAACCCCAGCCTGTGCCGCCAACACGCTGGGGCATCCGGCTAATCTAGATGCGTAGGGCCTTTCAAAGATGGGGTAGGGGTAGCGCGGGTAAAGGTTTTCTACGAACTTAATTTCCGATGAGTTCAATGTCTTCGAGATGGCTCACTCGAACTTTCTCTAACATCCGCGCCAGAGCATATTTCATCGGCACCGGGTGACGAAACAGCAGGTGACTTTCGACGTCCTGGAGGTCGGAAATTTTGGTAAATCTGGCGATCGCTGGCAGATGAGCGCGTAGGATATCCATCCGGTCGAGGTGCTTGCGCAGCTCATCGCGACTGCCGTCGCCTCGGATTTCACCGCGGAAATCAGCGAGCTGCTCGGCAATCTCACCCTCTGTCTTGCGGTACTGCACGTCTTTACATTCGATAATTAGCACGCGGTTACCTTTGTCCTGCCGCCATGCCAACACATCGACGTCGCCGTAATCACGCTCGAAACTTCGGCCGAGCAACTCGGTAACCTTGATCTCGATCCTGGTCGACCACCCAATCGCGTTCAGCCTGCCTTCCACTTCGCGGGCGAGGAGTGTGCCTCGATTGCCGACTGTTCGAGCGCGCCAAGCCTTCATTCGCGGTGCGAGTTGTGAATCCGGAAAGTCCCCACGGAAGAAGTTGGACACGGAGTAGCCGAAGGCTTCACGCAATATGCCAGGGGCGACAAGGATGGTCGGGTCGTCGCCTTCGTCGAGCTGAATCAGGGGCCGGCGGAGGATCGACAGCCGGCGACGGAAACGCCAGGGAAACCGATCACGATTCTCGAAGCCTGGCGGGGTTACTTGCCAGTGGGCACGAGGCTGAAGGATCAATTCGCCGATCAGCTGCGACGCCGCGGGTTCGTCCAACCGCTGCCCCGCCACTTCGATGTTGCGGAACGCGCTGAGCGGCATCTCGATCACCGCTTTGCCGGCCTTAACACCGAGGTCCTCGACGAAATCGACAAAGATACGCGTCTCGTCGAACGTGGCGCCGAACTGTTCATGCCATGCAGCTAGAAAATCGGGGTCAATTCCGTCGGCCACGGTGAGTTTGGCCGTATAGTTCTCCAGATTACTCGAATAGTCGCGAGCTGCAGCAGTTACCCGATCATCATTGGCTTCGCGTGCAAATGGGGTGACCACCTCTTCCACCCACTCAAAGTTGCCGTGAACATCGCCGAGAGGGGTGACGCGCAACTCTGGTGGCATCAGCCCCCAGCGGATGGCGTCTGACATGCTCCCCATGCCGAATAGCAGCGCCGCTCTCGCCATCAGTCGTGAGAGGTCGAGTTCCCCTGGGGCAAAGCCGCCTTCGACGGGGCATTCACAGATCGCCATCTCGATTAGATTCCGACTGGCCAGGAACACGGCGTTCAGCTTGAACTCGTGCTGGGCTATCCCAGCCAAAGTCGCCGCTTGGTCCTGGTGTAAAGCTAGCATTGCCGCGGCGGTACGGTGCCAATGATCGCGATCGAATGCAGCACGCTCCGCGTTGTGGAGTGCCGTGGTTAACAGAGTGCGGCGGTTGAAGTCCCGCAAATCCGCACACAATCCTTCCTCAAGTTTCACGACGAGCTTGTTAAGAAAGGCTGTGCAATCACTTGTGCCCGTGATCCGGCCGCCGTCCTTGGGGTCGCGCGCTTGCCATCCTAGGCCAAGCTTCGTGATTGCATCGTCTTCGCGACTGATTTTGACCACCTTGCCTCTTAAATCGGAAGAGATGTGGTCCCGGAAGCTGCGCATGCAGAAGGCGTGGCCTTGGCGAGCCTTCGGATCGGAAACAATCTGTGACAGCAGGGCCGCACGTTTTGCCTCGTCGATGGCGTTTTTGGACAGCTGTGCGATGCCTTCGATCAGTGCCGCCACCAATGCGCGCTCGGCAATGTTCTCGGGATGGAATTGGGCTAGCTCCCACAGAGCCGAGGCAGTGGTCGTGACGGTACGGCGTGTGGTGTCGACGCCGACTGTTATCTCCGCCCGCGCTTCTTCGTAGTCTTGCCGCGGTGGTTCATCTTCCTGGCCGTCGATCTCCCCCTCGAACGCGGCAGTCCACTGGACTGGGCCCGCCGGCAATCCGGGTAAGTCGTCTAGCACCGGCGCGGCGCGGGAAAGCCAGAGCTCTATCATTTGCCAGCGTTGATAGGCGGCCGAGCCTTGAACCGATGCGCTGGTATGGACTTCTGCCCACCAAACCCGCGACGGCGCCAGATAGGCAAGCATCGGTCGCCCACTCGCTCCGGGCTGCTCGCTAGCGAACAACGGCCGGAATTGATCGTCCTCGAAGATCGAAATGCGGTCGCGCCGCAAGGGGCGCCACATACCCTCAATGTCTTGTTCAACACGGGGATCAAAAGTGGTTGCGCTTTCGTGACGGACCTTGCGCTGGCTTGCCTGATCGACCATCAGCATGGTTTCCCCAGTTCCACCAGCCGCAATCTCTGGCATCTGTCCGTGTGGCACGATGTGACCGTCCAATGATCGCACCCAACCGACTAGATTGATTAGACCATTGATGTTTATCAGCATCGTGCCGAGCCCCTCGACCGCGTCACGCGCTTCGAGTATCCGCCACAGCGTCAGCGGGTGGAACTCCCGCGTCCAACTCAAGGTATGGAGATCGTAGGCAGACGCGAATGCGATGCGCCAACTAGGCCATTCCTCTCGATTGACCCTGAGGGAAATGCCGCGGCCTACACCGCAGCCGACGACCACTGTAAGGCCGCTGCGGAATCCGGGTTGGCCTACCGCCCGCTGATACGCAGAGCTGATTCGGGGGGCGATTTCAGTCCCGACAACCGTCCCGTCTGGGGTCTGGCCGCTAAGCCCAGTTTCCTCAAAAGCTGCCAGACGGTCCGTGAAGAACAGGAAATGGAGGTGGTGCCCTAAATCGATCTCGGTCATCACTTCGGCGATTGCCGAATGCTCCGCGGCACCGAACACGATCGGCGCTCCGAAATGCCCACCGAGCAGTGGGGTACCGCGGAACAGACGGGCATAGACTGAAGTCAGAGCCCGATGGAAGGCTTCGCCCTGGCCAATACCCCGCGTCGACTCGATGACGAGATACCTGATTGCCGAGCTCACCGCTGTCGGTAGCACCAACCAAATGTGTGGACCTTCCTGCACCAGCGGCTGGCGATCTAGTCGGGTAGAATGGAGCTCCTCGTTGGCTAGGTCGTGACGACTAGCGAGATCGAACAGGAACGGTTCCAAATCGGCGAAGTCGATCCCAGATGCTGCCAACTCGTCGATCCGGAATCGGATACGGTGTCGGAAAGCCAGGAGCGCCTTTTGTGTTTTGCGATCCAGGGCATCCAGCGGCACCGCACCTCCTAAATGCCACCGCTCAAGCTTTGCGCGTTCACAAACGAGATCCGATAGCCGGAGCAGCGCCAGCACAGCCGCACGTAGCCGATTGAACTCTGGAGCTAGAGGCATCTCTTCGAGAACCTACAGGAAACGATCTAGGTAGAATCCTGATCCCTCCCAAAGTCCTTCGAGGATACGGAAGTTTCCGGCCCCGCAGCGTACAGCGGTCACGAATGTGTCCTCGGGAGGATCTTCCATCATTCCGCAATAGCCTTTGCCGAGTTCCCGGAACGCGCGGGCGACGAACTGGTCGGACGGCTTCTGTTGGCCATTCCCGAGGGCTAGGGCGAGACGAACCAGCGTCTCGATACGGTAGCAGTTAGCTTGGAGGCGCGGGATGGTAAGCAGACCAGCGAAGGTGACTGCCGCGCGGACCGGATCGAGCATCTGGAGCCGGTGCCGCAGGTTAGAATCCGTCGGTAGCAGAGAGCCGAGAGACCCCTGCTTCGTGGCGCTGTTCATCACCATCTCTAGCGCGTCGAGCGCATGCTCTTCCGGGACTAGTTCTTCGTCTTCTACCATGGCAGCAGGATAGCAACCTTGCGGCGATGAGTCCCGGGCTGTCTCCCGTTTTCGGCTGGAAGACGTGCGGTTTATCGCAAGCATTCGTCCAGCCCCGGGTTATCCTAATTGGCGCCGCGAGTGGTTCTTGATCCAGCAATGTCGACGCTGACTTAAAACAGCACCCCTGCCGCGTTGTCGATGAATAATTCCCCGTCTCGGATATATCGGGCGAGCATGGCGTCGGAGGCGTGGCCGGTCTGCCGGCGGATTTTCCAGGTTGCTACTCCAGCCTGGGCGGCCGAGGTGGCCAGTCCAGCACGAAGGCTGTGACCGGAGAACTCCGCCGGGTCCATCCCCAGGACCGTGACCCGCTCCTTGATGACCAGGGAGACGGCTTCCCCCGACAGGCGCGTATCCGTGATGCGCCCGTGACGGTCTACGGGACGGAACGCCGGTCCATTGTCGATCCTGGCGACGTCCATCCAAGCCCGTAGGGCCTCGACGGGACACCAGCGGCCTCGGGCGTGCGGGATGCCGACCTTGCGGCCCATGCCCTCCTGGTCGGTCTTGCTGCGCCTGACGTGAACGACGACACCTTGCCGCACCCATTCGAGGTCACCGTAATCAATGGCAACGAGTTCGGAACGCCGGAACCCCCCTGCGAACCCGACGAGGAGCAACGCCCGGTCCCGGCTATCTTTCAGGCCGTCGCCCAACGTCGGCATGATTCGCAGGAGGTCCTCGACCAGGAGGGGTTTGGCCGCCCTTTGGTGGCTCCCAAGGGCTCGTTTGATGCCCCTCAGGGTAGATTGGACCAAGGCGCTGGTGGTGGGACTGGCGAGCCCCTTGGCGGCATGGCCTTTGGCAATTGAGGCGATGCGACGCTTTAGGGTCGCGACGGCTAGAAAACCGGCATAGTCGGCGAGGTACTCGGCGACCATCGCATCGGTCGCGGGGATGTGGCCACCCCATTCCAGGAAGTGCTGGAGGTCCGATCGGTAGGCCTTGCGGGTGTTTTCGGATAGGGCTTCTCGAATGTAGTCATTGACCCTCAACGAGGGAGCAACCGCAGTCGTGTCCTCGGTCTCCACGTCCCCCATTTTGGGTCGCGATAAGTGAGGATTATTGCGAGTTAGAAGCGAGGACATGGCGGCGCGCCTCATTAAGAAGATGGAGGTTGCTGCGGACCAGGGCGATGCCCTCCTCGGCCCGCTCGGGCGGCAGATCGTAGTCCAGGATGGACGCCGTCCGCAGGAGGCTCCTGCCCAGGTTCCAGGACATCCTGCGGCTCAATAACCCTCCCTCGGCACGGAAGATCAAACGTCCAAGGTCATGTGCCCAACGGGCCTTGGCCACATCGCAATCGGCCAGAAACTCCGGGAGGGGCTTGCACGCATGGAGGAACGGCCGGAACGCTGCCTTCCCCTCCCGCGTAAACATGTCGAAGGCATAGCTTGGCACTCCCTCAATCATTTCCGCTTCCGGGATGTCGTCGGGTTCGATGTGCCATGCGGCCCTCTGAAGGTTCTGCCAGACCAAAGGGAAGAAGACGGGCATGATCGTGCCGGTCCTACTCAAGCCAGCCCGACCCAGTTCAACGGGAGTCTCCTCGGCGCCGCGTTCGATCAGACCTTCGAAGTAGTCGGTGGGGCGGCCACCGACCCGCGGCAAGGTTGCGCTCCTGACCCTCTCGGTGCCGGCCGCGTACCACGCGGCGACGGCCCTGGCTTCGATGCGCCGGTCCGCATTCCCCGCAATGTCCATGAGAAAGGAGAAGGGGGCTACCTGCAGTTCCCCTCTCAGCCGTTCGAGGTCGGGATGCCATTCTACGGGTACGATCAGGTCATCGGCGGCACGGTCCTTGTCTGCCGCGCACATCCGGCGAACGAGATGCGAGGCTACGCACCACTCTCCGCCAACCGACAGGCGCCATGCCTTGTCACCGCACGCGGCGGTCACGCGACCAACGATGTCGGGATCGGCGACGCCGATGTCCTCGAAGGCGATCACGCAGAGCCGCCGCCACAGCGCCCGCGGATCGTCCGTAAGCAACCGGGCGGCGCAGCGGAGGGCAACGTCTGTGTCTCCCCGCCGTACAGCTTTTTGGAGCCCGCTCATGGCGATGTAACGGCCATGCTGTATCGGGCAGACCTTAACGAAAGTGCCGTCCTCGGCGATCTCCGCGGCCAGTTTTTCACGCCAGAATTCGAAGATGATCTCGTGAAACATCAGGTCCTCCTCCTTGAGTGATCCAGGGGGAGGACTCGGGGCTTGGGTCCCGCTATTGACGTTACCTGATACCGGCCTCAGGTAAAGAGAAATGGGCGGGACCGGGTATTTTTCCATCTGGTCCACAGGCCGGACAAGGGCCAGAATTCTGGCATTCTGTTTAGCCAGATTGCCAGAGAGGCTGAAATCGGGCATTCTAGCAGGCAAATTCACACCCCTTGGGCCGAGTGGAGCTGAAGGTAGATGGCGCAGAAACAGACTGTATCCGACACCAATCGTGATCGGCCGCCCACAACAAACAAGATCGAAACTCTCAATTTTAAGGTGCCGGCGGATTTCAAGAAGGCGTTCAAAGGCTACGCCGTCGCACAGGGAATGAGCATGATCGAATTGTTGCGTGAGGGGTTTGAACTCAGCAAAGCTCAACGCAGCCGATGATCAGCCACCATCGCTACTTAAGTGGGGCGAATAAGCAGCGAATTCTGTCATGCCCATGACGCAAACAACGAGCGTCGCGACTTGGCTAGAGCGGCTTGGCGAGGACGAGACCGCTATCGACGGGATTGTGTGCGTGGCTGACTATGTGCCAGACGGTCGTCCGCCTGAAGAGGTGGTGATGATGGAGAGGGCGGTCACTTACGGTGCCCATGCCGTCTTCTTCGAAGCGGGAACAAAGGATAAGCCCGGCACGGCTCAAGCATTTATCTTTCTGTCGGATGGTCCGGCCAATGATCCAGAGTTTGCAAAGGTGCATAAGCGCCTTTGGAGTTGGGGTGGCGTACCCCTTGTCTATCGCCGCACACCCGGTCTGGTACAACTCTTCCGTTGCGCCCACAATTCCGACTTCATCTCCCCCACTGGCAATCTCATATGTCGGCCTATTAAGACGCTGCGTCTTGCGGCTGCAATCAGCGCCAGAGAGGCTTGGTGGAATGCCGAACGACTTCGCAACGGCACGCTTTGGGACGATCCTACCGCTTGCAAGCTTTTGCTTTCGGCAACCAAATCCGCACCTCGTCGGCTGGTCGAAGCAGTCAAACATTTGCACGAGACCCTAAAGACAAGTGGGCTGTTGAACCCTGACCTTCGGCGGCGCCTGCTCATCTTGTCACTTCTCATTGCCTACCTAGAAGATCGGGGAGTTCTGCCTGCCAAATTCTTCGGTCGGTTTCTTCCCGGCGCAACGCGGTTCTTCCATGTGCTCGCAGACGGTCCAGCCCTGGTTTGTCTGTTCGACACTCTAGAAAAGCGCTTCAACGGTCACGTCTTCACGCTAAACGATGAGGACCGAATTGAGCTCGAAACAAGCACCGAACTTAGTGGCTTCAGCCGGTTGATCGAAGCCAGGGAGGAGGTCAGCGGCCAGCTTAGCCTGTGGACGCTCTACTCCTTCCGTGACCTACCGATTGAACTCATCAGCCATATCTACCAACTGTTCGTCGACGATACCGACAGCTCGGTCTATACCCCGCCATCATTGGTTCGGCTGATGCTAGACGAGGCACTCAGTTGGCAGAGGATGGACCGGTTGATCGCCAACGATGAATGCATCTTGGACCCAGCGTGCGGCTCTGGCGTGTTTCTCGTTGAAGCTTACAAGCGCTTAGTACTTCACTGGCGGAGCCGAAACGGTTGGGCAAAACCAAGCACCAAAATCCTCCAAAATCTTCTCGACCTTGTCCGTGGCGTCGATGTCGAACGCGGGGCGATAGAACTTGCTGCGTTCAGTCTTTGTCTCGCACTCTGTGACGCACTGGAACCAGAAGAAATTCGGGCAAGCTTTCAGTTATTCCCGAAGCTCGCCGACCGCACGCTAATCGAGGCCTGTTTCTTTGAGGCGAAGGAGAAGGGGCTGATTGCCGGACGCATCGGAGTCGTCGTCGGGAACCCACCCTTCGAGTCCTCCCTTAAGACCGCTGGCGCGCAGCACAGTTATGACCGCTACGTCGAGGCTCACGGAGCGCTTGCCGACAAGCAAGTCGCCTATCTCTTTTTACACGAAAGCATGGAGTTAATCGTACCCGGTGGCGTACTAACCATGCTTCAACAGTATAACCTTCTTTACAATCAGAGCTCCGCATCGGTGCGACGGTCTTTCATGGCTCGCTGGGATGTTCGGGAGATCCTCGACTTCGTGTCGATCCGCGGTCTGTTCCACAAGGGTGGAGCCGACACGAAGATCGTCGCGGTCGTCGCTGAGGCCGCCGAGCCACCCGCCGATCGCAAGATACTCCACGCTGTGTTCCGACGCGGCGGGCGGGCGGACGCCGAACAGGGCTTCGACATTGACTACTACGATTTAAATTGGATATCCCGCGCACGCATCCTTGAAGAGAGTGGTCCCGAGATTTGGCGCTCGAACCTCCTCGGTGGGGCTCGCACTTTTAGTCTGATCAAGCGGTTGCAGACGTTCCCGACGCTCGGAGATTATGCGGAGGCGAAGGGCTGGCATGTCCGCGAAGGCTTCGTAGAAGGTGCCAAAAAAATCTCAAAACCGGCAAAGCACCTGATTGGCCAACCTCTACTGCCTTCCACGGCCTTGACGACGGTAGGCATTGACCGCTCCCAGATCACGACGGTTCCTAAGAAACCGATTGAGGGGCCTCGAACTGAAGAACTCTTCACACCGCCGGTATTTCTCGTCCGTGAGATAGCGGATCTTCCTCATGCACTTTGGAACGACGGATATCTGACGTTTAAGAACCAGATCGTCGGATTCTCTTCTGCAGACGAGGCGGACCTCGCTGTCGTAGACCAATGGCTGACCGACCACGCCGTTCCACTTCGTGCTTTCGCTGCTGGCGTAAGTGGCAAGCTCTTTACACAGAAGGCCACAAATCTCGCCAAGGCGGACATCTTGGCATTACCGTTCCTTTTGGACGGCTCGCTTGACCTCAGTGAGAACGAGCAGATCGTCGCTGAGGACATCGTTGTGCATTACCGGGACTTCGTTCGGTTGGGGAACGAATCAAATCTGGCTCGGACAGATGGTGGACATGCATTGCAGGAATACAGCACCGTCTTCTGTTCCCAGGTCAACAGCATCTATCGCGACAATCCCGTTGAAGCACTCATACCCCAACGTTGGCCAGGCGTGATCTGCCAGCCCTTCGCGTTCGGAGAAGGAGAAGTGGATTGGATCGGCGTGGAAGCCCTTCGCAACAAGCTCGAAGGGTTGCTGCATCAACAGCGTGGGACATCGCTTTCGATCACGCGCATTGCCCGCATCTACGACGGTCAGCTCATCTTTCTGTTAAAGCCAGACCGACTCCGCTATTGGCTGCGTTCCACTGCCCTACGCGACAGCGACGATGTATTGGCTGATCTACGGGCGCAGGGTTTCTGATGTTGGCCGACGAGAATACAGCCGACGTCAAGTCAGGAGGCTTTGCCAAAGACCTCCACCGTCCGGTGACTTGGCTAATCGCGCTGGTCGACTTCATCGCCGAGCAATTGCCGATTTGGCGAGACCGGAGCGATCGTCCTCGCGTGGAAGCGGAGACGTTGCTCACTTCACAGCTCTGTGCGCATCTAAATAGTGCGGTCCGCAAGTCGTCGGGCTGGGACATCCTGCAGTTTCGTATGGAAGAGCCGGACGCAGTCAAACAGTCACGTCGTATCGACCTCGTACCAGCGCCGTCTGGCGAGACTATCTGGATCGAAGGTCGCCGCTACTGTGACTTCGATCCGCTCCTCCCCATCGAGTGCAAACGGTTGCCGACTCCCGCAGGGAACAATCGGGATAAACGCGAGTATCTACGCGTGTCGAAAGGAAGCACTGGCGGCGTGCAACGGTTCAAGGCGGGTCATCACGGGGCTGCCCACACTCAGGGAGCGATGATCGGCTATGTTCAGGATGGGGGCATCGCATACTGGATCAACCGGATAGACACTTGGATACGCGTGCTAGTTCGAGCAAACGTTGGTGGCTGGACAGTCGATGAGCTCCTTCGGATAGATCAGCACGATCTCGAACGTCGCGTTGCGGTCCTGAATTCAGACCATCAACGCAGCCATGGATTACCCAAGATTACGCTCCGTCACCTCTGGATCGAGGTCACTTGAATGATGGGCGCCATCGAGTCTCCTGCTATCGATCTGTACTTTGTCGACGCGCAGGAAGGCACGCGACCCGCCTTCGACAACCGTGACGCAAAATACTTCGCCCCGTGAGGCAGTCTTGAGCAGGAAGCGAAAGATACCCGAAAGGCTCTACAAGTACCGTGCCTTCAGTAACCGCACCCTCGACGCGCTGATCGCCGATCGGTTGTTTTTTGCCGATCCCAGCACTTTCAACGACCCGCTCGACACAAGACCATCACTGAACGCTGATATAGACGCCGACGCGCTGGCAAACATACTTGCGCGGCTCGTCGAGCAGCGCGTCAGCGCGGAGATGAGCGCGGCTGCCAAAACGATCAGGTACAACGGCCCGAAGACCCTTAGCCACATAGCCGCCCACAGCCGGCGGAGAGCAGAACAGATGATCGCGGAAATCCGCTACAACGCGACCAACCCGGAATATGAGACCGAAGACTCTGCCCGGTTTCTCTTCGGCCAATATGTAGAGGAAGAACTGCTGCGGCGTTATGACAAGGGTATCGTTTCACTTGCAGAGCGTGCGAACTGCCCTCTGATGTGGAGCCATTATGGTGACCAGCACAAGGGCGTGTGTATCGGCTACTCTGTGACGGACAGAGCCTCGGACGACCTCCATAAAATCAGCTACGGCGGCAGCCGACTGATTGCGGCAAGCATGGTCACCGCCATGCTCAACGGCGACGATGACGCCCGCCGCAAGGTGGACGAGGCCGTTCTTACGAAAAAGGCGATCGACTGGCGATACGAGCGCGAATGGCGGCTCATCGGTCCACGCGGCCCGCAAGGTTCCCCGCTGGAGCTTGAAGAGGTCGTGTTCGGGATGCGCTGCACGCCCACCGTCAGATACGCCATTGTGAAGGCGCTCGCCGACAGAAGCCGTCCAGTCAGGTTCTACGAGATACGGGAGCGCCGCGGGCGATTCTTGCTGGGCAAATACGCCCTGGACACCGGCGAACTGACTGCTTTACTGCCAAGGCGGTCCCTTGACGTCTACGATCTCTTCAATCCAATCGCCGACAACCCATAGAATTGCAGGAAGAAGGTTGCTGAAGGGCTTAGCCATTGGCGATAGAGCCGCAGCAACGCAGTACAAATAACCCTCTTGGTAGGACGCCGGTTAGCCGCCCCACCACTTGTGAGCGTCGCCTTCGGGATAAGGCTGAGACGTAACGCGCCGCAGGTTGAATTTCCCCTATCGCTCGTCAAAAGCCGCAAGCGGACTTACCCTCACGAATGTGAGCCCCCTCCCGCAGGATAGCGGCCACCAGGCGCGTGCTTACGCCGAGATTCACCGCGAGCTCCTCCGGCGTGTAGCCATCCGCGAACAGTCTTCGGATCGCGGGAGCCATGTCCGGGCCCAGGCGCCCACCAACCCTGAGCGCCGCGTGATCGACGTCGTTGCAAACCACAAGGTGGTCGGGGCGGACGCACTGCCGGTTGTGGCACAACGAGCCGACGGCCCACCCGTCCGCCAGACGAGTCCCCGCCAGGACCTCGATCAGCGCCCGCCTAGCCAGGATGCCTCGACCGCCGAGATTGAAACGGGGCCGCCCCTTGTCGTCGACGGAGCCGGTCCACTGCCAACAGCGAAGGTTCATGCCGGGCACGTCCATACCCTCATGATCGACCTTGGCGAGGAACCGAGCGAGGTCATTAGACGTTGTTAACCCCTCCGAATGGAACGGACAGGCGCGCGCACCCGCCTCCCGGGTTCCATCGGTCTTGCCCCGCGTAGATGTCCGATTTCGTGTCTGGCGGACACCTCCGGATGTCGGCATGGTCATTTCCGCCTCCCGGGTGAGCCGCCCTGCCTCTGGGAGAACACACTGCCCAAGATCTCCAGCGCGTGCTCCTCCCCGGCCTCGGCAAGCAGGTTCTCAAGACGAGCCGCCAGAATCTGCTTGCGGGTCGCCATGCTGTTGTAGGCCCGCGCGTGGGGACCGTGGCCGAGGTAGTTCTCGCAGATGTGGAACAGGGCCTGCGACCTGTTGGCCGTCCCTGTGAACTCCTTGGCCCTGCGGATGGCCTCCTCGACCACGCCGAGCTCGACGTCGGCCAGCGTGAATGCGAGGTCCCGCGGCTTCTCGGCCTCCGCCATCTCTGCGGTCATCTTCCGGGTTTCCTCCCGAAGGTAGTCCCAGTAGCCCGGTTTCTCGGGATGGAGCCATATGGGGTCTCTCTTCTTCTCACTATCCTGCTTCGCCATTTCCTGCCTCACTTCTCCTTCCATCCGAGAACACGGTCCCGCGCCCTCGATTGGTTGCGCGGCGCCCTCGACGACATGGCAGTCGCCGACGGTCAAGGCCGAAGACGCACCCATATCGGATCGTCCAGGGGCACGTGCTCTGAAACATCCCTCACGATCTTGGCGCAGGCTGCTTTCCGAATCTCGGCCACAAAGGTGGGCCCCAGTCTTTCGAAGAGGCGCCGGACCGTGGTCGGGTGCCACCTGCCGCCACCGCTCGGGGTAGGTACCGCCCTCGTGTTCAGCTCCCGTGCGAGCGCAGTGGCGCCGATTCTTGCTGTCCCCACCTCCGACGCGATCTGGACGATCAGAGGGCGCAACGCCTCAGCAAACTCCTCTGCCCTCGCCTTATACCGGGCCGCGAGGACCTTGCCGTGCGCGCCCCACTCGGTTCCTCGCACCCTCGCCCGGGCGATTCCGGCTTTGGTTCGCTCCCCATGCGCGGGATCGGCCTTGCCGCTGATTGCACGATTCGTCACGTGTTTAGGTTCCTCTCAAAATCACGGTTTAGGCAATCTCGACGGTCGGGCTCAGATCTCGGTCAGGACCGCACTACTAATCTTCGTGAGTGCTTGATCGCGGAAAGCACTCACCTCGTCCCAAAGCGAGAAGGCCGCGGCCCAGGACTTGACGTACCGAACAGCCGCCTTTTTTCGCGTCGCCGCGCTTGCCGGAGAGTTCGCGGACTGAAGCTTCTTAAGCCACCGAGAAAACTTCTCCTGGAACTTTGCGAAGTTGCGGTCGGTGGGTCGCAGTACAACACCCCCTCCAGCGCGAGTGAACGTGTAGCCCAAGAAGCTGAATGGCTGGTCAGGTGCCGCCGTCTGCCGAATTTTGGGAACGAGAGGTCCGGCGGGGTGTGCCACGATAGCACTCCCCAGGGTTTGAGCCATCGACACCACGTCACCCTCAGTCTTCGCCAGAATGGCAAAGTTGTCCGAGAAGTTAACAATGCGCCCGTGTCCCGGAAGCCCCTCGAAGACAGGTGCCAACAAGATCGAGGCAACGATGGGCGACGCGACCGACCCCTGGGGTATCCCCCGCCGGACCTCGGGGGCTACGAAGTCAAGGAACGCACCGAAATCGTCGGCATTATTCTCGTCCTCGCAGTCCCCCGTTCCCAACCACTGTTTAATGTTGCCCGGCCCCAAGTGGAGGTTCCGGGTGATGACGTTGTGGTCCGTCACCTTCTTCGGAAGGGGCAGCAGGTCTTTTACGTGCCCCTCGTCAAAGCTCATATAACATTTGGCGACATCTATCTCGATGAACCAACCGTAGCCGTCGTTCAACGCATCGACGACCGCTTGGCTGGCCTTCCTCGTCCCCCTTGTAGCCACCGCATACTGGCTCGGGTGCGGGTAGGTCTGCGCGCGCAAGGCCTCCAGAATTAGAAGCTGGCGAGCCTTGTTCACGATGCCGAAGTCCATGATGGGTCGGAAGTTGTTGTCGGACTTCTTTTTGAAGTTGACGACTACCTCCTCGGCCGACCTGGCCCACGGATCCAACTCCTCGGCGATGGACACGAGCTCAGCGGGTTTCACTCGGCGATGGGGCCTCAGGTCTCGGTTCGCCTGATATGCCGCCACCAGCTTGGCGTCGAATGACCTCAGGTATTCAACTGCCGCACGCCGCGCCCTCTTACACCGGCCGGCCTTCGCCGCGGAGACGATCCGCGTCCGGAGTTTCGATTCATGCCGCTTTGCGGCTGCGAAGAGTGCTTTCCCAGTGACCATTGCGACGCCTTTGTCCGTGCGTGTGACTGCAACTAGCGGCCAACATCGCCAAAAAAAGGCGGCAAAGTAAGATAAAGAATCGGCGGATTTCTTACCCCAGTGACAGCATCGGTGTACCCGTCATGATCTGTGCATCGCGAAGGGCGCCATAATACTGGAGAGCCTTCTTGGGGTCCTTCAGGTCCTTTTGGACCTGTTGGTAGTCCTTCTTCATCAGGTCATTACCTCCCTCGGCAAATGTCCCCGTGAGGACTTCCGAAGCCTCGCCGTAGGCATCAACCCACGTCGCACCCCTGTCCTTTGCCTTCCTGACAGCCTGCCAGCGGTGATAGCGCCTCATCGCCTTGTAGTACGCTGTCTTTCCTTTCCCCTTCGCAGGGCCAGATTTCAGGCGGCAGCCCACTATATCCAACGCTCCCTCTATGACCCATTCGGGCGGAGATAACCCACTATCCCTCGCCAGTTGAAGCGCGTCGTACAGGGCGGCGTCGACACCCGCCTCGTAGAAGGTACGCTGCGACTCCCACCACTCCGACAGCGTGCGCAGGTAAGGTGCGACTTGTTGCGCTTTCTGGTCCGTCGCCACCAATTTCCCTCCTTGGAGATTAGAATTAACTCGCTACGGTCCTTCCCCGGCGTTAGCTAGTTGAGCCCCGCACCATTGTTTCCGGCAGCCGCTCAAGCATAAAGGTGACCAAGGTCCACCTCGTAACTCACCTTCGCCATGTCATCCCTCAGTACCTTGAGGGGGACACCCCACCCATAGATGGCGGTGGTGCTGGTGTCCGCGTGCCCCATGAGTGCCTTGATGTGGGAGTCCTCGATCTTCCCTGCACGAAGCGCATCCGCGAAATTGTGCCGGAAAGAATGAAAGGCGACCTTGGAGGACTTGACCCCGACCTGATCGAGATAGCGGCCAAAGAACTTGCTGATGTTGTGGCTGAAATAGCCGTTCTTTCCCGGCTGGATGTCCGGGAACAACCGACCGCCGGGCTCCTTCTTCCTGCGTGCGTCGACAAAGGCCAGGAACCCGATGCGTACCAACTCGTCGTGGACCGGGATGGTTCGCGCACTGGCTTTGGTCTTAAGTACTTTACCCGCTCCCTCATCCTTGTTGACGTCGAAGTACGCTATTCCGTCGGCCGTCCGGAGGTCAGCGACCATGAGCTGCACGATCTCGCCGAGGCGCATTCCGGAGAACAGGCCGATCAGTGGAATCCAATACTTGCCGTCCCTGACCACCATGGCCCCGGGGGATGATCGACGGCTTGCTGACCTGTGACCGGTGAACATCGGGGATTGGAATAAGGTCTGGAGTTGCTCCTTCGTGAAGGGGTCGCGGGCATCGTATAGGTTGACCTTCTTGCCGATCCTGACCTTTCGCGCCGGCGATGCGTCAATGTACCCCTCGTCCTCGCACCACTGCAGGAACCATTTCACGCAGCCGAAGTACTTCTGCAACGTCGCAGCACCTAGTCTGTCCCCGTCGGGTTTCATCGCCGCAATCTGGTCCAGGGTCTTGTCTTTGAACGCGGCCTTTGTGCTGAAGCCCTTGGGCAACCTTAGGATCAGGTCCCTGAATTCACGCACGTCCTCGACGGATAGTTCGGTGATTTTTCGTGTGCTGCCGACGTGACCCTGGAACCAACCCAACACCCGCCTGTTCTCGTCGGCAGTCTTCGGCACCCAGTCCTGCGACGCCTTCAGCGAGCAGTATTTGCCGACCAGTGCGGAAACCGACAGGGCGGCTTCCGCTGGCTTTTCTCCGGGCAGGAGCGGCAGGGGGGGAAGGCCGGGGGACTTCACACCCTCGAACAAAGGGTCCTTGGGGCGGATGTCATCGTAGGCGCCCCGCAACATTGCTGCGGCGATTCGGAGGCTCTCGGCCCGAGCCCGCAATATGCCCTGTCGGAGAACATCAAGACCTTCGAGGTCCGGTTTGTCGGAGTGCGGCCCCAAAAGCTCGTCCACATCCGGGTCGGCATTGTCGAGGTGGCCAGCCGCAATCTGCGCTTGGACCCTTCCTTGCAGGTGTTCGGCAGCATGAATCTCGTCCTCGATGTTGACCGTGTCATCGTTCCTGAACATCCAGACCCTCTCCTCGGTTTGCGCGAGGAGGTCTTCGAAGTATCCGCGGACAATGCCCTCGATGTGCTTCTGGTCCAGGTAGGGCATGCGCTCCACCACCGCAGCCATTGCGTCGAATCGGTTAGCGAACATCCGACATCGTATCCGAGCCCGATAGGAGTCGCGAGTCCCCAGCGAGAACTTCAATTCACGGCGGCCAAATCGGGCAATTAGCCGGCTCGGCAAAGCCCGGCGGAAGTAAAAGACATGGCCCCGTCGTACCAAGTGGGGCGTGGAAAGGACGGGCATGAACGCCTCCTCTGTACCAGTTTGATGTACCAGCACAGGAGGTGCGCCAAATTCTCGGGCAGTTAGCCCGTTGATAACCTGCGGTTTTTTGGAAAATTGGCGTCCCCTAGGTTCCGCTGATTGAACCAACGCCCGCAGATTCATGATCGTAAAGACCATGGTGCGGGCATTATTGTGGTTGAGAATCGTTGGGGTCAAGGCCGGATTGAAGTGAGGGCCATTAGGGCGTTGATTTTACAGCGCCTAGACGCGGGCTTCACAATTCGTCGCATTTGGCGGGAACTCACCGGCCAGGGCAAAATCTCTGTCGCCCTGAGTAACTTCTATATTCAAGTCGAAAAAATCCAACGAGACCACCAAGCCGAGAGACGGCTTTCCGGACACACTCCTGTCTCCCGCACTGCGATCAAACCGCAACCCGCCCCTGCCCCTCAGCAGGCGGCGGACACCACGATTCCGCAATTCCGCCACGATCCGGTGTCCGGACCTCTGGTCCTGACGCCGGCAGGGGAGGATGCGGACCAAAGGGAGCAAGACGACAATGCAAGTTGATTTGATTCTGCAGGGCAAAGGGGGCGTCGGCAAATCCGTCGTCGCCTCCCTTCTCGCGCAGCACTACCGCGGCCGGGACATCGTACCGGTCTGCGTCGATACCGACCCCGTGAACGCGACCTTCGCCGGCTACCAGGCGTTCGGCGTCGAGCGCCTCGACATCATGGAAGGCGAGGACATCAACCCGCGTCAATTCGACGTGCTGGTCGAGCGCATCATGAAGGGAGGCGAGGCCGCCACGACCATGGTGGTCGACAACGGCGCAGCGTCCTTCGTGCCGCTGTGTTCCTACCTCGCCAGCAACGAGGTCATTCCCTTCCTGAGAGAGGCCGGTCACTCCGTGCGCCTGCACACGGTGCTGACCGGAGGCCAGGCCCTCGACGATACGTTCAAGGGCCTGACCTCGCTTGCCGAGAGTTTTCCGGACACGCCGATCGTCGTCTGGTTCAACGAGTTCTTCGGGCCGCTCGAACGCAACGGCGTGAACCTCGAGAAGTCCGCCCAGTACAAGAACCTCGCCAAGCGGATAGCGGCGCAATTCACGCTGCCGGCCGTCAAGAAAGAGACCTTCGGCCACGACCTCGAACAGATGCTCTCGGCGCGGCAGACGTTCGATGAGGCCTTTGCCTCGGACGCCTACTCGATCATGGCCCGCCAGCGCCTGAAGATGTACTGGCGCAGGGTCTCCGCCCAGATGGATCGGGGGCAGCTATGAGCGAGACCCCGAACTTCGATCCGGATACCGGTGAGGTCCCGGATGCCGGCGGCGAACGGCCGCCGCTTCCGGCGGTCATGAGCCTCGATGAGGCGCGCGCCCTTTTGGTGCGGGAGCACGATACGGCCATCGGTGCCGACGATCCGCTGCTGATGTCCGTCACCCTGCATCAGGGGTTCATCCGCGATTTCGAGGCGATGCTTGGCCGCCATGACGGTGCGATAGAGGCGATCCTCGGGGCGACCGGCGAGGCCTGCGCGCAGGCCGTCGAAACCGTCCTCGCGGGCCTCAAGGACAAGACAGTGACGGCCAGCCTGGAACAGGCCTTCGCGCTGGTCGCCGAGCAGGCCCGGAACATGGACCGGCTCGATGCCACCCTGCGGCGTCATCGATGGTTCTACGGGCTTTGCACCGTGGTTTGCGTCGCCGCCTGCATCCTCGCGTTCTCCATCCTGTTTGCCGTTCTTCGATAGGGAGCCTCCCAGAACATGAACACCTCTTCCCGCGCGTTGGCACTCGCCTCTATCACCGCCGTTACCGTTGCCGTTGTCAGTTGTCCGGCCCTGGCGGCCGATACCTCGGATTGGATCGAACCGGCGTCCAAGGGCGCCGAATCCCTGGCCGACAGCCTCAAGACCTTCGGCGCGCCCATTCTGGGTCTTTGCCTGGCGGGGTTCGGCGGCTGGGCCGTGATGACCGGGCATATCGACTTCCGGCGTCTTTGGATGTTCCTACTGGGCGGCGTCTTCATCGGCGTCGGCCCCACCTTTGCCTCCTGGTTCATGGAACTGTTCACGGGCGCGAGCTGATCCGCCATGAAAGCCCGCGCCGTCGTCTTCACTCACGTCCAGAGACCGTTCACCATCTTCGGCCTGCCACCGAACATGGTCGCCCTTGCCGCTTTCGGGGCGATGACGATCTGGATGATCTGCCTGGTCGTCGGCCTGGCCGGGATTGCCATGCTGGTGGCGGTCGCCTTCATGGCTGGTGAGCTGGCCGTCTGCTACTTCCTGGGCAAGTCCGATTCCCACGTCGAAACCGTATTCCTTCTTTCGACACGGTTTTGGCGGTCTTCCTCACGCCGTTGGCTGGTCGCCGGTACGCCGGCCTCCCGCTCCCTTGGCAGGCGTACATGAGCGCGTTGCCTCTCCTCCTCGGCGTGGGGGGCGTCGCCGTGGCTGCCGGAATGGTCTCCATTCCGGCGGCCCGGCGGTTCGTCTTCGGCTCGGTCCACCACGATTGGCTGGCCGGCGAACTCGACCTCGACCGGATCGATCCTGATGGCTTTACGGTGCGCTGCAAGAGCGGGAGCGTGCTGCGCGTCTACCGGATCGGCGGGCAAAGCTACGACACCAAACCCGAAGGCGAGCAGTTCGCGCTCCATGAACGGCGCGCGGCCTTCATTCACGAGTGCGCCAACTCTACGGTTAGCCTGCGCTTCTTCGGCGTCAAGCGCCGCCGCGCGGCAATCGAACCGGCGACCTGGCCGTCGCCGGCCTTGCAGGAAATCGGTGACGCGGAAGCCACCCTATACCGGAACGCTTTCGAGCTGCGCTGGTACCTGGTCCTTCAGGCGAAGTCGATGGACCAGTTGGAAAAGGCCGATGAGCGGATACGCTCCCTCTTGCCGGGCTATCGGCCGACCCGATTGCAGAGGCCGGAGGCCTCCGACACCCCGTGTCCGCTCACCGGGTTCCTGAACTTCCTCACCTGCGGAGATCTTCGCGACGACCTGCCGGCGATCTCGTCGAACATCTCCGCAAACCTTCCGGCGTCCGATCTCGTGTTCGACCGCGACGGGACGTTCGTCGCGCACCTGCCGACACCGGTCTATCACCGGATCATCGCAGTGCGGGAATGGCCCGAACTGGTCTCCGGCTATCTGCTTCACGAGCTGATGGCGCTCCCCG
>NPIG01000171.1_pt1 | contig 71835 bp, 63 predicted proteins | sample 8637441 | NCBI WGS metagenome assembly NPIG01 (sample SAMN07420675, study PRJNA396082) | bioreactor metagenome | isolation source: sample BR6 brine-fed electro-methanogenic bioreactor BR | place: Japan: Kochi | collected 2016-06-14
CGTGTCCGGAGTGAGAGGGCGCTGATCAGTTTTGGATTATTCACTGCCTGCCGTGAAAGCGATGCAAGCCGGAGTGACCGGATTGAGGCTTTCAGCTCCTCGCAGGAGAAGGTACCAACATATGCGTTCTCTTCTTCCCGGCAGAGCCGCTTGATCACCTGGGTATTTGAGATATCAACGGCGGAAAAGAGAGAGAACTCAACTTTCTCCTGCCTGAAAAGATATCCAAAGAGTTTCTTTTTATAATGGATCTCAGCTTCAAGATCCTTTAAATCAGATGGTGATGTGATGATCTCGGCAAAAGAGACCTGGTTATTGGAATCGATTAAGAGGAGATCCACTTCCGCAAGATCCTGTCCATTTCCCCGCACCCTGATGTCGCCCTTCTCTGCATAGTACATGCCGTTCTGGCCAAGTGCGATCCGGACAGGTCTTCTCGGAGCATCAGCACCCTTCTTCACGATCTTCTTGATAGCAGGGGTGTTGGTGGCTGTTTCGAGGAGAAGCTCGTAGATAAGCGCTTCATACCAGTATCCCTCGACCGTCCGCATCTCCATGATCTCTTCTGAGAAGAGCTTGATATGGTCACCTTTCTTCATGTGGCGGAGGGCTCGGATAGCCAGGGCTCGGTTCGGCTCAAATGATGAGCAGTTCTCTCGTAACCAGTCTAATACCACCGGACTCCTCCCGGCAGCAGGGAAGTAATCTTTTCTTCACGTGCAATTGATGCCATAACTTTTTTCCTGATCTGAAATCTCATCCCGGAAGCTGCAATCTGCTTTCGCCTTCTGGTATGCAATTTCAATGCCCGGATCAGTGGATGATGCTGGCAGGCTGATACCGGTATTCCTGTTATTGCTTTCTATTGTGCGAGGACTAAGATCTGACGTGTCAGGCTTTTGTGTACCCGCTGAGAGAATGAATGGATGATCTCAAAATATTCTCCTGCCAATCCGGAGATATCCTGGTGGGTTACGATCACCGCACGACTCTCTCTCTTAAGTATGCGCTGGATCTCTGATAATGATTGGGTATAGAGCCCTTCAAGGTTCACTGCTTTTATCGCTGTGGATTGCCCGTATGGGAGATCTGTTGCGACAGCGTCAACCGATTTGTCTGCTATCGGAAGATTGCAGGTATCTGCTAAAAAGCAGACTGAATGAGGCAGATTTATCCGTGCGCCCTCAATCATTGCCGGATCGATATCTGATCCCGCTATTGTAGCGCCGATACATGCTGCTTCAAGCAGGATTCCTCCCGTTCCACAGAATGGATCATAGAAGATTCCGCCCGGCTGAACATTGGTCAGATTGACCATGGCACGTGCCATAAGCGGCATCATAACACCGGGATGGAAGAAGGGGCGCCGCATCGGGTTCCTGTATGCATATGATCCCCGGTCAATATGGTGAAGCACCCGCCCAAGATAGCAGGTTCCATCTGAGAAGATAGCACGGTATTCGATACGTGGATTCTTCAGTGAGACGGCACCATCAATGGAATTGCCCATCATCTTCTCCAGCTCCATCTTTGGTGCAGGAAGATCAGCAGGATGAATCCTTTTGATCCGGCAGGAGAACGGCTCTTCCGGGGCCAGAGCGAGATCCCTGAGAAGTGAGGCAAATGCCTCTTTGTCTGCAGAACATTCGCCAAGATACTCCATCACGACATGAGTCTGGGAGAGCCGGAGAGTATCTTCCGGAACCGGGCAGCTCGCAATGGCTACCTGCGGAGCGGTTGCAAGCACCGTCCCGACACAACTGATCTCAGCCGCAGGCAGGTCCGGGTGTTCTCCGGAGAGTTCGAAAAGCAGATTCATCCGTATATATGTTGGCAATATGAGCTGAAATACCTGTGCAGGCTGAATTCAAAAAGGATGCAAAAATAAGATTTTTAAAGGGTTATCTGCCCATTACCTTCTCAAAGAAGCCTTTCTTCCCTGATGTTCCCTCTCCGCTCTGTTCCGTCTTCATCTCAAGATCCCGGATCTTCTGATAGAGCTCTTTTACTTCGGCCTCAGGGTTCTTTGGCGTCATGATGAGCACCCGCACATGCAGATCGCCCGGTCTGCCACGCCTCCGTACCCCTTCGCCGGGGATCCTGAGAGCGGTTCCATACTGGATGCCTGATGGAATTTTGAGACTGACTTTGCGGTCATCTATTGTCTCTATCTCTACCTCTGATCCAAGGACTGCCTGTGCTGGCGTGATCTGGACTGCGGTCTCAAGATTGTCGCCTTTCCGGTCAAACCGCTTGTCGGGCTCCACCAGCACTTCAATATAGAGATCGCCTGTCGGGGCGCCATAATCGCCGGCCTCGCCATATCCTTCCATCCGGAGCCGCATGCCCGGCTCAACACCTGCGGGTATATGGACAGTGATCGTCCTCTGGACCTGGGTGTGCCCGCTCCCATTACATGATTTACAGGTCTGCTCGGGTACTTTTCCCTTTCCATTACATTCGGTACAGGTTGTCATCCTGACAAACTGGCCGAAGAGGGACTGGCTGACAGACCGCATCTGTCCGCTTCCGCCGCACCGGGAACAGGTGGTCTGGCGCTTGTTGGCACTCCCGGTTCCGTCACAATCTGGGCAGGGTTCTGCATGCATTACCCTGACATCCCGGTCTGTTCCAAAGACAGCATCACGGAGCGAAACTGATACCCTCATCAGGAGATCGGCACCCCGCTGTGGTCCGCCCCTCGCTCCTCTTCCTCCAAAGAAAGAGTCGAATATGTCTCCAAAACCTGAGAAGTCTGAAGAGAAGCCGTAGTTGGCATTGCTCGCTCCACTATAGCTCCCCTTCGAGGCATTGGTATATGCCTCATGACCAAGCTGGTCGTACTGGCGTCGTTTTTCGGCATCGGAGAGGATGCTGTAGGCCTCGTTGATCTTTTTGAAACGCTCCTCAGCCCCCTCCTCTTTGCAGACATCCGGATGATATTTCCGGGCGAGGTTGCGGTAGGCTCTCTTTATATCCTTCTCCGGTGCGTTCCTTGGAACGCCAAGAGTGTCATAGTAGCTCTCCGCAACCATTCAACTCACTCTTTCTTGACTTCGTAGTCGGCATCGACGACGGTATCGTCATCAGGTTTCTCTGCTTCAGGGCCTGCGCCTGCTTCCTGTGCTGCCTCACCAGCTTTCTCGTAGAGTTTTGTGGTGACTTTGAAGACAGCTTCCTGAAGGGCATCCATCTTCTCCTTGATGGCAACGGTGTCTTCGCCCTCAAGTGTTGTCTTGAGTGCGGCTACGGCCTCTTCGATGGAGGTCTTATCCTCATCGTCAAGCTTGTCGCCGCTCTCCTTGATCAGCTTCTCGGCAGAGTATGCTGCCATATCGGCATTGTTTCTGATCTCGATCTCCTCGCGCTTCTTCTTGTCTTCCTCTTCATGAAGCTGGGCGTCTTTAATCATCTTCTCGATCTCATCATCTGCGAGATCTTTCTTCCCGGTGATCGTAATCGACTGCTCATTGCCGGAACCGAGATCCTTTGCAGAGACATGGACGATACCGTTTGCATCGATATCGAATGTCACCTCGATCTGCGGAACTCCACGGGGTGCCGGCGGGATTCCGGTCAGCTGGAACCTGCCGAGAGAGAAGTTGTCACGTGCAAACTGGCGTTCTCCCTGGACGACATGGATCTCGACACTCGTCTGTCCGTCTGCTGCGGTTGAGAATATCTGGCTCTTCCGTGTCGGAATTGTCGTGTTCCTCTCAATGAGCGGGGTGGCGATATTGCCGAGCGTCTCAATGCCAAGTGTGAGCGGCGTCACATCAAGAAGGACGACATCCTTTGCTTCTCCGGAGAGGACTGCACCCTGGATCGCTGCACCGAGTGCAACACATTCATCGGGGTTGATACCCTTATCCGGCTCTTTGCCGGTGATTTTCTTGACGGTCTCGACAACGAGCGGAACACGGGTTGAACCGCCGACCAGCAGGACATGGGTGATATCTTTTGCATTGATACCTGCATCCTTGAGGGCATTCTTCACGGGGTCGATCGTCTTGTCAACGAGATCCCCAATCAGCTGCTCAAACTTCGCACGGGTGAGATCGGTGTCGAGGAATTTCGGTCCCGAATCGGATGTGGTGATGTAGGGGAGGTTGATATTCGTCTTCTGAAGTGTTGAGAGCTCGATCTTGGCTCTTTCTGCTGCATCCTTCAGCCGCTGAAGTGCTACGGGATCCTTCCTGAGATCGATGCCCTCCTTCTGCTTGAAGTCATCGACTAAGAAGTCAATGATCCGGTCATCAAAATCATCTCCCCCGAGATGGTTGATACCATTTGTTGAGAGGACTTCAAAGACGCCGTCCCCAAGTGTCAGGATCGAGACATCGAATGTACCGCCGCCAAGGTCATAGACGAGAACGGTCGATTCACCCTCTTTGTCAAGGCCGTATGCAAGGGAACTTGCCGTTGGTTCGTTGATGATCCTCATCACTTCAAGGCCTGCAATCTTACCGGCATCCTTTGTTGCCTGACGCTGTGCATCATTAAAGTATGCTGGCACGGTGATGACGGCCTTTGTAATCTTCTCACCAAGATAGGCCTCGGCATCGACCTTCAGCTTCTGAAGAATCATCGCCGAGATCTCCTGGGGGGTGTACTTCTTATCGCCGATTGCGACCGTCTCATTCGTTCCCATCTTCCTCTTGATCGAGGCGATAGTTCTGGTCGGATTCGTTACAGCCTGGCGTTTTGCAACACTCCCGACAAGGCGCTCGCCATCCTTTGAGAATGCAACAACCGAGGGGGTTGTCCTTGCACCTTCGGAGTTTGGGATCACCTTCGGGGTTCCCCCTTCCATAATCGCCATGCAGGAGTATGTCGTTCCAAGATCAATTCCAAGAATTTTTTCTGCCATTTTTATCACTCTTTATTTAGTTTACCCTGCGATACTGCCACTTTGGCGCATCGCATCACTTTATCATGCATGCGATACCCACGGCATACCTCATCGACAATCGTCCCCTCTTCCTCTTCTGAGGGGATGGCTGCGATCGCTTCATGCTCATTTGGGTTGAAGCGGACATTTGCACATTCGATGGGGGTGATGCCGTTCCTCTCAAGGATAGAGAGGAATAATTTATGAATGTGTGAAAGCCCCTCTTTGAGATCAGTTTCTTCTGCTTTGAGTGCCCGCTCGATATTATCGAGAACCTCAAGAATCTCCAGAGCAAACTGTTCATTTGCAAACCTGATGATCTGTTCTCTCTCTCGTGCGGCTCTCTTTTTAAAATTCTCAAAGTCGGCGGCGAGCCGGAGGAATTTATTATTGAGTTCCTCATATGCTTCCTGAGTCACTTTGGAATCTCCTTCCTCTTTAACCTCGCTCGCTCCACTCTCATTGCTCACAATCTCTTCCTGTCTCTGGGTCTCATCATCCTCCATAGAAGATCACATCAAAGTGTTACACTATCTATTGCAATGCAGTTCTATATAAATTTAACCTTTACCTTATGTAAATGGGTGTGTGGCGCTCTCCTGTACAAGATTCATACGAAGAATCAAAATAGCCGTATTTTCAATTTCTGAACAATTTATCGGAATATGGTGTTCATTGGGTGTTGTGGATGAACGAAGGGCAGATCGGGGGGCGCAGGTGGGTGAAAACCCTTTCTGATGAGAGGTGTACGAGATCATGTATGGCTCCCATCGTCTCTTCTCACATTTGCCGGCGGATGTCAGCTATGGGTGAGTTCTAATATTCCTGACGATCAATAGTTTCCACATGACAACGGCTCTCCTCTCTGTATGGGATAAGACAGGAATTGTTGCATTTGCCCGCGTTCTTCATGAATCAGGCGTCAGTATCCTGAGTTCAGGTGGTACCGGCAAGGCGCTTCAAGACGCTGGCATACCCTTCACCGAAGTCTCTGCCTACACCGGCTCTCCTGAAATGATGGATGGCCGGGTAAAGACCCTCCATCCGAAGATCCATGGCGGTCTCCTCGGCAGGCGTGGGATCGATGATTCCGTTATGGCGGAGCATGGTATCCCCGGGATCGATCTGCTGGTTGTGAACCTCTATCCATTCGAAGCCATGTCCGCACAGGATCTCCCTCTTGAAGAACTGGTTGAGTTCATCGATATTGGCGGTCCTGCGATGATCAGGGCCGCTGCCAAGAACTACAGGGATGTCGCGGTGATCTGCGATCCGGCAGACTATCCGGCGATTACAGATGCACTTCAGAAAGGCAGGCTGACTGATGCCATGCGCCTCTCCCTTGCAAAAAAGGCGTTTGCCAGGACTGCTGCCTATGATGCTGCCATTAGCAACTATCTAAACAGCCTGGATTCCACATTCCCCTCAGTCCTGACAGTGCAGTTCCAGTCCGGACGAATGCTCAGGTATGGGGAGAATCCCCACCAGCAGGCAGCTGTCTATGGAACCGTCGGGATAGCCGGGGTTGAGCCGCTGCAGGGCAAGCAGATGTCCTATAACAACTATCTCGACTGCAACTCCGCAGTCGGCCTTCTCAGGGAGTTTGATGATCCCGCATGCGTCATCGTCAAGCATAACAACCCCTGCGGTGTTGCAACCGGGAAAACACTCATCGACTCCTATATCCGGGCACGGGATGTCGATCCTGTCTCAGCATACGGATCTGTTGTTGCGATGAACCGTGAGGTCGGATCTGATGTGGCAGCAGCTATCTGCAGCACCTTTGTCGAGGTGATCATCGCACCCTCATTCTCAGCAGAGGCTCTGGAGATGATGAAGACAAAAGAGAATATGCGGGTTCTGATTATGCCTGAACCCTCACTGGCTGATGAGCTTCGGTCCATCGACGGCGGTATCCTCTGTATGCGGACACCCCCGTACTTAGAACACTGGGAAGTGGTATCCGAGCGTGAGCCGACTGCCGCAGAACTGGATGCGATGCGGCTTGCCTGGCGGGTCTGCAAGCATACAAAGAGCAATACGATCATCTTTGCAAACAACGAGGAGACCCTTGGGATCGGAGCCGGCCAGATGAGCAGGGTTGATGCGGCAAAGATCGCAATCGAGAAGGCAGGAAAGTCTTTGAAGGGATCGGTCGTCGCCTCCGATGCCTTCCTCCCCTTCCCCGACACTTTAGAGGTGGCAGCAGATGCCGGTGCAACCGCCCTCATCCAGCCGGGCGGGTCAATCCGGGATGCCGAGGTGATCGAGGCGGCCAACAAGCGGAATATGGCGATGGTCTTCACCGGAGTCAGGTACTTCAGGCATTAGACTGGAATAGTCCCTGACTATAATCAAAACCATAATTTTTATATTGGATGAAAGTTCTTCATTATAAATAATATCTATACTCCTATTATACTCCTTTATTTTTCTGGCATTGCATTCCCGATGGCAGTTGATCGTCTTTCCCTCTTGTATTTCCTCCATTACCTCAATTGGGCATTCTTTCTTCCTCTATACCGAACTTCTCACAGTATCACATCTTAATCTTTCAAAAACGCCCAATTATCGTTCATTTATGGGTTAAATATATATACAAAGAAGATCGTATTCTGATTACCACAGAGGTGGTGACACTATGGAATATAGTACATTACTTGGCAACTCTTTTGAGTATACAAAGGAATGTCTGATCGGTAAGTGGATGAAGTGGATTCTCCTTATCATCTCATCGATCATCTTCCCTCTTATCTATGGGTATGTAATGAGAATTTACAAGGGAACGACCCCGGCTCCCGAACTTGAAAACTGGGGCGGACTCTTCATTGACGGTATCAAACTGCTGATTGTGGGGATTATCTACGCAATACCTCTCATAATTGTTGCATTTGTCATGGGCTTCGGTGCAGCCGGTGCCGCCATGGTAGGAGGGGATTTAGCAGCCTTTGGTGCAATGGGTCTTGGCTTACTTGTTTTTATCATTGTTGCTATCATCATCGGGCTTATCCTCCCGATCGCCTACATCCGGTTCTCACGGATGGAATCATTTGGCGAGGCATTCAACTTCAGCGCCATCTTTGGACATATCGGCAAGATTGGATGGGTCGACTATATCATCGCACTGATCATCCTCGGAGTTGTAATTGCTGTTATCCAGTTCGTCCTGATGCTCATCCCGATTCTTGGCCAGCTCCTGCTCTTCATCCTGATGCCGGCATTCATCATCTTCATAGCACGCTACATGACGCTTGTCTACGACAGCGCTGCCTGAGCAGAGCAGAAACTAACTCTCATTTTATTTATTTTGCCGACATTGAAGAGCTTCGGCCATGAATTGAGTGATGATAAGAATCCCTCTTTGGTATCCTCGGGGATGCCCTGAATGAGGAGTGATAAGAAGCAATCGTTTCCCAATCTTTAGAAAAGAAACAACCTATTAAATAACCAAACGTCCAACAATTAATTTGGTGCTTTCCACTATGAGTGATTGCTTTATTTGTTAAAAGCCCACGCTTTTTAGACACGACACTGCGTGACGGGGAACAGACCCCCGGTGTATCGCTGAAACCCGATGATAAGTTAAACATTGCAACACTTCTCTCAGATATTGGTGTTTCTGTCATCGAGGTAGGATCAGCTGTTGCATCTGATGGAGAACGAGAGTCTCTCAGGCTGATATCCGATGCAGGACTCAAAGCTGAGATCTGTACCTTTGTCCGGGGTGTCCAGCTTGATATCGACTATGCAGCTGAGTATGGTGCTGAATCCATCCATCTTGTCATCCCGGTATCTGATCTTCATATCGAGAAGAAACTCCAGAAAGACCGGGAGTACGTGATGAAGATGGCATGGGATTCTGTCGAATATGCAAAGGATCGCGGCTTGATCGTAGAGCTCTCCGGCGAAGATGCATCAAGAGCCGATCAGGCATACCTGTACGATCTCTATGCAGGAGGAGTTGAACGGGGTGCGGATCGAATCTGCTTCTGTGATACGGTCGGTGTAATGACCCCCGAGCGGGCGGGTGAGATCATCCCGCCTCTTGCCACACTCGCCCCTCTCTCGATCCATTGCCATAACGATCTGGGGCTTGGCCTCGCAACGACCCTATCCGCCCTGAAATCCGGTGCATCATCCGCCCATGTGACGGTCAACGGCCTGGGGGAGCGGGCAGGCAACACGCCACTTGAAGAGCTTGTGATGTCGCTTGAGGTCCTGTATGGTGTGAAGACCGGTATCAAAACCGAAGAGCTCTACCACCTCTCCACACTCGTATCCAGGCTTACCCGTGTGCCGCTTCCGACAAACAAAGCGATCGTCGGGGAGATGGCATTTACCCACGAAAGCGGCATCCATGCACATGGCATCCTCCGTGATACTGCAACCTATGAGCCGATCATGCCTGAGATGGTCGGGAGACGGCGGCGGATCCTCCTTGGAAAACACTCGGGCAGCGCCTCTGTTGAAGCAGCCCTGTCAGAGATGGGATACAGGACAGAACAACGGCAGCTCCAGGAGATCGTCTCGCGGGTGAAGCAGCTTGGCGATGAAGGAAAGCGGGTCACCGACTCGGATCTCCATGCAATCGCAGAAGCGGTGCTGGATATCTCCTGCACGCCGGTGATCCGGATGAAACAGTTTACGACGGTCTCTGGCAACAGTGTTATGCCGACGGCATCGGTTACCCTGACCGTCAATGGCGAGGATATCACCCAGGCATCCACCGGAACCGGCCCGGTTGACGCGGTCATCATGGCCCTCAGAAAGGCAGTGCAGGATGTCGGCGATATCACCCTTGAAGAATACCATGTCGATGCGATCTACGGTGGAACTGACGCTCTCGTAGACGTCACAGTTAAGTTAAGGAAGGACGGAGAATTGATCACCTCACGCGGCGCCAGAACGGACATCATTATGGCGTCGGTTGAGGCGATGATATCCGGAATGAACAGGTTATTGAGGAAAAAAAGATGAAAACCGGGGCTAAAATTCTCATTGAAGGACTATTGCGGCAGGGAGTGACGACTATCTTCGGCTACCCCGGTGGTGTAGTACTCCCAATCTATGATGAGCTGTACGACTCACCTCTCCGCCACATTCTTGTGCGGCATGAGCAGGCAGCAGCCCATGCGGCAGACGGGTATGCACGTGCTTCCGGCAGGACAGGTGTATGCCTGGCAACATCCGGGCCGGGAGCATGCAATCTTGTGACCGGGATTGCAACAGCGTTTATGGACTCCGTTCCGATGGTGGCACTGACCGGACAGGTTCCAACAGCCCTGCTCGGAAATGATGCCTTCCAGGAGTCGGATATCACCGGCATCACGATGCCAATCACAAAACACAGCTACCTCGTCAAGAGGGCTGAGGATATCGACAGGGTCCTTGCTGAGGCATTCCATATCGCCGGCACCGGCAGGCAGGGTCCTGTCCTGGTTGATCTTCCAAAGGATGTCGTCACCAATGAAGCGCCTGATCCGGGACCCCTGAAGGAGGTCTCCCTCAGAGGGTACAACCCGACATTCAAAGGGCATCTCAGGCAGATTGAAAAAGCCCTCTCCATGATAGCAGAAGCAGAGCGGCCGGTGATCTATGCGGGCGGAGGCGTGATTGCATCAGATGCATCACCTGAGCTTGTCCGGTTTGCTGAGATGACCGGGATTCCGGTGACGACCACCCTGATGGGGATCGGAGCAATCCCCTGCGATCACCCCCTCAACCTCGGCATGCTCGGGATGCATGGTACAAGATATGCAAACTATGCCATCACCGAATGCGATCTCTTAATCGCCATCGGAGCACGGTTTGATGATCGGGTAACTGGCAGGGTTCAGTCTTTTGCCCCAAATGCCAGGATCATCCATATCGATATCGATCCTGCCGAGATCGGAAAGAACAAGGTGGTTGATCTCCCGATCGTCGGCGATTCACGCCAGGTTTTGATCTGCATGCTCGACCGTCTCACCGGAACAACCGACAGGTCTGTCTGGAACGAGAAGATCAGCCACTGGAAGGTGCAGTACCCGATGGCCTGCCCGGAAGACGGGGTGCTCAGGCCGCAGCTTGTCATTAAAACCCTCTCCGATCTCCTCGATGGAGAAGGGATCATCGTCTCCGAGGTCGGGCAGAACCAGATGTGGACCGCACAGCAGTTCTGTTTCAAACATCCCCGCACCTGGATCACCTCAGGCGGTCTTGGCACGATGGGATATGGCCTGCCGGCTGCAATGGGAGCACACTTTGCCCGTCCCGATCTCCCGGTCTTTGATATTGCAGGAGATGGGAGTATCCAGATGAATATCCAGGAGTTTGGCACCATCGTCCAGTATGATATCCCCGTCAAGGTTGTCATCCTGAACAACATGTACCTTGGAATGGTCAGGCAGTGGCAGGAGCTCTTCTATGACCGCCGCTACTCCTATACCGAACTGCCGTCTGTGGACTTCGTCGGTATTGCCGCAGCATATGGGATCGACGGAATGCGGGTTGATTCTGCAGATCAGGTGAAAGAGGCGCTCACTGCTGCCATCGATTACGACGGCCCGTTCGTCCTCGACTTCAGGGTCGAGCGGGAGGAGAATGTCTTCCCGATGGTGCCTGCCGGTGCTGCCATCAATGAGATGATCGGGGGGGAGAAGAGATGAAGGTCCATACCCTCTCGGTGCTTGTCGAGAACCGTGCCGGTGTCCTATCACGGGTTGCCGGTATGTTCTCCCGCCGTGGATTCAATATCGAGAGTCTGGCTGTCGGCACCTGCGAAGTGCCTGAGATGAGCCGGATCACCATCACCGTGCATGGGGATGATACCCGGATCGAGCAGGTGAAGAAGCAGCTGAACAAGCTGATCGATGTCATCAAGGTCTCGGATATCACCTATCACGAGCATGTGCGGCGTGAACTTGCGCTCATCAAGGTTGTTGCAAACCCTGGGAGCTCCCGTGCCGAAGTGATGCAGATCGCAGATACCTTCCGTGCACAGATCATCGATGTCGGTGCAAAGACGCTAATCCTTCAGGTGGTCGGCCCGCCAGAGAAGATCGATGCACTCGAGAAACTCCTCCGCCAGTACGGGGTGAAGGAGCTTGTGAGGACCGGAATGATCGCGGCACTGCGTGGCTCAAAGACCACAGCCGGAGAGTAGGACTCCTCTCCCCTCCATTTTCCCTATCTGTCATATCAAGTACACCTGTGTATCAGCCTCCTGACTATTGAGAGGTTCATTCAGTTTTTTTATGCGCTACAACCGTATTTGATCACAGCACTGCTGTATCCGGCGCCAATGTGTTTTTCATCGATGATCAGAATCGAGTATGTTATATGTTAGCATGGTGCACATTAGCATTATATGATATTTGGATTGCCTGACCACACGGTGTATGCCGTTCTTGGAACGATACTGGTTATCATCATTCTGCTGGTTATATGGGCGCTGCGATTCCCGGAGGGTGACTGAGTATGGCAGATGCAATGACGTTTGTCATCATCATCCTCTACTTCCTTCTCCTGATCGGGATCGGTGCCTGGGCATCACGGAAGATTATTAATACCGAGGATTACATCCTCGCGGGAAGATCACTCGGCTTCTGGGTCTTTACGATCCTGATGGTCGCCTCGATATGCAGTGGAATGACCCTCCTTGGAGTGTCGGGGCTTGGGTATGCCTCCGGCTGGCCGACGATCTGGGAGCAGATCTTTGTTCCTGCGGCCGCTGCCTTTTGTATCACGATCTTTGGGATGAAACTCCATACGGTTGGGCGTGAGAACGGGTATCTCACGCTTGAAGATTATTTTGCCCACCGGTTTGAGAGTGTAAAGCACCTTCGCGGGCTCTCTGCTATCGCCGGGATCACCGTCTCCCTGATCTATCTGGTCGGCCAGTATACTGCAATCAGCATCGTCCTGATCTGGCTCTTTGGGATAGAGCACTGGCAGGCGCTGATCATTGCGGGTATCATCATCACGACCTATACGGTGATCGGCGGTCTCTACGCGGTTTCATGGACAACTCTTATCCAGGGGCTGATATTGATCTTTGGTGTCGTAGCGATTGCACCTTTCCTGATCATGCGGGCGGGAGGATTAACGCACATCAACGAGGTGCTCTCCGGCATAGATCCGAATTTTGTTGCGCCGTGGTACCCAACCCCTGTCTATGCAGGATACGCCTTTGCAACACCGGAGTTCCTCTTCTCATTTGCCATCCTCCTGATGGTCGGGCTTGCCTGTGCTCCGCATGTCATTAACAATGTCCTTGCTGCAAAAGAGACGAAATACTTCAAATGGTCTCCCCTGATTGCGTTTCTCATCTACCTTGTGGTGATGTTCCTTGTCAAATTCGTCGGTTTTGCTGTCCGTGTCCTCGTCGAAGAAGGCCAGATCATTCTCCCTGATGCCATAAATGCTCAGGACTTTTCATTCATCCTTGGAGTCGAGTTTGCCGCACCAAATATGCTTATCTGGGCGTTCTTTGCGGTTATCGTCCTGGCTGCGGTGATGTCAACAACTGATCGCCTGATGCTCACTATCGGGACGATCTTCTCATGGGATATCTACAAGAATATCCTTCATCCAGAAGCATCAACAAAGAAAGTGCTCACCGTATCCAAAGTCTCGGTATTTCTCGCAGCTGTTATCTCACTTATTCTTGCCATCAACCCTCCTGAAATGCTCGCATGGCTGATCTGGATGGGAATTGGCGTGATGCTCTCAACCTTTGCCATACCGATTCTGGGCGGACTCTACTGGCGTGGAGCGACAACCAAAGGCGCACTTGCGGCAATGGCTGTCGGACTTGTCGGATCAGGCATCTTCGGGTATTATCATCAGTTCGTGGCAAAGCTCCCGGTTCATTTCAGCCTCTATTCGGTGACACTCGCACTGATTGCCCTTATTGTTGTGAGTCTCCTCACCACAAAGAACAGCCAGAAAGTGCTTGATGAGACAATGACCGGCTGGTATATCTTCCGGAAAAAATAGGATTTGATAGTTAGATATCGGATAGGATAGGAACCTTTATTTTTCACCCTCCCTTTCCTTTTATTTAAAAAAGGAATGCGTGTGTATGGTGGCAGGAGAGACTATAACGGGAAGAGTGCCCTTCAGCTGGCTTCTTTTCGGTAGCATAGTGCTTATTATCCTTATTGTCACCGCTGTCGTCATCAATGTCAACTATCATTCATCCCGGGATCAGCTCGAGAACACCATGCTCCACCAGCAGGAGAAGAATGAAGAAGGGCTCATCCAGTCGATGATCCTTGTCGATCAGGGGCTTCTCCTCTTTGACCAGTCCCTTGATTACAAACTCAGAGGTCCGATGGATTCATTCCTCTCTGCATATGAAGAGAGTGGAGGAGATCCCGGGAGAATCGATCTTGAAGGGCTGAAAGCATCATTTGGGGAAGGCTATGAGCTCTATATCATCAATGATGCAGGGGTGATTGAGTATACTACCTACTCCCCCGATCATCTCCTGGACTTTTCAGAGTACCCGCAATTCTATCGCCGCCTGACGAAGATCCGTGAAGGAAATATCTTTGCCTCAGATAGGATCGTCAAGGATTTCTCCACCGGCATGTTCCGGAAGTTTGTCTATCATCCAACACCCGATCACCGCTATATCCTTGAGATCGGCTATATGGATGATCAGATTCAGGAGATGCGATCAGCACTCAGGTACACCGAGGCAGCTGATAGAGTTCACAGGATGAATCCATTTCTCACCTCAATAAAGCTTTATGACTTTATGAAGGAGGAGATAGGAAACTCGAGCTATATCCCCAAAGAGTGGCGTTCTGAGATTATCGGGGAGGTGCTTGAGAACGGAGTACCATTGGAATTCCGGGATCCAGAGCTCGATACCTTCACCCGCTTCGTCCTTGTTGATCTCTCCTCAAATGGAAACCCGGCCGAGATGAACCTCGTTGCAGAGATGACCTACACCACAGCTCCGATCAAACAGAATCTCCATAATCTCCTGATGCTGCATCTCCTCATCGCCACCATCGCCATTCTGATTGGGGGTATACTTGCCTATGCAGTCACCGAACGGATCACCAGGCCAATTCATCGTCTGGTCGATGATACACAGGTCATCTCTGGTGGGAATCTCGATCATCCAATCGGGATCGCGGGACCCCCGGAGATCAGGTCGCTCTTCCTCTCGATCCAGCAGATGGTGGATCGGCTAAAAGAGATGATGGCTGCCCTGCAGGCATCAGAAGAGGAATTGAAGGTGCAGAACGAGGAGCTGGAAGCGCGGGTGCTTGAGCGGACCGCTGACCTCACAGAAGCCCACGCGAAAGTTGGCTTTTATCTCGACCTGATTACCCATGATATCAATAACACAAACCACACTTCGCTCCTCTATCTTGAACTCCTGGAATCAGAGGCTGATGAGACCCTCAAGCCCTATATTGAAGGCCTTAAAAACTCCCTGAAGAAGAGTGACGAGATCATTGAAAATGTGGCGACACTCCGCGAGATCCAGGATGCAGAGGCATCCCTTGTGCCTGTCCGGCTCGCCCCTCTGCTCAGGAAAGAAGCGGATGCAGACGATCGGATCACCCTTCTCATGGAGGATGAAGAGGTCGCTGTTTGTGCAGACTCTCTCCTCTCGCAGGCGATCTCAAATATCCTCGCAAACAGCCTGAAGTTTGGGGGTGACGATGTCAGCATCACTATCTCTGTAACCACTACAGAAGATGATGTTCTGATACGAATCGATGATACCGGACCCGGCATTCCTGATGATCAAAAACCGAAAATCTTCGCAAAATACACGCGGGGAACCGAGAGGGTGAGGGGGAAGGGGCTGGGCCTCTTCATCGTCCATACCCTGATAGTCGAGCGCTATGGCGGTTCTGTCACGGTTGAAGATCGGGTGCCGGGCGATCCCACACAGGGTGTATCATTCGTTATCCGGCTGAAAAAAGCGGAATAAAAGCCTCTACCGGGAGATGAGGATCGTCTTCTCCTCGGTATAGGCATCAATAAATGACAGGCCGTTCTCACGCCCAAACCCGCTCCCCTTCACCCCGCCAAACGGCACTTCCGGGGGGAGCTTCATATGCTGGTTTACCCAGACGATACCCGCCTCAAGCGCTTCTGCTGCCTGTTCTGCAGTATTGATCTGTTGTGTCCATATCGAGGCGCCAAGTCCAAAGCGTGTACTGTTGGCACTATCTATGGCTTCATCCAGATCGCCCGCCCGGATCACCGGGATGACGGGACCGAAGATCTCTTCAGAGAGCACTCTTGAATCATCTGCACATCCGGTGGCAAGTGCAGGCGGGCAGAAGAAGCCCTTCTGTGAGAGCCCTCCAGGTATTTTACCTCTCAGAATCCTGGCTCCCTCGTCCTCAAGCCTCAGGATTGCATCTTCCACGCCGGCTCTCCCGGTTTCGTTATTCAGAGGGCCGATCCGGGATGCGGGATTAGTACCATCACCGATGACAACCTCCGGGATTGTCTGCTGAAGCCGTGAGACGAATGCATCATGGATCTCATCCATTACAATCATCCGTTTTGGCGAGGTGCAGATCTGGCCGCAGTTGTATAGCCGGAGTGCAAGAGCTGCATCTGCGGCTGCAACCGGGTCGACATCCGAACAGATGATCATCGGATCGTTTCCGCCAAGCTCCAGTGTCAGCCTCTTCATGGTGCCAGCTGTTGCCCCGGCAATCGCCTGGCCAGTTTCAATACTACCGGTAAATGAAATCTTCCTCACCGCATCATGACGGATGAGGGGATCGCCTGCATCTGCACCATTCCCTGTGACGATGTTCAACACCCCTGGAGGAAGTCCTGATCGCTGCATCGCCTCGCCAACTGCAAGTACAGCCATCGGTGCCTGTATGGAGGGCTTTAGCACAAGGGTGTTTCCCGTTACAAGAGCGGCCCCGATCTTCCAGGCGGCGATCAATACCGGCATATTCCAGGGAATGATCGCGGCACAGACCCCAAGCGGTTTCCTCTGCACCATGCCATACCCATACCGCGGCAGTCTCTCGGAATATCCGGCTGTGATGAGGGATGCCGATCCGGCATAGTACTCAAAGACTGCCGCTGCACCGAGCACCTCATCCTTTGCTTCACGGAGCGGCTTGCCCTGTTCTGTTGTCAGGATGAGGGCGAGCCGGTCTGCCTCCCTCCTGATCAGTTCAGCTGATCGGAAGAGGGTGATCCCCCTGTGGGAATTAGGAAGCTCGCTCCACCTCAGAAATGCCTCTCCTGCAGCCTCCACTGCAAGCCTTACATCCTCCGCTCCCCCGGATGGAACCTCCCCGGCAGGGGTGCCGTCTGCGGGGTTTTCGATCCGGGTGCGTTCACCCGAGACTGATTCGGTGAACTGATCGCCAATCATCATCTGCATACAAAGAGATCATGGGTATGATCAGATAATAGTGGTGATCGGAACCAAAGAGAAGATATAACGTTGAATACAATCGAACAATAACGTGAAATGGAAGAGAAACATTCATTCATCGCACGGATGCCGGATGAGCCGGGCTCGCTCCTGAAAGCGGCCGATATCATCAGGCGGCACAACGGCAACATCAACCGGATCCAGTTCAACCGGCGTATAGATAAGAATACGGTCTTCTTTGAGATGACCGCAACCGCTCCGGACTACCGCCTTATCCGGGAGGGGCTTTCTGAGATAGGCTACCTCCAGTCGAATATCCCTCCGGTGAATATCCTCCTTTTCCATATCTATCTCCCCACCCCGCACCGCCCCGGCGCCCTCTATGATGTCCTCACCGCCTGTGCAGAGGCTGGGGCAGATGTGGCGGAGATCGACTTTGATGATACCGGCAGGCACCCGGATCGTCTGACCCTTCGCCTGAATGTTGTCGATTCCCCACGGGTTGAGGAGGTGATCGATTTCATCAAGAGCCGCTACCGTCTTGAGATCCTCGAATATGATAGCCTCGGCGGTGCCCTTGACGAGACGATCTTCTATATCTGCTTTGCACAGAAGATCCGGCCATTCCTCGGGGAGGCAAATGATGAGTTCCTCCTCTCATTGCTTGGCGATCTGAACCATGTCGTCCAGGAGCTGACCAATCGCGGCGAAGATCCAAAACTCGTCTTCAACCAGATCGAACGGATCGGGACATTTCTCACGGAAACAACCCGGGAAGGGTTCTATGCCGACTATCAGCAGATTGATACCCCGGATGGCTCCTCACTCACCTGTATCCAGCCACCGGGAGGAGGGAGCGTCTTCATCTTTGATGCCGGTTCAGAGCGATTGATGATCGATACCGGATATGGGATCTATCATGACGATATCGAGCGGATGCTCCATGAGATCGGCCAGTCCGGGTACAAAGGCATATCCCGGATCATCTGCACCCATGCAGATGCCGATCACTGCGGTGCTGCCGGGCTCCATCCGGCCCCCTCGTATCTCCACCACGGCACCGATGCGATCATCGAATGCAATAACCGGGGATATGGCTCACGGAGCCAGGATCTCATCCTTGAAGCCGTCTATACGGTGATCATCAACCTCTTCTCACGATGCACCCCGCCAGAGGAGCGGCATATATTTCCGAAAAATGAGATCGGACGACGTGGCATCTTTCCGGTCATCGATACCTTCTCGATCGGCGGCTTTTCCTTCGAGGTGCTGGAGAGCCTTGGGGGGCATATCTATGGCCAGGTCTTCCTGCTTGCAGCCGATATCGGCCTCCTCTTCACCTCCGATGCCCTGATGAACTTCAGAAGCCTCACTCCTGATCGCCAGGAATATAACTCGATTGCAGACTTCCTCGTCACTTCGGTGAATGTCGATTCTGATCTGGCGAGGCAGGAGCGGCATGCCCTGATGGCACTTGCAGACGAGATCGATTTTGATATGAAGAAGATGGGAACACGCTGTCTCATCTGCGGGGGTCATGGTGCGGTATCTGTGCTTGAAGAAGGAAAGCTGGTCGCGTATGGTGATATCCGCCATTACCAGCATCCGGCATAAGATTTTTCTCTTCGCAGTGGAAAGGATATACCATGGCATCCCCCATACTGGCAGCGATCCTGTCGTTCTTTATCCCCGGTCTTGGACAGTTCTATACCGGACAGCTCTTAAAGGCTATTGCTCTCTTTATCATGGCTGTAATCTTCGGATATCTCTCGATCATCATCATCGGGATTCCCTTCTATCTCATCGTCTGGCTCTACAGTATGTACGATGCTTATGTTGCCGCACAGCAGGGGTGAGTGATGATCGGTGATGCTCCTCTCATCCTCCTGCTTATAATTGAGTTCATTGCAGTCGTCTTCCTTGCCCTTGGGTACCTGATAAAGTACCGGAAGATGACGAACCTCATTGCCGGATTTGACAGAAAGACCTGTGCAGATCCCGAGGGGCTGATCGCATGGATTGGAAACAGCCTGCTCGCACTTGCTATAGCTGCTGCTGGCATCTTTTTTTTGCTCCTGCTCCTTCCAGAGTATGCACTCTATTTATTTTTCATCTATACAGCAGGGATTGTGCCGATTGTGGCTGTAATCGTCGTTCTTCGGGCACGAAGGTTCGATAAAAAAGAGTGATTCAGCTGGAGTTATACTTCTCCAGCTCCATCTCACGAAGTTCTTTTCTTTTGATCTTACCCGAGATTGTCTTTGGAAGATCGCTCACAAACTCTATTGCACGTGGATACTTGTATGGTGCTGTGACATGCTTCACATAATTCTGAATCTCACGGATGAGCTTTTCCGAGGGCTCAAAACCGTCATTTAAGATAACAAAAGCCTTCACGATCGTCCCCCTCACCCGATCAGGCACACCCACAACCGCAGACTCTTTCACAGCCGGATGTTCAAGAAGTGCAGACTCAACCTCAAAAGGACCGATCCGGTATCCTGAACTCTTGATGACATCGTCATCTCTCCCGACAAACCAGAGATACCCATCCTCATCCATCGTCGCCTTATCACCGGTATAATAGAAATCACCGATAAAGACCTCATCTGTGGCCGCCTCATTATCCAGGTATCCGGTGAAGAGCCCGACAGGACGGGGCGTCGTCTTAATGGCGATCGTTCCAACCTCTCCTGCGGGGACCCTCTTATGGTCCTCATCATGGAGTTCGATCTCCCATCCCGGCGATGGGCGTCCGATTGAACCTGGCTTTGACTCCATGCAGGGGAAGGTTCCGACACAGAGAACTGTCTCGGTCTGTCCGTATCCTTCATAGATGGTGACTCCGGTCGCCTCTTTCCAGACCTTGATCACTTCCGGGTTCAGTGCTTCACCGGCACTGACACAATGGCGAAGCTGCGAGAGGTCGAATGCGTCCAGATCTGCGAGGATCATCATCCTGAAGATCGTCGGGGGTGCGCAGAAGGTGGTGATCTCGTACTTCTCAAGGAGGGGGATGATCTCGGTCGGATTGAATTTTGTTCTGATATCATAGACAAAGGAGCATGCACCGCAGATCCAAGGGCCAAAGAACTTCCCCCAGGAGGATTTTGCCCATCCAGTGTCGGCAAGGGTCAGGTGCAGATCATTCTCCCGGAGGTCATACCAGTACTTCCCGGTGATCAGGTGTCCGAGGGGATAGCTGTGATTATGGATCACCATCTTCGGCTCTCCGGTTGTTCCGGAGGTGAAGTAGATCACCATGGGATCAGTTGATTTCGTCTTCTTTCCGCCCGATAAGGGGGCAAGGCGGTGGGAAGCCGGTGCCGGATAGTTCAGCTCCACCGGATAGCTGATCCAGTTGGGGAGTTCACCGTCAACGACGAATCTCAGATCCAGTGACGGACATTCCTCGCAGATCTCATCCACCTTCCATGCGTTCTCAACATCGGTGACGATCATCCTGAATTTGCCCAGGTTCACCCGATATTTCAGATCTTTTGGTGTCAGCATCGTCGGGCATGGACAGAAGATCACGCCAAGTTTGATTGCGGCGAGTGCAAATGTCCACCATTCCGGGATCCTCGGAAGCATGATCAGGATCCGATCTCCCTTCCCGAGATCACGTTTCATGAACATATTGGCGATCTGGTTGGAGAGATTCATCAGGTGGCGGAAGGTATAGTATTTCTCTTCCCCGTTCTGGTTCACCCAGATCATGGCGAGTTTGTTCCTGTCTCTCTCTGCCATTGCGTCGATGGTATCGAACCCAAAATTATAGTATTCCGGAACGTCGATCCGGAAATCACGATAGCCCGCCTCGTAATCAGGCATATTATGCTCCTTATTCAACATGAACAAATCTATTGGTTATTATTCATCTTGAATCAGATGGTTTTTGATCAACGCCTGTCAACGACTCTTTTTGGTCTCCCCTGCACCTTATAGAGCTCCAGCTCCCCTGGTCCCGTGAAATGGAAGAGCATCTCAAATGTTCCATTGATATATTGCTCACGGAGCTCTGGCTTGAGCCGGAAGAACGCCTTCCTGAATGTCTCCTGAATTCCTTCGGTATCAGTATTTGCAGGATCATTACATTCAAGGCTCACACGGATGACTGTCGAGTCCGTCTCCCTCCCTCCATAGAGGAATGCCTCATATTCGCCGGTGAGGTACTGCATGTTGTCGGGCTGGAAGACGCCGCGTTCGATATCGACACGGTTGAAGGATCGGTCTTCGACAAAGAACCGCTCACCCTCCCGCTCGGGGGTCTTGATCCGAAGCGATGTTCTTCCGCAGGCGCACCGTTCCCTTGAGACGACTGCGGTTGCATCCTCGGTATCATAGTTAATCAGGAGTGTGCCGCACCGTTCTCCGACGGGAAGGAGCTTTGTCAGGATGATCCGCCCATACTCGCCATCCGGGACAAACCTGTCCATCCGGGGACTGTAGAGATCCATATGGATGAGATCTTCGGGCACATGGAGGCCCGCCTTTGCCACACATTCCCCGCACATTGTCCCTTCAGTACTCCCATAGGTATTGTAGACCTCACAGTCCCAGAGGTTACTGAGGTACACACGGGATGCCTCGGCAAAACTCTCTCCTCCGACAACAAGCCGTTCGATACCGGACTCTTTTGGATCAATGCCATCTGCTTCAAGCCGCCGTGCAAGCCGGATCAGCTTGAAGACGGATCCGATCACAACAGTCGGCCGGTAGTTCCTGATCACCCTGATCGGAAACGTGCATTTGCCTGCCGGTATGATGGTGGTTCCAGTCCTCCGTGCTGCGAGCGTCATCATATTTGCCCCGACATTCATCCCGTAACTGGCACAGACGATGACCCGATCCCCTCTGGAGATGCCGTATGATCGGAAGATCCGTGCGTACTTCTCCGAATACCGGAGCCAGTCCTGCCATGTGAGGAAGAATGATTTGGGGTTTCCTGTTGTTCCGCTCGTCTCATGGATTGTATATATCTCATCCATATGTGCAGAGAGGAACTCAAATGAGTCGGTGAAAGGGGGCTGGTTGTTTCTGATCGTCTGGCCTGAGATGATCGGGAGTTTCAGCAGATCCTCGTGCTCACGGATCTCCCTGATATCGATTGAATTCTTCTTAAACCACTTTCTGTAGAATGGCGAATGGTCATGTGCATACTGAATGGTATACCGGACCCGCTCATCGATGACAGCATCAAGGTCATCACGCGGCATCGTCTCGATCGCTTTTCTGAAGTATCCAATGCTGCCCATATGGTGATTCATGCCATGAAAGGCGATAATTGTTCCCATCGGATCATCCAATCCCGATCACCGATCGTTGATTATTTCAGGAGAGAGATGAGATCAGGTACTTGCATGTCAAAACCCAGAACGCTGACACCTGCCATGCAGCAGGTGAAGGATATGAAGAACCAGTACCCGGGCTGTATCCTCTTTATGCGTATGGGAGACTTTTACGAGACATTTTACGAGGATGCGGAGATCTGTGCACGCGAACTCGGTATCGTCCTGACTTCAAGGTCTACAGATCCGTCCGGCAAGCCGATTCCGCTGGCGGGCGTCCCCTATCATGCAGCTGAAGCCTATATTCCCCGCCTTGTGCGGCGGGGGTACCGGGTTGCGGTCTGTGAACAGATCGAGGATCCCAAAAAAGCAAAAGGGGTGGTGAAGCGGGATGTTGTCTGTGTCCATACACCCGGATGTGCAGTCGATCCATCGATTGTGGATGCTCCTGATTCCCGGTACCTGATGGCGCTCCTCCCTGACCGGAAGGCTGAATCCTTTGGTGTCGCGATCCTTGAGATCACCACCGGCGAGTTTTCCGTCCGCGAGATACCAAAACGCGAAGGAACCGAGGGAATTGCGTCTGTCATCGAGTCCCAGCGCCCGGCAGAATGCCTGATTCCGGAGAGGACAGATCCGGAGATTCTCCGTCTCCTCGAATCATATTCGGTTCTGGCAACAGATCGGCATCCCGGAGAATTTGATCCGGTAGATGCAAACTCTCTTCTATGCCGCCATTTTGGTGTGGCAACCCTTGAAGGCTTTGGGATTGTTGAGATGCCGCTTGCAGTCGGAGCGGCGGGTGCTGCCCTCTCCTATGCGATTGCCACCCAGAAGAACGCCCTCCCCCATCTCTCCGGGATCAGGCTCATGCATGCATCTGACCGCATGATCCTGGATGCTGTCACCCAGAGAAACCTTGAGATCACCCGATCGATTGGGGGGGAGCGGTCAAAAGCAACCCTGATTTCAACCCTCGACTCAACAAAGACTCCGATGGGGAGGCGGGCCCTCTCCTCTGAGATCACAGCCCCTCTCACCAGCAAACAGGCCATTAATGATCGGCTCGATCTGGTTGCATGGCTCCTTGACTCACCCCTTACCAGAACTGACATTCTTGAGTGCCTCTCGGGATGTGGTGATATTGAACGGATATCTGGCAGGATTGCAATCGGGAATGCCTCTCCACGGGACCTGATCTCACTGGCTTCATCCCTTGATGCTGTCAGGAGGATCACCACCTCTCTCAAAGATGAAATACCCCCCCTGATGGAAGAGCTTGCCGGGGAGATCGGGAGCTTTGATCCGACAATTGCCCTCATCAGATCTGCCATAACCGATGATCCACCCCTTCTTGTCAGGAGCGGGGGTGTCATCCGCAATGGATATGATCCCGATCTGGATACGCTGAGGGATACGGCAGGATCCGGGCGTGACTGGATCCTCTCGCTCCAGCAGTCCGAACGCGAACGGACTGGGATCAGATCATTGAAGATTGCCTATAACCAGGTCTTTGGGTACTATATCGAGGTGACAAAACCAAACCTCAGCCGTGTTCCACCGGAATATGAGAGGAAACAGACGACAGCGTCAGGTGAGCGGTTCACCCTCCCCGCTCTCCGTGAGTATGAACGGACGATCGCAACAGCTGATGAACGGGCGCTTGCCCGTGAGGCTGAACTCTATCTCGATCTGATCGAGAAACTCCGCCCGCTGGTGCCTGCATTTCAGGCAGCGGCAAGGGCTGTCGGGATGATCGATCTCCTCCTCTCCTTTGCAGATGCTGCTGCCAGGAGAGGTTATGTCCGTCCCCTGCTCACTGACAGCTCCTCTATTGTGATCCGGGGCGGGCGGCATCCGGTGGTCGAGGAGAGTGTGCAGTCCGGTTTTGTTCCAAATGATACCGAAATGGATAGTGAAGGTGATCAGATCCTGATCCTGACCGGTGCCAATATGGCAGGAAAATCGACCTATATGCGGTCGGTTGCCCTCATCTGTATCATGGCGCAGTCGGGATCCTTTGTCCCTGCGGATTTCGCAGAGATCGGCCTCCTTGACCGGATCTTCACCCGTGTAGGTGCATCAGACGATCTTGCTGGCGGGCAGAGCACCTTCATGGTGGAGATGGTTGAACTCGCATACATCCTCAGACATGTAACCGACAGAAGCCTCGTGATCCTGGATGAGATCGGGAGGGGCACAAGCACCGTTGACGGGTACAGTATTGCACGATCTGTGCTTGAGTTCCTCCATGGCAGGCGCTCATCAGGTCCAAAGACCCTCTTTGCCACCCACTTCCACCGGCTTGTCGAAGTGGAGAGCGAGCTGAAGCGGGTCAGGAATTACCATTTTGCGGTGCGGGAGACAGATGATGAGATCACGTTTCTCAGAAAGCTGATCCCCGGTGCAACTGATCGGAGCTATGGTATCCATGTCGCCCGCCTTGCAGGAGTGCCCGAGAAAGTGCTCACGAGGGCCCGCACCATCCTCCGGGAGACATTAGCCGAAGAAGAAAGAGGCGAGGTACCAGGAAAACGAAAACCCCGGTACACACAACTTCTCCTGATGGATTCCGGAGGAGAAGAGAAGCAGAATCATCCGGTGCTCTCTGAGCTTTCGTCTCTTGATATCGATACGATGAGCCCGATCGAAGCATTGAACACGTTAGCTGAACTGAAGAAGAAGGCTGGTGAGTAGATGGCAGACCCGACAATCCATCTCCTTGATGAAGAGACGATCTCCCATATCGCCGCTGGCGAGGTGGTGGAACGGCCGGCATCTGTTGTGAAGGAGCTTGTTGAGAATGCAATCGATGCAGGAGCAACACGCATCCGTGTCCTTGTGAAGAGCGATAGTGCGGAAATTGGGCGAATAACCGTGATCGATGATGGCAGGGGAATGTCGCCGGAAGATGCACCCCTCGCATTCCGCCAGCATGCAACAAGCAAGATCAAAACTGCCGGGGATCTTGCGGAGATCAGCACTCTTGGATTCCGGGGTGAGGCGCTTGCAAGTATTGCGGCAGTTTCAGAAGTCACACTCACGACCAGGAGGCGGGAAGATATCGCCGGGATCAGAATCACGCTCTCCGGTGGGATGATCACCGATCTCTCTGAATGTGCCGCCCCACCCGGTACCATGATCGAGGTCAGGAGTCTCTTCTTTAATACTCCTGCACGCAGGAAATTTCTCAGGACTGTCTCAACAGAGCTTGCGCATGTCTTTGACCTGATGGAGCGATCAGCACTCTCTCATCCGGAGATCTCGTTCCAGTTGATGCACCAGGAGAAGGAGAAGTTTGCCACTCCCGGTAGAGGGGATCTGCTGGAGACGATCCAGAGCCTTTTTGGTGGCGATCTCGCACGCACACTTATCACCCTCTCCCCACTCAGGGGTGAAATGCCGGTTGTGGGATATGTTGCATATCCACTCGGATCACGGACAAACAGGAATCAGATCTACATCTCGGTGAATGGACGGCAGATTGCATCGCCATCCCTTGTGAGGGCGATACGGGATGGATTTGGGACGAGCCTTGCGAAGGGCGAATATCCATTTGCCGTTATTGACTGCCAAATTAACCCCGGGGATGTGGATGTGAATGTGCATCCAACGAAGCGTGAGGTAAAATTCTCATCAGAGCGGCAGGTGATGGATGCGGTGAGGACGACTGTCTGGTCTGCTGTTACGGAGAAGGCACAGGAGCAGCTGATCCAGACTCCGGCGGTATTAAAGCCGCTCCCCACTCTGAGGGATCAGGTTTCAGACAAGCTGTCTCCGGCGCCTCCAGGGCAACATGTCGTCTCAGAAGGAGCGGCGACATACGGACGATCTGATCGGCAGCTCCGGGTGACAGAGCCGGCCGGAATGTCTCTCTCTCATGCTGATAAGGGATCGCACCTGCCCCGTCTGCTTGGACAGGTGAACGGGACGTATATTATCGCCATTTCAGATGAAGGGGAACTTATGCTCATCGATCAGCATGCAGCACACGAGAAGATCGCCTTTGATCTGCTCTGGAAGAGGGAGGGAGATGCTTCTGCTTCACAGCAGCTCCTCGTCCCGGTGATGGTCACCTTCTCAAGAAAGGATGCGGCTCTTGTTCTTGATGCAATCGGAGATCTCCGGGCGGCAGGTTTTGTGATTGAGGAGTTTGGCGGTGATACCTTTGCGGTGCAGGCGGTGCCAGCCGGAGAAATGAAGCTGGATGATCCAGGCGAGATCGAGTCACTTCTCCTTGAGGTGATCGAGGGCATCAGAGGGCCCGCGAGTGAGCGGAGGTTGCGTGTGTTTAAAACTATTGCATGCAGGACTGCGATCAAGGGAAATACACCCCTCTCACACGAGCAGATGGAGCGGCTTGTACAGCAGCTCTTTTCTGCAGGACCGCCCTATACATGTCCGCATGGAAGGCCTGCGATTGTCAGGTTCGGACATGCCGATCTTGAGCATCTCTTCAGGAGGCGATAGGTGATTTCGGACAAATCCATATTAGCGATCTCATCATATGATATAGTGTGAGATGGGCTATTCTCGGTGGTGGGCTCACTGGAGTCACACTCGCCCGGCTCCTGCATCAGGCAGGGGAAGAGGCAATCGTTCTTGAGAAAGAGGATCGGATCGGCGGTTTATGCCGCTCGGAATCAGCGGATGGATTTACCTTTGATATCGGCGGATCGCATATCATCTTCTCGCGGAATAAGACTGTACTCTCGTTTATGAATGATCTCCTCTCCTCAAACAAGGCAGAGCGGAGACGGAATACCAAAATCTTCTATAAAGGCCTGATGGTCACCTATCCATTCGAAAACGGCCTCTATGAACTTCCAAAAGAGGATCTCTTCACTTGTATCAATGAATATATCAGGACGATCATCGCCGCGGAGAAGGGTGAGATACCGCCTCCAAAAAACTTCAGGGACTGGATCCTCGGCACCTTCGGACGAGGCATCGCCGACTGCTACCTGATTCCTTATAATGAGAAGATCTGGAACTATCCAACCGAACAGATGTCCGCACACTGGATGGAGGGGCGGGTGCCCCGGCCGCCAGTTGAAGATATCATCAGATCGGCAATCGGCATCAAAACAGAAGGGTATACCCACCAGTCGGTCTTCAACTACCCGATTATCGGGGGAATCGAGTCAGTTGTGAAGGCTACCTCTGAGCCTGTCCATGATTCTGTTGTAACCGGCTATTCTGTCTCTTCCCTTCAGAAGAGGGACGGGCAGTGGGTGATCAGTGATGGAACAACCAAATATTCGGCTGATCGGGTGATATCCACAATCCCGCTCCAGCACCTGCTGCCATGCCTGGGTTCTGTCCCCGCAGAGGTGCAGACAGCCTGCGATGCGCTGAGATATAATTCGCTCATCAGCGTCTGTATCGGATTTAAAGGTTCAGCACCGCCACTCTCCTGGGTGTATATCCCGGATGCTGCCACCGGAGACTTCAACCGGATCTCCTTCCCCTCAAACTACAGCGACGCTGTTGCCCCGGAAGGGCATGCCTCGGTGCTAGCCGAGATCACCTATAATGAAGGAGATCCGATCTCCCGGCTCACCGATGATGAGATCCTTGACGATACGATAGAAAGCCTCAGGCAGATGGGTGTCATCCCTGAAGATGGCACAATCGCCCATGGTTCGGTGTATAGATCCAAATTTGCGTATGTGGTCTATGATCTCGATTATCTGGAGAATATCGGGATTGTCAGATCCTGGCTTTCTGAACAGGGGATTGATCTCGTCGGGCGGTTCTCCGAGTTTGAGTACCTGAATATGGACGGCTGCATCCAGAGCGCCTTTTCGTTTATGGAGCGAATTTCATGAGAGCAAATATCTTTGTTGAGGATATCTTCTTCTTCAAGTACATCGGCTGTTCGACGCTTGCAAAGACATTGTACCGCCAGATTCATGAGAAGCACCCCTATGATGTGGCCTGGAACTCCTATCAACCGGATTTTGATGTGGTGCATTACCATAGTTTCGGCCCGATGGCACTGACACACCGCTCATATAGCAAAGGAGTGAAGATCTTAACGGCACACTCTACTCCACGGCTGAATGACGGGAATGTTGCCTTCTCGACGATCATCAATAATCAATATCCAAAGATCTATGGAAAATTTGACCATATCATCGCAATCACGCCCCCAAGCCTCCGTGAGATCGAGGAGATGCTCCCGGATATGCCGACCACCCTGATTCCAAACGGTGTGAACCGTGAGAAATTCTGTCCTGATGAGCAGAAGAGAAGACGGTTTAGGAACTGTATCGGGGTGGCTGAAGAGGCAACGGTTGTCCTGACGGTTGCCCAGGAGACACCACGGAAGGGGATCTATGACTTCCTGAAGCTCGCAGAGATGATGCCTGATGTTACCTTCGTCTGGGTGGGTGGCTATCCATACAGCGTGCTCTCAAAAGATTATGCAAAGATCGAACTGTTGAAGAGGAAGTCAGGGAAGAATGTGAAATTCACCGGTTTTGTTCCTGATATCACCGAGGCATATGCAGGTGCCGATATCTTCCTGCTCCCCTCGTATGCTGAGATCATGCCGATGGTGCTCCTCGAGGCGCTTGCAACCGGTGTGCCGGTTGTCGCACGGGACATCCCGGAGTTTCGTGAAGTCTTTGGGGATGCCTCACTCCTCTTTTCTGATATCTATGAAGCTGAAGGCTTCATGAGGGATGAGAACGCTCTTCGGCGTCTCAGAGGCATCTCCCGTCCCTTTACCGAACGCTTTGATATCAATCGAATTGCTGAGGAGCACATGAACACCTACAAGCGGCTTGCGGAGGATGCATGATCTCGGTTATTGTTCCAACCTATAATGAAGAGTCAAATATCGAGCAGTGTTTACAGAGCCTCGCAAACCAGTCAATCCCCCGTTCGGAATACGAGATCATCGTCGTTGATGGAAACTCAAAAGACCGGACACGGGAGATTGCAGAGAAGTATGCGGATCTCGTCTTCATCCAGACAAGAAAAAAGGTCGGAGGCGCACGGAACGACGGTGCAGAGGCATCAAAGGGCGATATCATTGCAACCACCGATGCCGACTGCATCATCCCACGGGACTGGCTTGCCCGAATTGAGGCGGGGTTCAAAGACCCCGGCGTTGTCCAGCTCTATGGGCTGGTTGAGCCGATTGAGCCTGGGATCAGGCACAAGATCTCGCTTGCCCTTGCAAATACCTTCTCACGGCTCGGCTACTACACGCATACCCTCTACTACACCCTCGGCTGCAACACGGCATTTAGGCGGCAACCGTTCTTTGATGCAGGGATGTACCGCACCATCGATGCCGGAGATGATCTTGAGATCGCACGCCGGATGCGGCAGATCGGCGTCGTGAAGCTGGATGGGAAGCTCAGGGTGAAGTTCTCGATGCGCCGGTACGTGCAGTTTGGGACACTGAAGTCGCTCTATGAGTGGCTCTATATCACCATCAGGGGCGGGGATGACGAGAAGTACCAGTACTCGAAGCGGGAGTATAAGTGAGGGGGGAGATCCTCTCCTGCACCCTCCCCCCGATCACAAGATACGCCCCAGCCCGTTTCATCACAACTCCTGCTTCCCTGAGCATCTTTTCTGTAACCGTCCGCCCGGCACTCCTCATGCAGATGATCCGCTCAGCTGCCTTTGGACCGATCCCAGGCACCCTGATCAGCTCCTCCCGTGTGGCGGAAGAAGGATCTATCCGGACTGATCCGGCAGCATTGATCTTTGGATCCCCCGGCAGGAGCATCCCCTCTTCGTCAAGTGCGGCTGTGGTTTCATCCGGCGAGTAGCCATAGTCCCGCACCAGTGTATCGACTGCATAGAGCCCCTTTAAGCGTGACGGGTTTGCCGGGGCTGCTCCGGCAAGCGGTGTGCCGGGGAGGGGGGTGAGCCCTGAGTAGTAGATGCTGGCAGGGGCAAACCTCTGGTATTCACGGTGCATGAAGGAGAGGATCTCGCCATCTGTTTCATCTGCCGCCCCGACAACAATCTGGGTGGTGTGTCGGCCGGGGGCGGCTTCGGCTACCCATGTATGCCGCCGCAGCAGATCCGACTCATAGTTTTTGACAGACGCAATCTCCGAGAGCCGGTCTTTATCGACTGCTTCGAGATTGATGCTGATCCGGTTTGCGAGCCGGGCCGCTTCATTGATGTCTGTTCTGAGGGCGCCCGGCACCACCTTCAGGTGCAGGTATCCGGTGAACCCTCCCCGCCGCATGAGGGTGGCAGCCTCGATCAGGTCGTCCATGCTCTCCCCGCAGTCACGCGGAATCCCGGTTGAGAGGAAGAGGCCGGTGATCCGGCTCTCCTTCCAGAGTGAGCAGATAAGGTCAGCGAGCTCCTTTGGGGCAAATGCCGGCGCATTCTCCTTCCGGCAGATCCCGCAGTATGCGCAGTCGAAGCTGCATCTGCCATTGAGCAGCATCTTCAGGTACCCTCCCTTCACCATAGCGGACTCTCTCCTGGAATCTGCTGCCGCCAGATCAAAACAGGATCGTGAGAGTGATCTGAGTTTTCGGAGCTGTTCTGACATTTGTCTGCATCTTCATTGAAGAGATGCGGTAATAACCCCGGCGGGCGGGTGGTGAAAGTGTCCGGGATCAGATCAGAAAAGCTATCATACACTATTCCTGAACCGTTAAGAGATTAGTACCATGCCTACGATGAAGATCCGTGGGGGTGACCTTGACCTTGTCGAGTATGAGTTCATGGCATTTGCTCCCGGCGAAGAGATCAGGACATGCGGTCTTGAAGGGACGGTGACTGCAACACCACAGGAGGGCACCTTCACCGCGGTAGCCCCTGCCCGGATCCACCTGACCGTCTTTGATATGAACCGGTTTGCACCCGGCCACCCCGGTGGCGGGGGGCTTGGATTTGCACTCAAACTCTACTGCGAAGCAAAGATCGCCTGCCAGAAGGACGGAATCACTGTGAGCCACCCGCGTGAGGCGATCATCCGCCACTTCTTAATCGCGTTTTCAAAAGCAATCGGCTATACCGGTGGATTCTCGGTTACGGCAACCGATCATGGAAAGGAGCATGTGGGGCTTGGCTCGACAAGCACGCTCCTCACCGTCGTCGGCCATGGGGCAAATGCCGCCCTTGGTTCTCCATTAACCGCAGACCAAATCCGGCTATTAATAGGGAACAACTATGTCGAGGAGACCGACACGGGCGATGTCGTCTATGGATTTGAGACCGGTGTTGGGCCTGCCGTCTCCACGCACGGCGGAATCGGCATGATGGGAGACTGCCTCACCCTTGTCTACCATCATTCCTTTGCAGAGGATAAGAACGTCTACATCGTCATCCCGCCAACTGGCGTCTCCAGTGCAGGCGAACATGAGTTTGATCTCCTGATGACAAAAGCCCGGACCCTCGACTACCGGGACCGCGAACTGAAGTCGTACATGATGCTGATGGACTTAATCCCGGCAGTTGAACGGGGTGACTTAAAGGCGATCGGCGATATCATGTGGGAGATCGAGTTCCGGGGCTCAAAAAGAGCTGAGATTGAACACCACAGCTTCGCCCTCTACGAGTACATGAGCCGCCTCCGCGAAGCCGGGCTTGAGTTTGTCGCAATGAGCTCGGTCGGCCCCGCCGTTGCGATCATCACCGACAGGACAGAAGAGGAGATGCAGGCGATTGTCAGGAAGATCGGCCTTGAGATCGCAGTAACAACCAAGGTTGATAACGAGGGTGTGAAGGTGATCCCCCCGGCGTAAGGTGGGGATCTGGATCTCTTTTTACCCTTTCGTCAGATCGGGAAGAACCAATCTAAGGATCTCTGCTGAGGATCATTACACAATTTTTTAGTTAGATTGTCATACGAGGATTGGAATGGGATATACTCATTTAGAAAAGGTAATCCTGAGTGAAATAAGAGACTTGCCTCCCCACTATCAGAGGATACTCCTGGATATCATCCGATGTATGAAAACTGGGTGTTCATCGATCAGAAAGAATCGTGATATTCTTGAATTGAAAGGTTGCGGAAAAGAGCTCTGGAACCAAACCGATGCCCAGAAATACATATGCCGTTTACGGAATGAGTGGGATTGAATCTGCTCACGATGTAGAATGAAGAGTACCACGTAAATCTACCCAATACCGATTCACATCATCCAATACACAACCCCCATCTCCACACAACCAGATCCCCCCACCTTATATCCTCAGCCTTCCATCACTTTCATCTGGTAGATGGGAATGCGAATACTGATTCCAACCGACTTTTCAGAGTATGCAGATGCGGCTCTGGGCATGGCCTCTGAGATCCCAAATGTCACAGAGGCGATCATCCTCCATGTGACTGAAGGAAAAGCAAACGGAAAGGTGAAAGAGTGGCTCGAGAGGGATCAGCTGCTCCTCTCATCCCATGGTATGAATGCCCGTATCAGGATCGTGGAGCAGATCAAAGAACCAATAGAAGCAACGATCAGGTCAGTTGCCGAAGAGGAGCGGATCGATTGCATCATCGTTGGTGCACGGGGCAGGGGTAAAGTCGGAAAACTCCTCCTTGGATCGGTATCAGACAACCTCCTCCTCAATGTGAGCCGGGATCTCCTGATCATGCAGTATCCCCGTTATGTCAAAAACAGCCATCATCCGGATATCTTTGATAATCTCCTCATTCCAATTGAGCTCTCCACCATCTCATATGAGATCCTGGCATTTGTCAGGAGCCTGAATATCAAAGGGCAGATCACGCTCCTGCATGTGACCGATTCCACCGATTATGCTGTTATCCGAAAACTGCGGGAAGAGCTGAAGGACGCTGCCGATCAGATCAACGACGGAAGCAGCCGGTATTCCATCTCTCTTCTTGTCCTGCATGGAGAGCGTGTCAAAACTATCCTCTCAGTGGCAGAGACACTTCAGGCAACCATGATACTCATCTCACGATTTGGGCATCTCGATTATCTGAAGAAGGCGAAGATTGGATCAACCGTTGCAGGTGTTGCCGCAGAAGCCAGTGTTCCCGTGTATATCCGCTACCCCGAGTTTACGCTCAGGATGGAGGGGCGAGAGCTGATGGCTTCAGAATTCCCTCTTGCTGAAAAACTATGGGAGACGTACCATCAACAGAAGGCTGATCCGAAGACAGACCGGGTATTTGGAGCCTTCGCCGAGGGTGTGCTCGTCTCTGTTGCGAGATGCCGCCGCCACCCGGATGGCTTTGAAGTCGACTCAGTCTTCACACCCGAGGCATACCGGGGGCATGGGTTTGCAAAATATGCGATGGATGCCCTGATCGATTCCTGTAGTGAAGAATGGCTGTACATGCACTCGACAGAGGTGCTTGTCGGCTGGTATGGCAGATATGGCTTTGAGAAGATCCCCGAGGATGCTCTCCCAAAGACGATCCGGGAGCGGTATGCTTTTGCCCTTGGCAATCTTGAAGGATCAGGTGTTGTCCCGATGGTGCGGAAGCCGGGGAAGTTATAATTCCCTGATCAACTGGCCAAACTCCGGGAGATAATCCTTCTTTCTGGACATAACACCCTCAAGCCGCACCGGCTGATTCTGGTAACCAAGACGCTGGAGTGTGGTATCGTCAGCTGCTGCATAGAGATCTGATCCATTCTCAAAGACGCTCGTAATAAGCACGACAAAGATGTCAACCTCCATCAGTCTCCGGAGGTTCTCGATGGTGGATCGGATCTCCTCTTCATGCTCTCTGGCAAACTCGGATGAAGGGGCCATCACCTGTGAGATTGCAACATCCATCGAATAGAGGCTGTAACGCTTCAGATCCTTCTTCACCAGCTCCTCAATCGAGAAGCTTGAGAGCTCCATCCCCTCCCTGAAGAGCGAGATCCCAAACTCCACCGGATCAATCCCGGTCTTCTCTGCAAGCCAGGCGACCATCTCTTCATCCTTCTTTGTGGTCGTTGACATCTTCAGGCCGAGGGTGTCGGAGAGGATGCCGGCAAGGAGGAGTCCCCCGACTTGTTCAGAGAGGTTTCGTCCACTCTCCTGGTAGATTGAGGCAATGATCGTTGAGGTTGATCCGACCGGCTCCATGATGAACCGGATCGGCTTTAATGTCGTCATTGCACCGAGCCGGTGGTGGTCGATGATCTCAAGAATTTCGGCATTCTCAATCCCATCAACCGCCTGGCTGTACTCATTGTGGTCGACAAGGATGACGGATTTCTGAATGTCATAAACAAAGGTGTTCCGCGAGATCATGCCGAGGAGCTTTCCCTCCTCATCAACGATACAGGCTGTCCTGTACCTGGAGTTTGTCACCAGCTGTTTCACATAATCCAGACCGTCATCCATGTGGATGATCGGAACATCGGTTGCCATCACCTCGCTTGCAGGCAATGAGAGGTTGATCATCTTGGCAACCCCGAATGCATCGAGCTTTGTTGATAGGACAGAAACACCCTGTGATCTGGCGGCATTGATCGCCCGCTCTCCAATGGGAGCGCCATCTGCTATGATCAGAAGGGCAATTCCTGCCTGTATGAGGGCAAGCTGTGAAGGCTCGTTATCTCCCACAATGGCGATATCATCCTTTGTCAGGCGGGAGAGGGTGACATGCAGGGCATCTATTGAGATGTAGACGTTTCCCTCAAGGAGATCGCGGTTCCGTACAACCACTTCAGCCTCGAGGATCCGTGCCAGCGTCTCGATCTTAATCGGGAGGACAGAGAGGGGCTCGATCCGGGTACGGCGGACATATGCCCGCGCCAGTCCGTGTTCGGAGACAAGGCCGACAAATTTTCCTTCAGTATCGGTAATGGGTATATTCCTGACATCCTGCTCCTCCATCATATCGACAACATCGATTGTGGGGAGATCCTTCTGTGCACGGTGGGTATAGGTGAAGGGGATGTCGGCAACGGTGGGTTCAACTGACTCGATTAAGATCGGCGCCTCAACTCCGAAGTGGGAGAGGACATAGGCTGTTTCTGCACTGATCTCACCGCAGCGTGCAGGTATATACCTGCCGGGATCCTGCTGGTTCAGATATGCAGCATATCCGATGGCACTGCATATACTATCTGTATCCGGGTTTTTGTGCCCGATCACATAGATGCTGTTTGTCATTGTCTCCAAATCCCTCCTTCCTGAAACCGGCGCCCTTGGTTTTTATAAGAAATCTGTAGATCCTTTCTCATTAATGGTGATATGTCTTGCCCTGATCGGGAGATCTGGAGCCAGAGAGGAAGCTTTATCTTGATATCCCCTGATATTCTGGCGTGTGGTCTGATGACAGGTGATTCGGCTGATTCTTCAAAAGCAATGAATTCTGCATCATGTACGGTGTTTCAGGATCAGTTTGCAGAGATTCAGGGAGTAATCGATGCATATCGCTCGCATAAAAGGGAGAATGTTGCTATCATCGGCCTTCCCTATTCTGGTAAAAGTACCCTGATATCCGCAGTTCATGATACATATAAGGACGATACCTATCTTGTTGAGTATGGATCACAGATAACCAGTAAACGGAATCTTCTGGATTACCGTTCATCAAAGCCGATCTTCCTTATGGACGGCTGCCAGTACCTCTTCTCCCGGCATATCGGTGGTTTTTCGGTACTGGATGATTTCCTAAACGATGTTGTCACCTCATCTTCCCTCTTCATCACAACATGGAACCTCTATGCCTGGAATTATCTCCGGAGGATCAGGGAGGTGGAGCGGATCTTTCCCCGTACAATCTTCATCCCCCCTCTCTCGGATAGCGAGATGCGCCAGTGCATTCTGCAGGAGTATACCGATGCCGAGCTCCAGTTCATCGGCGGAGTGGAGGTCGAGCTCCCGTCATTTGTCCAGACCAAAAAGGTTGAAGTGCATCTTCCCTTCAAAAAAGAGCCTCTCAAGCTCCCCTTTCCGAGCTTCAGTTTTGACAGGCTGGCATTCAGACGGCGCAACCATGAAGAGAAACTCTCTGATGAAGATATGGTATTTAAAAAAATAACAAAGATGGCCGAGGGAAATCCAGGTGTTGGAAAGGCGATCTGGAAGCGGAGTTTTGAATATCCGACGGTAAACCTGAAGGACTACCAGCCGGTCAGGGTCAATGATCCCCTGATCCGAAAGGATGCCTTCATACTCGGGGTGATTGCGATGACGGGTGTCACATCAAAGGAGTACCTGGAGGAGGTTGCTGCTCTCGAATATGATATCAACCCGATACTCTACAGGCTTCAGACACTCGGCATCATCACGGAAAAAAATGACGGATACCAGATCTGCCCTGAGGCGATCATAGGGGTGCATGATCTCCTCAGAAGACTGAGGATCATCTGGGAGTGAATTCTATGGTGGATGGCAGTACAATCGATACGACTCTCTCTCAGGGAAGTCTGGTGAATGGTCCGGTTTCGGATATTTATAACGAAATCCTCTCTCTCATACTGGATGCCGTTATTATATTCATAGGTGCGTATATCCTCGCCAGAGTCATCAGTTTTCTCTTGATCCGGTTCTCGGAACGCTTTGGCCACGCAAGGATTGCGGTGAAGATGATTGTTCCGATCTTAAATATCATCATCTACACAACTGCGATACTGCTCCTGCTTCATCAGGTTATAACACTCTCGACAATCGAAATTGTTGCGTTCTCCGGTTTATTTGGTGCTGCAATAGGCTTTGGGCTGAAAGATGTCTTTGCAAATATCATCGGTGGCGTGATCATCGCATTTGAGAAGCCATTCCGGATCGGGGATCGTATCATGATGGGTGAACATTATGGCGAAGTGGCTGAGATCGGAATGCTCGATACCCGCATCGTCACACCGGATGACAATTATGTCACCATCCCAAACTACAAGATCATCACCCAGAGCGTAGCAAGCGCTAATGCGGGCCTCACAGAGATGATGGTTGTCATTGATATCTACATCGATCATTCAGCAGATCTCGATCATGCCATAACTATTTTCAAGGAGGCCGTTGTCACATCCCGGCATGTGTACATCTCAGATAGATGCTTTTATACCATTCTTACTGAAAACCAGCTCCATGCTGTCCGGCTCAGGGCACGTGCCTATGTCTGGGATCTCCGAGATGAGTTTGAATGTATGGCAGAGATCTCACGGAGAACAAAAAGGGCATTCCAGCAGGAAGGAATCCTCCCACCGAGGTTCTATATACCGGGAGATCTGCCGGAGGCTTCCTGAGAATCAGAGAGTGATATCTTACAAAAAATAGGGGAAAGCAACCTTTCTTATTCCCCATCAAACATCTTTCGAACTGACTCTGCTGCGACCTTCGCCGCACCCATAGCAAGGATCACCGTTGCCGCACCGGTTGCGACATCACCTGCTGCAAAGATCTTCGGAATAGTTGTTCTGCCATCCAGATCGACCTTCAGGTTTCCTTTCTTCTCACGGACAAGCCCCTCGATCATCCTGATCAGGAGCGGGTTCGGGCTCTGGCCGATCGCCTCGATTACGACATCAGCCGGGATGATCTGTTCGCTGCCCGGAATCGGCTTTGCACTCGGGCGGCCTGAATCGTCGGGCTCGCACATATCCATCGAGACGACCTCGACCCCGGTGACAGTCCCCTCACCAAGGATCCTGGTCGGGTTTGTGCAGGTGAGGAAGCGGATCCCCTCCTCTTCGGCATGATGCACCTCAACAAGCCGGGCAGGCATATCCTCCTGCCTACGCCTGTAGACGAGGGTCACCTCCGCACCCATCCGGCGGGCGACACGGGCTGCATCCATCGCGACATTCCCGCCGCCGATGACAACGACATCCCCTCCCCGTTTAACAGGGGTATCATACTCCGGGAAGGCATTCGCATGCATCAGGTTCACGCGTGTTAAAAATTCATTTGCTGAATAGACGCCGATCTGGTTCTCTCCGAAAATTCCCATGAATCCCGGCAGCCCGGCACCTGTTGCGAGGATGACTGCATCATAGGAGAGCAGCTCTTCAACCGGCACACTCCTCCCGACAAGATGGTTGGTTTTGATCAAAACACCGAGCCGCTTCACCTCATCGATCTCAGCAGCCACCACCTTTTTTGGGAGGCGAAACTCGGGAATCCCATAGGTGAGGACGCCGCCTGCTGCGTGGAGTGCTTCGAATAGTGTAACTGAGAACCCATTGCGTGCGAGTTCTGCTGCTGCTGTCAGCCCGGCAGGTCCTGAACCGACAATGGCGATCTTCTCCTTCCTCTTCTCTGAAACTGCCGGGGCGGTGACACCATGTTCGCGCTCCCAGTCTGCAAGGAACCGCTCAAGTGCGCCGATTGCAATCGGCTTGTCCTTAACGCCAAGGATACACTCGCCCTCGCACTGCACCTCCTGTGGACAGACACGGCCACAGATCGCAGGGAGCATATTGCTCTCCTTGATGATCGCAATCGCGGATCGGAAGTCTTCCTCCTCGATATACTTCAGGAATCCCGGAATGTCGATTCCGACCGGGCAGCCATCGACACATGCGGGCTTCTTGCACCTGAGGCATCGTGCCGCCTCAATAACCGCCTCTTCTGCGGATATGCCGCAGTCGACTTCAGTGAAGTCGTTGATCCGTGCTTCAGCAGAACGATCAGCCATCAGCACTTCCCCCCGCAGCCGCATCCGCCGGAATGATAGTGTTCACGGGATTCCTTCTCCTCGGGATGGTAGAACCGCTGGCGGTTCATCAGGAGATCAAAGTCCACCAAATGGGCATCAAACTCCGGGCCATCAACACAGGCGAATTTCGTCTCGCCATTCACGACAACCCGGCATGAACCGCACATCCCTGTTCCATCCACCATGATCGGGTTCAGTGAGACGAACGTCCTGATCCCAAACGGCTTGGTTACACCTGAAGTCACTTTCATCATGATGGCAGGACCGATCACCCAGACCGCATCCGGCGGACGGGACTCGCAGATCTCTTTGAGGGGACCAGCGGCAAAACCCTTGATCCCGTATGATCCATCATCTGTGGTGACGATCAGCTCATCACAGGCCTCTTTCATCTCGTCTTCAAGGATCAACAGGTCCTTGTTCCGTGCGCCGATGATCCCGATTACACTGTTGCCTGATGCCTTCAGCGCCTGTGCAATGATCGGAAGGCACGCGATCCCGACACCGCCGCCGACGAGGACGCAGCTTCCAAAGTGGTGCACCTCACTCGGCTCCCCGAGGGGTCCGACAACATCAGAAATGGTGTCACCTGCTTTCATGGCAGCGAGTTTTTCAGTGGTTGTCCCGACTGCCATAAAGATGACGCGAACCAGATCCCCGTCCACCCCTGATATGGTGAGGGGAATCCGCTCTCCTTCCTCATCGATCCGGAGCACAAGAAACTGGCCCGCCTCAGCATTCCTGCTGACATGGGGCGCCTCAATCCATGTTTCATAGACGTTATCTGCTAACGTTTTTGCTGATCGTACTGTATACACTCACTACCACTCCGGATATCCCAATAATCTCGTATGCGTTTGTAACTAGGATCTCTTTACTTTACGCACCTTCACAGCAACTCCGCGTGAAGACCGCTGCATCTCGTCAGCGGACATCATCGCTCTCCCGGTTGCACGCACACCTTCGCCGGTGACAAGCACCTCATCACCCTCGCGGATAGCCGGATCCGCCTCTGCGACGCCCGGTGCCAGGATATCACCCTGCGGAACAAAACCCTCTATCCTGACGCGGTAGCAGTCCGGTATGAGATCCCAGCCTTCAAATGTCGGCCGCAGGAGTCCTGTTTTCGGATCAAAGGAGAAGAGCTGCTGCCGCCCCCGGTACACCTTCTTCTCAGGCCCTTTCCCTTTGATGATCATCCCTTTTGTATCGATTGTGATACCAAACTGCCACTGGATCGTCCCGCCAACGATATCGGGAGACCGCTTCCGTTCACCCGCCAGTGCATCATAGAGCTGGTTTAATGATTCCCGTGATGTCGGGCGGCCATCGATGCAGCTCTCTTCAAGCACAATGCCCGTCTCCTCAGCTGCGGCACGCGCCACATCGCGGGCACCGCCTTCGAGATGCGAGATGACACGCCGGTATGGGTGGCAGCGGAGATATTCTGCCAGATATCGGGTGAGGATATGCATCTCCTCGCGATCCCAGTACCCGGTGACGGGAACATCATAGTGGGCTGCCGGATAGATCAGCTCAAGCTCACGCGGCACAACACCGAGCGGGGAGGTGACGATCACCTCATGTGCTCTTCCCGCAACTGCCTCCTGGAACTTCCTGTGGCTTTGCGAGAATGAGTAGGGTTTCCGGGCAGCACAGGGGAGGAGGACGCATGTATCCCATCGATCCTGTGAGAACCTGCTCTTCACCCGCTCTTCAAAGCGATCGATCTCGACCCGGTTCATCGACTCTGCTGTATATGCCATGAATGGGCTCGTCCGGACGATAGGGGAGTTCACTTCCATGAACGCCTTCTTCGCATCAAGATGGCGGAGTATTCCGACAAGGGCGGCATCTGATCTGCATCGCGACTCGATCAGCTCCCGCAGTTCACCCCGTTTCAGGAGTGCTGCTGCCAGCTTAATCTCGGATGCAAGTGCCTGCCGGTTATGCTCTCTCAGATCGCCACTCCGGCATCCAGGGCAGGAGCAGACGCCCTCGTTGATCCATGAGCCGGGATAGACCCCTTCAGTGGTGCAGAAGAGCCCCTGTGCAGCTCTCAGGTCAACTGCGATCGTATCGAAGAGGTCAAAGCCGGTGGCAACCAGCATGGCGGCATTGGATGGGAGTGCGGATGCAGGTGCGTACCGGGCGGCATCGGGGGGGAGGGAAGAGATGAACTGCTCCACCCATTCCGTATAGGTACGGGGGTTTGTGAGGGCAGTATGCCAGCAGGAGATGATCGCAGCATCACCTGAAGCGATCCCCCCGGAGAGAACCGGATGGACAGGGATCGGCTGCTCCCCTGCTGGTTCAAACCATTCTTTCACAAATGCGAAATCGGCCTGGAGCGGTATATTGGAGAAGGGGCGTGATGCAAGATCAGGGAAGACTGCAATAGGGTCGATCACTGCCGGGGTCTCGAACATCAGATCACCGATTGTGTAGATCCCATATCTGGCAAGCCCGTCACGGCGGCGGACCTCGAAGGTGCTCATGAGATCACCTGGTGTGCCGGGAACCTTTTTTGGATCAGATCGACGAGATCAGGTGTTACCGAGAAGGTCACTTCGGTATCGGAGTTTGCGGATAAAAGCGCATCCACCCCGGCAAAAGCAGATGCAAGCATCGCATCATCCCACTCCGGAACCTCGGACTGCCCCATCGGTGCGGTCTCGGAGAGTTCAGTCGGCACTGCCCCAAAGGGCGGCCGAAGCTCAAGCACCTCGTCAAACTCCTGGGGGCGGGGTCCGCCGCAGAGGATTAACGAGCGTTTTGAAAGCCGTATCCGGGGGATCATCTCCTGGAATTTGATCACCTCGGTCCGCTTGCAGGATTCATCGCCCCGGTAGAAGAATCTCCGTTTTGTTGCCCGATCCGATCGTTCGAGGAGGTGGGCGTGCTTCAGCAGTTCCCGGTACCCATCGAGCAGCCTCGGGTGAGATCGGCACCGCTCATCAACGAGATCCCAGAGGGTGCCTTCCTGAATGGAGAGGCGGATACGGGAGATCTCAGCCTGTGTCACCGCAAGGTTATGGTAGGCGAGGAGCCGCTCCTTATCGGGAGCGGATCGGAGCTCATCAGCGGTATGGGATCGGCAGACAGAACAGGCACAGGGAAGTTCTGCGATCTCAGCGAGCTTCAGGGTGCCGGAAGGGGTGATGTAGCGGCCTTCCCGTGCATACAAGGCATAGGCGGCAGAATCAAAGATATCGCAGCCCATTGCGACTGCAAGTGCGAACATCGAGGGGTGTCCGGCACCGAAGAGGTGGACACAGGCAGCAGATGAGAGCCCTTTCTTGGCAGAGATGACTGATCTGACGAGTTCCTTATACCGGTACCCTTCCAGAAGGGGAACAACCGCCCCGATCGGGCAGAAGGCAAACCCAAGTTCACTCGTCTCACGGCCTGCCTGTTCTCTCAGATCGGGATGGAGGCCACCCTGAACAGGCCCTGCGAGGGGTGCATCATCCCCGAAGATCTCCTTTGCCTCACGGAGGCGGCTCATGGTGACTGCAAGATCCGCCTCGACCGTCTCGCGTGGTGAATCCGGGTGGGTCGGTATATCAAGGGGCACCCAGATGTCGCTGCCGATATCACGCTGGAATGAAATCGTCGTCTCATTTGTGGTATCGACCGAGCCGTACACCGATAGCTGGAATGATCCCGAATCCGTCATGATCAGCCCGTCAAACCCAAGCACCGAGTGGAGTCCGCGGGATAGTGCCTCCTCGCGAAAGTCAGCACTCTTTGAGAAGATATAGGCGTTTGTGATCAGCCCTTCGATCCCCATCGCCGCCATCTCGGCAGGGGTGATTATCTGGATATGCGGGTTTACCACCGGAAGGAGGGCCGGGGTTCTGATACGTTTATCGCCGACGGTGAGCCTTCCGACCCTCCCGGCGATGTCCTTATGCATCACTTCAAACTGTATTGACATGGTTACTCAGAGAAGATCTGGCCCTCAAACCTGAGGACGGATACCTGTTCGTCCCGCCAGCATCCCGGCGAAAGTCCTGCTTTTCTGCAGGTATGATCGAGGAATTCAACTGCATTCCATCCGTATTCTGAAGCAACCTGCGGGAGGAGGAGGCCGGATCGCCCTCTTCCCTGCACAATAAGGCCGTGTTTGCCGACTTCAACCTCATCAGCCCGGTTTGAGGGGGGAGCGGGGACCTCTTCAGGAACACTGAGGATCGTCACCTCCAGTGTAATCAACGGGAGCTCCTCTGGTCTGACCGGGGTAAACCGTGGATCCCGGAGTGCAGCTGATGTGGCAGCTTCAATAATTCCCTCAAAAAGGGGCATCACCGGGAGAGGGATGCCGATACATCCCCGTAGCTCGCCATCTCTGTTCAGGGTGACAAAGACCCCACGTTTCTCAGAAAATATCGGTGGAAGGGGGGGCGGCGTGAACTCTGTATGCAGCACTGCCGCCCTGAGAGCCTCTCTTGCGAGGGAGACTCCAATCCTCCCGTCTTCCTCGGACAGAAGCATCATAGTAATCAATCAACTCCGGAGAAGATGATGGTATCTCCCATGATACGAGGTTTAATCTCTGTATACATCGATAAATCTATACTGTACATAGTGCATTTCGCCCTATCGTACAGCGATGAGAGGGAGAGTGCGGCTGACGGTGGCCCTTTTGGGCTGCTGAGGAAAGTCCCCCCACCCTCCGGGCGCGCAGCCCCGGTCAATCGGGGATGGCGAGAGTCATGGCAATGACACAGAAACGACACGTCCTGCCGCCAGCAATGAAACGATCGAGCACCCCCGGTCTTTTGGTGGTGCGATACTCTGCATTCTGCAGTGCAACTCGTTGAGCGTATCGGCAGGGATCGATGGAACGGTGAATCCCTGCGGGTGCAAGCCAAACAGGGCAGAAGGGATGCCCGGATCCCGCCCGGGTACGGCGCTTAGCTGAATGCCGCAATGAACAGAAGGGGGCTTACTCCTCCCACTCATCATTACCAGGGCAGCTTTTTTCTTATATGCTTGTGAGTAATAGTATGCATATTCCTGCCGCAGATGAGATCAGATCTGCACGCCGACGGATTGGGATGACGCAGGCCGAACTTGCCAGGAGATCCGGGATCAGCCAGTCGATGGTTGCACGCATCGAACGGGGTTCGGTTGACCCGCGTGTCAGCACCCTTCGCAGAATAGTTGATGTACTCACCGTTTCTGAAATGCCCGTCATCACCGCGTCAAGCCTGATGCACACCCCTGTAGAGAGCGTCTCACCTGATGACTCAATTTTATCGGCAGTTGAGAAGATGGACAGAATGGCCTTCTCACAGCTCCCTGTTCTGCTGGACGGGGTGCCGGTCGGCTGTATATCAGAATCTGCTATCCTCACAGCCATTGCCGAGCAGAGGCATCAGAAGGGCCATCACCCAACAGTCCGGGACTACATGGAATCCAGTTTCCCGACAGTTCCACCAGAGATTGAGATCGAGACCGTAGTCGGCATATTGGAACAGCACCATGCGGTGCTTGTGATGAAAGAAGGGCGGGTTGAAGGGGTCATCACAAAACATGACCTCATCTCCTTAATTGTAGAATAGTTCAGATCTTTGAGACGAGATCCCGGAGCACCGCCTCGGGATCATCTGCCTTCACCACGCTTGATGCGAGCAGTACCCCCGCACATCCGAGATCAAGGGATATCCTGACACACTCCCCGGACTGGATCCCGGCACCTGCAAGCACCTTCACCTCACTATTCTGTTTTAGAGCAGCCTGAACAGATCCGGCGATGATCTCCGGATCAGCCTGTGCAACCGAGATCCCAGAGCCAATCAGCTCCGGAGGTTCGATTGCGACATAATCGGGGCCAAGTGCAGCCGCTGCTGCTGTTGTCCTGATATTGTTTGTGCAGATAACTGACGTCAATCCCTCTGCCTCTGCGGCGGTGAGCGAAGCTTCAATATCTGCAAGTGTCAGCCGCCGCTCAGAGTGGTTGATGAGCGATCCGGCAGCACCCTCCATCTTCAACATGTATGCAGGAGTATGTCCGGTAAACCCTCCTGCCCCGACACCGTCGATATGCTGGGCAAAGATAGGAATCGAAAAATGTTTTGCCATCTTTCTGAGGTCGGTGTAGGATGGGGCGATACCGATTGTTACGCCCGTATCCTCCATCACCGCACTCGCTGCCCGTGCAATACGATCTGCACCATACCCGGTTCCTTCCCGGTATGTCTTGAAGTTGATGAGGATGAATGGCGAGTCCATCTCATTTCCTCTTGATCTGGATGACATCGCCGAGGGTTGTCCCGCTCGTCCCTGCATGTCCGCCGCTGTCATCCGGAATACCATCCGACTCGATCAGGCGAATTTCGAGCGCTGCTTCAAGCTTCTTCCGGACAGAATCCTCAGGGATCAGATCCCCGTTCTCAATCTTTCTGATGAGATGCTCTTTCTCTTTCAGCTCAAGGGCAAGATCCTTCTGGCTCATCCCTTTTTCGAGGCGTGCATCCCGTATCCGATCGGCATAATCCTCAACGATATCGCCCCCGATGAGATCAAAGACATCACGCCTTCGGCGGACAGGAGGGGTGGCGCCCCGGCCGGACGTAGGCACCGGCTTTCCCCCTCCCCTGCCATATGATGGCCGCGGCCCTGTCTGGACCTGCACCTCCGTTCCATGCCGTGCGCATCGTTCGCAGACCTTCATCGGTTGTGATCCTTCAATCCGTACAATCTTTGATCGTCCTTTGATAAGCTCTCCACAGGCTTCACAGTGTTGTGGTTGCATACATATCCCAAACAACTTTATAACTTTTTTTCCTATATATCTATTTGAAGAGTTATGGCCGTTAAATCCCGCACCCCTGACGACACCCTCCATTCCGATGATTCGTACCGGATGGTGCTTGAGCGTCTTACCGAGCTTGAAGGCCGGAACCAGGAGTTGCGAGAGGAACTCCGGCAATCGAAGACCGATCGCCAGTACCTCGAAACCCAGAAGGTCAGGTATGAGCGTGAGGTCCGGAAACTACGGTCGGAAATCGAGCAGATGAGGAGTCCACCCCTGATTGTCGGAACAATTGCTGATGTCATCGACAACACCCGTGTTGTTGTGAGGAGCAGTGCAGGTCCGAAGTTCCTTGTGCGCACATCTCAGTTCATCAATCCCGGGGATCTGAAACCCGGTGTCAGGTGTACAATGAACCAGCAGACACTCGCAATTGTCGAGGTGCTCCCATCAGCCTATGATGCCCAGGTCTATGGTATGGAGGTTGATAGCCGCCCAACCGAGAGCTACAGCGATATCGGCGGGCTTCAACGGCAGGTTGCCGAACTGCGTGAGGCAATCGAGCTCCCGCTGAAAAAACCCCATCTCTTTGAGCGGGTCGGAATCCTTCCTCCAAAAGGTATCCTCCTCCATGGACCTCCAGGAACCGGAAAGACGCTGCTTGCACGGGCTGTTGCCCATGAGACCGACGCAACCTTCCTACGGGTGGTTGGATCAGAGCTTGTCCAGAAGTATATCGGTGAAGGGGCACGCCTTGTCCGCGAACTCTTTGAGAATGCGAAGAAGAACGCCCCCTCCATCATCTTCATCGATGAGATCGATGCAATCGGTGCATCCAGGGGCCAGGAGACCTCTTCCGGAGATCGTGAGGTTCACAGGACCTTAATGCAGCTGCTCGCCGGGATGGATGGTTTTGAATCACGTGGCGATGTCAAGATCATCGGGGCAACAAACAGGATCGATATCCTTGATATGGCACTCCTCCGTCCAGGTCGTTTTGACAGAATCATCGAGATCCCGCTCCCTGATACAGAAGGACGTCTCTCGATCCTGAAGATTCATACCAAGCGGATCACCCTTGCAGAGGATGTTGATCTGAGAAAGGTTGCCGGGATCACCGAAGGGAAGAATGGTGCTGATCTCGCCGCCATCTGCATGGAAGCAGGCATGTCTGCAATTCGCGAGGAGAGGACTGCTGTTACCCAGGATGACTTTGAGAAGGCAGCCAGAAAGGTCACATTGGATTTCGAGCGGAACAGGATGACGTACTCCTCTGGCACAGGAACAATGTTTGCCTGAGGGCTACTCCGTATCCTCCTCTTTTTCATCCCAAGCGCGAGGGATCTCATACTCTGTATCACCAGATGATGCATCCGGTGACTTAGGCATCTCTCCCTCTTTTCCAGCCTCATCATGGGTACAGAGAACCGGCAGGGTGGTGATCCCCTCAACCCCTGATATCCTGCATATATAGGAAAATTCCCAGTCCTCTCCCGGATAGGGGAGATTCCGCTCATAGATCTCTTTTGCAAGCCCAAGAGAGATAATATGGCCATCCCCGGTCTTCATCAGAAAATCCCGTGTGTATCGTCTGATATACCAACGGAGTTCTGAAGCAAGTGAAAGCCCTGATCCGAGTGTTGCAACAGGGACCTCAACCCCGCCGCCCGGGAAGCGTTTAGGTGCATAAAACCTGAGGATCAGCCTGCTCGTCTCGGATTGCAGAAAAGTTTGATAGAGATCGATGCCGGGCTTTGGGATGAAGATAACCCGCATAGAGGCGACCCCTTTTACAGGTACATGCGTGTGTCCGGCTCTACCTGCTTATGCCTGACTTTATCAACAGCCGCCTCGAAGTGCGGCATCGCAACAGAATCTGCATTCTGCCTGACTGCGATCATTCCCGCTTCACGGCATATTGCCTCAAGTTCTGCACCGGTTGACCCCTCGGTAAGATTAGCAATTGAATCGAAATCGACATCTGCAAGGCTGAGGTTCTTTGAATGGATCTTCAGGATCTCCCTGCGTGCCGACTCATCAGGGAATGGGATCTCAATCAGCCGATCGAACCTCCCCGGTCGGAGGAGGGCAGGATCAAGCATGTCGGGCCGGTTTGTTGCGGCCATGATCCTGATCTCGCCGCGATTATCAAAGCCGTCCATCTCGGCGAGGAGCTGCATCAGGGTCCGCTGCACCTCGGCAGATCCGGATGTCCCGTCATGGGTCCTGGTGCTGCCGACCGCATCGATCTCATCGATGAAGACGATCGCAGGCGCCTTCTCACGGGCAAGCTGGAAGAGTTCACGGACAAGCTGGGCGCCTTCCCCAATGAACTTATGGACAAGCTCAGATCCCGACATCCTGATGAAGGTGGCGTTTGCATTATGGGCGATCGCCTTTGCGATCAGGGTCTTTCCGGTACCGGGTGGTCCATACAGCAGGATGCCCTTTGGAGGCTCGACACCGAGCCGCTTGAATACCTCCGGCCGGGTGAGCGGATACTCCACTGCCTCCCTCACCTCCTCGATCTCATTGGTCAGGCCGCCGATCTCACCAAAGGTCTGTGATGGTGATGACTCCAGCTCCATAACCCTGACACGGGAGTCGAAGGTTGTTCCAACGACCTTAACGATGGAGAGCGCGTTATTCACGGCGACTTTTGAGCCTGCCTTCAGGAGGGGATAGATGTCATCTCCGGCATGGGTGATGTACTCCTGGTTATTACCCTGCTGACGAAGGTAGACCTCACCACCTGGCAACTTTTCGATAACAACTGCAACAAAGAGTGGAAGCCGCTTTAACTGCGTGTTCTCACGCTTCAACTGGCTGTTCTCCTCACGGAGCTTTGTAACCTCTCTCTGCTGTAATTCCAGTTTTTCGCGAAGCTCAACCAGCGTTTCATAGAGCTCTTTCAACTGCTGTGACTGAAGTGTCGAGTCATTACATGGGTTGTCGATGAGGGATTCGTCCATGGCTATAATATACTCTATGCTCCCACCACTTATTAGGTGGTATTGTGATAATCAAAGGACGATCCATTGCAAAAGGTGAAGCAAGCGGGGAACTGATCATAACCGACGCCCCGATATCATTCCTCTCCGGTGTTGACCCGGATACCGGGATCATTATTGAGAAAGGCCATCCCCTTGAGGGTGTTTCAATTGCCGGAAAGGTCCTTGCATTCCCCTTTGGAAAGGGCTCAACTGTCGGATCCTATGTGATATACAGCCTGAAGAAGAATGGGTGTGCACCTGCCGCCATGATCAACTCCGAGGCAGAGGCGATTATTGCTGTTGGGGCAATTATTTCAGGAATTCCGATGATCGACCAGCTTGAAGGCGGTCTCTCTTCCCTGAAGAATGGGATGGCTGTCACCGTCGATGGTGATCGCGGCGAACTCATCTGTCCTGATCAGGCGAATGCATAGATGAAGGTCGTCTGGCGTGACATCAGGGCTGCCCGGAATACTTATGCGGTTCTGTATGCAGCATGTGGCCAGTCCGGCTATCACCTCTCCCTCTCCGAAATCCCCGAGGGGGATGTCACCTGCTACAGTCTGAACAGTATCAATGAGCCTCAGTTCAGATCCGAGATCCGGGATGCACCTGGAATTACGATCGTCGGGGGTCCGCATGCCTCTGCATGCCCGATGGAGGTTGCAGAGTATGCAGACTTTGTGATCGTCGGTGAAGGGGAGAAGACCCTCCCCCGGCTCCTTGCAGCAATCCGGTCAGGATCAACTGAGAAAATCCCCGGCGTTGCGACCAGTGCAGGGTACACCCACACAGACCACACCGTCCTCCTTGATGGGTACCCCTGTTTTCTGGAGGTCAAAGGCTATCTTGAGATCACACGTGGGTGTCCGCATGCCTGTGCCTACTGCCAGACCCCACGGCTCTTTGGAAGGCGGATGCGGCACCGGAGCATTGATGCGATTGCAAGGGCGGCAGAACGGGTTTCAGATGCACGTTTTGTCACTCCCAATGCGCTTGCCTATGGATCAGATGGGAGGATTCCCCGCCTCGACCGGGTGGAGGCACTCCTGAAGCGGCTCTCTGCGATGAACCGGATCTGGTTTGGCACCTTTCCCTCTGAAGTCCGCCCGGACTGGATATCGGATGAGGCGCTTGAACTGATCGGCAGGTATGGTGCGGGAAGAAAGATCCATTTTGGGGCGCAATCCGGAAGCGATCGCATCCTCACGGCAATCAACCGGGGGCATACCCGGGAAGATGTTGAGAACGCCCTTGATCTCTGTAGATCCCATGGTTTTCTGCCGATTGTTGATATGATCGTCGGGTTTCCGGGCGAGACAGAAGAGGATCTCGGAATGACGATGGATCTGATCAGGTCAATAATCAGGAATGGTAAAGTGCATCTCCATTATTTTCAGCCGCTCCCGGGAACTCCCCTTGCCCGAAGAGATCCAACACCCCTCCCTCCCCATATTGAGAAAGCCTTTGGATCGCTCGCACTCTCCGGTAAGATCACCGGGTACTGGATGGAACCCGGAAGAAGGTTTTTGAATGTTCCGCGTGATAATGAAGATATATGATGAAAGCACTGCTCCTTGCAGATCTCCACGGCAACTACGATCATATCGATCAACTGTTGGCAACCGATCCGGACTGCCTCTTTATTGCCGGCGATGTCACCCAGATGGGTCCGGTTGAGGATATCTCTGCTTTAACCAGAAGGCTCGGCCTTCCGGTTCTGGCCGTTCCCGGCAACTGCGATCCCCGCGAATCACTTGCCTGCCTGGATAACTCGGATGCCGTCTGCCTGCATGGATCGTCGATCACCTTTGGATCAGTTACTATTGCCGGAATCGGCGGATCGAATCCGACACCCTTTGATACGCCGTTTGAATGCAGCGAAGAGGAGATCGATTCCACGCTGGAAAACCTTCTGAAGAGGATGCAGAAGAATAAAACAAATATCCTCATCTCCCATGCACCGCCATTTGGGATCCTCGATGAGGTCACTCCTGATGTCCATGTCGGATCAGTGAGTGTCAGAAAACACCTGAATGCCTTTGATCTTATCTGCTGTGCCCATATCCATGAACAGCGGGGTGTTGTAAAGGAGGGCAATACCCTGGTGGTGAACCCGGGACCCGCCTCAGAGGGCTATGGCGCCCTGATTCAGATAGGAGACGGTGATGGGGAGATTGAGATCGAACTCATCTCTGTTCTTCCAGCAGAAGCTCAAGATAACTGAGGGTGAGCCGCTCTCCAATAATCCCATATTCTTTTGCAATTCTCTCGATCTCTTCTTCAGATTCATCCTGCGAGAGCCCTGCTGCTGCTTCGATCTCAGCAAAAGTACCAAGCCCGTCCACGGAATCAAGCGTCACCGTCGCCTGTCCTATTCTGTAGGATTCCCTATATTTTTTGACAGCAGCAGTCTTCTGAAAACCGATCCGCTGAAGGAGCAGATCCATCGTCTCAAGGGATTCGACCCTGAGATTTAACTCTTCACGGGCTTTGAATGAGCCCGATCCGATCTTTGGTCCTTTGTAGGTGAGGAGGGCATAATCATCCGCCTTCCTCAGGCGGAGTGCCTCGTCTGTCTCTGCGAAGTTTCTCTCAGGGCTGTTGTAATAGGCATCGAACTCATCACCTTTTTCAAGGAGTGGAGCGCCGGATGCGAGGATCCGCTCCCGGATTGGTTGGAGATCCGCGACTTTCACTTTAATCTCTATCTCAAGCATAAGGTACCTCTTCTTTAAGTATTATTCGGGCGCAGTAATTAAGACAAGGTATCATTATGGCAATCGAGAATGGAGTTTTTATCCGGCTCTCCTATACCGGATCGATCGAAGGCATGCCCTTTGACACGACCAGTGAAGAGGTAGCAAAAAAAGCAGAAATATTCAATGAATCGGCCCGCTATGGGCCAATGGTCATCAAGGTTGGTAGCACCCATGTTATCCCCGGCCTTGACGAGGCACTGAACGGCGCTGAAGTCGGTGTTGAGCAGTCCGTCACCGTCGAACCGGAGAAGGGTTTTGGACCACATGACAGAGAGAAGGTGAAGGCATACCCGGTAAAGGCATTTGAGAGGAAGCCTGTTGTCGGCATGAGAGTCAATATGGAGAAGCAGGAAGGTGTCGTTGTCGATATCATCGGACAGCGTGCAATCGTTGACTTCAACCACCCGCTTGCAGGCAAGACCCTCGAATACACCTTCACCATCGAAGAGATCGTTGAAGATGATGAAGAGAAGATGAAGGGGATCATCCGCCTCTTCTCAGGCAGGGATATAGATCTGACGCTTGAAGAGAAGAAACTCACTCTTCACCTGCCACCCGGAATCAACTATGACCAGCGGTGGTTCCTCTGGCGAGCAACGATCATCCAGGAGTTATTTGCGATCAGCGAATCTGTTGCTGAGATCGTCTTCATGGAATCGTTCAGGCGGCCCGAAGTGCCCGCAGACGTTTCTGAAGAAGTACCAGAAGAAGTACCAGAAGAAGAGAACTGATTGCCTCTCCGGCAAATCCACTTTTTCCCCAAAACCACAATGAGTTGATGGAAAAGGAAATTCTTATGCGATTTTATACCTGAGCAGAGCGGCTATCCCGCCGAGCCCTTCGATCCGTTTCCCCGGCTCAAACTCTGTTGAGAGGACAAGGACTTTTGCATTCATTGCTTCTGCCTCTTCCATCAGGGATGAGATCTCCGGTCTCCTGATAGCAGAATCTGCAACGATCACCTCTTCTGCCGCCCCGAATGCAACTGCTTTTTGCACCTCTTCGGTTCCGTAACTGACGGGATCATCCCGTGCGATCCGCTTAAATATCTCATCGGCTGCCCGTACCTCATGTGCAAGCTGGAGATCTTCTGCCACCCGTTCAAGAACGCCATCGCCGATCGCCTGCTGGATGGCGCCATACCCGCTCCTCTGGGTATCGACAATTGCCATCCTGGCAAAGAGATCCGGTGCACGTGACCGGACATAGGTGCCAAACTCCTCTTTGATGAATCCGGGACCTGCAATGACGATGGGTCCGGTGACCTGCAGGAGGAACAAATAAAGGCTCTCAAAGAGGGCCTGCCGGGTGTTTTCGCCCCTGGTCTTCCCGCTCCCCTGCGTCATGGTGGTGATCCGCTCGGGCCCGTACTGCCGGACACGGCAGATCTCAGCCTCACCTTCCTCAAGGGCAATGATATGAATCGCATCATAGAGTGATGCCTTCACCGCACGGTCGATCCGTGCGAGATCTGATCTCCTCCACTGCCGTATAACCGAGATCTCATATCCTGTCTCGACATTCAGGCTGTGGTGGAGCCCGGGATCCGGTCCGTCACGGATTACTCCTGCTATCCTCAGTCTCCGTGATTCCGGTACAAACTCGGTCCGTTCCACCTCAAGTCCGATCCGAACCGGCCTCTTCTCAACTTTGTCGGGCCTGATCTTATCGGATGACTGTTCGACAGACCGGAGTGTGGTGGCATACACCAGATCAGATGGCTCGATTAGGTGGGAGAGGTGCCAGAGATCGTCAAGTGACTCCGGAGTCAGTTTAATCTCGCCGGTATTTCTCCTGAGGTCACAGAAGGTGGCTTTCATGATTCCTCAATGATATCGGATCCCCCGGCCGGTATGAAGGCAGCAACCGCTTCGGTTGAGAGGATGCTCCTGAGAACCTTCGCATCGGTTGCCGGGAGATGGTCACGGAGCATCCTGACCACCTTCTTTGCGATATCGTTTGGCTCAAAGGTCCCGGGTGCAATCCTGACCATATGTTTTGCCTTCTTTTCAATGGCAGCAACAGGACCCCCGATAACTGCAACCTCCGGCTCTGTCACAACACCAATAGCAACTGCAAGGGGGGCGTTTCGGTAATATGTCCGCTCTCCCCTGATGACAAATGCACCTCTGGCAACAAACTCACCGGACTCAGGGGTCTTGCTCACCTGTCCCGGTGCTGCTGCATAGACATCTCCGGATCCATACCCGCCCTTCCAGAAGTTCGAGTACGATGCGGCAAACTGTGCCACCTCATCCATCCGTTCTGTCTTCCCTTTCACGATGACGACACTCCCTCCATGCAGATCAGCGTGAACAAAGGTATCGCCTCCTTCCATGTATTTTTTCACAAGCTCTTCGTTCTGGTCTGCATCCCTGCCGCCGATGACGAGTACGCCGTCACTCGTCTCAAACCAGCGGAACCGGTGGTACCACTTCGGCTTCTGCCTCTTTGGAACAGTTGCCCGCTCTTTCTGTTTTGGCGGGGACCGGTTCATCGCCCGGATCGCACCCTCACGCTTTGACCTGAACTTCTTCATCTGGTCATAGTAGACGCCGACATTCCCCTCAACACTCTTATGAACAGATATTGTCACCTTCATTCCGAGATCCACAACCACCGATGCATCTGCAGGGTTTACGGAGACGATCATCTTTGCAGCCGGATGATCAGATGATTTGATCACCTTCGCAATCTCCTGCCAGGAGTGCTTCCCGGATGCGGCTTTGAGGATATCTATCAGCTGCTGGATGTCGGGGTAGTGCTCGTAGATCAGCTCTGCTGCCCTTTCGGAATCACGGATCTTCTCCTCGAACTTCAGAATTGCTCCTTCCTGCTGGCGCCGGATCCGCTCTTCCCTTGAGAGAACTACCCGTTTTGCCTCCTCCTTCTCCTCCATCTTCGGGAGCGGATAGTATGCGGCGAGTGCATCCGAGAAGGTCGGATATGAAATAGGGTCTTCTGATCCTGAGAGGGGAAATGGCCAGCATCCTTTTGTGTCGATCACCGGATGTGTCGTTGATCGGGCATCATGGATGATGCTTCTGTAGGCATCATACAGCCGCAAGAGTATCTCATCAGTCAGGTACTGTGTCGGGAATGCCTTCTCAACACCTGCACGGAGGCAGAGTTCCTCTGCCATCACGCCTCCAAACATCAGGCCAACGGCAACTGCCCTGACGAGATCCTTCTCCTGGGATCTCAGGATCTCTTCGAATGCCTCTTGGGTCAGATCAGCGAGATCAACGCCCTCAATTTCATATCTCTCTCCGGATACAATCTCCCGTTCCCGGAACCGGCGTTTCTTCAGGGCATTCTGGATGACGAATTGTTCGTTGGTAACAATGAGGTTCCCCTCATCAAAGAGCTCGATTATAAGATTGAGTGTTCCCCCGCCTTTCCCGATCTCGAGGATGATCACCCGCTCGATGCTCTTCTGGGTGATTGAGAGTATTTTTCCTCCATCCAGGAACTTCCTGAGGTACATTGAGTATCCTGATGGGTTCTTCGGGGCGGGGGGAAGTGTAGGAACACGATGTGCACGCCTGCCGATCTCGATAAAGAAGAGGTGGCGTGCCTTATCCTCTCCATTGAAACGAAACCCAAACTGGGTATTGTCGTACTGATAAATCTTGCCGACCCAGAGAGGAAGAAGGCTCTGTAACTCCGCTGTTAATGCGGTCAGATCAAGCCCGCTCATTCCTTTGTCTGTTGCCATGTGAATACCAAGATACATAAGATGCGAAGACTAAAAAATACACCACTGGTGCGAAGATGAGTAAGGATACTACAGAGAAAAGAATTGAGAAGAAGGATCAGCATAAGAAACGGGTGAAGCGGACTCTCATTGCCTGCCTGATGGGTCTAATTGCCGGTATCCTCTCGTTTATGCTTGGAGGAGTCCCTGATGCTTCAGGTGTACAGCCAAATACGATGCTGACCATTCTGCTTCTCCTTGCCGCAATTGTCTTTCAGAAACATGTCATCACCATCATCGGGATTGATATCACTAAACTTGGCAAGAAAGACTGGTTTTACCAGGGTTTCATGACATTTGCCATCTGGTTCATCACCTGGACAATCCTCCTGACAACAAGCCTTCTCTGATCATCCATGCGTCTTGCAGTCGTCCATCGGGATCGGTGCCACTCAAAGAAATGTGGCAACGAATGCATCATCTACTGTCCGCGCGTCAGAACCGGTGATGAGACTGTCATCATCGGGGAAGACGGAAAAGCAGAGATCTCTGAAGAGCTCTGTGTCGGGTGCGGCATCTGTATCAAGAAGTGTCCTTTTGATGCCATTGATATCATCACCCTCCCTGTTGAGCTTGATAATCCAACCCACCGGTATGGAAAGAACGGCTTTGCCCTCTATGGCCTTCCCATCCCGGTTGAGGGGAAGGTCTCCGGTATCCTTGGTCCAAACGGGATTGGGAAGAGTACCTCTGTTGCCATCCTCTCAGGACAGCTGAAACCAAATCTCGGAGAAGAGGAGGAGAGAGAGGGAACATGGGATCTGATCCTGAAACAGTATGCAGGAACCGAGCTCTTTGATTACATCAAGGCAGTAGCAGAGAGGGGGGTAAAAGTTGCGGTCAAGCCCCAGTATATCGATGGGATACCAAAGGTCTTCTCCGGAAAGGTCGAGGATCTCCTCAGAAAAACTGATGAGACCGGCCGTCTTGAACACTATATCAGTGAACTTGGTCTTGGGACGATCCTCGATAAGAAGATCGATACGCTCTCTGGAGGCGAACTCCAGCGGGTGGCGTTTGCTGCCACACTCTCCCGCGAAGCCGACTTCTATTTCCTTGACGAGATCACCCCCTTCCTCGACATCTACCAGAGGATGGCAACTGCCCGGCTTATCCGGGAACTTGCCCTCTCCCGCCCGATTATGATCGTTGAGCACGATCTGGCCATCCTCGATCTCTTGGCAGATACCGTGCATATCGGCTATGGAAAACCTGCCGTCTTTGGCGTCATCACCCGGCCAAAGGGGGTGCGTGTCGGGATCAACCAGTATCTTGAGGGATTCCTCCACGAGGAGAATGTCCGGTTCAGAAAGAACCAGGTGGTATTTGAGACGAGATCGCACCAGAAGACGGTTGAGCGGGAGAAACTCCTCACTATCCCCCGGATGACAAAGACCTATTCGGGATTTTCGCTCACAATTGATGGTGGTGAGATCCGCAAAGGCGAGGTGCTTGGCATCGTCGGTGCAAATGGAATCGGAAAGAGTACCTTTGCAAAACTCCTTGCCGGTGTTGAGAAGCCTGATCCGGGTTCACAAGATGTAAAAGAAGGAATCAAGGTATCATACAAGCCCCAGTATATCAAGGCCGGTTCAGATGCAACTGTTGAGGAGCTCCTTCGCTCAACTACAAAGCGTTTTGATACCTCATATTACCAGCACGAGATCCTTGAGCCGCTTGTGCTTGAACCGATCCTCCAGTCTCCAGCAGACACCCTCTCTGGTGGTGAACTCCAGCGCCTGGCAATCGCACTCTGTCTTTCACAGGATGCCGATCTCTATATTCTCGATGAGCCAAGCGCCCATCTTGATGTCGAACAGCGGATGAATACCGTCTCGGTCCTGAAGCATTTTGCCGAAGGGCGTGAGGTGGGGGTGCTCGTCATTGACCATGATATGTACTCAATCGATATGCTCTCTGAGCGTCTTCTCGTCTTTGAAGGAGAACCAGGGAGAAGAGGCGCAGCATACGGCCCCTTCTGGATGAAGGAGGGAATGAACCGGTTCCTCGAAAATCTTGGTATCACATTCAGGCGGGACAAAACCGGCAGGCCAAGGATCAATAAGATTGGATCATTTCTTGATCGCGAACAGAAGTCGCATGGAGAATACTACTATGCAACCGCATCTGATGATTGATCAGGAAAAATAATATAAGTATCAGATCTCAGAACGTGTTCCATCCGCACGCCGGATGGTGATTGTAAAACCTTTTGCCGGGCAATAGAGGACTGTTCTTCCTTTTGTTCCACCGACATCCTCTCCTTTTATCGGGATTTTATTTTCCTTCAGTTTTGCCCTGACCGCTTCGATGTTCCGCTCGCCAATAGAGAGGTTGCCGCTGAAATTCGTAAACATCTGTGCTCCGCCGACCAGCTTTGCCTGAAGTGTCTTTGTTGAACTCCCTTTTTTCCTTAATTCAGCAAGCAGGATCTCAATGGCGGTATCGGCGTACTTCCCGAGGCGATCACGCTTCCCTCCGCTCTCGGGAAGCATGATATGCGCCATCCCGCCGATACCGAGTTTTGTATCATGGAAGATCAAACCGATACAGGATCCAAGCCCGATTGAGGTCATCGGCTCCGCTCCGGTATGGTAGTCGCCGATACCTATGACGATTGCTTTTGAATTGTATCGGTTTGATTCTTCATCCATTTAATATCTCCAGAGCCATTTAACTGGCATGTTCTTTCAGGAGGTTATCCATAAGCTCAAGGATCTGTGAGAGGGTATTCATCTCTGGCAGCATCACAAGATCGCCATTGATGGAATACTGGTCGCATGACAGTCTTGTGTGGAAGAAGACGACCTCATTCACATCAAAGGCAACCTCGGCAAGGAGCTGTTCGATCGCAGCATGTGCCATGTCAATGACGAGAACAGGAGGTGAGGGGAGCATCACAACACCAAGGAGCTCTGCCGTTGCATCGAGGAATGCAGAGACCATGATATTGCCGACCTCGTTCAATGCACTCTCATCCATCTCATTCAGCTCACGTTCCTCGTCTCCCATGCCAAGCATCGTATTGGTCATCCGTTTTGCAGACGAGAGCGGCATGATAAATATTACATATCCTCCCTGCTCAAGCTCGCCCTGCATCTGGAATATGGAGAGAGCCGCTGTCTCGTCAGTTACGTGTTTATAGATATCAGCCAGATCGACAACCTCTACAAGAGGCACTGTCATCTCTATCTGGCCCATTAACATCTGCGAGAGCGTTGTTGCTGCATGGGATGCCCCGATGTTTCCAAGTTCACCAAGCGCGTCCATCTGTGTGGGTGTCAGTAATGCCATAATCTACACCATTGTATTTACATCTAATACCGGAACAACATGCCCGTCTCCGAGGATGGTGATGCCGGAAATTCCCCGGATTACTCCGATAATCTTGCTGAGTGGTTTTACCACCACTTCCTGCTGCCCCTCGACAATATCGACGGCTATGCAGCATTTCTGTTTGTTATACTGTACAACGATGAGAATCTCTGATGAATCAGATTCGCCAAACATCTCTTCAAGCATATGAAGCGGCAACACCTCATCCCGGAGAAGGATTGAATCCTGTGTCCCGATCCGGTGGATATTCTCCCGCCTCATGCTGGCCACCTCAACAATGGCACTGATGGGGATTGCTATCCTCCGGTTATTTAACCGGACAATCATCACCTCAACAATCGCCATTGTCGGTGGGAGAAGAAGTTCAAAGATTGATCCCTTGCCCTCATTGGTTGTTACACGGATGGTTCCCTTCAGTGATTCTATCGCACCCCTGACGACATCAAGGCCGACGCCCCGGCCGCTGATATCGGTGATGGTATCGGCGGTACTAAAACCAGGGTGGAAGAGATAACTGATCGCCTCCTCCTTTGTGAGCTGATCCGCCTGATCCGGGGCAAGGAGACCTCTTTCAATAGCTTTTGCCTTCACCTTCTCCACATTGATCCCGGCACCATCATCTCTGAGTTCAATGATGACATTATCACGGTCACGGCGTGCAGAGAGCTGTACAAGCCCCTTCTCCGGTTTTCCAACCTCCTTGCGGCGCTCCGGGGATTCAATGCCATGATTGACGGCGTTTCTGATGAGATGGAGGAGGGGATCATTTAAGCCGTCCATCACACTCCTGTCAAGTTCGGTCTCACCACCCTCCATAACAAAATTCACTTCCTTTCCATCATAGTGGGCGGTATCTCTCACAACACGTGGAAGGCGGTTGAAGATGTGATTTAAGGGGATCATCCGGATATCCATCATCAGGACCTGGAGATCAGAGACCGATCGATCGATCATGCTGATCGCCTCATCCATCTCTTTCATCTTGTTCTTCTCAGCAATCTGCTTGAGGCGGCCACGATTGATCACCAGATCCTCGATCAGGTTCATCATCCGATCCAGTTGATGGATATCGACCCTCAGGTTCTTGATCTCCCTGTTCCTGGCGTCATCCTTCTTTTTCGGTATCGGATCGCCGCTTTTTGTGGGCGTGGAGGCTTTTTTGCTCTTCTGCTTATCAGCATCCAGCGGGATGATATCGACTGACCGGATCTCCGGCACCATCGCTGCTTTCTTCAATGCCTCGGGATCCCTGTCTGTTGCGATCGTCAGCTGGAAGTTCGAATCAAAGAGGCCGTCCTCGACAGCCTCACGCGGGGGATCGCAGCTGACGATCGTCCCGCACTCTTGAAGGCGGTCGAGGGAGATGCAGGCACGGAGCCCTTTCATCGCCGATTCTTCATCGACACTGATGATCATCTGGTAGAGAGGAAGGTTTTGTGTATCAGCCTGTTCTTCTGTTGGAGCCTGGGTGACAATCTCCTCGATAGAGACATTGGCAACTTCTGTTCCTGATGCGGCTGATCGGAGTGCCTCTATGCCTGCATCACTCTCAATCACAAGGGTCAGTATGCCGTCAAAAGGAGCATTCTCATCTTCCAGCTGGGAGAGCGGGGGGTTGGTTCCGAGGATGGTGCCAAACTGTTCGATATTTCCAATGGCAATCAGTGCCCTGACATCCTTCATCTGGGAGGATTCATCTATCTCTATTCGTATCGTATATTGAGGATAGCCATTTATACTCTCCAGGGAGGGAGGAGCATGGGTTTCCCTGACTGTGCTCTCTTTTGGAGGCTCATTTTTTTTGCCATTCCCTGTTGCATGCCGGAGCGAGTCAACTATATCGTCAACATTGACAGACGAACCATCCCCGCCCTCTTCGATCTCGTCGATCTGCTCCTCGATGATATCAACTGTGCTGAGGAGGAGATCCATAAGATCCTGGGTTACCGTCAACTCGTTATTTCTGATCGCCTGGAAGACATCCTCCATTGCATGGCAGAGATGTTCCATGGTATCAAAGCCCATCGAGGCTGAGGCACCTTTCAGGGTATGTGCTGCCCGGAAGATCTCATCGATTGCACCTGTGTCTTCGCCCCCTTCAAGGATGAGGAGGTTTCGTACAATCACCTCATGATTCTCCCGTGATTCGGCGACGAAGAGGCCCCGGTATTGTTCAAAATCTGACTCTACCATATTATCCTCCAATCTTCCGGACCGCCCGGTGAATCTCGTCAGCCATCTTCTTCAGGGAAAATGTCTCCTGGACGGCGTTATGCTCAAGTGCTGATCTTGCCATGCCATAGACGAGGCATTCATCTTCACGGACAACAAAAGTTCTCCCCCCCGCCTCTTTTATTGCCAGCATGCCTGCACCCCCGTCACTTCCCATGCCTGAGAGGATCACTGATACGATATTTTTTCCATAGACTTTTGATGCAGATATAAATGTCTTATCGACTGCCGGTTTTACTCCATGGAGTGGCTGGCCGCTTGAATGGACAACCTTTCCGGTGATCCTCCCCGGGGTTGTCTGGGCACTGGTAATGATTGTATGGTATCCTGCCTTTGAAAGGAGGATATTATTCCTGGTAATGATATCTCCATTTTCAGTCTCTTTCACATCCAATGGACAGATACGGTTGAAACGCTCGGCAAGTGCGGCGGTGAACCCAACCGGCATATGCTGGGTGATAACAACACCTGCACCGAGATCTGCCGGAAACATCGAGAGGAGCGTGTCAAGCATCTGCGGCCCGCCAGCCGAGGACCCAATCAACACAAGGGTCTCTGCCTTATCATTATCGGTAACCGAACCCGTTCTCGGTGTAGTCTTCTTCACTATTGCGTCCGGGAGTGTTATGAGATGTTTTATCTTGCCGACAACATCCTCTTCAATAGCCCTGACTTTCCGGAGATCAGTTGGCTTAAGGATAAAATCCGATGCTCCGAGTCGGATCGCTTTCAGTGTCATCTCGGCTCCCTCGGCAGTGAGGGAACTGAGCATCAGAATTTTTGGCTTTTTTGCAAATGGTGATCGCCTGAGCTTCTGAAGCAACTCGATCCCATTCATCCTTGGCATCTCAATATCGAGTGTGATGATATCTGGTTCAAGACGTTCTATCTTTGCCAGTGCGTCAATCCCATCCACTGCGGTTCCCAGGACCTCAATCTCAGGGTCTCGTCCGATGATATCCTTTAGGATCGTCCGCATGAAGACGGAGTCATCCACAATGAGAACTTTTATCATACACTAAGACGCCAGCACATTCTTTACCTCATCAAGCACTTTTGGTGCCTGGAACGGTTTCACAACATATCCTCTTGCCCCGGTTTTAATGGCAAGTTTTACCATCTGCTCCTGTCCAACAGCTGTACACATGACGACTTTTGCACCGGGATCAATTTTTTTGATCTCCTTGAGTGCTTCGATACCGTTCATCTTCGGCATCACAACATCCATCGTAACAAGGTCAGGTTTGAGAGCCTCGTACTTTTCAACAGCTTCAGCTCCGTCTCCGGCTTCACCAACGATCTCATGGCCACCTGAGAAGAGGATGTTTTTGAGAAGGGTTCTCATAAACAACGTATCATCAACAATCAGTATTCTACCCATTCAGCATCCATCCAGATATGTGTGTGGGACGATATTTAGAGTTTTGTCCTGCCCCGGGGTATATCACAAATCAGTTTGCCCCGGATTTGGTTGCATCAGTGATATACCGGACACCTTTTGCAGTGAGCTGAACTTCTCTTCGTATCTCTTTTACTTCTGCCATATTAAGGTTGATTAATTTGTCATAGACGTGATCGATCTCCTTGAACTGAATCTGGAGCATATTCTGAATCGAGGAGGAATCCATTCCTGAATAGACGAGCATGGCAATCTGCTGATCCATTGCACTAAGTTCTGTTCCATCCATCTTAATGCCTTCAGTTGCTTCCTGAAGGAAATTGTGGAGGATCTGGAGGGTTGAGATCTGGGTGAGGATGAAACTTGATACGACATCATGGTGCTCGAGGTGATCGATCCTGACGACATCTGTCGGTTTTTCACTGACCTCCCTTTTGGTGAGCTCAATGTTTGTAACATCATCGATCTGAATACAGATCTGTTTGTTCTGGGTGATACACCAGATACCTGTTTTCAAGACGATAATGGCACCTTTCTCCCAGATGGCGTTTGTCACAAGCACGCCTCCGCGTATTGCAGGCGACATGAACTGCACCATCAGCCTATATCCGCTACATTTCATCAGGATTTTATGCTTCAGAACGAATCTGACCTTTTCAACCGAGACAAGATCGATGACTGAACCATCTTTTCTGATGATGGTGAGGGTGTTCTTCTTTTTTTCTTCCAGATCGACGATATGTTTAAGAGGGATTGTTATATTGACAGGTGGGGGTATGACAAGTTTTTCATCATCAATTGTTATCTTGCAATTGATCCATTCATCATTATGCTGTATTTTGACCGGTGCACTAACCATGATTCTTCACCCCATCTATATCATTTCTACCGGATATTGATTAATTATCCTTTTTTCCTCCTAATATAGTGAGTAGATTGGATAATTCTTCTTCAAGCTCCTCGGGGGAGACATCAACATCCTTTAACTCCCGGACAAGGCTGAGATCCTGTTTTTTCCTGATATTCTTTGTGCCGCTCTTCAGTTCACTGAGGAGATCGCTCTCCCCCATACCCCCTCCGCCGGATTTGGAGAAGAAGGAACTCTTCGTCTCTTTCCCTGTTGCATCGGAAAAACCTACATTTGAACTGATGGTTTCAGCAGATTCACTAAAGCTGAATTGATCCTTATGCTTCTCTTCCCAGCTAACTTCCTCCTCAATCGTTGAGTCGTCCAGCGGATCCTCGATCTCATCCAAAACCTCAAAATCATCCGGCAACTCGTCTTCATCGCCTGTCTCTAATTCATCAAGATCAATTGCGTCGAGATCACCATCAGCAGAGAGGAGATCATCACTGAGAGAGTCCCCAAAGGAATCATCAACCGGCGTGTCCACCGGCTGATCGAAGCCTCCCTCCGGTAGATCGTCATCCAGATCCCCGGCCTGGGCAAGGATCGAGGCGACATCATCTGCCATATATGCGTCATCCTGCCCCATGTCGATGACTGCTGCATCAGCATCAAAGTCATCAAGCCCCTCGTCATCCAGTTCATCCAGGTTGATGTCCCCGAAGAGATCATCATCTTCCAGTTCGTCGTCAATCGATTCGCCACCGTCTGCTTTGATCACACCGGATGAGGAGGCAGGTATCGCCTTCTCCTTATCATCCTTCTTTTTCCTGCCAAAAAGCCCCCCCTCTTTCTTCTCCTTTGGCTTTCGTGCTCCGCCAGTGAGCTTCTTATAGAGATTATAGAAAGATGGAGCCTTCTCAGCAAATCTTTCACCAAATGTCGGTCCTTCCTGCCTGACAGGCTCTTCTGTTTTATCCTTCTCTCTTCTCAGGCTCTTCAGGGAGATTGCCCCGGTGACAAAGAGTAAGAATATGCCAAAGAGTGAGACGATCAATATCAGATAGAGAAATGGCAGATCGATGAAGAGGAGTATTATTCCGATTGCAACGATCCCAAAAAAGAGGAGCGTCCTCCGCACTGAATCCTTCATATAATAGTCCCTCCTGTTGAAACAAGCCCTTCCATGCTGAAGAAGATATCAACAACCGGCGGTATTGCCAGGAAGAGCATTCCGGTGATGACAAACATTATTGCGATAAAGGGGTAGGCGATGGTCCGATCTCCGCCCACTGCGAGCTGCCCGACTATGACATTGGAGAAGCAGATGATCACGAGGATCTGAACCACATAGGCACCGATTAAGGCTTCAGGAAAATCGATGAACATGCCGATCATCCCCCCGCCCATTGCACCCCCGATTGCATCTCCTGACGCTGCTTGCGACGCTGCTTCAAAACTTGTCATCACAGCTGTTATGGATTGTGAGAGGGTGCTCAGAATCTCATACAGAGCGATGAAGATTGCGCTCATCGCAGCATGCATCGGGATTAAGAGAACGACAAAACCCATGCTTGCAAGCTCACGCCGTTTTCTCATCAGCACCTGCTCAAGCATAGAGTCTGCAACAACGGTGCCAATCTTTTTTGCATCGCCACCCATCTTTGCGGTGTCACGGAAGATGCTGAAGTATTTATAGATAAAATTACTCCCGCATTCGCCGATGAATCGTTTCCATGAGAGCTCTTCATCCAGTCCGAGGTTCAGTTTGGAGTAGACTGACAGAAGAAGGGGGGAGAGGGTGGGCATCGATTTTTTATCGACCTGGGCGAGTGCCTGTGACATTGTGATCGATTTTCCTCCCATCATCGCTCCAATGCCCCGGATAAAGTTTGGAAATTCTTCATCACGGGCAATGACATTGCTATTGTCAATATATGCCAGGATCGCAAGCGGGGCGAGCATGATGCCAACAAGGATAAAGACGACTCCCGCCGGAACACCAATTGCCCAGGTGACAAGCCATGCGATGATCGTTACCGGGATGATGATCTTCTCCAGTTTCTTGATCATCGCCTGCTCTTTTGAGGACCAGTCTTCAGATTTATAGACACGATCATCGGTTGGAACCGTCTGAAACATCGTTCCGATACCAAATGCTGAAATCAGGATCACAATCACATAGGTGATCCGAAGTGTCTCCTCAACCGAACCCGGCGTATAGATCGCAACCGATATCATGAGCGTGATGGCAATCACAACAGAGGAGAGGAGCATGGCGATGTAGGCATCCGCCCATTTCTTCAGGAGTTCATATCCTGCCTCCTGGTTGTTCCTGAAGATCTCCATTGATGAGGAGAGCTCACCATTCAGGAAATCTATATCGGGCACCCCGGACTCCATTGCGTTTCCAAATCGCTGAAGCAGGGTCTTCAGAATTGCATTCTCGACCCTCTCTGCGACGATTGTTATCGCCTGGACATAACTGTACCCAAACCGCTTGACAAAGAATTCAATCTTCTTGATCGCCTTTGCCGGTGCATACTCCTTCTTCTCAGCGGTACTTGCAAAGATCTCAGGACGTGTTGCCTTTGCAATGGCAAGTGAATCCATGTACGTAACCATAAGAAGGATATCTGATGCCATCCTGCGGTCATCAAAGACTCTGGTGATCCGTTTGTATATCTTCTGAAAGAGATCTTCAAAGGGGAGTTTCCCCTCATTACTCTCCCGAAGGCGTTCAACAACATCCTCAAACATCTCTTCAGTCGCCTCCGATATCGATCTTTAAGAGACCCTGCTTCCTGACTTTTGTCAGCATGTTGAAGAGATCATAGTACCGGGTGAATCCTGCCTCATGGAGTTTCTCTAAGATTTTGGCACGTTTTTCGATCTCAAGGTAGATGTCGGCTTTCCTCCGCTCAGGAATTCCAAGCAGTGTTGCAATTTTGTATTCGAGGAGGAAACTGATTCCTTTCGCATTAAACGTGAAGGTGTCGGTCACGGGCTCCCATGAGAATGCCTCGACAAAGGAGAATCCCTGGCTCTCAGGATCATATCCGACAAGCTCGGATATGGAGAGGACCCGTCTCACAGTCTCCCCTGTTGGGCGTTTGACTGCACTCTGGATAACAACCACATTCAAACTGTCGACGAAGGTTTTTGGGATGAGGATGGGATCACCTGTTAAACGCTGGATCAGTTTTTCAACACTTGATGCGTGGAAGGTGCTCATGACCGGGTGGCCGGTCTGCATCGCACTAAATGCAACTGATCCCTCAACACCACGGATCTCTCCGACCAGAATCTGGTTTGGCCTCTGACGGAGAGCTGCCCTGAGGAGATCGAACATCGTCACCTCGCCGCCTTCACCCTCGCCTTTGCCTTTGCCTTTTGCAACCTCGCGAGTCCAGTTTCGGTGGGGGATATTCAGCTCCGGAGTGTCCTCAATGGTAACAATCTTATTCTCAGGAGGGAGGAATGCAGTGATGGCATTGAGGGTTGTCGTCTTCCCTGATGCCGTCTCCCCGGAGACAAAAAGAGACATTCCATATTCAATTAATATCCAGAGATATGCGGCACACATGTAATCCATACCGCCGCTGTCGATGATATTTAAGATCGAGAGCGGCTCTCCCATTGCTTTTCGGATGGTGAAGTTGCTTCCATGCCTGCTGATCTCGGTTCCATAGACAATATTGATACGGGATCCATCAAGGAGTGTTGCATCGACGATAGGGCTCTTATAAGTGATTGGACTTTTGATACGCTCTGCCATCTTCAGCACAAAGAGATCAAGTTCATCGGATTTTTTGAATTCGATGACGGATTTCAATCCTTTAAAGATCTTATGCTCGATGAAGATTGGCCCGACACCATTGCAGGTGATATCCTCAATATAGCTATCCTGGAGAAAGGGCTTTAAGACTCCCATGTCGACTTTGTCCCGTATGAGGACGTACTCAAGTGCGGTATATTGGGCGGGGGTGACAATCACTTTTCCATCAGCAGTCTGGGGGACTCCTGGAAATTTACGTGCAATCGAGTCCTTCTTTGTATCCCCGAGATCCTTCTGGAGGAAGTTCATGACTTTATCTTTCAGGGATGTTGAGACTTCACTTTCCCCGGATTCGATGAGTGCGGTATCTGTTGAGGTTTTGATGTAGGTGATCTCTTTTAAGAGTTTTTTGAGGAGATCGGCTCGTTCTTTCTCGGTAACCGGGTCATAATCGAGGGCATCGAGGAGATCCACGAGCTTACATTCGATTGCGGCGTTGAGGTAGCCAACACTGTGAAGAAACGAGGGCTCTATTGGAATATAGTATTGCCTGACATCATTTGGGTCAGGGAGGATATGAACGAATGTCTCGTTTCCGACAGGGTAGATGACATTTGGGCTCTCCATCTTTTTGAGATCTCCTTTCAGCTCAGAGAGGAAGAGCGGGATGCCATAGATATCAACAGGGAATATTAAAAGGTATTCGAGGAGGTGCGGGCTCTCACGGACATACTCCCGGGCATTTTCGGGGAGCATACGGTAGAGTGCGGATGACTCAAGATCCCCTTCATAGATCTCTTCGACATCAGCTGTCTGGGGCTGAAAGGGGAGGGTTACGTCCACTGAGAGTGAGGATGCCATAATCTATACTTTTGCTACCGACATTGGGATGATCTTCATGCCATACCCCGGGTGAACCTCAAAGGATACCAGGTTTCCTGTAGTTTTTCGTGCACCCCGGACTTTTCCAACCTCCATCACCATGACGTACTTATCCCCGATAAGTGACTTCTTCATCACCAGGTGAGCATCACAGGTGGAGCGGATCCGAACAAGCGAGTCTTCATCAAATGCATAGGTGTGGAGTGTGATCAGGATGGTTTTTCCATTATCAACGAGGGTCTTGCAGTTTGTGAAGAAGGTCATAACCATATCCGTGGATGCGTATTCAGAGAAGAGTGTGAGGGAGTCGATGATGATGACTTCTGCCTTGCTACTCTGCATGTGTTTCACAAGCCTTCCCAGGATGCCCTGCATATCACCTTCATCCCAGTCAAATCCAACCACATGGAGGGGGAATACCCGAATGTACCCCCAGGCATAGTAATCTGAGATGTCCAGGCTCATCGACTCCATCTGTTTGAGGAAACTCTTGACGGTACTCTCTGTTGTAAAGAGGTCAACCGTGAATGAATTCTTCATTGCACCCCACATTATCTGTTGGGTGATGACACTCTTGCCGGTATCATTCTCGCCCTCGATCAGAGTCATCGAGTAGAGAGGCAGACCATCTGCGATCTTTCTGTCAATCTCGGGGTTGCCTGTCGAGAGGATCTGCTTGTCTGATCCCCCGATCAGGTCATTTAAGTATGAGTTGCCTGATTCATCCTCATCATCATATACGCCCATTCTTCTCACCTCATAGATAGGCAGATGCAGCGGTGCCTGTTGGTGTTGCCACCTTCACCCAGATGGGGGGGCTCAGTTCATCAATACTCACACTCATATTCAGCACCTCGCCCGGATCAAGGAATCCGGGGTTGATGAGATCCGGAGTGATTCCGATTTTTTGCCATTCTTCCCGTGTCTGGGTGCCTATGTCGGTGGCAAGAAACAGATCCATCTGAAGAGGATTCTTGATCACCGTCGTTCCATCATTTTTTACCAGAATAAAGAGAGTGGTATTATCAGCGATATGATATCCATCGATTGCAATCGAGGTTCCTGTTTTATCTGTCTGCACCTCAGTCATATCCCGCTGTGCTGTCATCACGACTTCAGCGGTGATCAGGGAGGCTCCGATCAGAAGGTATGCGACAACAAGAAGAAGAAAGACCCCTACAATTGCTCCGATTATGGTTGCAAATCCCATCTCAAACACCCCCTAGACGACAGTAAATTCAATGTTTCTCCGAACTCCATTGAGAAGGACGATCTGGAAGGTCATCCGGTCTCCTTCCGCAACACTCCCACTATTTGCTACGATCTCAAGCGTCTCTCCACGATCCCAGAGTCCGTTACTGTTGTCGTCGTAGAGTTCAAAATTCCATCTCCCCGCCATAGGAGATTTTTCCGCGGCTGAATCATATTCCATCCGCCTGATCTCACCCGTCTTTCCAAGATAGATATCAAAACGGGGTATGAGGCTGTCGCCTATCGGGTTTACGCCGGTATTTTTAACCCAGATATAGGCTATGCCCGTTTCATTTATGACGGTATTTACAATTGCAATATCTGTCCGCAACCGATCGTCCATCTCATGGGAGCTCGATACGAAGGTCTCGGATGCAAGGTAGATGGAGGGGAAGACGGCGTTGACGAGCACACCTGCTGCTATGATGGCAGTGATTAGAAATATGGCAGTGACGAAGGTCTCCGAACTCATGATGGCTCATCTATAGAGTTGTTGTTCCTGATATAGTATGGTTTGTATAGTGTTATATCTTATCGATCAGATGTGCCCATTCCTCGCCAGGTTCTTCCTTTGGTAGTTTTGGACGTTTTGTAAAGCCTTTCCTGGTATCCCGCTCCATCATGACGGTGATCATGTCCCGGTCAAGGGAGGTGTCTTCGGGATCCAGGATCTGGTTTAGGACGTAGAGCTCTGAAACAAACTCATCCGCCCCAACCTCATGCTCTTCTCCAAGCGAGGCAGGCATGATCCGGGCGATCTCTTTTACTTCGTCTGCTGCCTCTTTTGTGATGTACCCGATGGACTGGTATGAATCGAGCATGATATCCAGCCTATCATGGCCGTACTTCGTGATGGCAGCCTTTGTCCAGTTGAAGAGCTGGTATACTTTGTGGAGGCAGAGTTTCCCATCCCCCTCCTTCTTCATCGGGAGATCTGCCGGGAGCCGTGTATTGGGATCGACTGCCGGAACCCGTGGGAGTGCGTAATCGGCAGGCATCTCCGGGATGAACTCATCTTCATATATTTGTTGAGGACGTGTATCTCTCTTCTCAGGCAGCGGCTTCTCCCTCTCTCCGATTGGACGGGATAGGAGCTCTTCTACCTTCTCCTCAAGCTCCTGGATCCGGGCTGCATCTTCCAGGGTTCTCTCTTCGAGCTCCTGGATTTTTGCTGCATCAGCGGGGGTGAGCCCTGCAACTATCTCGCCCCCCTGTGCAAGGACGGTCAGCGGATTATCGGCCTCGTTCAGACGCTCACGTATATCGATCAGAAGCTTCTTGATCGATTTCTTCATGAGGTCGACTTCCTGTTCCAGATTCTGCAGTTTAACCTCGGGATCGTCGGCGGAGGCGGTCGCCAGAATGTTATCGACCTGAGATTGGTTTACTGCCATGTAATAAGTATATTATTTGTGTAATATATAATGGTTTTGCTTAATTCAGAGGAATAGGGGTGTTATGTGCGGGGGATGGGGGGATTCTGGTATGCCGGGGTTCTCTGTTATTGGTCCGGTGAGAGATGAATAAAACCCGCTCCTGAAAGAAGGAATCAATCATATTGTTGGCTCAGGAGCCTCAGCGTATCTGTCAGGATTTCAAAAAAAAAGGAGAGATTAAAGTGGTTTACCTGAGAACGTTCACTGGTTTGATATCGGCAGGAGTTGTCCGAACCACAGTTGTCATGGCACCAACTTCTGGTTGCATTGAGATGGTGAAGCGTGTGTCTGGTCCAATAGCTTTGTTATTTGGAGCTCTCACGGTAATCTGGAACTTCTCATTCGGGTCAAGAACCAGATCGCCGGGATTGACTTCATCATAGATGTTGGTAACTGCCCATTGTCCACGGTCTGGATCTCCTTTAGCAGTATCGTTTGCCAATTCCAGAATTTCTCTGTAATCAGGTGTTGCCAATGTAACACGCATTCGAGCAATATCCATCGGCTGGTTACCGGAAGTTAAACCAATGGTATAGGAGATGTTCACAATAGAGCTATTCTCAGTAGTAGAAGTTCCATTGAACCCATAGACGTCGCCAAGTACTTCTATACTTGATGCTGCCTGTCCCATTCCAGTGTGGACGACTGTCTGTGCTTCCTGGGCTGTGAAGAATCCTGCACCGAGCATCACATACGAGAATACTGCGGCGACAACCACAAAGGCGATCAGGACGATCGCAGCCTCAAGGCCTGTAAATGCATTTTCATTCTTCTTCATGATACATCACCTCAGTAGACCTCGTATACTTTATTCTCCGCAAGTGACAGTGGTGCATGACGCTTGATTGGGAGCGATGCGCCAACAGGTGGTTTCACTTCAATGGTGAATTCATTGTTTGCTGTTACAACATCGGTATAGGGTTTCCCAACGATAATGTCAAGGACATCCCCACGTTCAAGGAATATCTTTGCTCCTTTTCCTCCAATGTTCTTTCCTTCAGAGTACCATGTCATATTGACGTCATTATTACCAAATTCATGATACTTTTCAGTAGATGATGCAATATAGGTGAACTTGCTGGTATCCATGGGTGCTCCGCCTGCCGCAAGAACGACAGTAAATGTGACATTAGTCACATTATTTGCTGATGATCCGGTCTCTATAACAACCGGTCCCGAGACCTCCATGTTAGCAGTGGCAGTGCCAACTGCGCCATACACAGTCTCCTGGCTCTTCTGGGTTGTGAAGAACCCGGCTCCGAGCATCACATATGAGAAGACCGCAGCGA
>NPIG01000178.1_pt1 | contig 69115 bp, 69 predicted proteins | sample 8637441 | NCBI WGS metagenome assembly NPIG01 (sample SAMN07420675, study PRJNA396082) | bioreactor metagenome | isolation source: sample BR6 brine-fed electro-methanogenic bioreactor BR | place: Japan: Kochi | collected 2016-06-14
CCCTTTTAAACTCATTCTTTGAACTAGCGCCCCTCAGAAATTGCTTTTCAACGAAAACTCACAACAAATGGAATACAGCATTGGACTATGTGGCGGGTCTTGTAACAGCGCCCTCACAAAGGACATTAACGTCAATTGCCCAGCATTGCAGCTCGATGAACAATCAGGCATTCAGCCACTTCCTTTCTCAATCCCCTTGGGATCACCGAAAACTCACTGACTGGATCATGGATCAGGGGTGGCGGACCCTCGGGAAAAATGGTGCCTTGGTGATTGATGAATGTGGCAATCCAAAAGCAGGAAAACACTCCGTTGCGGTCTATCGCCAATATTGTGGGAATATTGGCAAAGTCGATAACTGTCAGGTTGGCGTTTTTATGGCGTATGTCAAAGGCAATCGTCGATTGCTATTGAACAATCGATTGTATCTGCCTGCCGATTGGATTGATGATCCAGCTCGATGTGATGCCGCAGGAATACCTAAAGAACACCAAGTATTCAAGACGAAAGCTGAGCTTGCATACGAACTGATCGGTGAGGCGAAGAAAGCAAAGATTCCATTTACCCATATTGCCATGGATGGATTCTATGGAAAACATCCATGGCTTTTGACACGGCTGGAGAGGGAAGGTCTGACCTATGTTGCCGATGTTGGATCTGATACACGAGTGTATTGTGAATCTCCTGATTATCAGATACCCCAAAGAAAGGGTACAAGGGGAAGGACACCTGTCCACAAAAAAGTGGTGAATACTCGCCCCATTCGTGTTGATTCCATTGAGAAAAAAATAGAGAAATGGAGAAAAATACGAATTCGAGAGTCAATGGACGGTTTTCTTGAAGTCAATTTTTGTGTCGTCAGAGTATGGAGAATTGATAAAGATGTATCCCAACCCATACCCGTCTGGCTCCTGATTCGAAAGGAACTGGACGATTCCGAGATCAAATACTCGTTCTGTAATGCGCTTGAGATCAGGTCATGGCATCGTCTTGCACGAATGCAGAGTCAACGGTTCTGGATCGAGCGTTCGTTTCAGGATGCAAACAAAATCGCCGGGATGAGCGAATATCAGGTGAGAAACTGGAATGCATGGCACCATCACATGGCGCTGGTTCTTCTGGCGATGTTCTGGATCACGGAGGAACTGATGCAAGCTCAATCGGGGAGAATGAAGCTCACTCTGCACGATATCGTGAGGATCATCAAGTTTCTCATTCCGCTGAAAGTGCAGGATGCACTAAGTGTTGCCAAGACTATTGCGATGAACGAAAAAAACAGGAGGAATTCGCGTAAATGTAAAATGAAGAGTAAAAAAAAGGCTTTAACCTGAGGGTGGCGTGGAAGCCAGGATTGTGTGTGTTAATGATATCATTAGCTCCTGGCTCCGATTTCTTGTACGTTTTTGAAGAGGATAGACTTTTTGCATGGGTATGTTATGGATGCGTTCATCAATCTGTAGATGAATGAAACGGTCAGTCAAATAGTACGTGTGATTCTCCTATGGATTCAGTGATGGCAATGGGAGGTATAGTGTTATGTCAGGATAAAGTGACATTGTAGAGTTATGCTCCCTGTCGTAATTGCGCCTGCAAGTGCGAGGAGGAAGATCCGATCCGGGATATTGCAGGTGCGGGCAAGGACAAGGGCAATCGGGGTTCCGATGATTGCAAGGGTGTCATTCATCAGGAGAGCCGAGATGGCTCCCATCACGAAGATAAAGAGGAAGATCAGTCCTCGCGTCGTTCTCTGTGAAGCGAATATCCTGGTTGCGGTATGTTCGAGGTAGCCGCTCTCCTCCATTGCAGCACCGATGATGAAGACGCCGAAGAGGAAGATGAGAATTTCATAATTGATCGCATACAGGGCGGCTATCGGTGCTATTGCTCCTGCCAGAAGTGCAGCTACTGCTCCACCGAGCATGATGCCCCAGATGGGCAGCCTCACCTTTCCGACCTGCCGGAAGGCGATCGCCACCATCACCGCTGCGAGAATAAGAGTAGCATTATCCGTGATCAGGATTGCGCCTGCATGATTATGAAGAATTGTCCATCCGATCGGATCTCCGAAAGCGTCATATAGGAGCTTCTCCTATTCTGGCATATGAACTCTATCCATTATCTTGTGATGGCAGTCCTCCTGACTGCCATACTCTGTGTGGCAGGATGCTCTGATACACCGCAGGGAGAGGTTCCCCCGGTTATAACTGTACAACCAACCCAGGTTCCTGTTGAGACGACTTCAGGCTGGTCACTTGAACCGGGGCCACTTGGAACAATGCCTGCTGGAAAAGAAGTATCGGCCACAGCGAGAAAGGATCCACTCAGTAATATAATAACTGTTCAGTTCGATGGAGGGAGGGGAATGACCTTTCTAACGCAGGTTCAGGCTATCCTGTACTCTGGAGATGGAAGGGTTGAGGAGAAAAGTATCGAACGGCCCCTTTCCCTTGGGAAGTCGATCACATTTGAAGGAACCAGGGGTGCTCCTGATCGCGTGAAGATCACGGCAATCTACAATACCGGTGAGGTGGTTGTGATCAGCGACGAGCTTTATCAGAGAGAAGATGCATATGCCAAATAACCTCACTCTCTTCTTTTCCACCTGATATGGACTCCATCGTCCATCTGTCGAACGTGATCGAGTGTGAGCCTTGGGAAGAGCGATTCATCAATGAATCCCTCCCCATCAGCAAGAGTCGGGGCTGTTTTTCCTCCGATGATCATCGATCCGAGATACACATTTAGTTCATCAAAGAGTCCCTTGCTCAGGAAAGACCAGATCACGGTGCCTCCACCTTCAACCATCAGGGTAGCAATCCCCCTCTTCTTCAACTCCAGCATAAGAGAGTGGAGATCGACAGTATCCTCTCCGCAGGTGATGACTTCAGCATACCCTCCAAGTGCCTCCACCCGTTCCGGATCGGCTTTCTTTGCAACAGCGATGATCCGTTTCCCATCACCCTTCCTCAGGATATCCGCTGTTGTCGGTGTCTGGGCATCTGAGTCAAGGACGATCCTCACCGGGTTCTCATCTGCCTTCCTGTTTTTCCGCTCTTCACGAAGAGCTGGTGATTTTACTGTCAGGGAGGGATCATCGGCCTGCACCGTTCCGATACCGACAAGAATGGCGTCACAGGCAGCACGCATCCGGTCGACACGGGCAAAGTCGTCAGATCCGGATATCCGTACCTGGCGTCGCTCCCGGGTCGAGAGTTTTCCATCCGCACTCATGGCAGCGTTGATGATGATATATGGCCGCATGTGAACTATTCGTTTATGGATGATGGATGATATAGGCTGTGATTGAAGTATAGATGAGGTGTATTTTTCACCACATCCGGCAAACCATGATCCCATGGGAAACCTTACAGTTGCAGCGATCGCACCTCCTGATGTTCTGCGTGAACTTGGAAAGAAAGGCACCTCATCGGATATCACTTTTTATAACCTGAAACGTGATCTGGATACGGTCACGCTTGTTGAGCCATCCAGGTATCCCGAACGGCTTTCATCCCTCTACTTCTCAGTCTCAATGGCACAGGCGGCAATCCTTGTCATCGACGAGATCACCCCGCAACTTGGGGAATGTATCCTGATGCTCGATTCCGCAGGTGTTTCCGAGGGGTATATCATACTCAGAAATTACCTCGGTCGGGATCAGGTTGAACCACTCTTCAGAGGAACTGTTCTTGAAGGGTACAGGTTCTGTGAGCCGAACTGGATTGAGTTAAAAGAGCTTCTCTTAAAGGATGCCGCACTCATTGAGTCTGGTGAACCTCCGGCAGGTTCGATGCCGTATGGCACAATGGCAATTGATCACCATTTCAATGTCAAAGGTATCGGAACGGTTGTCCTTGGGGGTGTCGTTGATGGTTGCCTCAGAAAGCACGATCAGCTGAAGGCGCTTCCCGGTGAGAAACAGGCGATACTCCGGTCAATCCAGAAGCATGATGACGACTCGGCGTATGCGGTGAAGGACGATCGGGTTGGCCTTGCCCTGAAGAATATCGAGGCTGATGATCTGGATCGCGGTTTTGTCCTCACAACAAATCCGGCAGTTCTGGTCACTGATGAGATACATGCCGGGGCTTCACTTGTAAAATACTGGCCCTCCCCGATTCATGAAGGGATGGTTCTTTATTCTGGCCACTGGATGCAGTTCATCTCCGGAAAGGTAATTGCTGTTGACGATGATGGGGATTTCCGCCATCCTGTTCTGACGATCAGCCTGGAGAAACCACTCATCCACCTTCCCGGTGATACCGTTGTGCTCCATTATCTTGAAGGGGGAAAGCTCCGGATTGTGGGTTCCCTCAAACTCGCCTGAATGCGCGTTTCGGGGCTTTTATGGGGTTAATTGAGAAGAAGGTATAAATGCTTCGGAAGATCAATATATGATTGTATGGGAGATATGAAAACCCTTTCTTCCTTTGGAAAGGGTGCGCATTCATCGTTTTTTATCAGGCTATGGGTCTTTTCCGCCCTGACGGTGACTGCATATCTCATCACCTATCATGGTGTACAGCATGGTATCCATGATGTCTATCCTGCCCTTTTTTTGCTTCCGATAGTCTTTACTCCCTTCCTCTTCCCCCGGCGTGAGACGATTATTGCGGTTGCGATTGCCTTTGGGTATTTTGCACTGGTCTTCTCACTTGCAGGGAATGATGCTGCGATCATCTATGCATCAACGGTTAATTTCATCTTCTTTGTTGCGGTTGGTGTCTTTGTTGCGGTTGTTGCGGATCATGTCCGGGTGAAGACCGGGAGATACTCCCGGATGCTTGAATGTTCGGAATCCTGCACCCTGATTGTGGATAGAAAGAGACGGACGATTATAGATGCCAATCATCTCTCTCTCAGCCTGCTGGTACCCGGTGCATCATCATTATTTGGAACAGGATTGCAACAGCTCTGGCAAAACCCTGAAAGGGCAGATTATCTCCTTGATGAAATAGAGAGAGCCGGATCTATCTCTGACCATGAAGAAGTACTTATTGGAAGAGATGGAGCCCCCCATATATTCCGGCTTTCGGGATCGATTCTCGATGATGATGCAGTATTGATCTCTCTAGTTGATATCACTCCATTAAAAAATGCAGAGAAGGCATATCAGAAAACCAGGATTGAATACAAAGAGACACTTGACTCGATAGATGAGCCGATCCTTGTCATAGATCCGGATCATCATATTCTTCTGAATAACCAGATAGCCCTTCGTCATGCCCAGAAGATTCGGGGAGTTACCGATATTGTCGGAAAACCTGTTCTGGACTTCTTCCCCTGTTTGCAGATACTCTCGGATACATATGTTCATGATATGGTATTCTCCAGGGAACAGTCGATCAGGCGGGATATCCTCTATGAAGAATCCGGCGTGGAGAAGTGGTTTACTATTCATATCAACCCGATTAAGCGAGGTCAGGGGTGTGAATCTGCGATTGTGATGATCCACGATATCACCGAGAAAAAGAAGAACGAGGCTTTATGGAAGAAATCAGAGTCCGCACATCGTATAATCTTCGAAAATGCCGGTGCCGGGATCCTCATTATTGATGAAAACGGCTGTATTCAATCCGTCAATGATGAGTTCTGCACGCTGACGGGATACGAGAAAGAGGAGCTCCAGGGCAAACCCCTCATTCAGCTCCTCTTCCCCGAAAAAGATCATCAGATCATCCAGGCCTGTATCAGCATCGATGCCGGGCATGAGTCCCATGAGGAGTATGAGGTTACCATCATCGATGCACAGGGTGATGAACGGAACTGCATGCTTCTGACTGCTATTATTCCGGATACACGCCACAGGGTTGTATCCATCATCGATATCACCGAAGAACAGCGGATGCTCGATATGATGCTCGAACAGGAGGCAAACTATCTCCAGCTGATACGCCATGTGCCTGTTGGGATCTTCACCTGTGGAAATGGGGTGATACAGTTCGTCAATCCTTCATTCTGTCAGATAACAGGGTATTCCGAGGATGAGCTTCTGGGAGAGCGGGTTTCTTCAATCTTTCCGGAGGCTTGCGGGCTGCCGCAACAAAACACTCCGGCAGAGATCGTCTTCTCGAGGAAAAATGGCGAGCTTTCTCCCGGTACCGTGGAAATGCGGGCATTTCGATCAGATGGCGAGCCTGTTGAACTTGGGATCCTGATTGATATCTCGACCCAGAAAAGACTTGAAGAGAACCTCAGGGGTGAGATCGAACGAAGATCTGACTTTGTGATGGTTGCCTCCCATGAACTGAGAACACCTCTTCAGCCTGTTGTTGGCTATCTCAGTCTTATCCTCGCAGATCCGGGCTCCCTGAACCTCCCGCCGGATGTGGTGGAGATGCTGACGCTCTGCCAGAAGCATATCGATCAGGAGCGGAGGATCATCGATCGGATGATTGCCTTCTCACTTGTTGACTCGAATAAGATTGTACCGAATTCCCGGGAGATACAAATCCGGGATCTCATCGAGGATATCATCGTTGAGTATAATTGTCGGGCAGATGCCCGGGTGAAGAATGAGGTGCCGCCATCTGTCACCATCCAGGGAGACCCGGATCTCCTCTATCATGTCTTCACCAGCATCATCAGCAATGCGGTGAGGTATAATGAACCGCCCCGTGAGGTTTCAGTGGAGTATGAGGCTGATTCTGATGCCCACATCATCCGGGTTATCGATAATGGCATGGGAATTGATCCGGAATCCCTCTCCAATATTTTTGAACCGTTCCATATCGCGGATCTCCAGAAATTAACACGGGAATATAACCGGCTGGGGCTTGGCCTCTCTATTGCACAACGGTATGTTCAGGTTCATGGCGGTGAGATCAGCGTCTCAAGTGTTCCTGGGAAGGGGAGTATTTTTACCATACGAATACCCATGAGGTTAGTAATATGACAAAGACGGTGATGGTGGTCGATGATGATATCCCAAACCTCACGGTGATGGGACTTCTCCTGAAGAAGCTTGGGTATGTCGCAGTCACCCATAATAACGGATGGAATGCGATCGCAGCAATCAAGGAGGAGATGCCTGATCTGGTTCTTCTGGATCTGATGATGACGCCTATCGACGGATGGCAGTTTCTCGATGAGATCAAAAAAGAGGGGATTATCGGCCTTCCTGTGATGCTCTTCACTGCAAAATACATCCGGGATGAGGAGATCGAACCATATAAAAATGAGATAACCCTCATTCTCCAGAAACCCGTCTCCTTCAAGGAGCTCGAAGCGACTCTGGGCGAGTTCTTCAGCTCCAGGTCATAAACGAACAACCAGATTCCATCACCCTCATTTTGGAATAAGCATTCTATTAGTTATCGTTAGAGGATGTCTCCTCCCGGTTTCAATTCATAACGGCTATATATGATCTTTAACGTAATCTCTATTTCATGAACGCTAAGGTGTGTGCCGCTCTCGTTGCGGCAGTTGTATTGTCCTTGTTTGCAGCCGGTTGCATGGGTGGGGAAACTCCCGCTCCGTCTGACCGGCCACTCTACATTGTTGGTATCGATGGTGATTACAGGCCATTCAGCTATATCGAAGCTGATGGCTCTGCTGCCGGATTCGATGTCGAATCTATCCAGTGGATCGGTGAAGAGATGGGTTTTGATGTGAAGATCCAGCCGATGGCATGGGATGGTATCATTCCAAGTCTTGAAACAAAGAAGATCGATATGGTCTATTCTGGGATGACGATCACCCCGGAGCGGCAGGAGCGTGTTAGTTTCTCAGAGCCATACTGGGTTATCTACCAGGCAGTTGCATCACGTGTCGACTCAACATTTACTACAGACGATGTGCTTGCTGGTAAAGTTATTCTGGGAGCACAGCGGGGCAGCACTGCGGCAGATTACATCCAGACAAACCTTGTCGATACTGGTCTCCTTGCTGAAAAAGATTTCAAGCAATATGCCAACTTCCCACTAGCGGTAACTGATCTCAAGAATGGTCGTGTTGATGCGCTAATGTATGATGAACCTGTCATTGACAACTATGTTGAGGAGCAGGAGATAAAGAAGGTCGGTATTATTGACGAGAAAGAGGAGTATGGTGTTGCAATCCGGAAGGAAGATACCGAGCTCCTTGCCACCATCAACGAAGGCATCACCCGGCTTCAGGCATCACCCAAATGGGATGAGCTAAAGCAGAAATATGGTCTTGAGTAACTGGTTTTGGATCAATTATCCCGACCAAAAACTCATTTCCCCTACCTTTTTCTCATCACGGAGACAACACTTTGAGTACTTCTATCAGCCCTGTTCTTTCAGGGTATCTTTCCGTGGTGATCCTGTTTGAGTATTCTTTCCCCGGCCATTGTTGATTCCCTCCCCTATCTCATCTCCGGTGTCTTTACGACTCTCGGGCTTGTGATCCTTGCCCTTGGGCTTGGGCTTCTGATGGGAATTCCAATGGCGCTTCTTCAGGTATATGGTCCAGCCCCCCTCCAGTACTGTGTCCGTACCTATATCTGGATCTTCCGCGGACTCCCGATTCTGGTTCTTCTCTTCCTCTTCTACTTCGGAATCATTCCGATACTCGGCTTTGATATTGGGCCATTCTGGATTGCAGCCGTTGTACTTGGATTTCGGACTGCGGCATACCAGTCGGAGATATTCAGAGGTGCGATCCTCTCGATCAGCGAGGGGCAGATGCTGGCGGCACGATCCCTTGGAATGTCACGTTTCTGTGCGATCAGGACAGTTATACTCCCGCAGGCACTGAGGCGGGCACTCCCCGGATGGACGAACGAATACCCCATCCTCCTTACCGACTCCTCAGTCTGTTACGCGATTGGAGTGGCCGAACTCCTGACCCGGGGCAATCAGATTGTGTCACGGATTGGGGATCCGATGACGGTCTATGTTATCGTTGCGATCCTCTTTATCCTCTTAAATTATGGTGGGCAGTGGATCTTCGGCAGGATTGAGAACCGATATAAAATTCCAGGATATGGGCACGGTGATGCATAAGATGACCGATGGAGAGATCATTCTCAGGGTGGAGGATATCCACAAATGTTATGGCGATATCGAGGTGCTCAAAGGTGTCTCCTTTGATGTCCGCCGGGGCGAGACGAAGGTCTTCATAGGCCCCTCAGGTACAGGAAAGAGCACCCTGCTCCGGTGCATCAATCAGCTGACGATCCCCGATAGCGGTTCTATATGGCTGAATGATGAGGAAGTGACCCATGCTGGTCTCCGGATCAACCAGTTCCGCCAGAAGATCGGGATGGTCTTCCAGAACTTCAACCTCTTCGATCACTTGACAGCGGTTGCCAATGTCGAGATCGCCCTCATCAGGGTGAAGGGGATGAGCAAGGCCGATGCCCGGAAGAAGGCGCTCGAGGAGCTCCAGCAGGTAGGTCTCCTCGATAAGGCAAACGCATATCCGGCAGAACTCTCAGGCGGTCAGGCGCAGCGTCTCTCGATTGCACGGGCGCTCGCGATGGATCCGGAGGTGATCCTCTTTGACGAACCGACCTCTTCCCTCGATCCCGAGCTGACACGGGAGGTGCTTGAGGTGATGAAAAGGCTTGCACGGACCGGGATGACGATGCTTGTCGTCACTCACGAGATGGGCTTTGCCTTCTCGGTGGCAAATGAGATCCTCTTTATGGAGCATGGGACGATCGTCGAGAAGGGATCACCATCTGAGATCCAGAAGAGCCCGGTTTTTGCCAGGACACGGATGTTCCTTGGAACATTCCATGATGATTGATTGACACGTATGATAGAACTCCAGTTTGATTTTGATCTCCTGCTGCCCATCCTCTACCAGGGGGCGCTGGTGACATTTGCCCTTATCCTGGTATCTGCACCATTTGGTTTTCTGAATGGAATCGGAATTGCACTTGGAAGGACATATGGAAACCGGCTTGTCTCGAGGCTCTGCCACGGGTATGTCCTCTTCTTCAAAGGCTGCCCGCTCCTCCTCCTCCTCTTCATCATCTACTTCGGTCTCCCGTCTCTTGGCATCACCTTCACCGCATTTACCTCAGCGGTGATCGGCTTTATACTCTGTAATGGTGCATATAATTCCGAATATATTCGTGGAGGAATCCAGTCGGTATCATCCGGGCAGATGACGGCCGCCCTCTCGCTTGGGATGTCACGGATGGAGGCGATCAGGAGTATCATTCTGCCACAGGCACTGAGAAAATCACTCCCCGGTCTCTCGAACGAGTTCATCTACCTTATAAAGTACTCATCACTTGCATACATGATAACCGTCATCGAGATTACCGGTGCCGGGAAGATCTTTGCAGCGAAATACTTCGCCTTCTTTGAGGTCTTTATCATCATTGGCATCTTCTACCTCGCCCTTGTCACCGTTGCAGGGCGGATCATTGCCGTGATCGAGAAGAAGATTGCAATCCCCGGGTTTGGCGGAGTATAATTATTCGTCTTCCATTCCTGCAAAAAAGACCATCCTGGCTGGCCGCCTCAGGACTGCTCCGCAACGGGGGCAGACTGCGGTATCCCTGCAGGCGGGGCCGCATGTTGCACAGGTATCAAGAACAACAAAGATATTTTCACAGTGTGGGCAGAGCCAGTCTTCCATGGTGTTCTACTCCTTCTCCTTCTTCTTCCCGAGTGTCTTCATGACGAGCAGGGTGATATCATCAGACTGTGGATTGTCGCCAGCAAACGCACTGATGTCCTCGATGATTGAGGCGATGATCCCGGCAGCCGTCTCGCCCTGGATTCCTTCGAGAACTTTTTCAAGCCGCTCTTCTCCATAGAGTTCGTCATCTTTGTTCTCGGCTTCGGTAACGCCATCCGTATAGAGGACGAGGAGATCATTTTCATGCAGAGGTATCTCTACGGTTTCAAGTTCGATATCCTCAATGACGCCAAGGGCAATCCCTTCTGCTTTCAGGAGCGTGATCGAATGATCGTCACCATGCAGGAAGACTGGTGGATTGTGTCCTGCGTTTACATACGTGAGCGTCTTCTTGTTGGCATCCAGAATCGCATAGAAGAGGGTGACGAACATGCTCGTCTTTGAATCTTCGCAGATCAGCCTGTTTGCCTGGGTGATTGCCACGGCTGGTGATGGCTCGTCTGCCGTGCTTGCCCGGACAAGGGTTCGTGATAATGCCATGAAGAGGGCGGCTGAAACACCTTTTCCTGAGACATCTGCAATAACAAGGCCAAAACGCCCCTCCCCGATCGGGATGAAGTCATAGAAGTCACCCCCGACAAAGAGGGCGGGGATACTCTTTGCCGCAAGGTCGAAACCCCTGATGATCGGTGCCCTGTCAGGGAGGAAGCTCTCCTGGATACTGCGGGCAATCTCCAGCTCACGTGAGAGCCGCTCCCGCTCGGCAGTCGTCTTCTCGAGATCGGTCATCATTGCGCTGAGATCCTCTGCCATCTTGTTGAAGTTGCCTGCAAGTTCCCCAAACTCATCCTGTGTTCCGGTCTCGACACGGTATGCCAGATCCCCTCTTCCGATCGCATCTGCTCCTTCGCCAAGCCGCTTCAGCGGGCGGGTGATCGCCTGCGAAAAGAGTGCGGATCCAAGAACGGCGGCGGCGATGAGGACGACCATGGTGATGATAAAGAGATGCATTGAACGGGTGATCTGCTGGTCGATCTGATCGGCAGTTTCTGCGGTCTGCCGGCTGAGCTTCTCGCCGGTTAACATCGCGGGTTCGATAACCGTCTCGACCGGCATCACAATGGCAATACTCCAGCCCGTCGTTTTCACTGGGGCATATGCGATGAAGACATCGTTTTTGTCAAGAGAGATCCTGCTGATTCCCGTCTCCCCCTGTACCATCTTCTGAGCGACATATTTGATCTCACGGTTTGGCGCTTCAAGAAGGTTTTCGGTGGTAAAAGACTCGTCCCAGAGCTGATCCTCGGCGGTGAGTCCGGGGCGGGTGATGACATGACCATCGGACCCAATCAGCATGCCATATCCATCTCCCCCAAATGATGTGTCGAGGATCATCTGGTTGATCGTCTCGATGGTGACATCTGCACCGATAACCCATTCTTTTGTCTGATCAGGTATCCGGTATGAGCAGGTGACGGTGAGGCCTGTTCTCCCTGCATCGACATAGGGGCGTGACCAGACAATCCCATCCTGATTGAGTGCGTTTTGGTACCATTCCCGGTTCCTGGGATCAAATTCCGGCGGCAGATCATCTGCGTACGGGTACAATCTGAAGATCCCGGATCCGGTTCCGATATAGATCCAGGTGATGTCCGTATGTGCGGTCTGGACCGGGATCATGATCATCTCAAGGGCCGCAAGCTCCCTCCGTTCCTCAATATCAGGGCGGGCGCCGGGTGCGATCACCTCTTTTGTTCTGGTAGTGTCAATAGAGATGGTATCCGGCTGAATTTCATCTGCATAGATAGCAATGACCCGGATCGCCTTTTCCGCATCCTCAAAGTAGAGGGATGTATACTCTGCCTGATCGACTGCCATTCTGAGCAGATACTCTTCGGCATCCTCGATGAGTGCCGCAGTACTCTCGTCAACCGCCTGGCTGCCAAGTTTCTCGCTCTGTTCGATCGCTGTTCCGCCGAGGGTGGTGATTGCCGAGGATGCAATTCCCCCGGCGATAAGGAGAGATATAACTGAAATGGTGAGGAATGCGAGGAGAATCTTTGTCCTGACAGCCATCGGCGGGATCGGCAGGTTCATCTTATAAGAGTCATCTGGATGGAATATAAGTGCTTTCGTAACAGGGCACTGAACAGGATATTTTTCGTGGTTTGCTGGATCTGCGTGCGAAACGGATCACCGACGAGATGAAGATTGCAACTGCCCATGCCATTGCAGCATATATTCCGCATCCGACAAAGGAGTACATCCTCCCATCAGTCATTGATCGCGGAGTGAGCCGGGTGGTGGCAGCGGCAGTTGCAAAAGCCTGAACGCTCTCCTGCACCAGGGAGCCTTTTATCTGATTGCGCCAATCTTTTCTATAGCATGAATGCCGGTTATAAGAATTTCCAGATCTATCTTCTGGTGCTAGTGGCAGTCTTCATCCTTGGATCGGTCGGCCTTACCCATTTTGAAGGCCTTTCGTTCTTTGATGCAGTCTACTTCATCATCGTAACGGTGGCAACTGTCGGGTATGGTGATATCGTTCCGACAACAGATAGCGGCCGGTTCCTGGTGATGGTGCTAATCCTTGCCGGGGTGGGGACATTCCTGACGGTTGTTGCCTATACAATCGAGCTGATGATCTCAAGGAATGATCTCCGTTCAAGACAGAGGAAAGTTCGCATGATCATCGGTGTTTTCTTCTCTGAGGTTGGTGTTCCGATGATTCATCTCTTCAAACCGGGTGTTTCATCTTTTCAGCAGGATGACGATCTCCTTGTGCAGAATGAATGGGATAAAAAACAGTTTCTTGCAGCACGGCGGCGCCTTTTGGGAAGATCTTTTGGGGTCGATCTGATGAAGATCGATCGGGTTGCCCTCTCCGTGTTCCTGTCAGAGAAGCGTGGCTTTATGATCCAGCTCCTCCAGCATCCGATGCTCTTTGATGATGAGCCCTTCTCGGATATGATTACGGCGATGTCACATCTTCAGGAGGAACTCTCATCCCGTCGTGATCTGGTGCATCTCTCCCAATCTGATGCCGCACACCTGTCACGCGATTGCGAACGGGTATATCGCCTGCTCGTCACAGGGTGGCTTGAGCACATGGAATACTTGCAAAGCCATTACCCGTATCTCTTCTCGCTCTCAGTCAGGACAAATCCTTTTGATCCCGAGGCATCTGCTGAGATTGACTGATCGGATCCGGGTTATACCGGTATGCATTTTTTGGGATAATAATCTCAAACCGTGCCCCCCCTTTCCAGGTGCCGGTTTCGCTGATCGTCATCCCGGTAATTGAGAGTATCTCGCGGATCAGGTAGAGTCCAAGCCCCATCTTGCTTCCCCGGATATGCGAGAAGATACGTTCTTTCATATCATCCGGAATACCGATCCCATCATCTTCAACAGTCAGCACCCCGGTTTCTCCAGCCTCGTGGAATGAGATCTCAATTCTGGTTGCTCTCTCTCCATGAATGACGGTATTATGGAAGAGGTTTGAGAAGACTTTCTGGAGGAGCGGGTCAGCATAGATCTCAAGATCCCCGGTCTTTACCTCAATTGTGATCTCCCGGGGATCGATCTCCTGTTCGGCCCACCGGGCAGTTGTCTCCACATGCTGCCATACGGGTTCCCGGGCTCCGAGATTCTCATAATCGGCTGTGAAGGTGATCTGCCTCTCTATCGTCCTCACAGCTTCGGTGAGTTTCTCCATGTATCTCTGGATCTCCGGATCATCGGGAAGCTCTTCCTGAATGATGGAGCCATAGCCGAGGATTGAGGTGATCTGATTTAAGATATCGTGCCTCGTGATCGAGGAGAGGAGATTGAGTTTTTTATTTGCCAATTCGAGGCTCTGCCGTGTTCTGTAGAGATCCGTTATATCCCGGATGAAGATGGTGGTGCCGATGGCTGTCCCATTTCTGCTGGCAAATGGCTCTGTTCGTACCTCGAATATCTCGTCTCCATCATCACGATGGATAAGGTGCGATCCTTTCATGTCATGGATCCCCCATCGCCTGAGAATGGTCATCCCGTCTGTTCCTTCAATCTCCGCGAACGTATTGCCGGCGACGATTGTTGCAGCACGGTTCATATCAACCACCCGGTTGTTCTGGTCAAGGACGATTACACCGTCGTTCATCGTTTCGATGACCGTTTTTCTTGCCAGAGGTACGATCGTGAAGAGGCCGAGATTCGTATTGCCGCTGATAACGATGAGAGAGAGCGTGATCAGGAGTGCAAACGGTGTCAGATCAACGCCGGGGAACGGGTCAAGGCGGAAGAGGTACATGAGATTGAAAAGGATGGGTATGATGATTCCGATAAAGAGAAGAAATAACTGCTCGCGGACACGGGGCGTGCTTGCGGTATACCGGTAGATCAGGATGCAGATCGAGCATGCGATCAGGAAGTACGAGTAGAGGGTATGCAGCGGGTAGATTGGGCCGTATATGACCTCCCAGACGTTCGTTCCAAGTACCAGCTGTTCGGTAACGCCGGAGTAGAAGAGGCCGTGGATACTGTTTGTCCCGATGAGAATGATATTTATTATGGGGATGATGAAGAGAATGGCGGCTCTCTGTGCGGTTGCAAACCACCGGATACCGGTAAAGGCACAGGCGATGAGGAAGAAGGTTACCGGAATCCCCGAGAACCCGATGGATGAGAGGGTGGTGATGGCGAGCTGGGAACCCGGATCCGCTGCCATATAGAGACAGGCATCCCCAAAAGCCCAGATGGCTGCAAGTACCATAAAGAGCGTAACGGGTCCTCTCAGCTGGTCGCTCCATCTCTCCCGGAGATGGTACGCAGAAATGGCAAATACGAGGGCGACGATCAGGAGAATCGGGGTGAGGATTGAGAACTGAAATATCATAACGCTAATCTCTCAGAGTGTTCTTTATGAATAAAAAGGTTGTTCGTTGATTGCTTCCTTTCTGATTGCTTAAAATCCCAAACCTTATGGAGGGAATTCCCCGGAAAATGACTGCATTTTCATCGCCAGCCTGTTTCGACTGCAAGACGACAGGTTTTACACTCTCGTCATGAATAATTATTCTTTGAAATGTCGGGGAATCGGATGCCTTTTACTCATCGCTCTTCTCCTGCTCTGCTCGGCAGGGTGCAGCGAGAGTGTCGGATCTCAGGGTGAGCCTGACCAGATTGGTGTGGTATCAGCCGTTGATCAGGAAAGAAGCGGGCTTCTCTTTATCAATGAATATGAAGGCGGCCATGCTTATCGGACGCCATCCGGCACCTTCCTGGTTTTGGATCTCAGGGGATCATGGACTCATATGGGGCGTCAGTATGGCGGCCTTGCCGGGGAGGATCTCCGCCTCTTCCATGACAGGATTGTGGCGGATCTCACCAGCCGGGGTGTTTCGGGTGATCATCAACTGGCGACTGCACAGGAGTTATTTGACAGTCTCTCACCGGAATTGCAGGAACTGCTCAAGGGAATGAGCGAGACATCCGGCCTCACCATGGATGAGGTGATGGTTCTCAATGCCGGTGTGATCCTCTTAACCGATGCAATCCTTTCCGATCGGCTGCCGGGTCTGCCTGACGATGCCCCGGCAGGGTGTAGCGGGATCGGCGTCTGGGATCAGTATACAGAGGATGGCAGCGTAATCTTTGGCCGGAACTGGGATATCGATCGTGCCTCGATGAAGGAGTATATGGAGTTCCTCTCTGTTGTTGTGCTGCATCCTGATGACGGCTATTCTTATGCCAATATCCATCCGCTGGGAAACGTTTATCTCGAGACCGGGATGAATGAGTTTGGGCTCTTCATAGAACTGAATAATGGAGCTCATTCTGATCCGGCTGAACCTGCGGATCGCCAGAACACAGCCTCTGTGCTTGTCGATGTACTGAGAGAGTGCCGCGATGTCGAAGAAGCGGTTCTGATGCTGAAGGCTATCCCGGCAGATCTCTCCTACATACTCCAGATTGCAGATCCAGCAAAAGCAGTCTCGCTTGAGCGGGGAACTTTCGATGCCAGGGTGCGTGATCACGATGACGAGGGCCTTGTGATCGCAGTGAACCACTTCATTCCTCCCTATCCGCCGGAGTGGAGTGCCTGGATTCAGCCGCCACGGACTGATGAAGATGATCCGAGATACAGCAATATGCTCCGCCTTGCACAGTCACCGGCGTATATGGGCCATTTCAATTTGGAACTGATGCAGGAATACCTGATGGTTCCTATAGAAGAAGGCGGTGCATATCATGCTGGAACGGTGTACCAGGTTGTTGCGGTTCCAGATACCCTGACCATCTGGTTGCATGCCTGTGAGTATGCCGGGTGGGAAGAGATACCTCTGGCATCCCTCCTTGGATAATTTTCACCCTGCGATAACAGGTACATTCATCCTCTCAGGGGAGAAGTGGAGTATATCCGGGTCTTCGAATGCTCTGGTTCCTCTTCGCACTCGGGGGTGCAGTCTCCCAGGCAGTCTATGCCGGCATGGTGAAACACCTGCTCACAGAGAAGCAGATCTATCCACTGGCAGGTATTTCATTCCTCTCGGCATCGCTTCTCCTCTCTGCAATAGTCCTTTTTGTGGGCGTTCCGGTAACGGGGCCGGGTCTGCTTCCGGCAGTCCTTGGAACGGTTATAATCAACATCATCGCAACCATCCTGCTCTACCGGGCACTTAGCCGAAGCGATCTCTGTCTCTGTATCCCGATGCTGGCGTTCACCCCGGTCTTCCTCCTCGTAACGTCGTTTTTGATCCTCGGGGAATTACCAACCCCTGCCGGTGCCCTCGGTATGGTGCTTGTTACATCCGGCGCCTATATCCTTAATCTTGATCCTGTTGTACGAGGGCCTGCTGCGCTTGCAATACCGTTCCGAAGGCTCTTTTCGGATCGGGGGGTGCAATCGATGCTCGGTGTTGCCTTCCTCTTCTCAATCTCGGTGAACTTTGACAAGCAGGTTGTCGAGAACTCCGATCCCTTCTTCGGATCGGTGCTCGTCTTTCTCCTGCTTGCTCTCGCGTTTCTTATTCTTGCCGCCCTTGACAGGAGAGGGAAGAAGGATATTGTACCTGCAACGCCTTTGTGTCTCCTCCTCGCCTATCCGGCGGTTGGGTTTGTGCTTGTATGGGAGATTGTCATGATAAACCTCGCCTACATGATGGCAATTGTTCCGTATGTGATCAGCGTCAAAAGGCTTGCAATTGTCTTCTCGGTGCTCTTCGGGCTCCTGATCTTTCAGGAAGAATTCAGCTGGGGAAGAATCCTTGGGGCGCTCATCATGGTCGCCGGTGCCGGGATGATCGCGGTTTTTGGGTGATCTGGGGAAACGTGTTGTGGCGAAAATTACCTTTTTGTGCAGATAATCGCCACAGCAAGACCTGTTATGGCAGCAATAATCCCAAAACCTGTCGCAGCCGGCGTTTCTGTTGTATCTTCATGGACAGGTAACGGGGTTATGGAAGATGGGATTGGAGTGTGTGGAGCCTCGACTATCTCTGCCTCTTCAAGGAGCAGAAACCGTGTCTGCATCTGCTGGCCGGTTTCGATCGACTCAATGGTAACCAGGTATTCATCAGGAATAAAGCCGGTTGAATCGAAGGTAAATGACCAGATATTTCTTCCCTCCACTTCCATGACCGTCGCCATACCGGAGGTTCCGGAGAACCCTGATGGCCTCTCTTTGGCAGTTGGCTGGAATGAGAGTGAAACAATCGTGATGATCAGTTCATTCCCGGCAGCGAGATTCGTTGTACCGGAGATATGGATCATCTCTCCCCGTGTGTATGTGTCCATCTGAGTGCCACTGTCAGCTGCCGAGCCTGTGGATGCCAGTAAGAGGCAGATGATCATAAGGATAACCGCACCCCTCATCACTCTGCGTGCTTTTTGTCGTAATTCTGATGATGTCATCTATGATCCTCCTCTCTTTTTCATCGAAAAAAAAGTGCCTGGTGGTCCGGGCAATTCCTGGTAATTGCCGGGTTACAAATCCTGCTCATGTACCGGGGACGTAAAGCCCGCTCACCACGATATACTGGTTTCCATCGCTCCCCTCAACAAGCCTGAAGTAAGCTGATTTCCTGTATATGCCGGTTTTTTCCCTGTATCTTCAATTGAGGGATGGGAAAATTCTGTTATTTAAAATAGGGCAACAAATATTATCTATTACTTCTGTCTTTACATGTAAATCAGGAGGTTTTGGATCATTCTGTCAGAGAAACCAGATTTATCAGGTATCTCATACCGATGGCTGCAGATTGGGGTGATCTTCCTGATCATCATTATTGTGACGGGTGTGATCCTCTATGTGAACTACTCCGGATCACGCAGTATGTATGAAGAGCATACTGATACCCTTCAGGAGAATTCTGAATACGCTCTCATCCAGTCGCTCGCTCTGGTTGACAAGGGCCTGATCCTCTTCGACCACTCACTTGATTACCGACTTCTTGAACCGATGGATATTTTCCTTTCTGAATATGAGGAGAGTGGAGGCGATCCATCGGCGATCGATCTGGATGCTTTAAAGACAAGGCTTGGTCCTGGCTATGAGCTGTATATCATTAATGAAGCAGGGGTGATCGAGTATACCACCTTCGCTCCTGATCATGGGCTTGATTTCTCGATATATCCCTCGTTCTTTGAGAAACTCACTGGCATCCGGGAAGGAGATGAATTTGCTTCGGAACGGATCACTGCTGGTTATGGTGGCACCGAGACGCGTAAGTTCGTCTACCATCCTACCCCTGATAACCAGTATATTCTTGAAATAAGTTATTATGATGACGAGATCCGGTCGATGAGGCAGGATCTGAAGTATACCGGGGCTGTGGAGACGATCCGGGAGATAAACCCGTTCCTCACCTCGGTCAGGCTCTTTAATGTCCTTGGACAGGAGATTGGAAATTCAGAATATGCCCCGGGTGAAGAGGAACGGCGTATTATTTCTGATGTACACCGTTTTGGTAATACATATGAGCACATCGATCCGTCGAGTGGAACCATAACCAGATACGTGCTTGTAGATTTCACTCATGAGACGAATCCGGAGGAGATGAATCTTGTTGCGGAACTGGTGTATACCACCGCCCCTATAGAGAGCAGGCTCCAGACGATCCTCCATTCCCATCTCTTTATCGGTGCACTCGCACTGATCATCGGAGGAACTCTTGCCTTCTCAACCACTATGTACTTTACCCGGCCAATCCAGGACTTAATGGAAGATACCGAGGCGATAAGGATGGGTAATCTGGATCATCCCATCCGTACATCCACCCTGCCTGAACTCAGGAGCTTCTCCCTCTCCCTTCAGGAGATGGTTCAGAGACTTCAAAAGATGATGATCAGTTTGCAGGAGTCAGAGGACCGGTACCGGACGGTTGTGGAGGATCAGACCGAGCTTATATGCAGGTTTCTACCGGATTCGACCATAACATTTGCGAATATGGCATTCTGCGATTACTTTCATCTCGACTGTGATGAGATACGGGAAACATTATTTTCCTCCACTGTCAAAGCCGGTAATGTCTGTTTTTTTGATGACTTTGCAACATCCCTCTCAAAAGAGAAACCAGTGGTAACTGTGGATAACCAGGAGATTCTCCCGGATGGCACGGCACGATGGCAACACTGGAGTGTCCGGGCGCTCTTTGATGATAACGGAGTTATTAATGAATACCAGGCAGTAGGCAGGGATATCACCGAGGCAAAGAAGGCCGAGGCGGCACTCAGGGAGAGCGAGGAACGGTATCGTTTCATTGCGGAGAATACTGCGGACAATATCTGGATTGCTGATATGGAATTTAACCTGAAGTATACGAGCCCCTCAGTTCAAAAGTTGAAAGGCCTGACTGTCGAAGAAGCCCTTTCTCAATCTGTTGAGGAGTCCCTGACTCCGGGGTCCCTGCAACAGGTGATGGAACTTTTTGAGCGGGAGATGGCATATGAAGCAACAGGCGAGGCCGATCCGGAGAGAACTGTCATCTTTGTCACCGAGGAATATACAAAGGATGGAAAGGTCCTCTGGTTTGAAAACTCTGCAAAGCTCATGAGGGATCCGGATGGCAACCCGGTTGGTATCCTCGGCAGCTCACGTGATATTACCGAGAAGAAGCGGGCTGAAGAGGCATGGGAGGAGGCGTTTGCCCAGATTGAAGAGAATATCTACCAGGCTTCTATCTTAAACGATCAGATCCGAAACCCTATGGCGGTGATCATGGGGCTTGCCGATCTTGAAGGCGGGGAGAGGATGGAGAAGATCATTAACGAGGTGAAGAAGATCGATGAGATCATCACCCGGCTTGACTGTGGGGTTCTTGAATCCGAATCGATCAGGAAATTCATGCGTAAACGATATGAAAAGGATCGCTATGGGTATCGTCAGGATGAGGATGAAGAGCTAACCTGATCCTCACCTTTTTTTGGGATTGCATTCAAATGAACCCGGTCCAATACATGCCATTCTGTGCTTAATCTGCGAGAGGCGTGTCCCCTTCTTCTCATGGGCGGTAATTTCCGCTGCAATCTCCTTTTCAAAAGGTTTGAATAATGGCACAATCTTCTCAGAAAAAACATCCGCAATACCATATCGTCTCCCTGATGCGTCTGATATCTCCCTGATTTCTGAAACAACGTTTTCCAGGGCGAAGAAGAGGTCCGCACCAAAGGTGTCTGTCTGTTTATCCTTATTGACCAGCTGCTCCCAGTAATCGTGCTCCCTGAAGAATCTTCCCTCCAGTTCATCCTTTCTGCCCCTCAGAGGAGAAGCCATACTCTCTTCACCCCGAAATCCCCCTCTGATGCCCCGATGACCATGTTTTTTTGATTCTTCCCGTTCTCCCGGCAATGCCGAGATCAATGCCCTGACGATCATGGTGAGGGAGATTACCCAGCGGGTATTCTGGTATTCCTCCTCCTCATCCGGATCGGGTTTGAAGAGTTCATCGGAACAGGCATCAAAAAAAGAGAGATATGCAGGGAGAGCAGCATGAAGATCGAGATTCCTTGAGATTATCTGCCGTAGTGTGGCTGTACCCTGTTCCATGTTACTAGTATAGCTGGCATGGTATGAGCGCTCTCCGCCCTCTTCTGTTGTCATGATAAAGGCAAAGATCTCCCACAGTCCGGACAATGTCATCCTGATCGGCTTTGCCGGGGCGCCTTTTTCATTCAGGATCGGTTCAAGCCTTTCGAGAAGCCCCTCATCAATCATCTGCTTCACAATACGGTGGACATATGCATGGTCGAGGCCGAGATTCTTTGCGATATCGTAGACGGTTCTCTCCCCGACCTTTGCCAGATAGCCCAGTACCAGGATCTTTTTGTTGATGGTTGTCATACTATGACTCAGCAGCTCATCTTTGCTTCACTCTCTCTGATATACGTTTCTGGTGGTGAATCAGGGGTATCAGGACCTGTGTGGTTCCGGGTGATCTGGATTGTATCGGGTGGTTCTGCCTGTTATCCGTAACTATCATCGGTATTAGGTGATGAGGGTTTTTAGAAGATGAGGATGCATCAGGCTATTTTGAGGGGGCAATCATCTCCTATGATCGAGCCCTCGAATCTGATATGGGATCTGCGGTTGCCTGGAATAACCGGGGTGTCGCCCTCGCCAGGTCTGGTCGGTATGAAGAGGCAGTCGAATCCTATGATCATGCCCTCGCCCTTGATCCGGAGTATGATCTGGAAGGGTTAAACCGTGCAAAAGCAATTGCACGACTGAGCAGGATGAAAACCTCCTGATCTATCTCCCTGATTCTTATGCAAGAGGCTTTCTTTGTCTTCCTGAACGCCTCTTCAGGTATTCTCTTTGATGTGCCGTTCCTCTCCCACAAATTTATAAACCCTGAGCCAATACAGTATCAAAAGGGGGATCTGATATGACTGATAATCGGGTATGGATCGTGGAGGATGAATCAATCGTTGCAATGGACTTGAAAAGCCGCCTCCAGTCACGGGGGTATGAAGTGCTTGGGATTTCGGGATCCGGAGAGGATGCGTTGGAGAAGATACGCCAGCATAAGCCGGATATTGTGCTGATGGATATTGTATTGAAAGGGGATATGGACGGAATCGCTGCATCGGGTATCATCAAGGAGGAACTTGGAATTCCCGTTGTCTATCTCACCGCGTATGCAGATACAAAGACACTGGAACGGGCAAAGCAGACAGAGCCATATGGTTACATCATCAAGCCGTTCAAGGAGTCGGATGTGATCAGTACTCTTGAGATCGCGCTCTATAAATCGTCCATGGAGAGGAAGCTACGGGAGAGTGACCGGTGGATCAGGACAATGATCCGGAGCACGGGTGAGGGGATCATCGCTACTGATACAAAGGGTCTTGTGAAGTTCATGAACCCGGTTGCGGAGATCCTGACTGGCTATAAGGAAAAAGACGTCATTGGTGAGCCTGCCAGTGAGATCTTCCACCTTACCATGGAAGGGAAAGGTACTTCCCCACTTGATCCAGTGACACAAGCCCTTGCTAATGAAGGCTTTCTTGCATCAGATGAAGATGAACGGATCGTCCTTACAGCAAAGGATGGCACAGAGCGGTATGTGGGATACATCGCCTCTCCGATCAAGGATGATCGTAAAAAAATCATGGGAGCAGTTCTGACATTCCGTGATCTGACCGAACGGATTCGTATGGAAGAGATGGTTAAGCGGGTTGTGCCTGGGATCAGGGACACTCCGTTCCGCGATCTCTTAAAAGATGAGATGGAGCGGACCGGCCGCTCGACATGATCCCAAACCCTCTTTTTTTCTGGTCATATATCATAAGTAAGTCCTCAGAACTCTCCTTTATCCTCCTGTTCTGTCCGGCATGCAGTCGTTGGTCCTCTGATTGATGTGTATGGCGGGGATTGCCAGGAGGCTCTCTCGCTCTTTCCTGCCGTTCTCCCAGAGTGCGATATCCTCGAACTTGATTGTGAGGGATCTGAGATTGAGATCCTCCGGCACCCCTGCATCTGCCTACTGGTGATCATCGTTGAGATTCATCCGTTCCACTTCTTAGAAGAGCCCACATGGGTCTTGAACCGTCTACAGGAATTGGGTTACCTGATTGTATACCTGAGCGGGCATGATGGGAGAGAGATCGATCATGACGATTGCCTGGAGCTCCTCTCCCGTTCACGGATCTATGGGGGGGGATCATGCTGAAGAACGGGGCAAACAACTCCGGTTGTTGTTGCAGCGGTTTTGGATCTAAAGAGATGAGGGTTCCTGAACCCTGTTGACCCCCTCCTCACGCACCCTCTTCAGACGTCCTTCTTCTCCCTCGTTGAAAAGACGTCCTGAGCCGCTGCCATCCCGTTTAAGGCTGCCGGGAAGCCTGCATAGACTGCCATCTGGATGATCACTTCTTTGAGTTCTTCCTCTGTACATCCGACAGCCAGCGCCATCTCGATATGTGCCCTGAGCTGGACGGGGGCGGTGCCGAGTGCGGTTAAGGCGGCAACAGTTGCGATCTGTCGGGATCTGAGATCGAGGCCGGGCCGGGAGAGGATGTCTCCGTAGGGGAATTCGATGGTTATCTTTGCGAGATCCGGTGAGAGATCCTGTATATTGCCGAGCATCGACTGGACGGATTCGCCTCCCATCTTCTCCATTTGGGCAAGGCCCTGCCGGTACCGTTCATCCGGGATTGGTTCTGTATCTGACATGCCGGAAATATATTTCCTGAGAGGAGATAATGTGGAGGGGTGGGAAGGTTTTATTATGAGATATCCCCTTCATCATTTCTGACCGGGAAAAATGTAGGTTTTGACTTAGATCTGCCTGCCGGAGGCGATGATATCTATGCCGGATGAATCACGTGCGACGAAGATGGGGTGTCTCTGTACCTCAAATTGTATCATCCGTTTTCTTATTCCGATTATCCTCTTCCTGATAGTGGTCTTTTTTCTCTGTCCGCTATTATTCCGGGCTTTATAAGGGACTGGTGACAGAGGACGATATCAGGTTTTCTGAGCGGACAGAGACGGCATATCTGGAGTATGAGATCGGAGAATGTGGCTGAGAGTGATGAGAGAGTGAAAAGACGCGGATAGCATGGTGAGTGATCAATTCTGATATTGATTGGTTCTGGGAGGATCATGTCTTCGATCAGGCAGAGGGGGATGCACCTGCTTTTAACTCACACTCCTCATGAGATCGATAATCTCAGGGAAGATCCCAGGAGGTAATACTTGATGCATGATGAGGAACAGAATGGAGATATCCCGATAATCCTCTCATTTACACAAGGATCTGATCCAAATGGCAATACTGTGGCCCCGCAAACTAACTCCGGATATCCTCGCCGATCCCGGCAGGAGAGCAGAACAGAAAGTGTACAATAAGCTCTCAGAGGTGCTCGAAGACCCCTTCACCGTCTTTTATTCACGTCCATGGCTTGGGACATTGAAGAACGGGAAGCCGATCGATGGAGAATGCGATTTTGTTGTTGCCCACCCTGACTATGGTTTTCTTACAATCGAGGTGAAGGGTGGCGGCATTGCCTATGATCCTGCATATGATTCTTGGACCAGTACCGACCGGCACGGAAACACCTGGGATATCAAGAACCCGGTGAGACAGGCGCTTGATTCAAAACACCAGATTCTGAAGAAATGCCAGGCACACCCAAAGTGGGGGTTCCGGCGTATTGGTATAAGCCACGGGGTTATCCTGCCTGATATCCCGGCAATCGAAGGTGTTCTTGGGGCTGATATGCCCCGGAATATCCTCTGCTGCATGGACGAGTTCGAATCTGATCTCCGGTTCTGGATTCTTAACCTGCTGGAAGGCGAGATGGCGAGCGACTACCGGGCCAAGCCGCTTGGCAGGGAGGGGATGGCAATCCTTGAGGATATCCTCGCCCATCCCTTCCAGCTGAATGTGCCTCTTCACCGGGTCATAAAGGATGATGAGGAGCGTATCCAGACTCTGACTCCGCTCCAGTACCAGATCCTGGCGGGTTTTGCCAATTTCAAGCGAGTTGCGATATCCGGGTCTGCCGGTACCGGGAAGACGATCCTGGCAATGGAGGAGGCACAACGATGCATACAGGCTGGGGAGCGGGTTCTTCTCACCTGCTACAACCGGCCGCTCTCCGAGTACATGAAGAAGATGATGGGATCACAGGATCTCCTCATGACCGGGAACTACCACAAAATATGCGATAAAATCTTCAGGGAGGCTTCAGTTGAGGTGGATATGGAGAAGATCGACAGCGAGCTCTTCCTGGAGAAGTACCCGGCTCACCTGCTCGAAGCACTTGAAAAGATTCCGGAGAGACGCTTTGATACCATCATTATCGATGAAGGGCAGGACTTCCCTCCCCTCCTCCTCAAGTCACTTGAGTCCGCACTGGATCCGGATGGTAAACAGAAGATCCGGCTCTTCTATGACAACAACCAGGATGTCTATCACAATCAGGGGAAATACCTCGAAGAGTTGTATGAGATCCCCTTCACCCTCTCTCTGAACCTGAGGAACACGCAACGCATCCACGAGATCGCCCGGCTCTTCTACAAGGGGCAGGATACAACGGCCATCGGGCCGGAAGGCCTTGAGGTTGAGTGGATCGAGGCCGGAACCCCAGCACTTGCACGGAAAAATCTTGAAGAATACATCCATACCCTTGTTGAGAAAGAACAGATTCCGCCATCTGATATCGCGGTCCTCATCTCAACCCGTGATGACAGGGAGAAGTACAGCACCGGCAGGGAGATCGGCGGGCAGCAGTACCAATTCTGTAACGAACGGTTTGTGAATGATAACACCGACTCGATCATATTTGACTCCGTCAAACGGTTCAAAGGGCTGGAGAGCCCGGTCGCTATAGTTGTGCTTGACGATGCACTGATCAACAGTGACGAGATGCTGTACGTGGCGTTCTCCCGGGCACGGCAGCTGCTTGCGATTGTGGGGAGCAGGGTGATGATGGAGAAGATCTGGGGGAAGATATAATGTATATAATATTAACTATAAAATTTTAATATTAAATATATATTTTAAATAATATTTTTAATGACTTGAATTATTTTTAACTGATTGATTGCGTATCTTAATGGTAATTGAGTTCTCATAGGGAACGATGGGATCAAATATGAAATTGCTTGATGCAGCTTATATAGTTTTAAAAGATGCTGGGAAACCGTTGAATTATAAAGAAATTACGAAGTTAATGATTGAAACAGGGCTTTATGTGACCGATGGCAAAACTCCTTCATTTACAGTCAGTTCAAGATTATCAGAAGATATTCGAAATAATCCCAATAATTCGCGTTTTATAAAAGTTAGTAACGGTCTTTATACAATCAAAGAATACGCTTTGGATTCACAAAATTACAGGGATATAGATGTAAATTCAACAAATATAGGATCATATAAATCCTTTGCAAAGGAAAATACAACTTTTTCTGGTTTGTTAGCAGAGATTGCCACTAATAGGAAACAGACAATTGAAGCACTAGTTGATGATATTAATAAAGCGGAAATAAATGAAAGGGAGGAAATATATCCAAAAATCCGAAAAATCCTGATGAAAGAAGAAATAAATAAAGATGATTTTGATATTATATTAAAATTATTGCCGGCTTCAAAATGGGATAAAATTAGTTTGAAAGGAGTATTTAGTGATCCAAATTTTTATAATGATGTTATATCTGAACTCACTCATAATTTTCCTTTAGATGATGAAAGGGCTATAATAAAAATTAATGACGTAATTAATAATATTTTGAGACTTGCATCGAATACCCACGATAATAAATTAGGTAAATCACAAGCAGGACTATTTTGCTCTCAAATTTTAACAACTCTCTACCCAGATAGATTTGTAGATTTTAGACAGGAAAGATGGAAAAGCCTGGCTGAAAAACTGGGGTATGATCTCCCAAATCCAGATGCATCATATGGTGAGATGATTGTTTGGGCTGGACATGTTGCACAGAAAATTGCAGAAGAACCAAAATTTCGCTACCATTGGAAGAATGACCATCCTTTGTGGGCAGTTGCTGGACTTGCATGGAATCTGAAATACTCGTCAATAAATGATGATATAATCGAAGAATCTGTTAGAGAAACTAAAATACAAATGCTTCTCCAAAAAAAACGCCAGATCATCCTGTATGGTCCCCCAGGAACAGGAAAAACCTGGCATGCAAAAAACCTTCTCCCCAAAAATGGAGAAACAAGTAATAAAATCGAATTTGTCACTTTCCATCCTTCATTTGGGTACGAAGAATTCATCGAGGGACTCCGGCCAAATACCGATGAAAATGGTTCTCTGACGTTTCATATCCATGATGGCATCTTCAAACAATTCGCTCAGGCTGCCTGCAATATCCTCTTCAAAGAAGCTGGAATTGATAAGCAATGGTTGCCTGATGGTAATATTCCAAAGCTGAGTGGTGAGGAGAAGATGAGAATCAGGGAAACTGCACCAGAGGTTCCCTTCTACCTCGTCATCGATGAGATCAACCGTGGTGACATATCCCGAATCTTCGGTGAGCTGATCACACTCCTTGAAGCCGACAAGCGGTATGGTGAGGCCAATGAGATTACAACTACCCTCCCCTACTCAAAGACATCCTTTGCGATCCCGCCAAACCTGTACCTTATCGGGACGATGAATACGGCAGACAAGTCTATTGCACTTGTTGATACTGCACTCAGGCGCCGCTTTGGTTTCATTGAGATGATGCCTGACTACGAGCTTTTACACAGGCTCTTTGCAGGTGTTTCTGACGAGGCAAAATCGGTTACAGACCTTGCAACCTCTCTCCTCGAAGAGATCAACACCCGGATACGAAACCGCTATGACCGGGATCACCAGATCGGCCACAGTTATCTTGTGCCGCTCAAGGATGCAAAAACCCGTGATGAAGCAGTTGAGATGCTTCAATCTGCCTGGTACTATGAGATATTACCGCTCCTTCAGGAGTACTTCTATGACTCACCAAGGAAACTGCATGAAGTCATAGGAGATGCGTTTGTTTCTGTCGAAGGTGATCATAGCTTCTGTTTCAGAGATGAGCTTGTAGGAGAGCAATTCCTCGTAGCTATTGGGGGTATTGCATTCCCCGATTCAGGTTACCGAAATGATGAGGGTTCGGATTGAAAGAGCCGGAATTGAGGAGACCTGATGGAGCCAATAACCATTTTTGAGTACGATAAACTTGAATTTACGCTCTCTGATGTGGCCGGGGGCGATTCATCCTCACTCCGGCTCACTGATAAGATGCTTGACGATCTTGAGGCTCTGAATAAAGGTCGGTACCTTGATGTCGGGCGGAAGACAATCCGGGCAAAAAACTTCGTCGGCATCATGCGGATTAAGGGGCTCTCAATCCAGATTCTCCCAAAAGTCCTCAAGGATGAACGAAATAAAGAACATCGGAAACTGGCTGCAACCAATCTCCTCGCGATGCTCTCCCACTCGGGTATGTTCCCGGATATAAAACCAAAAGCCTCTGATCTGGATTCTGAACGATATGATCTCTTCGAGATATTTATACGGATATTTGCAGAGGAACTTCATCGTCTGATCCATTCCACACGCTCAAGGGATTACATCCGCAAGTCCGATGAGCTGAGATTTGTCAAAGGAACGATCAATACACGGCAGTATACCAATCCTGCCCGGATGCATATCATCCCCTGCACGTACTATGATTTCTCAGTGGATACCCTGCTGAACCGTACCCTGAAATACACCTGCCACCTGATGGCACGGTCAATCAACGATGATCAGACCATCAGAAAACTCAGATCGATCACTGACATACTGGATCAGGTCACCCTCACGCCCGTCACCGTTCCCGAGGTTGACAGGATCTGTTTCACCCGGTTAAACAGCATTTTTGAGCCCTATATTCGCATGTGCAGGATCTTCCTTTCACATTCGACACTAACACTCCAGGCATCACATATTGAATCATTTGCCCTGATGATAGCGATGGAAGAACTCTTTGAGAAATTTGTTGTAGCAATCCTGAAAGAGAATCCCCGATTTTTCTTCGGACCTGGATACACCGTCCACGAACAGGAAAAGATTGGTTATCTTGCCAGAACTGAGGAGGGTACGATCTTCCGGATGATACCGGATATTATCATCAGGGGAGATCCGTGTCCAATCATCATCGACACAAAATACAAGCTCCTCAAGCCTGATGAGAGGAAATACGGCGTATCACAGGCGGATATGTATCAGATGTATGCGTATGCCACAAAGACCAATGCCAAGTCCTGTATGCTCCTCTATCCTGAGATGCTCCTTGAGCATAGCAGGGATTTTACCTTTGATACCCCGGATCAGGGGGAGATCTCACTCTGTATCCGTTCAGTGAAGCTCTCGCATAATCTGCTTGAGAAGGGTGGTATGGAAACTTTGAAGATTGAACTCAAAGGTCTGCTCAAACCTCTCCTGCCACAGGCAGAACCGGCTGAGGTGGGTGTTGCGACGGGTTGATAGGTTCAGAATCTCTCTCTCTCTCTCTCTCTCTCTCTCTCTCTTTTGTAAGCGTCGGTATAAAATCCCCCATTTTCTCAGTTGATTATTCCCGGCTCGCTATCAATCCGCCAGATTGGTCTCTCAATTTCACTCCACACAATCACTCCAGAAAAAAAAGCTCTAGTACTTATCGAGGGTATGATCTATGTGATCAGTATGATCTTTCATACACATAAAGAAAAGTCGTAAAAACGCTAAAAACACTCACAGGCTGCATACAAAGCTCTTATAATCAACTCATGAGAATGATAGACATCGAATATTGAAGAGAAGTGTTCAAAGGTATCATAAAGAGTGGACACTCTCAATCATTTCATCATTAAAACCAATTCCGTATGATCTTTCATACTCGTCATATCCTTCATACCTGCTCACCCCCCCTAAGGTTTTTTTTCTGCACTCTGTATGGATCTGGATCCGGATCCCAGAATTGTTAATGGTTACAGGGGCGGTGCCAATGGCGGTGTAAAAATGCACAGAAGTGGCGGTCTAAAAGTGCTCACCTCCCCCCCTCTCTTTTCAATCGGAGGGGGGTGGTACAAATCAGGGTGCATGAGGAAGATCCGATATACGGTATCCCGCTGGCAAAGGTTCTTGGTGCTGCCCATGCAAGAGGGTTTGACACACCATTGTGGTGAGAACCTGTGACCCCTATGACCTCTATGCCTCCTGACCGATCAACCATCCAGAAAATATTCATCGAGCTCTTTGGCCACCATGATCTGAAGATACCTGATAAGAACCTCCGTAACGGCACTCCCGGCTCCCTCCCCTATGGGAGCGGCCGGATCATGTTCGCCTTTGGAACTGATGCTTCTGGAACAGATGATACCGAAGAGGGAGCAGGATTCATGGAATACTATGCCCATCACCGGATCGGCGGGGATACCCGTGGCAGGATCTATGAGGATGGCAGGCATGTCCGGCTGCCCGAGTTAAGCACCATGATCTTCTTTAATGAAAAGATCCCCGGCGACTTTGAGCGGCAACAACAGAAGAGCCGCGAGGAATATGAGCGGATCGAGCGGGAGCTTGTCGAGGTTGGGATCTTCGCAGGCGGCCCGGTGCCGGGGGATATGGTAATAAACTCGTACCTGATGAGAAAGAAGGATGAGGGGGATAAGGAGGATGATATGGAATATGTGCAAGATGATTGATGGGGCTGATCCGGCTGGTTTTGATCCCGATGGGGAAGAGGACGCAAATTTGGAAAGTGAATGATTGGGATTATGCCAGGGAGTGGTAGGGGTGTTTGCCTGAAGATCCAAAATCTGTGCAGCAGCCGCTGCATAAATTCTGGATCCGGTCCTGCGACACACACGGATCTGATCTGCTCCCCATCTCACACGTGATATCGGATCGTCTCATTCTGTAACAATATCCATCCGGCCCTCTAAAACGACGTCCCCGAGGATGTATCTCACTTTACCTTCGGTATCAAGGTTGGCTTCACCGCGTCTGATCATCTGTGCAAGTTCAGTCATTGCTTCAGAAATAACTTCATCTGTCAATGCTGCTGCATTTTGCATCTCAATCTTTAGCGAGAATGATCTTCTCTTCTTCTGGTTCCGATGCATGACTTTGTCAATAAAGTTCTTCATGATATCCTGCTCAGTTCTTTCTTCTCTTTCCTGAAGCTAAAAACGTTTTGAACTGCTCTATCGTTATCGGATCAGGTAGAGACCCAATTGTATCCCATCACTACTCATGATGGCAGATCTCATGCATGCCCGTGCAACCAACACCCCTGTCACGCTGGCGAAACAAACATAGAAAACAGGATAAAAGGCTAAACAGAGAAAGAAAAGATAAAAGAAATCCATGCCCCAGCCCGGATTTGAACCGGGGACAACCAGATCTTCAGTCTGGCGCTCTCCCAGTCTGAGCTACTGAGGCTTTGGGATTACAATATATGCCAGATCTCTATTTAATACATCCGCTTTTGCCCTGCATTCGCCCGTCCAATAACGCCCTTCTCTTTCCACCATCACCCCCTCCCCCCCTACCGCCCCCATTTATCACGCCTGAAGAACAGACATATCACCATGAGTTCGTCCTCCGGCACCGGCAATCCCGGCAGTTCCGGCAGCTCCACCGGCGCCGGGATCCTCCATCGCATCCGTTCGCTCTTCGGCCCCAAAAAACCAGAGAAGAAGCAGGGGCCGACGTTAGAGGAGCTGGTGCGGGGGCGGACCGCCGGCATCGTGCACCTGACCCATAATGATCTCGATGCCGCCGGGGCAGACGCAATCCACCGGCGGGTCTATGGGCATGATGAGGTCTTCACCGTCTTCTCATCGGTCGGCAGGTTCACAAAGAACCTCAATTCAATAGCAAACGTCCCCGGCAAGGGCGATATCCTCTCCATCTCGGACATCGGCTATCAGAACGGCGTCGATGAAGCCGCACGGCGGGCAAAAGCATCAGGATGGCGGATCATCTGGCGGGATCACCACCGATGGAAGCCTGATCAGATCCGGCAGATCGAGCAGTATGCAGAAGAGCTCACCATCGATACCTCCACCTGCGGGTGCGGGCTCGTGGCACGGGCACTCGCACCCGACGACCCTGTTGCAGTTGAGATAGCGAGGGTCGTCTGTGACTATGATCTCTGGACCCACCGTGACCCGCGGTCTGCAATCCTCGGCCAGATCGGATCCATCAACAAAAACCTCAGGCCGCTCAGGAACCGGCTGGAGCAGGGCATCTTCACCGACGAATGGATCGGAGAGACCTATGCGGAGATTGACCGTGAACGCACCCAGGCCATTAAAACGAGCATCAGGAGGATGAAGATCCGTGACGGCAAATACACAATCGCCTTTGCCCCCCTCATCAACTATCCAAGCGAGACAGCTGCCGCCATCAGGGAAGAATATAAAACAGATATCGAGGTGATCGTCTCAGAGAACGGACGCTTCTCCCTGAGATCAGCCCCGCCCATCTCCCACCTCATCGCAGGAGAATTTGGGGGCGGCGGACACCCGAATGCTTCCGGGGGCACCTTCCCCTTCACTTTTTGGGACAAACTCTCCTTCCGGCTCCTTGGGACAACCTCCCACTTCAATAGGTTCGTTCAGGTGGCAGAAGCACAAAACACACCATCTAGCGCAGAATAAACGATCCCTCTACAAGCTCGTCCCAGTATGAGGGCTTTTTGGCGGGGGCATAGCCCCCGGTCATGATGTTATCAAGATCCACAAGCTCCATCACAGCCCGGAGATCGGCCTCGCCCCCTTCCATCACGATGATCTTCCTAACGGTGTAAGAGCCCATGAGATCGGAAAGCAGCGGCAGATCTGCCGGTGTAATGGCAATATCCCGCTGCACCTCCAGCACCCTCTCAAGTCCCCGTTCAGTCGGGTTCAGCAGGTGCCAGAAGATCCGCCGCCCGGAGACGAGTTCGAGCTCAAGCGGTTTTGGATCCTCTTTGAGAAGGATCACGTGCCCAAAGACCCCGGCATCCCGCATCATCCTGAGGAACTGCCTGAAGAAGAGGATCTGATCCTCATCAGGATCAATAAACAGTGAAGCGGCAGAGGGGAGCGACCACCAGCAGTTCTTCCGTATATCAGAGACCGCCTGGATATCATCGAGGACATCATCTGCGGGTGCATCGGGAAGAGATGCTGCCCTCGCCCGTTCATGGTAGAACCAGCCGCCGGCAGCCGGGGTATGCACCTCCTTCTGCGCTTCAAGCGTCTTCATCAGGTGATAGGTGACCAGATCGCCGCTCTGACCTGCGCGGGCTTTTGCCCATTCGCTGAGATCGGTGACTGAAGGAGTATCGACCTCGGATCCAAGGCTCCGTACCGGTATTGCCAATCGCTTCGCCATAGTATACCCTGTATTTTATACGATCCAGCGCAAAAAGCATAACGATGAGTGGTACACCGAAACTGGTTACATGTGGACTTCCCTATACCAATGGATTATGCCATATAGGTCACCTGCGGACCTATGTGCCCGCCGACTGCTATGTCAGGCACCTCCGGCGTGCAGGTGAGGAGGTTCTCTTTGTCTGCGGTTCAGACAATCATGGGACTCCGATTGTCGTATCCGCAGAAGAGGCGGGCACCACCCCGCGGGCGCTCTCAGAAAAATACCATGATCATTTCAAAGAGACCTTCGAAAGGATGGGGGTCATCTTCGACCATTTCGGGATGACCGACAACAAAACCAACCATGAACGGACTCAGTCGATCATCAACCGCCTGATCGACCGTGGATATGTCTACTCCGAGATCATCAATCAGAGCTACTGCACCTCCTGCGAGCGGTTCCTCCCTGACCGCTATGTCGAGGGGGTCTGCCCCCACTGCGGCAAGCATGCCCGTGGTGATGAATGCGATCAGGGCTGCGGCCGCCACCTCGAGCCCGGCGAGATCCAGGATCCCGTCTGCACCGTCTGCAGCACAAAGGCCGAGATCCGCCAGCAGGAGCATTATTTCTTCAAGCTGAGCACCTTCCGTGATTATCTCCTTGATTACTTGAAGGATCTCAAGGGAACTACAAACGCGAAGAACTATGCGATCGGCTGGGTCGAGAACGAGCTTCGTGACTGGTGCATCACACGAACCCTTGACTGGGGTGTGAAGTTCCCCGGAAACCAGGAACTCGTCGTCTATGTCTGGGTGGATGCTCCCATCGGCTACATCTCCTTCACTGAGGAATGGGCAAATGCCCATAATGATGACTGGAAGAGATACTGGTGTGGCGAGGGCGAGGTGACGCATTTCATCGGCTCAGACATCATCTACCACCACTGCATCTTCTGGCCCGCCCTCCTCCATGCAGCAGGATATGGAACCCCGGATGCCGTCGTTGCATCGGGGATGCTGAAGGTCGAGGACCAGAAGTTCTCAAAATCCCGTGGCTATGTGGTCTGGGCAAACGAAGACTACCTCGATGTCGGGCTCCCCTCAGACTACCTCCGGTACTATCTCCTCAGCTATACAAGCCATACGAAAGAGCTGAACTTCTCCTGGAAGGCATACCAGGAACGGGTCAATAATGAGCTTGTGAATACGCTTGGGAACTTCATGTACCGGACAATCCACTTTGCAGAAGCAAAACTCGGTGGTATTCCCGACACCCCGGCAGGCCCGGAGATTCTAGAGGAGATCAGGAAGGCACGGGCGAGTGTCGACTCTGCATTCAGATCATTTGAGTTCAAGCTTGCAGTCGACGGGATCATGGGGCTTGCCGCATTTGGGAACAACTACATCCAGAAGAACGCACCCTGGAAACTGATGAAGACGGATCGCGAGGCAGCAGAATCTGCAATTGCAGACTGCCTCCAGATCGTCAAAGCACTCGCCCTTATGCTCGAACCGGTTCTCCCGGATGCAGCGGCGGGATGCTGGGCAATGCTTGGCTATACAACTCCGATTGCCGATCACCACCTGGATGAATGTGACACCCCGTTGTCAGGTGTCACCTTACAGAAGGCGGAGATGCTCTTTGCCAAACTCGAAGACGAACAGTATGCCATCCTTGAAAAGACCTTTAATGGGCGTGTAGAAGCAGCTAAGAAGAAACAGGCATTAAAAGAGGAGAGGAAACCAATGGTCTCAATGGATGAATTTGCAAAGATGGATCTGAGGATCGGAAAAATCCTCTCGGCAGAGCCGATCAAAGGATCAAAGAAACTTTTAAAGATACAGGTGGATATCGGGTCTGAGATCCGACAGGTGGTATCCGGGATCGCCCCCTTCTATGCACCCGATGCACTCACCGGCAGCCTGGTTGTGATGATCGCAAACCTTGAGCCAGCGACGATCTTTGGTGTCGAGAGCAGGGGGATGATCCTGGCAGCAGGCGATGATGCCGCCCTCCTGATGCCGAACCGCGAGATCGAGCCGGGAACAGAGATCCGGTGATCAGCGGGAAATATACCCTGCACCGGTGAGATGGGATCGGATCCGCTCCTGGTGCAGAAGCCCTCTCGTTTCGATCTCAACCTCCACCCTGATCTCGGTCGGGTGGAGCCCTTTCTCATCTCTTTTCTGGATAATTTCATGGATATTGCCCCCGGCACCAGCGATTGTGCCGAGGAGGTTCGCAAGTGATCCCGGCCGGTCATCAACCACCACTGAGATCGTCATTGAACGATCCCGTGCAACCTGTGCCTGATGGATCACCCGCTGGAAGAGGGGGAGATCGATATTTCCTCCTGATATGATCAGAACGATCCTGCTCCTCTCTGGAAACATCCCTCTCCCCGAGAGGAGGTAGGCGAGCGGCGCCGATCCCGCCCCTTCCACAACGAGATGTTTTCGTTCGGCAAGGAGGAGGATTGCCTGAACCATCTCCTCTTCCGAGACGATCCCGATTCGATCAACAAATGCCCGTATCATCCCAAACGGCCGTTCGCCGACGATCGGAACTGCAATCCCATCTGCGATCGTCCTGCCGGGAGAGACAAGCTCCCGCTCCTCAAAGGCAAAAGCCCGGTATGCGGCATCACAGGCAGCCGCCTGCACGCCGATGATCCGGGCAGGATTCCCGGCACCTTTGATCGCAGCGGCGATCCCGGCGATTAAGCCTCCACCGCCGACGGGTACGATTACATACCCGACATCACCGAGATCCTCGAGGATCTCAGTTCCTATGGTACCTGCACCGGCGATCACATGCTTATCATCATAGGGATGGACAAGAAACGCTCCCCTCCCAGCCAGTACTTGTGCATAGAGGATCGACTCCTGGAGCGTTCGCCCGGCAATGACGATCTCAGCCCCATATCCCCGTGCCGCCTCCTGCTTGGCAACCGACGATCCAACCGGCATCACGATCGTCGCCCGTACCCCGGCAATGCCTGCGGCGAGGGCGACCCCCTGGGCATGGTTCCCCGCAGATGCCGCCACCACTCCGGCACTTCCAATACCCTTTCGATTTTTGAGTATCGAGTGGACTGCTCCCCTCACCTTGAACGAACCCGCCTTCTGGAGTGTTTCGAGCTTCAGGTACACCTCGCAGCCGGTCATTGCCGAGAATGTCGGCGAGTAGACAAGCGGTGTCCGGTGAATATGGGGGCGGATCAGATCCGCGGCATCTGCAATATCCTCGGGGGTGAGCATAGAGGCAGAATCTACCTCCATGATGAAAAGATGATCGTTCAACAGGAGGGTTTCAGGGGAACACATCTTGCTGAAATGGATCGGAGGTGATCCCCTGTTCCCGGGGGGGAACTTGTTCTGCACCTGATCCGATAAGAAGAAAGACCGATAGTAACCGGAAACCACTCGTTGCCAGTACCCACTATCCTTCGCTATCTCTCCCAAAATGCATGCAGAAGAGGGAGGTATACCGGTCCATATAACAGGGCGAATGGCACCGGAGCGTAAACTCCCCTCCGAGGCATTCGGAGAAGAGTGCCAGCCACTGGCTCTGGAGCATATGGTACTCTGTTCTCTCGCCCCGTGGCTGAGTGAAGAATGAGATGACCTCGGTCATCAGGAACTGGTCGACACAGGTCCTGGCGAGATCGATTCGCACATCCTGTGAGAGGATCGAATTGATGATACTCCCATAGGACTGGTAGACGGCGAGTGCCAGATCCGGGGAGTAGATCTCGGGTCGATCATTGTCCGCATCCATCTCGTAGAGAATGAAGTGGTCTATCCTTGGCCTGAGCCGGGAGAGGTGCAGCCTCTTCTCCTCATAGGGCATGTGGTGATAGGCAAGGGAACTTGTTGCGAGATCGAAATGATGGTTTATCCTGCCGGTACAGTCCTGGATGCGGCAGTTCTCTTTGCTGATATGCACACCTGGAAACGCTTCTGCTACCGTCTTCGCGGCAAGCTCCACCATGGCAGCCGATGAATCGATCAGAAAGATCTCATCGATCTCACCAATCCTGCCACATTCACGGAGTTTTTGAAGCAATGCCACGGTAAGGCTCCCATCCCCGCACCCGAGATCCATCATCGAGAACGGCTTTTGGAAATACGGCAGGCTGGCGGCAGATTCGGTCACATACCTCAATCGTGCAGCCTGCATCACAGGATTTTTCGCAAAGAGCATGAAGGCTTTGGGATCGAAGAACACCACATATGGCATCTGGAGCTTCCGTTCATGCCGCTCTAAAAAACCGACGAGCTGGGATGCCGAGAATGGCTCATCCCCCTCCACCCGGGCAGCCTCGGAAAGCCACCCGAACCCGGAATCAACAGATCCCTGTGCCATCAGGAGGGTGCCGATATAGTAGCAGAAGACCGGGAGGAGGTTTGGGCGGATCTGACCTGAGAGGATCTCCGGAACGGAGCCGGGAGTTCTGCCATCTTCAAGGATCTGATCGGCCAGATGCGACCACAGAGCTGATTCCTGAGGAGATAAGAAGAGCATCTCTTCATTTTGTTGCTCCCAAAAGGTGATGAAGATTTGTGTCCCATAGAACACTTTACCAGTTCAGAAATCGCTTTTTTTGTCTGGTATTCTCGGGAATCCACACGTATTCTTTCTGATTCATATCGAATCCCTCCAAAGGATAGTTACATTCTTCTATCCATATCGCCTCAGAGGTTACACCTGATTGAGTTGATAAAAGCAGAACAAGAGAGGCAAAAAATCGCAATTGTAATCTCTCCAGTATCACAGCTTGATGGTGAGACGAGTCAACAAAAAGAAACGGGCCTGGGGGGATTCGAACCCCCGACATTCGGGTTAGAAGCCCGACGCTCTATCCTGGCTAAGCCACAAGCCCCGGAAGGATATAATAGTTCGATCTCCCGGTTTTTATTCCTTTGTGTGATGCATGACGTTCCTCCTCCATGATCGGCCTTTTTGAAGATGGAATACTGTTGTTGAAGTTCATGATGGGTGCTAAAAGCCCCTCCATCCATCGATACCTTTAACAGTATCCCTGCGTAATGCTCTTCTGTTGCCGCAATGCGGCAGATAGAGGAGTTATGACTATGATCCCAACGAAGATGGAAGATCTGATCAATACCCAGATCAATGCCGAGATGTACTCGAGTTACCTGTACCTCTCGATGTCTGCATGGTGCTCGGATAAGAACTGGAATGGCTTTGCCCACTGGCTCCGCCTCCAGGCACAGGAAGAACTGGCTCATGCGATGAAGTTCTATGACTATCTCAATGAGCGGGGCGGAACCATCAAACTCACAGCAATCGCCGCCCCGAAGGCCGACTGGAAAGATATCCCTGCCATCTTTAAAGAGGTCTATGCCCACGAACAGAAGGTCACCGGCATGATCAACGCCATGATGACAGAAGCGATCAAGCAGAAGGATTATGCATCTGAGATCATGCTCCAGTGGTTTGTCACCGAGCAGGTTGAAGAGGAAGCAAATGCCTCAGATATCGTCGCAACCCTTGAAAAGATCGGTCCTGCAACAGGCGGTCTCTACCATCTTGACCACCAGCTTGGCAAGCGATAAATGTTAGAATCCAATACCTTCTTTTTGGTGCTGGCGCACCAGAAAACCAGACGAACAGCAGAGGATACCAGATGATTACGACACAGATAAGAATTGCCGGGATGCACTGCGCAACCTGTGCCAAAGCCATAGAGAGCTCTGTTCAACAGCTTGATGGGATCTCCTCTGCAGAGGTGAATCTCGCCGCAGAAACACTCCGTGTTGCGTTTGATCCGGATGCCGTATCAATTCGGGATATCGAGGAGGCAGTCAGGGAAGCAGGCTTCTCACCTGTTCCCGAACCACTCACACTCAGGATCAGCGGCATGCATTGTGCCGTCTGTGTACAGTCTGTAGAAAAAGCACTTGCCGGTCTCCCCGGAATTACCTCTGTCTCGGTCAATCTCGGAACAGAACGGGCATATATCACCTACTACCCGGAAATAACATCGCTTGAAGAGATGAAGAACGCAGTCTCGGAAGCAGGCTTCACCGTCACCAGCAGGGATGATGACCCCGCATCCGGCACCATGGATGCCGTGGCTGCACGTGATCTCCGCATGAAGGCATACAGATCCATCCTCGGATTTGCAGTCTCAGGATTCCTGATGCTCCTGATGTGGACACACCCTCCTCTCCCGATCCCGATGCCGCTGATGATGTTTCTCATCGCAACACCGTTCTTTGCCTTCCTTGCATTCCCGATCTTCTCTGCGGCCATCCGATCCCTCAGACACGGCATCCTGGATATGGATGTCATGTACTCGCTTGGTATAGGGACAGCATATTTTTCAAGTGTCCTCTCGACCTTTGGGATATTCCTCTCAGCAGACTTCAACTTTTATGAAACAGCAATCATGCTCACTGCGTTTCTCACCCTTGGCCGTTACCTGGAGGCACGGGCAAAAGGAAAGACAGGTGAGGCGATCCGCTCCCTGATGAACCTCCAGCCAAAGACGGCAACCGTGATCAGGGATGGTGTCGGGACGGTTGTGCCGGTTGAGGAGATCGCCCCCTATGATCTCGTCCTCGTCCGCCCCGGAGAATCCATTCCCGTGGATGGAGTGGTTGTTGAAGGAGAGAGCCATGTGGATGAATCGCTTGTGACTGGTGAGCCACACCCGGTCTACAAAGGAAAGGATGCCACCGTCATCGGCGGCACCATCCCGACAAACGGAGCGATCACGATCTATGCAACAAAGGTTGGAAAGGATACCGTTCTTGCCAGAATCATCAGGATGGTCGGGGAGGCACAGGGGAGCAAACCCCCTGTCCAGCGGGTTGCAGATACGGTGGTAACATACTTCATCCCGACTGTCCTGATCATCGCGTTCTCAGCCTTTGCCTTCTGGTACTTCATCGCCGGATCCCCGCTCCTCTTTGCTGTGACCGCCCTCATCTCGGTGCTGGTTGTCGCCTGCCCCTGTGCCCTCGGGCTTGCCACCCCTACCGCCATCACCGTTGGAATCGGACGGGGTGCGGAACTTGGTATCCTGATTCGAAATGGTGAGGTGCTCGAACAGTCCGGCACCATCACCACCGTTGCCATTGACAAAACAGGCACCCTCACCGAAGGCCGTCCCGAAGTAACAGAGATCGCACCCTACCATCGCACCGAAGAAGAGCTTATCTCATATGCAGCATCTGTTGAACGCTTATCGCTCCACCCTCTTTCCAAAGCGATTCTCAGGAGAGCCGAAGAGATCGGTGTCCCGCTCCATGAAGTGGCCGGCTTTGAGTCATTCAGCGGAAAGGGTGTCTTTGGATATATTCAGGATCTCCCGGTTCTCATAGGGAACCGCTCCCTGCTTGAGGAACACTCCATTCAGATCCCAAAGAATGCACTTGGATCGATCGTCAGGTTTGAGAGTGAGGGAAAAACCGTCCCCCTCATTGCCGTGGACAGAACCTATGCAGGATGTATTGCCATAACTGATCCGATCAAGTCCACCTCGCATGATGCGGTGAAGATTTTTGAGGAGATGGGGCTCTCTGTCGTGATGATCACCGGCGATAACGAACACACTGCACAGGTGATCGGAGAGGAGATCGGAATCTCCCGTATCCTTGCTGGCGTTCTCCCCTGGGATAAGGCAGAGGAAGTCTCCCGGCTCCAGGAGAGGGGTGAAAAAGTCGCATTTATCGGTGATGGCATCAACGATGCCCCGGCGCTTGCACAGGCCGATGTCGGGATCGCCATCTCCGGTGGAACCGATGTCGCAGTCGAGAGCGGCGGCATTGTCCTGATGAAGAGCAATCCTATCGATGCCGCTGCAGCAATCCAGCTCGCCCGAAAGGTGATGGGCAGAATCCGGATGAATCTCTTCTGGGCATTCTTCTATAATATCCTCCTCATCCCGGTTGCAGCAGGGCTTCTCACCCCCTTCTTTGGGATCACCTTCCGGCCTGAATATGCTGGTCTTGCGATGGCCCTTTCATCTGTGACGATCGTCTCGCTCTCGCTCCTCCTGAGGGGCTATGTGCCCCCGGCAAAGAGGCGGGAACACCCCCCGGCAGATACCGGATAACCTCCTTTTTTTATTTCCGGGCCAACCGTCTCCTGTGAGGGGATCTCCGTTGAATCGAGGCAAAATCCTTATTAATCGTCTTTTTTATCAATTCGCGTATGTATCGAGTTATAGGTTTATGTGGTCTCAGAACAGATAGTATACAGAAACAACTGTTCCCCTCTTTTCCGGGGGCGTGAGGTACCGGACGATACCGGCCGAGCTGAGCACGTAGAATAGAATATATCAAATTTGTCCGGACTGATAAGAATGGGATACCGTACTCACGCACGCCACACCACCTGCCCGGGGTGTAATGAAGAGATCTATATGGAAGAGCTGGTGAAAGGGCAGTGCCCGCTCTGCGGCTCACCGGTTGAAGAGCTTGAGGCTCACGATGAGTCGCTTGATTATGATGACGGATTTGAGCGGTCCGAACTATCCTGGCTCGTCCTCCAGTACTTCCTCTTTAAGAAGTTCGGGGATCTCGGAGCAAACCCGCTCCAGGTCTTCCGGCTGTTATCCACTGTTGAAGAGAACGGAGAGGTTGTTGCCACAAAGAAGGAGAAAGAAGAGCTCCCCTATGAACTGGATGCAGAGCTCTCACGTCTGGAGCGGCTGCTTCCCAAGCGATGCAGCTCATGCCGGAGAGTATTCTTTCGGGGTGCAAGAAAGAAGGTCTCCGGCGACCTCCTAACCGGTGGTATGAAGGTTTCTTACCGGTGCGGGAACTGCCAGGGGTAAGAGCGTAAACTCCCCCAAATTGCTTTTTTTTCAAAGAAGACTGTGGGTCTGAACCCGCATCAAAAAATTAATACGACCGCCCGATAAGGGCAGCCTTCCCCTCTTTGCCACAGATAAGACAACCGCTTTTGCTCACCTTTGCGGCATAGGGTCCCCGGAGATCAGTTCCGAGGAGCGAGGCGTCGGTCTCAGCCTCGATCTGGTCGGCACATTCCCGCTCACCGCACCATGATCCGACCGCAACCCCGGACTCGACCGCAGATCGGATATCCGGGATGGTTCTGCAGATCGTAATCTTTCCTTCCATTGCTGCCTCTGCACGGCCTGCAATCATCGTCTGGATCTGATCCAGCAGTGCCGGGACTTCTCCGGCTGATCCGATCTGTTGCTTCTGCTTGAACCGGTCAACGGCGACAATGGTTCCCGCATCGATATCTCTTGGCCCGATCTCAAGCCGGAGCGGCACACCATGCAGCTCCCAGTGATAGTACTTCGCACCGGGCCGCATATCGCGGAGGTCGAGTTCCACCCGGATGCCAAGTGCCTTCAGCTCGTCCTGAAGCGCTTCTGCTGCCGCAAGCACCTCGTCTTTCCGCTTCCCGATGATGATCGGGATGATGACCACCTGCACCGGGGCAACCGAGGGCGGGAGCACAAGACCGGTATCATCACCATGCACCGAGATAACCGAGGCGATGCACCGCTCCGAGATCCCATAACAGGTCTGGTATGCGAGCTGCTGCTCCCCTTCCAGATCTTCGTAGGTGATATCGAAGGTCTTTGAGAAATGGGTGCCGAGATGGTGGGCGGTTCCTATCTGGAGGGTCTTGCCATCAGGCATGATCGTATCGACAGCGATCGTATAATCCGCACCAGGGAACTTATCCCAATCAGGACGCTTCGAGATGAGGATCGGAACTCCGAGAGATTTATAGAACTGCGAGTACAGCCTGATCGCCTCTTCCACCTGTTCGGCAGCATCTTCCCAGGTGCAGTGGACGGTATGGGCCTCCTTGAAGGAGGTGATCTCCCTGAGCCTGATCAGCGGCCGGGTATGTTTCGTCTCATACCGGAAGGTATTCACGATCTGGTAGAGTTTTAAGGGGAGATCTGCATGGGATCTCACCCAGAGGGCATACATCGGGTAGATTGCAGTCTCGCTTGTGGGCCTGAGTGCCAGTTTCACGTCGAGTTCGGAGAGCCCCCCATGCGTCACCCAGTAGACCTCCTCCTCAAAGCCCTTGATATGCTCGGCTTCTTTCATGAACTCATGATCGGGGATGAGGAGCGGGAAGATCGTCTCCTGATGATCGACATCAAGGAGCGAGCGGAGTATGGCGTACGTATTCTTCCGGATCGAGAACCCAAAGGGGTACCAGACATACAGCCCCTTCACGGGATACCGGACATCCATGATCTCGGCGCGCCTGAGAATCTCATTATACCATGCACTAAAATCGGAAATCGGGGGGAGTGCATCTGTCTTATCTTCCATAGTATGCCACCTAAACGACCAGTACTATGATACCTGGTGTTATAAATGCCTCCGTAATTGCGGCAAGAACAAGAAGTGGGAGGACGGTCTTTGCAAAAACCACCGTATATCGCCGGGCATCTGCTGCGGCATCACCATCTTCGTACAGTTCCCGCCTGATTGACCCTGCCAGCATCAGCCCGAGGGCACCGGCGATGAAGAGGGCGGGGAGTTCGAAGATGCCGTGAGGGAGGAGGGCGGCGACGACAAAAAGATCTCCCTGAAGTTCGTTTACCACCTGGGCAACCGCCCCCACGACAATCCCGTTTGTTGCCAGCACAAAGATCGTCAGGATGCCAAACGTAACCCCTCCGAGGAAGAGGATGATGCAGGCCTGAAGGTTATTGAGGAAGAGCGCAATGGCAATTGCAAGCGCCCCCTGCTCCATAAGCCCCTCAAGATCCAGTGCCTCCGCAAGCACCTGCATAAAGCTCTCACCAATTGCCGGATCCTGCATGACGAGCATGGCACCAGCACCTGCTGATAAAACGAAGATGAGGGCGGCAAAGAGGATATTCTTCAGGATATTCTCAGACATGGAGCACCATCCTCATCATGCCTCGGATGCCTGGTGCCATCCCGACGACGATCATCGCAAGCAGGAGGAGATACCATAGGCCGGTGTCCCCGTTCTCCCGGCGATACATCTCCAGGATATAGATCCCCGGAATCAGGACGGCCAGTTTCAATGGATACATGGCAAACGCGGTGCCGGTCCAGTCGATGAGTGCTCCGCCGACCACATGCTGCTCCACGTATCGTACCGGGTGGATATCGATCCCGTAGCTCGTTGCACTGGCATCAATCAGGTGACCAAATATCAGGAGGGTATAGAGCGGATTTTGCATATACTCCCACCTGAACAGGTACCGAAGCCCTGCATAGGTGATTCCTGTTGTGATGATAGCCATCAGGAGGATGATCAAAAGGACAACGATGTCAAAGCTCGTCTGCGTCATCCCCCACCATGCGAGGGTGAAGAATGCCAGCACCGAATAGAGAGTTCCGAGGAGCCAGTATGGCCGGATGAACGTCTCCACAATACCTGCCGTCTCAAGCCATCGTGCGATGAAGAGCGAGATGACGGTGATGAAGAAGATCACAAAGAAGATGAGCGGTGTGATCAGGAGGAACCGGTAATCGCTCTGTATCATCCCGGTATCCTCGATCACCCTGAGGAATCCGCCGAGGACGACATAGGGGATCGTGGCAAGAACAAACACGCCATCAATCGCAATCTGCTTTCTAGAGAGCCATCGATAGACGAGATAGACTGAAATGATCAGTATCAGGGCATAGGTGAGGGTATCAACTAATGTGTATGCCCCTCCATACCGGATGGGATCAATGTAATATTTGTATATGAAGTCACTAATCATGAATTGATCTCGATGGGCTCAGAATATTTCAAGATACTCAAAAATAAAGTTTTTGATAAGTCAAAATGGATGCAGCTCCCCCGTGATGTGGTCATCGGGCACGATGCCATCGACCAGATCCCGCGGGTCCTTGAGGAGCTTGCTCTTGGACGATCGGTTCTCCTCCTCTCCGGTCCAAGGACGAATGAGGCGGTCGGGAGCCGTGTAGCCTCCCTTCTTGAAGATCAGTTTGATCTCTCGCGCCATGTCACCGATGCAATTACGCCTGGGACGATCCGGTTGGTCGAGGAGGCGGGATCAGCAGCCGATATCATTGTGGCGGTTGGTGGCGGGCGGGTGATCGATACTGCAAAGATCGCATCATTCAACCTGGATTGCCAGTTCGTCAGTGTCCCGACTGCTGCATCCCATGACGGAATCGCCTCCTCCCGCGCATCAGTCCCAACAGAAGAAGGAAGCTCGTCCCTTGATGCCCATCCCCCGGTTGCAATCGTTGCAGATACCGGGATCATCGCTGCTGCACCTCACCGCCTCCTTGCATCCGGGTGTGCGGATATCATCTCAAATTATACCGCAATACTCGACTGGGAGCTCGCCCACCGGCTCCGCGGCGAAGCAATATCTGAGTATGCGATCGCCCTATCCCGGATGACCGCCGAGATCCTGGTGAAAGATGCCCATCTTATCAGGCCCAATTCTGAAGAAAGTGCCTGGATCGTCACAAAAGCCCTCGTCTCCTCGGGAGTTGCAATGAGTATCGCCGGATCGTCCCGGCCTGCAAGCGGAGGAGAGCATAAGTTTGGGCATGCAGTCGAGCGGCTGGCGCCCGGGAAGGTGCTGCATGGTGAAGCATGCGGGATTGGAACGATCATCTCGATGTACCTGCATGGAGGTGACTGGCGTGGGATACGCGACTCCCTCAGAACGATAGGTGCACCGACAACTCCGGCCGAGGTCGGCCTTCCCGATCAGATAGCCGCTGAAGCAATTGTGAAGGCAAAAGAGATACGGCCTGAACGCTTTACTATTTTTGATATGGGTATCACACAGGAATCAGCAGACGATCTGATCCGAATGCTGTACCGGGAGTGAGATATATGACTGAGGCAAAGAACCGGGTTACATTAATTGGAAAAAAACTTGCCCGTGAAGGGACAGAATTTGTCTATGTCGGGGTAGTGGATGCATGCAACGGATGCAAGGTGAAGAAGGCCTGTCACAACCTCATTTTGGGGAGGAAATACCGGGTGGTCGATGTCAGGCCGACAAGCCACTCATGCCAGGTCTTTGCAGACGGCGCCTGCGTTGTTGAGGTGGAGGAGGCGCCGGTGGTTGCGCTCATCGCCGGTGAGATGGCGATCACAAATTCCAGGTTTATCTATGAGTACACCTGCAACCGTGAGGAATGCAGGAGCTATGATCTCTGCCATCCTGACGGGGTCAATGAGAAGGAAAAATATACGATCACCCAGGTTCTCGGGAGTGCTCCCGATGAATGCCTCCGGGGCCGGAAGAACCTGAAACTTGTTGAGATACTCCCTCTCTGATCCTCTTTTTTAAATATCATAATTCAATTGACGATCACTTCTCGCCCGCTGACCAGACCGCCACCTCAAGCTCAAGGAGTGCAGGCCCGCCTTCAAGATCCGCGATCCATTCCCGTGGAATCCCTCCGGCTCCGTGGAGTGCGCCCCCGAGAGCGCCGCAGATGGCGGCTGTTGTATCGGTGTCCCCTCCATGAGAGATGGCAGCCTGTATCATCCCGACAAAAGTCTCTTCTTCCATGAAACAGGTGATGGCAACATGCGCTGCTTCGAGGGCATCAAGGGAAGGGATGAGCGGTGCGGCTGAAAGGAGTGCAATCCTGTTTCTCACCTCTGTGTTTTCACAGGAGCCGAGTGCCGAGAAGAACGCCTCCTCCTTTGAGCCGCCACGGCAGAGGATCGAGATCATCTGGTTGACAATGCCGGATGTTGCACCTGCCACCGGGTGGGGATGTGTTGTGGCAGCGGCATATCCGCTCATGATGCGGGCATTTCCGGGGTGGTAGAAGATCCCAATGGGGGCCCCCCGCATCACCGCCCCGTTTGTCCTCCCGCTTCCGGAGATCCTCGATACTGCACTCTCCGGGGATGCCCCTCCCTTCACGCGTTCCAGAACTTCCCGGCTAGTAGGTCCGAAGAACTCGGGATGGAGATCATAGATCCGGATCAGGCGGCTCATAAAATCAATTGCAGAAAACCGATGGCAGGTGATCAGGGTCTCCGCCAGCGCTATCATCTGGAGGGTGTCATCGGTATACTCTCCTCTCCGTATTGAGAAAGGCCCTCCTCCTGTCATCCGCTGTGGGATCTGATGAATATTTGGGCTTCCTTCGAAGGGCGCACCCATTGCATCCCCTATTGCCGAGCCAATCAGCGATCCCGGTATGCGCGTGAATTGGAATATAAAGATCACCAATAAATTATATCTGGCTACTCATTAGAGTCTCATCTGAAAAAGGTGATAGGTTGCAGAAAGAAGAACTCATTCATTTACATATGCTCATGGTAACCGTAAAGAAATATTATGAGACCATGACTGGCGACGCAGTATCGACTCAAAAGTACGACTCTCTTCTTATCTCCCCCGTTCATATCCACAAAAATAAAAACTCACATAAAGAAGCGCTCCTGACGCTTGCAGAAGAGATTGTCGAGCGGATTCATGATCATTCCGGTCCCATCCAGCCGGAATATCATGCAAAAACCGCCACTCCTGTTCTGATAAAAAACTGATCCTATCATGGATGATTACACCGCTTTCCGGGAGATCATCTCCCGGCTTTCTTCTTCAGATACTCCTGATGATATCCAGAGGATCAAGTTATCTGTCTGCCGGAAATTCCGGCTATCCGCTTTTCCGAAGAACTCTGCAATCCTCCTTGCAGCAGAGCCGCATGAACGGGAACATCTCCGGCGTATCCTTCAGGTGAAACCTACCCGGACCCTCTCCGGGGTTGCTCCCGTTGCAGTGATGACCTCCCCGCATCCCTGCCCGCATGGGATCTGCCTCCCCTGCCCCGGAGGTCCTGACCACCTCTTCCAGTCTCCCCAGAGCTATACAGGGGAGGAGCCAGCAGCGCTCAGGGGGCGGGAGCATGGATATGATCCCTATGAACAGGTGCATGCCCGCCTCTCCCAGTTCCGGCTCCTTGGACACCATGTCGATAAGGCAGAACTGATCGTGATGGGGGGGACGATCACCGCCCGCGATCCGGCATATCAGGAGCATGTCGTCACCCAGTGCCTCAGGGCGATGAATGACTTTCCTGATCGATCATCCACCGAGGCTGGTTTTGAAGAAGCCGCACTCGCAAACGAGTCCGCAGCAGTCCGGTGCATTGCGATCACCTTCGAGACCCGGCCTGACTGGTGCAGGCGCGAGCATATCGAACGGATGCTCTCTCTTGGGGTCACCAAGGTTGAGATCGGCATCCAGCATGTCCTGGATGAGATCCTGGAATATAACCGGCGTGGGCATGGTGTTGATGATTCAATCGAAGCCAACCGCCTCCTCCGCGACGCAGGATTAAAAGTCGGGTTCCATGTGATGCCGAACCTCCCCGGAAGCGATATCGAAAAGGATCGTGAACTCTTTCGGAGTCTCTATTCAAATCCCAATCTCCGGCCGGACTTCCTGAAGATATACCCAACTCTCGTCACCCCCGGATCTGAGATCGAGGAGCTTTATCATCGCGGTGAATACCGACCCTATGATGAGGAGGAGCTGATTGCACTGGTGGCATATGGAAAAGAGCAACTCCCCGAATATACGCGGCTCCAGCGTATCCAGCGTGATATCCCGGCGAAGCTGATCGTTGCCGGATCGCGACATGGAAACTTCCGGCAGCTCGCACAGAAGCATCTTGAAGCTGCCGGTAAGCGATGCCGGTGTATCAGGTGCCGCGAGATCGGGCGGAGTCCGAACAGAGAGGAAGGAACTCTCCGCACGATTGAGTATGACTGCTGTGGCGGCCGCGAATTTTTCATCCAGGCAGAGGCAGGCGACTCCCTTATCGGTTTTATCCGTCTCCGGTTCCCGGGAGAGGTCTTCTCACCCGAATGCGATGGCGCTGCACTCATCCGTGAACTCCATGTATACGGGAGTATTGTTCCACTCTCCTGGGATCCAACTGGCGGTGAGCGGCAGCACAGCTCCTATGGAAAACGTCTGCTGGAAGAGGCTGAGGAGATGGCACGGCGTGGAGGGTACTCATCTGTTTGTGTAATGAGTGGTATTGGCGTCCGTCCCTATTACCGTAAACAGGGCTATCTACGGGAAGGTCCATATATGATTAAGAAGCTGTCATGAAACCTGCAACTGTTGAATTTCTCAGAAACCGGTTCTCTGACTATTATTCCGGTACCATGAAGATGACCGCTCCCCTGCGGGTACCGGAGGCGCTTGACTCCCGGGAGTGGGGTTTCATGTTCTTTGGCACCAGAACCACTCCTGGTATGCGGCGCCACCTCTCGTTTCCATCAAAAGATGAGCTCTTATCGTACCTCAGATCGATGACGCCCGCTCATGTCTACTACTCGACAGCCTACTATGAACACCCGGCAGCCCCGACGATGGATGAGAAGGGATGGAGCGGTGCAGATCTCATCTTCGATCTTGATGCCGACCATATTATGCGCGGGCCCTATGACCAGATGCTTGCACGGGTGAAAGAGGAGCTCTTCAAACTGATTGATATGCTCACCGATGAGTGCGGGATCGATCCCGCAAAGGAACTCTCTCTCGTCTTCTCCGGGGGAAGGGGCTACCATATCCACCTTCACTCACTTGAGATGCGTTCGTGGAAGAGTGGTGAGCGGCGTGAACTTGCAAACTATGTCTGCGGGACCGGCATCTCCCTCACCACGCATCTCTCCGATCAAAAACGCCCGGATCGCGGGTGGAGGCTCCGCCTGAAGGAAGCCCTCAAGGCAACCTGTGCGCAGATCCGCACCCTTCCGCCTGATGAACAGATCAAAACCCTCTCATCGGTGAGGGGGGTCTCGGAGACGGGTGCCGCCGATTTTGTCAAACGGCTTGACCGGGTGATCCGATCGATGGAAGGGAATGATTACCGAGCCTGCATCCATGATCGCGTGATCCTGGCAATGTTCGACGATCCCGACAGCCTTCTTTCACAGCAGATCCGTGATCGGGCCGCTCTCGCCGATGAGCCGGTGACAACCGATATCAAGCGGCTGATCCGCCATCCCTCTTCTCTTCATGGGGGAAGCGGTTTCCTTGTCACGCCGCTGGATATCCGGGATCTCGAAGATTTCGATCCCCTCATTGATGCAGTCGTCTTCTCGGAACGCCCGATCAGAATCGATTCGTCCTTTGAGACGACGATGCCGATCCTCGGGAACACCTATACACTCACAAAAGGGATCAACACCGTCCCCGAAGCACTTGCGGTCTTCCTCTGCGCACGGGGGATTGCAGAGCTTGAAGGAGGGTCTTCATGACTATCTCCTTTGACCGTGTCAGGTCGATCCTCTTTGACGAGCGGGCAAGCGGCACGCTGACGGATATCCCCCCGGATCTCTACACAAAGGTTCACGAAGAGATTGAACTGATGTATAAGGAGCTCTATGAGTCAGGTGATCCGCTCTCTGATCGTTCACAGGATATGATCCGCCAGATTGAGAGCTTCAAGTCCTATATCCAGGAGATCTTTTCGATTAGAACCGGCAGGATCATCGAACTGGCACTCGCCAAAGGGAATGGCGATACGATCGATCGTGAGATCAAGCGGCTAATGATTGCAGAGGAGCAGGCGCTCTTTGAGACCGTTTCCAAGGCGGTTCAGCATGCACGGGCGGAGCTGATCGATCGCCGTTCCAGAAAAGCCACCCTTATCCCGGAGACCGAGATCGAAGAGCCGGTGGACGAAGCAGAAGAAGATGGTGCCCCCCGTGGTCTCAGCCTTGTACGGCTTATTACCCCAATTGAGCCATTCATGGGGATTGATGGCAGAACCTACAAGTTAGCAAACGAGGATGTTATCTACCTCCCCACTCCCAATGCAACGGTTCTCTGTGACCGCAACATAGCCTTAAATATAAGAATTCGCAAATAAATATGGTATTCGGGTTCCTGAAACAGAGGTATTTTTCATGAAAAGACCAGCAAAATTCAACACATATTGTCCGTTCTGCCGGACACACACGGAACATGAGATCGAGAAAGTGAAGAAGGGCAAAACAACCGGTCTTCACTGGATCGACCGCGAGAAGGCACGGAGATCCCGTGTTGGAAATATGGGTAAGTTCAGCAAGGTTCCGGGTGGCGATAAACCAACAAAGAAGATCAACGTCCGATACCGCTGTAAAACCTGTAAGAAAGCCCATCTCAGAAAAGGGTACAGAATTGCAAAATTCGAACTGACGGAGTGAGTACAATGGTCGAGTTAAACAGGGAAAACAGAAGCAGTTTTGTCAAAGTGAAGTGTCCTGACTGTGAAAACGAACAGGTCATCTTTGAGAAAGCAAGCACCGTCGTCGACTGTATCGTCTGCGGAACAGTACTGGCAGAGACTACCGGCGGCAAAGCACTGATAAAGGCTGAGATCGTATCACAGTTTGAGTGATTATCTGATGAGCGAGAGGTACTGGCCCGAAGATGGAGAACTGGTCGTCTGCACCGTCGTTGATGTAAAGGACTTTGCAGCGTTTGTTACCCTGGATGAATACGAAGGGCGCCAGGGTCTCATCCCGATCTCCGAGATCGCGCGTGGGTGGATCAAATATATTCGCGACTTTATTCGTGAAGGGCAGAAGGTCGTATGCAAAGTCCTTCATGTCGACACCTCACGCGGGCATATTGACCTCTCCTTAAAGGATGTCAACGATCACCAGCGTCGTGAAAAGATTCAGGAATGGAAGAACGAACAGAAAGCCCACAAATGGATCGGGTTTGCGGCCGAGGTTGCCGGTATCGATCCCGCCAGGATTATTGATGCAGTCCGTTCGGAATATACTCTGATCTACCCGTTCTTTGAAGATCTTGTCATAACCGGTGAAGAGATACTTACCCGCTTTGATTTCTCAGAAGCTGTCAATAAGGCGCTGATGGTCGTCGCCACAGACAATGTCAAGGTTCAGAAGGTGATGATCTCCGGGATTATGGATATGATGTCCGATAAGCCCGATGGCGTCAATGTGATCAGACGCGCCCTCCGGAGTGCCGAGGCGAAGATCCCCGGTGTCGAGGTTGAGATCACCTATCTTGGAGCCCCCCAATACCAGATCAAGGTCACCGCACCTGACTATAAGACCGCTGAGAAGGCAATTGAGAAGGTAGCGGCAAATACGATCGGTGTTGTTGAGCGGGCCGGCGGATCAGGAAAACTGATCCGGAAAGCAAAATAATCCGGTTGCTATGAAAGGCCGGATGAGACGGTGCATGGAAGATGGCACCTACACTCTTTCTCTGCAATGCAGGGTATGCGGGGGCAGGACTGCTCCGGTTCACCCACCTCGTTTTTCTCCGCAGGATCGGTATGGTAAGTACAGGAGGCAGATGCGTACATGGATCCGGTAACAATCTCCTATGCTGTTGAAAATACAGATGATTACAGGGCATCAATATTAATTGAAGGCCTTCCCGGTGTCGGCCACGTCGGCAAGCTTGTCGCTGATCATATCGTCGATGAGCTGGATGGCGTGCTCCTTGCAAGGATCATCTCGCACCATTTTCCACCACAGGTTTTTATCAATAAGGAAGGGGTGGTTAATCTTCCGAAGAATGAGCTTTACCTGGTGAGATCTGAGCCTCCGCTCCTTCTTCTGACAGGCGACTGCCAGAGCACCTCCCCTGAGGGGCACTATATCCTCACAGAGGAGTATCTCAATCTTGCAGAACAGTTTGGCGTTCAGCGGATCTACACCCTCGGCGGATACGGTGTCGGGCGGCTTGTCGATGAGCCACGGGTCCTCTGTGCTTCAGATCGGCCTGAGCTGATCGAGGAAGCGGTGAATGCAGGCTCGGTCTTTTCACAGGAGGAGCCTCCCGGCGGGATCATCGGTGCCGCCGGACTCCTCATCGGCCTTGGCGCTCTCCGTGGGATGGAGGGTGTTGCCCTCCTCGGCGAGACCTCCGGGTACCTCGTCGATCCGATCAGTGCCGGTTCCGTCCTGACAGTCCTCTCGAAGATGATCGGCCTTGAGATTGATCCTTCACGCCTTCAGGAGACCGCTGCGGAACTTGAGGGGGCTCTTGAGAAGCTGAAAGAGTCCGAACAGGATCGCGAGCAGGAAGAGCTCTCCTATATCGGATAGGCATGCCTCAGGTTGCAGCAGATATCCATATCCACTCCTGTTTTTCGATGGCAACGTCGAAGGATATGGTTCCTGACCGCATCCTCTCCGGGTGCCGGACCAAAGGGATTGCTGCAATCGGGACTGGTGATGCACTTCACCCAAAATGGCGGGAGATGTGGGAGGATGTTTCAAATGACTCCGGCATCATCATCCTGCCGACAACCGAGGTTGAGGATGAGAACCGGGTACACCACCTGATTGTAGCAGAGACCCTTGACTCATTTGCGGTGATGCAGGAATCATTCACTCCGTTCTGTTCCCACCTTGAAACCGCCGGTCGACCGCATATCCGGCTGAAGGGGGAGGCGATTGCAAAAACCGTCCATGAGGCAGGCGGCATCATCGGCCCTGCCCATGCCTTTACACCGTGGCGATCCGTATATGCCGCCTTCTCTTCACTTGCTGACTGTTATGGTGAAGAGGAGGTATCCTATCTCGAACTCGGCCTCTCGGCAGACAGCCGGGATGGTGCTGCGATCGAGGAGCTTGCGGGAATTCCATTCCTCACCAACTCGGATGCACACAGCCCTGTCCCCGAGAAGCTTGGCCGAGAATGTACCATCCTTGACCTGAAGAGAATGGATGTCTCTTCCCTCCTCCCGGCGATACGGGAGAGCCGGATCCTGATGAATATCGGGTTCTTCCCCGAAGAAGGCAAATACAACCGGACTGCCTGCACCCGCTGCTACCACCAGTATACGCTTGAAGAGGCAGTTGCTCTGAAATGGCGGTGTCCGCATGACAAGGGGCGGATCAAGAAGGGTGTCTCGGATCGTGCCCGGGAGCTCTCAGGCGAAACCAGAACAGAACGCCCCCCCTATATCCATATCATCCCGCTTGCCGAGATCATCGCAAACCAGCTCGGCACCTGCTCTCCACGGACAAAGAAATGTTTGGCCCTCTATGATGAGCTGATTAAAACCTTCGGCGATGAACTCTCGATCCTGCTCCATCTTCCGGCAGAGGAGATACGATCGATCCATCCGGGCGTTGCCGATGCCATCGCCGCCTTCCGGGAGGGGAGGGTAACCCTGCATCCGGGCGGCGGCGGGCAGTACGGGACGTTTTCATTCTGATTGTCTTCTCGTTGCCATCCAAACAAATGCGTCAGCAAACCGCCGCGTGAAATAGACGTGGGTGTACCCGGCGATTGTATTGCCCTCAATGATCCCGTCTTTCCCATCTATGATCCCTGTTCCCCGTTTGAGGGTGAATGCATACCGGCAGCCGCTATCGGGGTAGAGGGCAGAGTAATGGAACTCATGGCCCCGGAACCCGAGATTGGCGGGGAGGAGGGCAGCGTCTCCTGTGACGGCTCCGTCCACGTACCCAAGCGCCTGGAACCGGCTCTTCATCTCGGCATCCCCCGGAATCACTCCTGCACCGGCAAATCTTCCCTCTTCAGTCTTCAGCGAGCGGGAGAGATAGACGAGCCCCCCGCACTCCCCGAAGATTGGAAGACCATTATCGGCAGCTTTTTGGATCTGCTGTCTGCATGGACTCCTCTCAAGGGCTGCCGCATGGAGTTCGGGATAGCCGCCGCCGAGGTAGAGTGCATCGACATCCGGGAGCGGGTCAGTTATTGGTGAAAAGAAGGCGAGGTCGGCTCCCGCTCTCCTCAACTTCGTGAAGTTTTCAGCATAATAGAAGCAGAATGCCGCATCCATCGCAACGCCGATCCGAATGTGCATTTCATCTTCGCTCTCATCATCAATCCCCTGCCGGAGCGGGGGGGCAGCGGATGCTGCCTGTATGATCCCCTCGATATCACAGCATTCCTCCACGATCGTCCTGCTGGCTTGCATCCCCTCTCCTTCACCTGCCATGGTGAGGCCGAGGTGGCGGCTCTCCACCTGGAGTTCGTCCCGGCGTGGAATCCAGCCGAGTGATTGCAGCATCTTGTCAGATCCGATCATCTCCCGGTGGCGATCAGATCCCCCCCGGTTGTAGATGACGCCCGCAAAGGAGACAGCCGGATCATAGGTTGTGTACCCAAGGATCATCGCATGGACACTCCGGCTCATCCCTTTCACATCGCAGGTGAGGATCACCGGGCAGGAGAGGACCCGGGCGACATCGGCGGTGCTCGATTCTCCGGTACCGTCGACTCCGTCATGGAGCCCCATCACCCCTTCGATGACGGCGATATCTGCACCCTCTGAAGCCGAGATGAAGGTTCGCAGCACCTCGTCCTTTCCCATCATGAAGGGGTCGAGATTCCGCGAACTCCTCCCGCAGATCTCGGTATGGTGGGTCGGATCGATGAAGTCGGGCCCGACCTTGAAGGGCTGGACAATAAGTCCGCGTGCGACAAGCGCCCCCATCAGGCCGGTGGCAATCGTCGTCTTCCCGCACCCGCTATGGGTTCCTGCGATGATAATCCGGGGAATCAGTTTCATATTTTCAGGCAATGAATGGTTCACTCCTTGTTCAGGGCGTATGTCGCCGGGGATATAATATACTCTGGTTGGTACAATGAAATGGGTATCTTTTTATAACAATTAAATCTTATTTAGATAAAACAAATTTGGTGAAGTTATGCATATTATGGAAGGTTTCTTACCAAGCCCCTGGTGGCAGATCTGGTTCGTCCTCTCTGCCCCCTTTGTGATCATGGGGTTCTATGCACTCAGGAGGATGGTGCGTGAGAACAGGGAAGCCCTGCCGCTCCTTGCGGTTGCCGGGGCATTCGTCTTTGTCCTCTCATCGCTGAAGCTCCCCTCGGTCACCGGGAGCTGTTCGCACCCGACCGGAACCGGCCTTGGCTCGGTTCTCTTTGGACCATTCATCGCATCGGTGCTGGCATTGATCGTGCTTGTCTACCAGTCTCTCTTCCTTGCCCATGGCGGTTTCTCGACGCTTGGTGCAAACCTCTTCTCAATGGGAATTGCCGGGCCCGTTGTTGCCTATGCGATCTTTATCGCCGGAAAGAAGGCGGGCATCAACGAGATCGTCACCATCTTCTTTGCAGCGGCTTTTGCAAATATCGTCACCTATGTCGTCACCTCGCTCCAGCTTGCGCTGGCATTCCCCGCTGAAGCCGGAGGCATCATGGCATCCTTCATGGCATTTGGCGCAATATTTGCGATCACGCAGATTCCGCTTGCGATCATTGAGGGTCTGGTCATCGCACTCGTCTTCAAGTACATAGTGCAGTTAAAACCTGAGATCCTGATCAGGATCGGGGTAATCACGCAGGAGCGTGCTGAACGCCTCAGGGAGGGATGGGCATGAAATACGGACTTGAGATCGTTGTGGCTGTTGTCATAATCGCCTTTGCCACAATCTTCCTCATCCAGAACGCTGCCATTGCGGCAGAACTTGGTGAGGACGAGGAGTCATGGGGCGGTGCAGATGGAATTGTTGCCGACATTATCGAAGAGCAGGGATACGAACCATGGGTAGATCCATTCTGGGAGCCGCCAAGCGGTGAGATCGAATCGCTCCTCTTTGCCCTACAGGCGGCAATCGGAGCATTTGTCATCGGATATGTCTTCGGGCTCTGGCGTGGCGGGAAGAACACATCATCGTAGTTAATACAACCAGAAATAAAGGAATGAGAGAGAGCAGTGCAATCAATCGACCATCATTTCCTGGATGATTATGCCTGCAGGAATGCACTCCGGGGTATTGATTCCCGGATCAAGCTCATTCTCGGGCTTGGGGCAATCCTGATCGCGATATCGGCAGATACGCCCTATGCCCCCCTCTTTATTGCTTTTATCCTCTCAATTGTCACCGTCTTTTATGCAAAGATTCCTGCCCGTCTCTATCTCGCACTCCTGTTGATTCCGGCGTCCTTTGCCCTGATGAGTGTGATTGTGATCCTCTTCCTGACCGGCGGCGGCGTCCCCATCCTCACCATACCACTCCCCTGGCTCACCCTCACCGCAACGGATGCAGCAGCACTCCATGCCCTTCTCATCCTTTCACGCGCAATCGGCGGTACCTGCGGTCTCCTCTTCATCGCTTTGACCACTCCGATGATCGAGCTCTTCGGTATACTGAGATCCCTCAGGCTCCCAGACGAGTTCATCGATCTTGCGATGCTCCTCTATCGATCGATCTTTGTGATCATCGGGGAGGCTGTCGCCATCTACAATGCCCAGGTGATGAGGAACGGATACTCCTCTTTCAGAAAGGGGATCATCGCGATCTCGATGCTCGCCTCCTCCCTCTTCATCAGGGCATGGGACCGGGGAGAAGAGCTGATGACAGCAATGGATCTCCGGTGTTATGATGGAAAATTTGAGATCCTCGAACCCTCGACCGCCCCGACGGTCTATCAGATCCTCCCGGTCCTTCTCTTCCTTTCACTCGCAGGAATCCTTGCATTCCTCCCTCTCCCGTTCCCACCATTATGAGATGATACCCATGCCTGCACCCGCCATAGAATTCAAGGATCTTACCTTCGCCTACACCAGCCACCCGGAGTCACTGAGAAATGTCAGCTTCTCCCTGAAGAAAGGGAGCCGGACTGCACTCGTCGGCCCAAATGGTGCCGGCAAGACCACCCTCCTCCTGATGTGCAACGGCACGCTCAGGCCGACATCAGGCGAGGTGCTCGTCGGCGGGGAGCCGATCAGTTACGGCTCACGCCAGCTCCGCGAGGTACGGAGAAAGGTGGGCATGGTCTTCCAGAACTCAGACTCACAGCTCTTTGCCCCGACTGTGTATCAGGATGTGGCATTTGGGCCCCTGAACCTCGGGCTGGGGGAGGACGAGATCCGGCAGGCCGTCTCGGATGCCCTCTTTGCAGTCGGGCTCACCGGATATGAACGCAGGCCACCGCACCATCTCTCCGGCGGCGAGAAGAAGCGGGCGGCCATCGCCGGGGTGCTGGCGATGAAACCGGAGATCCTGATCTTTGACGAGCCGACGAGTTCGCTTGACCCGGCAGGTGCTGCGGAGGTGATGGATCTCCTTGAAGAGATCAACCAGCAGGGGGTGACGATCCTCCTCTCGACTCATGATGTGGAGCTTGCCTATTCCTGGGCAGATGATGTGGTGCTGATTGAAGGTGGTGAGATCCTCACGCATGCCCCGCCCCGTTCTGTCTTCTGCGATGCTGATCTGATGCGGCGGGCACACCTGACCCAGCCCGCGGTCCTCTCGCTCCACCACCATCTTGTCTGCCGGGGGATCATGAAGGAGAGCGACCCCCCTGCCGGACTGCTTGAGATGGCACAGCGGATCGAGGAGATGGCAGCCACCGTCGCCACACACCATGCACCAGCCCCGATCTACCTGATCGATTGCACGTCCGGACTTGATGGCACCCTCCCCCACCTCATGGAGACGGTCTCTTCGCTCAGGATCGGAGTGATGGGGACAACTGCAAAACGGCACCTCGCCGGGGCGGAGATTTCAGCAGACTTCACCTATGGTGTCATCGATGCCTCGATCCTCCATGCACTCAGGCAGGAGCCGGTTGTGATTGTTACAAGCGGAGGGATGATCGACCGTGTCCATAAAAGAATAGCGGAGTTTTCTGAAGAGAGTACAATCTCTCTCTCACTCTGTCCGGTTGGGCGACACGATACAGCAGAAAAGTTTTGAATCAGGAACGGGGGGATTCTCCGGTGTTCCGGTGATGATCCTCTCTTCCGTCTCCCCCAGATCCTGGCAGATATGTATTACGAGATCCATCCCACGGAGGGCCTCTGCAAGCTCGTGAACCGGGAACTTCGGATCGGCGATGATAAAAACAGGACGCCCTCTTCTGGAATCGGTGACGGCATCACCAATTGCCTCTGCATGATCTTTTCCATGGGCATCTATCACCGATACATTGCTCCAGGGAAGTCCAACCGCAGCAAATGCCGCCTGAAGACTTGATATCCCGCAGATGATCTCGCTACCGGGAAAGCCGAGCCCGGCAAGCAGGGGATCGCCTGTCGAGAGGATCACCGCTTCATCAGGCAGGCTCCGTATCGCCTTGTAGTCGGTGATCGTATTCACCATGCAACCAGGACTGATATGATGCCGTACCCGCTCGATTGCCCGGTTGGAGCCATAGATGAGCTGTGCTCCCTGAATGGCAGCAATTGCCTCTTCAGTCAGCATCCCGTCTCCGCATCCAACCCCCACCACTTTCATGCGGAATCACCTATGATCTCTCCGTCCCTGCTCACAATCACAACCCTCACACCCTCAGGAACATTCTCTTCCAGTATCTCTTTCATTGCAGTGATGCCGTCAGGTGTGGCGACATACTCCTCCACCGTCTGGTATCCGGTACCGCTCAGGATATCAGGGCAGAGGAACTTCAGGACAAGCCCCGGCAGCCCGCAGAGGATCACCTCTCCCTCTGCGGCTGCAAGTGCCTGCCTGATCTTTGATCCGGCGAGCACCACCTCGTGATCCGGGAAGAGGAGGCGGGAGATCCGAAGGCCGATCCTGCCGGTTGTGATCACCACATGATCGGCTCCACGCACCCGCTCTTCCATTGAAGATTCGAGATGATCATCCCATGGCTCGACAAATCCGGTTGTGCCGAGGAGGGAGATCCCGCCGACAACCCCGACCTTCGGATTCAGGGTATCTGCGCCCGCCTCTTCCCCACCGATGACCGTAAGAGTGACATGAGCACCATGAAGTCCTATCTCCCGGACTGCTTCGGTGATGGCATTTTGGATACATTCGCGTGCCGGGGGGGAGATCGCCGGTTCGCCCTCAAGATAGCGGGGAGTATCACGAACAAACCTCCCGATCCCCTCTCCCGCGTGAAGGAGAATCTCCCGGGAGGGGGTGGCGATTGCCCGGAAGAGGAGGCCTGCGGTCCGGTCGTCCGGGTAGTCACCCGGATCCTTCACCGCATACCCCTCTCCATTCTCACCAGCCGCATCCACCATCACGCGGATCCCGCAGGGGAGCAGGACCTCAACGTCCGATACCGGCTGCCCAAGCGAGAGGACCGCTGCCTTTGCTGCCGCTGCCGCAGTTGCCCCGGTAGTGATCCCCCGCCTGAGGATCTCCCCGGATGATGTCAGGACCGCTCTTCCCTCTTCAACAGCGGTGATATCCCCCCTCTCTCTGGCGCGCCTGATCCACTCGTCTGGATAGGAGAACCCGGTCACCGGATCGATCATAGACTACTGAAGTGACATTGTGATGATCTCGTTCATGCTTGCAACAGCAATCGGTGTGCCGCCGCGTGTTCCGACATTTGAGACCGAGGGAACCCGTATCGTCCTGAGCAGCTCTTTTGACTCGGCCGCATTCACAAACCCGACAGGAGTTCCGATAACAAGCGCAGGAACAATTCCCTCGCCGATCATACGGCAGACAGTGAGGAGGGCTGAGGGGGCGTTTCCGATCACAATAATGGAGCCGGAAAGTCTCTCCCCGAGTGCACGAAAACCGGCTGATGTTCTTGTGATCCCCTCGGCTGCTGCGATATCAGCCCCATAATCGAGTGCGCACTCGATACTGCATGAATGCCCCCTCTTCAGGATGCCGACCTGCACCATTCTGATATCCGTATAGATCGGTGCTCCTTCCCGGACAGCAGCAATGCCGGCAGCTATCGGATCATCTGTAAACCGCATCAGATCCGCCATCGCAAAGTCTCCGACAGCAACCGAACAGCGCTGACGGATCCGATCTTCCGGTGTCTCATCGCCGATCGCCTCCCTGGCAAGTTGCCTGCTTGTCTTTGCGATCTGATACCCTTCGTGGGTATCTGCGCCGAGATCAATATACGTATTTTCTGTGGTATCCCCGCGGGGTGATAATTCCTCTGACATCGTCTCCCACCTTCCATATCCTGCTTTCAAGTCCGCCGATGATCACAATGGAATGCATATCCACAATTGATGTGTCGGCCTTCAGCTCATCAAGTGTCATGATATGCCGCTCTTCACCGGGCCGGTATGCATTCTTCACAACAGCAGCCGGGGTCTCTTTCTCCCGGTGCTTTGAGATGATTGCGAGTGCGGTATCAAGGTTATGCGGCCGCCCCCTGCTCCGGGGATTGTAGATTGTAAGCGGCACACCCATCGCTGATGCATGATCGAGCCGCATCGCAATAACCTCCCATGGTGTGAGGAGGTCCGAGAGCGAGAGAGTGACATAATCACCTGATAATGGGGAGCCGATACATGATGCCGCAGCAGTTGCCGCTGTTACTCCCGGTAATACCTCGATGGCAACCGTTGAGCCTGTCCTCTCGGCAACCTCAATCACGATCCCGGCCATCCCGTAGACGCCTGCATCCCCGCCCGAGACCATCGCGACACGATGATTCTCTGCGAGATCGAGTGCGAGCTGCGCCCGGTTCACCTCTTCACCCATCGGGCTCTTCACAACCTCTTTTCCCTCAATGAGAGGCCGGATCAGGTCGATATAGACATTATTCCCGATGACATACTCCGCCTTTGCGATCGCCTTCAAGGCCGCCGGGGTCAGTTGCTGGATATTCCCGGGACCTGTGCTGACGATCGAGAGGAGGCCTTTTTCTTTACCTTCCGATTGCAATGGTCACCCTTCCATAGGTCTTCTTCTTCATAATAAGCTCGCCCTTCTCCGAGCAGGCGATGGCAGCGGGTTCTGCAACCCCACTCAGGCCAATCAGCCCCGCCCGTGACGGAGATGGTGTCTCTATACTGTTGATCATATCGTCGCCAAGGTAGATGAGGACGCCCCCAAGCCTTCGTACCCCCTCGGCGAGTCCGGGGTCAGGCCGTTTCTTCTCGGTAGTTGCAAACGCTCCCACCTCATCTGAGCGGATCTGAGCGTCTTTGAGTGCGGACGCAATTGCATCCACCACCTCGTCCGGCGTGATCCCAAGCCGTGCCCCGATACCGATAGTGTAGGGCTTTGCCTTGATCAGGACCGAGACTCCCGGTCCCGCCACCACGATGCCAGGCTCAGGTATCTCGTAGACCGGCACATCGCCATCGAGGAAGGCGGCATTCACCCTCCGGGTGGAGGGGCGGTTGATCACCCGGCACTGCTCAACTGCGGCATATCCCTCAACAGATGGCCGCCCATGCACCTCGGTTGCTGTTGAGATCACAGGAATGATCCCGATCTCAGCAAGGCGGTATGTGAGATCGTTTGCGCCATGATGGCCGCCGAGGATCGGGATCGCATACTTCCCATCCGGGGTCACAACGACGATCCCCGGATCATGCCACTTGTCGGTGAGGAGCGGGGCGGCGGAGCGGACGGCGATCCCTGCCGACATCACCGCAATGATGCCCTCGTACTCCGTAAATGCGGTTTTGAAGATACCCTCCTCATAGGGAAGCAGTTCTGCATCAATCGCCTCTGCTATCTTCTGGCCAAGTTCTGAGAAGCGGGGCAGGGCGATGACACAGCAGTTCATGAATAGAGATGTGAATGGACAAATCCGCTTTCGATACCAAGGACTGATCTGCCGATGACGATCAGGGCGGTCTTTGTAATCCCTGCCGCTTCAGCCTTATCTGCAATATCGGCGACAGTACCTTTGACAATCTTCTGGTCATCCCAGGTGGCATGGTAGACAACCGCAACCGGCGTATCCTGTGGGCATTCAACCCGTGCCATAATATCCCTCAGTTTCTCGGTGCCAAGGAATATCACAAGCGTCTCCCCGGTTCGGGAGAATTCTTTAATCCGATCTTCTTCGAGGGTTGCACCGGCAGGGCGGGTGATGATGACGCTCTCGGAAACACCCCGCAGGGTGAGCTGGGTGTTGAGTGCTGCGGCTGCCCCAAAGAGTGAGGAGACACCGGGAACAATTTCCGGTCTGATCCCGTCCTTCTCAAGGACTGCCATCTGCTCGATGATCGCGCCATACAGTGCGGGATCACCTGAATGGAGACGGACAACCAGTTTCTTCTCCAAGACTCCGTCTCTGATTGCACCGCAGATCTCCTCCAGGTTCATCTTTGAGGAATCTAATTTCAGCACTGCCCCCGATGCAGCAACAAGCTCCGGGTTTACGAGCGATCCTGCATAGATCAGGATATCCGCCCTCTTCAGGAGATCCATCCCCTTCACTGTGATAAGGCCTGGATCTCCGCATCCCGCACCGACAATATAAAAATTGCTCATAATTTCCTCGCGTACAGTATGCTGAAGTAATTGGATTGTTCAGGCAGGTTCTCATTGGTATAGATCTTCATATCGTCCATATACATCCGTTCCACAAGCACAAACTCTGAGTATCCTTCCTTCTTTAGCTCCGCTGCTGTCTTCTGTGGCCGACGTACCTTCAGCGTGATCCTGACATCCGGCTCAGATCCATCCGAGACAGAAAAACTCTTCTGGATCGGAAGATCTGCAACAGATGGAAGTGCCGTAATCGAGCTGATCCCCGGCACCGTGCTGCATTCGATCTCCGGGTGGTCCCGTTTCAGAATCGCTGTTAACCGGGAAAATGTGGAGAAGAAGTTCGGATCCCCGATGATTCCAAAGACTGCGATCCCTGAGAGGGCATATGGTGCAATCTTCTTTGCATTCTCCTCCATACAGGCCTCGATATATGATTCATCATTTGTCATCGGGAAATCAAGGGTGATGGCATCCCTTCGGTATGCAGAGACGAGATTGTATGCCATCTCACCAGGTACAAAGACCGAGTCTGCCTCCCTGAGGAGCCGTGCTGCCTTCAGGGTGAGGAGTTCGGGATCGCCTGGCCCGAGGCCGACAGCAATCAGCATGATCTGCACCCCCCGACGATGATGTAGATTGGGTTTTCCGGCTTAAACATCGTTTTTCCGGCGAGATCAGCGGATCGTGAGACCTGAAGATGGATGGCTTCGACAAAGATGCCACATTCTCTCATCGTTTGAATTGCAAGTGTGGCGGTCTCAAGGAGGACGGCATTCACCACAATCGTTCTGACCCTCTTCTCTGCAAGAAGTGAGAGTACCTGGAGAAGCCCTTTTGAGCCACCGACAAACGCGACATCAATTCCCTCAATCTCCCCGAGAAATGGTGCTGCATCGCCCTCGACAAGGGTGATATTCGTCAACCCGGAATCATTAATTGTTCTTCCGGCAACAGCGATTGCCTCCGGCCGCATGTCGATTGCATACACCCTTCCAGCAGTCCGTGCAATGGCGATGCTGACGGTTCCGGTCCCGCACCCGATATCAACAGCAGTATCTCCGGGGCGGACTGCAAGCTTCGAAAGCGCAACGGCACATACTTCGGGCTGGGTCGGCCCTCCTCTCAATTCACTCGTTGTCATGGATCCCGCAACTCAGACAGCCATTCCCTGCCTGCCTGTTTCAGAAGTATTGGCTGGAATTCTTAATAGTTATTGGGTCTCTCTCCAAAAAGGAGAACGTGCCTGTCGCCTTTGGCGCTTTCCTCCGGACGAATCAATATAATTAAACGTATTCGCGTCCCATTACATTGTCAATGCTCAATATACGACGGGAAATCTGTGGCTATTGCGGAGCGTGCGTCTCTGTATGTCCGGAAGGTGCCCTTGAGCTGGTCGATGCGTATCTCACCGTCGAGACCACCTGTATCAACTGTGGTATCTGTGAGAAGGTCTGTCCACTCGGTGCTCTGGAGGTTGTCAAGGAATGAAACGGCAGTATGATATGCTGGTCATCGGAGGAGGTCCCGGAGGAGCGCTTGCTGCAAAGACTGCTGCAGAGAAAGGTCTCTCTGTCTGTCTTGTCGAGAAGCGTCCTGCGATTGGCGCTCCTCTCCGCTGTGCCGAGGGTATTGGCAAGGAGCTCTTAACCGATTTCCTCCCCCCGGATCCAAAGTGGATCTGCACTGATATCGAACGGGCGGAACTTGTTGCCCCCGATGACTTCTCGATGATTCTTGAGCCGAAGATGGCGGGATCAGAAGTCGGATATGTCCTTGACAGGAAGGTCTTTGACCGGGAACTTGTCTGGAAGGCAGCTGAGGCGGGTGCCGAGACCTATGTGAAGGCCCGGGCCACTGCTCCAATTATGAGAAATGGTGCAGTTGCCGGTGCGGTCATCGAACAGCATGGGAAGACCTATGAAGTGGATGCGAAGATCACGATCGCAGCAGATGGGATCGAGTCGAAGTTTGCCAAATGGGCCGGAATAGATACCACTGTTCCGCTCCGCGAGATCGAGACCTGTGCCCAGTACCTGATGACCGGGATCGATATCGATGCACAGACGACCTCGTTCTATCTCGGCAATGACGTTGCACCAGCCGGATATGTCTGGATCTTCCCAAAAGGAAAAGGGCTTGCCAATGTCGGTATCGGTATCAGCGGCGGAAAGAGCGGTGCTGGGCATCGTGCAAAGGATTATCTTGACCGTTTCGTAAAAAGGAAGTTTCCGGATGGCAAATGTATCGAACTGATTGTTGGTGGTGTATCGGTCTGCAAACCCCTCTCCTGTACTGTTGCAGATAATATGCTGATCGTCGGCGATGCTGCCCGGATCTCTGATCCCATCACCGGAGGCGGGATTTACAATGCGATGTATACCGGACGGCTTGCTGCTGAGACTGCAATCGGAGCACTTGAGATGGGTGACACCAGAAAAGCCGCATTGATGCCGTATGATACAACATGGCGCAGGTCAAAGATGGGGAAGGCGCTTGAACGGAACTATGCCGTCAAAGAAGTCTTTGTCGGGTTATCAGATGAGAAGCTGAATGCCATTGTTCATTCTATCTCAAAGATCAATCTTGAGGAATTCAGCACGCTTACACTGATCACCGAGCTGATCAAAGCAAACCCCTCACTCCTCCTGGAGCTCAAACACCTCAAAGCATTCCTCTAAAATGAGAACCGGTCAGAGACCGGTTTTATATTTTTGTGAACTGCTGGTTTAAATAGCGGAGACTACTCATCTCTGCTTCTTTCTTCGAAAAGACCGTTATCACGTCTTCCGGCCTGATAACAAGATCTCCTCTTGGGATAATCAGATCGCCGGCCCGGTGAACAGCAATTATGACGAAATCCTTCACATCAAGGTCACTGATCTTTTTATTGACACCGCGTGAATCTGCTTCGACGGAGATCTCAAAGATCCCGCCGCCATGGATTGATGCAAGTGCCTGGGTATTTGGGTTCTCTGCCCAGGTATAGAGGGATCTGGCCACGATCTCATCAGGATTTTCGCTGATCCGAACTCCCACCTCAGAAAAGAGCTCGGAATGTTCCTTGTGATTTACAATTGAAACAACATTCGGAACAGAGTATCGTTTTGCAAGCCAGCATGTCATGAGGTTTGCCGCATCATCGCTTGTGGTTGCAACAAGTGCGTCGGCATGATCGATCCCGGCATCTTCCAGGATGGATTTGTCGGTGGCATTCCCGGTGATTGCCAGGAGATCGTAGTTCTCAAGCATCGAAGCACACCGCTCTTCATCCCTGTCGATGATAACAACGCTGTCGCCGTTCTCAGCAGCAATGGCCGCGAGGTTTCTTCCGATACCACCGAGTCCGATCACGATGATGTACATATACGGTTTTACCGAAGCAGGTGTTAAAATACCTTGCGGAGTGATCAGTATGTATGTTCTGTGGGGTGGATGAAGCAGGGAAGGGTGCGGTTCTAGGACCGATGGTGGTTGCTGCCGCGGCTGTTTTAGATATCACGCAACTTGATTCCATTGCAATCAGGGATTCAAAAACCCTTACCCGCCGCAAAAGAGAAGAGCTCTTCTCCCTGCTGACGGAAATGTGCCTCTATCATCTCGTCTACGTCTCCCCCGGTGAGATTGATGCTGCACTCCCTCTCATCTCAATGAATCTGGTGGTGGCCAGGGCACATGCAGAATGTGTTGCGGCACTGAAGCCAGAAACCGCATATCTTGATGCATGTGATGTAAATGCCGCCCGGTATGCGGGTACGGTGCAGTCTCTCCTCCCATACCCATGCAGCCTGGTAGCCGGGCACAGGGCAGATGCTACCTATCCAATCGTCGGTGCCGCCAGTATCATAGCGAAAGTTACAAGGGATCGGGCGATTGCTGATCTTGCTCTTGAATATGGTGATATCGGGAGCGGGTATCCTTCCGACAAAAAGACGATCAGTTTTCTCACAGAGTATATCCGGGAACATGGGATCCCCCCCGCCTGTGCCCGATCGAGCTGGAAGACGGTGGCAACCCTCCTCGCAAAAGAAAGACAGTCATCGTTTCTTGATTTTTGAAACAATGAACGGTTTTATGAAGGTTCACTGCTAATATTACTCTTACTTATGGACTGGCTTTTCCCTGTTGTTCTTGTCATTGCTTTATATGCAGTTATAGCCGGGGTCATATGGAGAAATGGTTTGTTCCCTGAAAATATCTCCTTTTATGGCCCTATTATGATGATCAAGACGGAAAAAGTCGGCTTTTTCGATCGTTTTATTCCCTTCAGGGCATTCTTCAGGATCTATGGGACTATCGGGGTGCTGATGGTGGTCTTCATCTCAGCCCTGATGATGTACCTGCTCGTCAAGACGACCGAGATCACCCTCCTGACACGCCCGGAACCAACAGAGTTCCAGAAACCCCAGAATCTTCTCCTCATCCCCGGTGTCAATGAGTTTATACCCTCATCTTTTGCGGTCTGGACCGCCCTTGTGCTGACGATTGCAATCCATGAATTTGGCCATGGTATCCTCTGCCGAATCGAGGGGATCGCGGTAAAGAGCACCGGACTTCTTCTGGCGGTCATCCCTATCGGTGCATTTGTTGAGCCTGATGAGGAAGATCTCGATAAAAAACATGGCATGCCGAAGATGCGGATGTTTGGGGCGGGTATCACTAACAACCTCACCGTCGGTGTAGCCTGTTTCATCGCCCTTGTCCTCCTCCTCGGGATGGTAGCCCCCTCCCCTGCCCCGGTTGTCACCGGTGTCTACATGGATTATCCGGCATATGAGGCCGATCTCCCCTTCCCTTCGGTCATCATGAATGTCAATGGCGAGCCGGTGGCATCCAGGGAAGAGGTGACGGCACTCCTCTCCCAAACCCGTCCCGGCGATGCCCTGACGCTCATTGTTGATTCGGATGGCACACCTGTCGAACGAACCCTTATCCTCTCGGATTGGCCGGAGGAACTTGCCAGCGAAATGGAATCAGGATTCATGGGGATCATGTACTATGACAGCGAGCGTGTCGTTACCGTACTTGGCAATCTCGCCTCTCCTGAAGGGATGCTCTATCTCCTGATCGCACCACTCAATATCGTTCCGGGAGCAGATTTCCT
>NPIG01000180.1_pt1 | contig 68518 bp, 56 predicted proteins | sample 8637441 | NCBI WGS metagenome assembly NPIG01 (sample SAMN07420675, study PRJNA396082) | bioreactor metagenome | isolation source: sample BR6 brine-fed electro-methanogenic bioreactor BR | place: Japan: Kochi | collected 2016-06-14
GGATCAGGTCCGCCGGACGCGATCCCCGTCTTATGGTCAGAGTCCCCGGGCAACTCGTGATTTCAGATCTGTAAAGATCCATGCCCACATCGCCCTACGTCGTGAAGATTGATCACTCTACCCCGTTAACGACGAACTCCAGAAGATGAGATATCGTTACTCGTGGCCCTCGCGCCCCGTGACCGATGGGGATGTTTCTGCTCACGAGATCAAACGTGTACACGGGGACAACGAACAGTCATTTGCCAATGCGAAGGCGCTCGTATTGACGCAGACTTCGAGATATGACGGCCTGAGTACGCGGATTGTGCATCTTCGACAGAAGAGCCTCCTGAAGCGAGACCCTTCTGGCGAACCCGCTTCCGACGGCGAACCCATATCTGGTACATGGTTCAGGGAAAAGTCATGAAAATCGATCCTCGTATCTTTGATCCCTTTGCCGGTCTGCGCGTCGTTTCCGACGTGCATGGGTACGGCGCCGAGCTCAAGCGGGCCGTCAGCGAAGCGGCCTCCCTGAACATGTTCGTGATAATGCTCGGCGACATCGTCGACCGCGGCCCCGAGATCCCTCTCGCCATGCGCACGGCACTCGATGTCATCGAGCACGGCGCAGGCATCGCGATTCCCGGCAATCACGAAGACAAGTTCGTGCGCTGGCGCAAGGGCAATAAGGTCAAGGTCGACAAGAACAGCTTGTTGACCACGAGTGACCAGCTGAACGCCGTCCCGGACGGAGACAAGCTTGCCCGACGCTTCGCCGCATCGGCCGCACGCTGGCCGGTCTGGCTGAACCTGCCCAACTGCACCTTCGTGCATGCGGCTTTCATGCCCGACATGATCAACACGCCTGCCCCCGCCCTCGAGGATCGCCGCGAGCAGAGCGAGCTCTCCTCATTCGCCCTCTGGGGCGAGAATAACGGCGAGACCGATGATCTTGGCCGATACATCCGAACTTACGGCTGGGTCGACGACGTGCCGGCTGGCCACGCCGTATTCGTCGGCCATGATACTGTCGACCTCAAAAGCCCGGTTATCAAGATGACCGCCAATGGCGGACTTGTCGCCATGACCTATACGGGAGTCGATCGCGGCGGTGCCTTTTCATATATCGACCTTCCGTTGCGCCACGGCATCCCGTTGATTTCGGCGCTGCCTTTGTCTCCAGAAGACGTGGACATTGCTGCAGCCTGATTGCTTACGACTTTCCGAAAGGCGAATTCATGGGTAAGAACATGATCCCCGACGTTTCCCCCGGTCGGAACTGGGGATCCGACGTTATCCCTCCGGAAAGCCGTGTCTCCCTGGACCGTCTCTACCAGACGCGATCCGGGAAACAGGTGATCCTCTATGAAATCCGCATGCTCAACAACACGGACAACGAAGTCACCTTCCCGGTGAAAGGCTCGGTCATCGAGAAACGCGAATTTCGCAGCCGCAGACGCTATCAGATCTGGACCCTCGATGGACGCGCATCGGTCCTTGGCGACCATGCCGACGACTTGTTCCCGGCCTCCTGAATTTTCCCGAATCTGCGAACCTACCAATCCCGATCCTTCTTCATGATGGACTCCGGCCGGCGCCTCCGGGTGCCGGCCTCTTTTTTTGACGGAAGACCTACAGACGTCACGCGTTTTCCGGTCCGGGTTCCGGTGAACCCGGAAAACGCTTCCGTCCGTCAAAAGGAGGATAAGAGATGCGTATGTTCCTCGACTTCACCCGTCCGACCTACTACCTCGACGTCGAGACCACCGGACTTTCCTCCGACGACGAGATCATCGAAATCGCCATCGTCAACGACGCTGGCCAGGCCGTCTTCAACAGCCTGATCCGGCCGAACCGGCCGATCCCGGCTGCGGTGACGCGGCTCACCGGAATCACCAACGAAATGGTGGCATCGGCTCCCTCGCTCAGCCAGGTCTGGCACCGCATCATGATCCTGTTCGGCGGCGCCCGCGTGGTCATCTACAACAAGGCCTTCGACCGCCGATTCTTCCCGGACGAGCTCGACTGCGCCGACGAAGTGGTCTGCGCCATGCGCGCCTATCGCGTCCATGCCCGCGAGTCCGGCATCGAAGGTTCCGCGAAGCTCGAGCGCGCCGCCCAGGTCGCGGGTTTCCGATACGACGGACGCCCCCATCGCGCTCTGACCGACGCCCTGGCGACCCGCGCCGTGTGGAACTTCGTTCACGACACGGCGGCCAGCGTCCAGCCGTCCCTGTTCGACGCCCTGGAACCCGCCTTCTCTTAAGGCGGGTTCTTCCGACCTCACCCAGCGGCTTCATACAAAGGAATGCACCCGATGGAATTTCACCACATCTTCGTCCTCCATCCGAACGAGAAGTATTCCTCTTGGGTGGGCAACATGGATATCACGCTTTTCCGCGCCCTTCTCACCCTGCAGAAGATGGGAGCCAACGACCTGATCTCTGACGGCACCGAAGTCATCATCTCGACCGGCCCCGTTTCCGATCGCGGCGAGGCCGTTCCGCTTCGCGACGTCCTCTCGCTGACCTATGACAAGGAAATGATTTCCTGGGTCGACAAGAGTTCTCGCGAACCTCTCTCGGCCTTGATCAAGAAGGCCGAACAAGATTTCCTTGCGGCGCGCAACGCGTTCCTCGACAGGGCCCGCAAGGACANNACCTTTCATCGACGAGATGCTCTCGGTCTTCACCCCGTGTTATGCCCACCAGCGCATCGTCTTCGACGCTTTCTACGAGGGGTGGCTGCGTTTCAACGATCTGCGCCTCGCCTTCCGTGTGACCTTGGCTCAGGTCGCCGAATTGCTGCCGAGGCATTCCGGATCGCCGTACTGACCCAACAATCTGTCGGCTTGAGCCCCAAATGATCCGGGATGCTCACCGGATGCGCCGCGTTCCCCGCTTTTCGCGGAACGCGACGTTCCGTTTCGGCCAAGAGGAGAATGACGATGACGTCCAGATATGGGAATACACCCCACTACATCCTCAAGTCCGGCATGGTCTTCTACGGCGATGAAGGCAGGGAGAAGCCTGCCCGATCGAACAAGATCGGCTTCCTGTTCGACCTTCACGAAGGCATTCTCCACAAGCACGGATCGGCCGAGCTCGTCGAGCCCAGGTTCGAGGAAATGAAATCCGCCCTCGCCAGGGCCGGCTTCGTCGATATGGCCGAAGACCTCGTCTACATGGCCATCGACATTTCCGAGGAAAACGCTGAGATGCTCGAAGAGATCAACGCGGCCATCGCGACGATGGGCCGCATCAAGCATCTCTACAATCTGCTCACCGACCGGGAGATCGAGGCCAAGCTTGCGCCTCTTCTTCCGATGGAGTCTTTCCCGTAAGCGTTCGGCCCCTCCAGCCGGAATTCCGCCGACAGCGATTCGTAGACCGAACGAAAGGGTCATATCGCCATGCCTGACAGCTTCGAACCCTCGATCGCAGAAGTACAGGCCCTTCGTCGGGTCCACAACCTTGGGCTCAACGCCGCCAAGCGGCTCGCCCTGCGTCAGCATTGCGTCAGGGTCATCGAGCAGGATGAGACGATCAGCGACAATATCAAGGCCGTGCTGAAACTGCTTGTCGAAGGGAACCTCTGACCAACCGGAAAGACCGAAGAGAGCAGCCTTCCGGCGCCGCCGGACTTGATCGTCCGGCGCCGGAAAGGCGCTCCAAGAAAAAGTCCACCAGACGAGAAAGGAAAAGCGCCATGAAGTAGCCATTGACCGGGGTTCATTCGCCTTGGTCCGAAGGGGTGCTCCTCAGCCCATATAGGATTTTCCAGGCATTCTGAGCACACCCAGAAATCGCGATCCATCCGCTTGCTTATCAGCACAAAGCTGGAAATCACCCCCAGCTTCCGCCTCGGCTCTTGGTTCGACCGGAGCCATCCCGGCACATACCCAGGCTTGATTGCCTCGAGCGACCGGCAAAGAGCGCTCGACATAAACATTCTCTGTTTGCTGCGAGCCGGGGGAGAGAGGCTCGTCAAAAAGATATCTCTCCCCACGATTCCCCCGATCCCGGCTACATCCGGCCGCTTCATGCGCCGCGCCCGGATCGATGACCTCCCATTCGTTCGACGAGGAGTTCCAAGATGTTCACTCCCGGCCAGATTATCTGCGATATGCACGGCACGAACCTGCGAACTCTTGTCGCGCTGCAGCACGAAGATCCAAGGCTTCGTCTTCCCGACGGATGGGAGATCATCGCGCCGATCGACACCGGTTTTCCGTTCGTTTCCATGATCGAGCAGACCGTTCGCGAGCAAAGCGGGGACAGGTACTGGACGTATCACAACAAGTTCCTCGTGATCCTCGGCAAGAACCGTTTCGGAGACGGCTATGTCGCCGCCTTTTCCTACGACGGTCGCGCCGGCGGCATCTGCCATATCAAGCCGATCGACTGATCAGGCGTTCCGGATATTCATCCCGTTCTGAACTGGGCCGAAAGACGAAGGCCCCCGAACCCCGACACGGTCGTGGCCGCAGCTAAAGCGAGCGGCCCCGCCGGTTCGGGCCATCGGAAGCCAGCAGGATAGGGAAGGATGAAGATCATGGATAGTCAAACGCAACGCTACAACATCCAGGGCACCATCCGGAACCTGACCGTTCGTCAAAACAGTGTTGGCCTGGTCCGCGTGACCTTCACCCTCCATCGCCCGGGCAAGCGCGACTTCACCTGCGTCGCCACCGCCGAAAAGGCCTCTCAGTTCCTGGAACTTGGCCTTGTCGAAGGCGAGGCCGTCCGCATTTTCGGCATCTTCGAATCCTTCTACGCCTATGCCGGCAAGATCCCGCAAACCCGCAAGGGAACGCCCGAGGGAACTCAGTTCAATCTTCTCTGGGCGGGAATGCCCAGGACCGGCAGCGCCAAGATCGCCGCCTAACCCCAACAGCCTCCTGATACCCAGGCCGTTCAGGCCGTCTCCAAAAAACCCGAACCGACGCCCGCCCAGACGGGGCCGCATCGTTGATGCGCGGCCCCGCTGGTTCGGGGCACCGGATCCCACCACACAGATTGAGGAATGAAAGACATGGCCAACGAAAACACCGCGACCAAGAACGCCGACACCCGCAAGCGCTACAACCTGCAGGGCACCATCAAGGGCCTGACGGTCCGGCAGGACAAGAACGACCGCGACTGGGTCTCCTTCTTGCTCGAGCGCCAGGGCAAGCGCGCCACCAAGTGCGTCGCTTTCGTCGCCAAGGCCGAAGCGTTCCTGGCTCTTGGCAAGACCGACGGCGAGACCGTCCGTCTCTTCGGTGTCTACAACAATGACACCTACCAGAAGGACGGCGAGACCCGCCAATCGAGCGAATTCTCGATCCTGTGGTCGGGCGAGCCGCGCGAGCCGAAGGCCGCCACCGAGACCCCGGCTGCCGCCGAGACGGTCGACGCCGACGCCGCGGCCGCCCTGGCCTAACAATCATCCGATTTTGCGAGGGGTGGACTTGGGGGCGCTGAAGAACGGCGCCCCATTCTTTTCCTCCCGGCAGACGGAAACACGAAAAAACGAACCCCCGAACCCCGACACGGTCGTGGCCGCAGCTAAAGCGAGCGGCCCCGCCGGATCGGGGCACCGGATCTCCCAGACAAAAAGGAATCGAGACATGGCGAACGAAACCAACAACGCCCAGGGTCAGAACGTCGGCACCGATGGCCGCAAACGCTACAACCTGCAGGGCGCCATCAAGGGCCTGACGGTCCGGCAGGACAAGAACGACCGCGACTGGGTCTCCTTCATGCTCGAGCGCCAGGGTAAACGCGCCACCAAGTGCGTCGCCTTCGTCGCCAAGGCCGAAGCGTTCCTGGCTCTCGGCAAGACCGACGGCGAGACCGTCCGTCTCTTCGGTGTCTACAACAATGACACCTACCAGAAGGACGGCGAGACCCGCCAGTCGAGCGAGTTCTCGATCCTGTGGTCGGGCGAGCCGCGCGAGCCGAAGGCCGCCGCCGAGACGGTCGACGCCGACGCCGCGGCTGCACTGGCCTAACTCGGCCATCTTCCCTTCCCTTGCCCATCAAACGGGGAACGCCGGCGCAGCCCGGCGTTCCTCGCAAGGGAACCCCAACAAGAAGTGGGTTTCGGTATGGCCAAAGGCTTAAGCGCCCCCGGCCAGCGACAGATCATATCGGTCATTCCAAAGCCCGCGTCTCACCGAATTCCAAATGGCTCACTCCCGAGTCGGAAAAACAACGGATCACCGAACCCCAACACGGTCGTGGCCGCAGCTAAAGCGAGCGTCCCCGCCGGTTCGGGGCACCGGATCTCCCAGACAAAAAGGATTTGAGAACATGGCGAACGAAACCAGCAATGCCCAGGGTCAGAACGTCGGCACCGATGGCCGCAAGCGCTACAACCTGCAGGGCACCATCAAGGGCCTGACTGTCCGGCAGGACAAGAAGGACCGCGACTGGGTCTCCTTCATGCTCGAGCGGGACGGCAAGCGCGCCACCAAGTGCGTCGCCTTCGTCGCTAAGGCCGAAGCGTTCCTGGCTCTCGGCAAGACCGACGGCGAGACCGTCCGCCTCTTCGGTGTCTACAATAACGACACCTACCAGAAGGACGGCGAGACCCGCCAGTCGAGCGAGTTCTCGATCCTGTGGTCGGGCGAGCCGCGCGAGCCGAAGCCCGCCGCCGAGACCTCGGCTGCCGCCGAGACGGTCGACGCCGACGCCGCGGCCGCCCTGGCGTAATTCTTCGTCTCCCTGTGGTGGGGTGACAAGTGGGGGGAAAGGGGGGCGCCGCAGCCGCGGTGCCCCCCTTTCTATTGTTCCAAAGTCCAAATTCCGGAGAACGCCTTCCTTTCTCCCGCCTTTCATCGTCAGGCTTTCCGCATATCCCAAACCGCCCACGGGAAGGGGCGCATTCGTTGATGCCGCCCCTTCCCGCGGCCTGCGAAAAAACAAATCCGACACGACGTTTCAGACGGAGAGAACGTATGGCTGAAGAAAATTCCCAGTCCAAGCGGTACAACGTATCGGGCATCGTTGCGAACCTTGCCGTCCGGAAAGACCGGAACGAACGAGACTGGATTTCCTTCAATTTGGTCCGGCCAGGGAAGCCGGCCATCTCGTGTGTCGCCTTCGGCGAACAATGCGAAGCCTTTCTTCTGTGCTTTGCCGAGGGCTCGCGCGTCAGGCTGTTTGGCTATTTCGAAAAACGCGACAAGTCGATGCCCGACGGCCGGGTCTTCACCTTCCATGACTTCAATGTTCTCTGGTCCGGCGTTTCGCAGCCCGCCAGACAACCCGCTGCGTAACCGGACCGGTCGCAGCGAATGAACCAATATCTCGACGAGGAGATGATCCTCGAGGACTCAGCTATGCCGGTTCCAACCTATCAATATCCCATCTTCCCGATCGTAAACTTGATCGGGAACTGGATCACCGGCGGCGACGATCCGACCGAAGAGCAGATCACCGCCGCAATGCCGAACCGCTTCAACGGAGAGATATACCCGGCACGAAACCAGTATATCTCCTATTTCGGATTTTCGGTTCCCTCCTCTAAGCTCATCCGGCGGATCGTCGAAAACTCTCCTATACTCGAGGTCGCCTCCGGCACGTCATTCCTGTCCCGCCTTGCAGCTCGGGCAGGCGCCGACATCGTGGCAACCGACATCTTCGAAAAGAAGTACATGTTCAAGCCGGGGATCTGGTTCGACACGGAGAAGATGGACGCCCGCGAAGCCATCGCCCGATATCCCGGACGAACCATCCTGATGTCCTGGCCCGAACTTTATTCGTGGACAGAAGGCGTCCTCGAGGAAATGTCCCCGGGCCAGAAAATCATCCTGATCGCCGATGTCCGCGGCGGCGCTACGGCCACCGACAGGTTTTACGACATGCTCGACCAAGATTTCGTCAACATCGAGACATTTTCTCTCCCGAGTTTTCCTGAATTCCAGGACTACGCTTCCATATTCGAAAAGAGACCATGACGATCATTCCGGTGCCGGTTCGCATTAGTCGAAACCGACACCGGAATTTTCTTCTCGAATCCAGAAACTGGGAATGAAGACATGAGCAAGCGCAATGAACACAAGGTCGCCCTCTTCCATCGCGCCGGCACGGCTCATGTCGCTGTGGCTGTTGATTCGCGGCTGAAGATTGTCAGGCCCCGCAAGGGCTGCGGTTCGTATTCCCGCAAGGGAACGAAGCTTTCCCCGAGTATGACAAGGTATATCACCAACCGGGAATGCGATTGATCTCTTCCGGCACCCGGCGGCTCGCAATGATGCAGCCGCCGATCGCCGCAAGACATCAGACTGGAGAACGAAGATGGCCACCTCCGCCGAAATCGTCGCCGTTGGGCCCTTCCGAAAGGACCTCGTCGATCACTTCGAATATCCGTCGGATCACTACGTGAACTGCCGCGACGGTCAGCTCGTCCTGACGGCCATCGCGACGGTCGACGGCCGTAGCCTGTCCGAAGATCTCGCCGACGCCATCGGGGTCGATGCCGACGATCCTTCGACCTGGCGGATCGATCCCAAGAACATCAAAGATTGGGATCTGACCGAAACTCTTTCCAGGTCCTCCTGCGGCGACGAAGTCGACGGCTCTCACCTGCGGCGTTTCGCCGCCGCCGGCTTCACCCTGTTTTTCCGTCTGGACGCCTGATCCAGATTCTCCCGCGCGGGTCTAATTCTCTTCCTCCTCTTCCGACCCGATAAGTTTCAGACAACCGAAAACCTCCCGAGCATGCGTCGCGCGCCACCCTGTCGGGCGTCTGCCGCGCGACGCCCGCTCGCGGGCTCCAAAGAAAAGGAATTTGCGATATGTTCAAGTTTCTCCGCATGCTGACCATCATGTCCTTCGTCGCGATGTCGCTCGGCGCCTGTATCTCGAATGGCACCGCGGGCGGACTCGACCTCAGTTCCAACCGCACCTGGGGCGGGCTGCTTGGCGCTGCTGGCGGCGGCCTTCTCGGCTCCCAGGTCGGTGACCGTGGAAGCAATGCCCAGCTCATCGGAACTGCCGTCGGCACGCTCGTCGGCCTGGGCGTCGGCGGCCAGATCGGCAACTCGATCGATCAGACGAACGCCATGTACAACAATCCGGCCTATGTGAACCAGCAACCGACCGCCTATCCGGCGGCACAGTATCCGGCACAGCAGTATCCTGCTCAGCCGCATCCGTCGCAGCAGGCCCGGCCCCAATACAATGCGCCGCAGACTTCTCAGGCGCCGCAGCACCCGACCGGGCAGGCTCCTTCGGTCTACTACGTCTACCCGGCTCCGCAGGGCGCCTATCCGCGCTAACCACCTCCCTTCCTCCTCCCTACGTCTCCGTTCAACTCACGCGGCCGGCGCGATCCATGTGATCGCCGGCCGCGTTTTTTCTTGCCCGGGGTCTATATCCTTTCCTGAAAAAACGAACAGGAGACGATCATGTTTCACCGATCTGAATGGCATCATCTTCCGAAATCGATGCCCGGAGATCGCATCGCCATTGCTATCGGCGACGTTCATGGCAGAGCCGATCTGCTTGAACAGATGCATGCCTCTCTTCGGGAAGAGATCATCCTTCCTCTTATCGAGGACGCCTGCATTGATCCCTCGCGGATCGTCGTCGTCTGGCTTGGCGACTACATTGATCGCGGCCCTGACAGCAAGGACTGTCTCGACCTCGTGGCGGCTGGTCTGTCAATTCCCGGTGTTTCCGAGAAACGCCTCATGGGAAACCATGAGCAATTCGTTCGGATCGTGATCAATGAAGATCCCGATATTTCCGACGAACTCAAACTGGCCGAGACTGCCGGTCTTTGGCTGACGAATGGCGGACTCGCCACTCTCGAAAGTCTCGATGCCGACGAATTTCCCGCTGACCCACTCGCCTTCCGACAACATGTTCGAGAGGCTCTTGGCGAACACCGGATCGCCCTCCTGGACTCTTTGGCCTCTCATCATCGGGAGGGCGATGTGATCTTCGTGCACGCGGGAATTTCGCCTCTGCTTGGTGTCGACTACACGCTCTCCAAATCGTGGCACGAATACGATCATGACCACTGGGCCTGGATTCGCGAACCGTTCATCTCCCAATCCCAACCGATGGCCGATGACGTTTTCGTCGTTCACGGGCATACGGCCCAGATCCCTGAAGTCCGTGGCCGACGCGCCGGTATCGACAGTGGTGCCTATCGCACCGGCGGTCTAACCGCTGCACTCCTGCGTGAGAATGAACTGAAGTTCCTTGTCGCGAATGATGGGTGACCCGCTTCGAAGTCAGTCGGGCGCACGATTATCGTGACGCGCCCGACTGACACGAAACGGAGGATAGAAGATGTCCATAGAATTTATTTTCTTTGCCGCTCTGGGCGTCGCCATCCTGCTCGGCCTGCGCAAGCGCCGCAAGTTGGCCGCAGAGATCGAACACCTCACCGGCCGGGTCGACCGGGTCATCGACGGCGACACGATCGTCGTGAGAGGCATGAAGATCCGACTGGCCGGGATCGATGCTCCCGAGATGGGTCAGCAGACTTCCAGCAATGGTTTTTTCAGCCTGACCACCGACGCCGGACGCTCCGCTCGCGTCATTCTTTCCGACCTGATCAAGGGCCAGACCGTCGACGTCGAAATTTCCGGCCTTGATCACTACGGCCGCGCCGTCGGATCCATTCGCCTCAACGGACGGGACGTCAATCTCGAAATGATCCGTCTCGGATATGCCGTCGCTGCGTCGAATCCCTCTCGCGAATACCGCGCCGCCGAACGCAAAGCCCGTTCCACGAAGTCCGGCCTTTGGTCGGTCGGCGGTTTCGAGAGGCCGGCGGCATACCGTCACTCCTGACGTGTTCCTCTCTCCTCTTTCCGTATTACCCTCCGAACAACTGAGCAGCTCCCGGCTTCGGCTGGGAGCTGCATTCTTTATGTTTCCGTCCCTAAACCTTGGCCCGGGGAAGATGCTGTTTCAGGATGAAACATCTTCCCCGGGCCGCGGTCGGCATCGCCAGAAGTGTGATGATCAGTCTGCCGGTCTGATCAATGGAAGAACGTCCTGCGTCCATTCTTCCTGGGACCAGGGTTCGACCCGAACCTCGTACCCGGCCGCCCGTGAAATTGCCGACCTTACGGCGACGGCAATTTCCTGGGCGTCCTTCTTCCCGTCGACGACCGCTCCCGGCTCGAGAACGAGATGGATCACGCACTTCGCATTCCGATTGAGCTTGCCGCACCATTCATCGAAAATTCTGAGGCACCGATCGCTCAGACGAACACCCTTGACCGAGCCCTCCGCATTTTCATGCAGGACAAACCTCTCGGCAAAGGGCTCGTTGTCTCCGGTCATTTCCACTGTCCAATTTCCGGACGGGATCATGGCGAAGCTGATGCCGACGATGGAGCTTTCGTCATCGCTGGAGTTCTTCTGGATGTCGCCGATGATCGTATCCATGGCGTCATACTCACTCTCGCCTTTTTCACTTTCGGCGATGATCTGGATCGTTCGGTAGACCCGTATGTTGTCCTGGCTTGCGAATTTTTTGTACTCGGCAAGGATCGGGTCGATGACCTTCCACTGGTCTCGATATTCATGCTCGACGAATGCCAGTTTACGTTTTTCCTCGACAGCCATCGCAGTGGAGATCTCTTCATTTGTGCCTGTCGGCACCTCTGCCCTCTCCTCGTCTTCTTCCTTCATAAACGAAAGGGAAGGCCCTCGTCCTCCGAGAAGAGCCCTAATGATGTCCGGGCTCTTGTCCCGTATCAGGCTTTTCAGCACAACGTCGGCACGCCCGATCAGCCATTTGGCATGCTCGGTATTCTTTTTGATGTCGACGATCTGCTCGATGGTTTCGTCAGGGATCTGGTCTCTAAGCGTGATGATCGACGTCGCGACCTTAACCAGGTGCGCCTCCCGCTCGGTCTGCGACTTCATCCCTTCCGGAGGTTCATCTCCAAAGTTTTCCCATGCGAACACCTGCCCTTGGTAGTCGACGGCTTTCTCGAGTTGATGCCAGAGAGCGGGAACAAACTGATGGGGAGTAGCGACATCAGAAAGTCCGAGCTCGGCCATTTGCTTGTCGAGCCAAATCTCAGCTTTGTTGCGACCTCCGACGATGGAGGCCAGCTTCTTCTTTCCGAGATTTTCGATCGCCTTATCCATCTCGTCGTTGCTGATCGTCGTCGACGAGCGATCGTCGCCGTCGGTGTCATTCGGAGTCCATACTTCCTGCGGACGAACATAATCATCTTCGTTCTCATCCGTGATGGTTTGCCGGCGGCCACCATCCTGGACTTCCTGCTCCCGATGGATCGGAAGCTTGAACCCGAGATCGCCATCGTCACGATCGTCGTCGCGCTCATCGTCTTCGATGTCGTCTTCGATGACAATTGGCCCATCCTTATCGTCATCACTCTCGAAGAAAGAGTCCCCGAGGAGATCGTCATCCTCGTCTTTCTTGTCACCGGAAGTCGCCTCCATTCCGCCCTGCTTCAGGACGTCGCGAACGGAACCGGTCATCCAGACCGGATGTCCGTCATCATCATCCTGAGCTATCGGATTGGTGTCTTGCCCCTCGATGTCGTCGATCAACTCATCGACACCTGGCTTATCCATAGGCTTGGCCACCGGATAATTTCCGTCCTCGTCTTCTCCCCTGATCTTTGCACAACTGGCGACGAGGGTCTTGATTGCCGATATTCCCTTGTAGCCGTATTCCTCGGAAATCTCCAACCGGTCCGCAGAGGTCAATTCACTTTCCAGGCGAAGAGCCTCATCAACGATTCCTTCCGTCATCCACTTCGGGCCAGCCTGCATGCGGACGACATACCATTCCATGACCTGCTTCCGGAGCTTTTCCTTATCTTCCGGAGAAGCCAAGGACACCCCGTCGTCCTTATCGCCCGAGATGGATGTTTCTCTCTCGCGAATATGCTTGTGCTCGGCCTCATCCTTTCTTCCGTAGGCTTCTGGTTCCGGTCGCGCTCCGGCAGCTTTTTGCGCCGGCCTGCTTTCTACGAAACTAACTTTCTGGGCATCATCCGAAGCAGCGGCATTGTTGCGCCTAAGGACCGGCAGCCTCGAGAAGACCCCATCCTTGACCGTCGCCGACATCTTTCCAAGCATCCCAGCTTTACCGGAATTCGGCTTGGTTTTCTTTTTCAGTGCACTGAACGAGAAGGTCGGAAGATTGATCGTCGGCCTCTTCTTTTTCTCGCTCTTTGCCCGTGGCGTCAGATCGATGACGGCTTCGTTAGGTTGACCTCCCGCCTTCTTCTTGGGCTCCTTGCCCTCCCCACCAAAAATCGTCTTACGCGGCTTTTTGTCTTTATTGTCCCGGGCCGGACTTGCCGCTTTTTGAATGCTGATCGTCGTGATGTTCCGTCTGGCATGCCGCATTTTGCGCCGGCCCGCGATCATCAGCGCCGCTCCGATCACGGGAGACAGTACCGCCCACAGGAAACAGAGAGTGAACTCCCAATGAAAATACATTGGGGAAACGACAATGGTTTTCGCCACGTCTAACCAGATGCCGATCGATGTGACATCGAAACCGCCCTTGGACATGACTGTCAGGTAATAGGACGCCGGAATGGCACTGAGAACCACTGACGCTCCGACCAAAAACAGCAGCATGTTATTACTCCATTGTGCCTTTTCCGACGTCCATCACCTTACGAATTACGCCAGGCGGGGATCAGCGTCGCCGTTGACGGCTTCCGGTTTACGGCTAACTTCCGGCGCCGCGTTTTTCAGAATGATGGACGTAATCGCGTCCCTCAGGGCGGTGGTAAGCGCAACCGCATCAACCTGAACCTCCTCGATCCGATCCATGTTCTCGCGAAGGATTTCTTCCGTCACGTCCTCGGCGATCACGCCGACCTTCTTGCGTGTCGGCTCGATCAGCTTCTTCTCTTCCTCCTCCGCGCGAGCCAACTCCCGGGCTGCCCGCTCCCGCATCTTCTGAATCGCCGCTGCCTTGCTTTTTACGTTTTTCGCCATTTTCCTTTTTCCTTCTTATTGTGGCTTGGCCACCTTCATGGCAGCCAAAACATCATCGTCCGAAATGAACCCGCCTTCGAGATCCTCCGCACCATCCGCCTCCGTCTCGACAATGACATCGGCTTCCTTCTTCCTTCTCTCCCTTGCCTCTCTTTCGATATTCTGAAAATCATCCAGCAAGGTTTTGTCTATTTCCCTTTCCTCGAGCATCGGAAAAACATCAATGCCGCTGGCCGCGAGCCTGTGCGCAGTAGCCTTGGCGGTTCTCCTGAGATTGTCGTCGGCGCATCTTCTGGCTATTTCCATCTCGCCATCGATTGCCTCGATGAAGCGCCCGAAATCGATTATCCTTTCCTTGAAACGGTCCTCCAAAAGCCGCATTCGTCGAAGCACGTCCTTTCGACGCGCCTCGAGTTCAGCGAGGCGTTTCTCTGGATGTTTGCGGCCCCAAGGATATTCGTGCCGCCATTCGATTTCGGTGTCATCTCTTGACATTCTCGTTGCTCGTGGTTGGCTCCACGGTTTTGGTGCGCGGTCCCGCTCAGCGCGGTCCACGATAGATAAAATATGGCCGCTCGTCCGTGTTTCTACGGTGTTTGTCACTTTTTAGCTTCTTTTGAGCGTCCCAGGAAAATTCGGTAACTGAAAAACAGTCTCTGAATTACCTAGAAAATAGGGAGTAGGGCGCAATAACGCCTTTTTTGTGCAAAGCTGTTGCCGTACATGTCGGCTTCTTCCATCTCCATCTATGTGGACCGCGGGATCTCAGCGGATCTTGCCGGCTCAGACAAGACTGAACAGGTCCGCCATCGTAGTTTTGGGGAACGGCCAATGCTGCAGGACGAAATCGATCGGCTGAAGAAGCTGGACCGCGAAATCCGCCTGGTTCGTGGCGGTAATTCTTCGCCTGCCGGACGGCTCGGCGCTCGCTACACAGGCACCCCGTCGTTCCAAAATCTCTCTGTCGCCGGGACCAGGCCGGCATCTGACCGCGGGGTCACTTTCCATTTCAAGCACACGTTCATCTCGAAAGGAAACAGCGTTTCATCCGGCATCAGGGACCAAACCAGCGCTCCTTCCCATCAGTCATACATGGAGCGCAGGGGGGCCGCCGAATCAATCGCGGATGCATCCACAGGGCAGGACCGGCTAGTCAGTTTTGGAAATATCGGCGACAACAAAAACGTCAGAAGCGACTTCTGGCGAAAAGTGGAACGGTCGGAAGGCAGGCGCGCACGTGTCCAATCCCGTCTGATCGTCGAGCTTCCCCACGAGATTTCGCCGGCGGCCCGGGAGCAGATCGCACGCGAATTCTGCAAGGAACTCTCTGATCGATCCTTCCCTTTCTGGTGCGTGATCCACGCTCCGGGGCCCAACAACGATGAGCGAAACTTCCACATGCACATCGCATACTACGATCGCCCCAGTCGCCTCATGTCCGACGGAAGGTGGGATTTCGAAATCGTGGAAGAACGCCGATACGCCAACAGATCCCGACGCCTCGTCAGGCCGTTTCGGCAGAACAAGGACCGCGACGCGCAAGGATCAAAATGGATCCGGCATCTGCGTGCGACCTATGCCGAGGTCGCCAATAATGAACTGGAGAGGCATGCGTCCGAGAAGAGATACGATCCACGCCCGTACCGTGAGAGCGGCATTTCCAAGCAGCCTACCGTTCATCTCGGCAACAAGGCCTTTGCCGCCGAGACGAAGGGACTGGACACTCGCGTCGGACTGGAGAACGTCAGGCGTGAAACCGAATATCGAGCTCGCATCGGCATCGACCCTCTCGAACACAGGGTGCGTGTTGCAGACGATCTTTTGCAGGCACTGTCCAATCTTGATCCTGATTCTATCCCGCATCGGCGAGCCCGCGATGCCGCCGTCTCGGCTGTCCGGAGCATACTTTCCTCGGCATCGGACGCCTCCTCGAGGCTTCGCCAGCGCAACACTCATGACCTTGCCGCTGATGCGGTGAGTCGCCGCTTGTTGGTACGATCCTCTTTCCTATCCCGGCAATCCGACAAGCTCATCAAGCGCCCCCCGAAAGGGAGGGATGTCGAAGCCATGGATGTCGCGTACAGCATGGTCGAGGAAAAAATCATGGTCGATGACGCGATCTCCGAAGCTGAGCCGTTCGTCAATAGGTGCCGGGCAGTGGCTCGCAGCCGCGAAAAGGAAATCACCGAAACCTTGATTGATCAGGACAAGAATTTCGCCATCCTGAAGCAGTTCCATGCTCAGATTTCCCGCGATGATTTTTCCGAAAACATGTTCAGGAAGCGTGCCGCTCTCCCGGCCATCGAGAATTTCATCACGGCATTTGAGACGACCGGATATGCCATAGGGGATGCCCTTCACCCCATTTCTGGAGCACGTGTTCTGGATATTCGTACTCCGCCCACCATGCATGACGAGATGGGAACTGGGGAACGGCATCCTGGTCTGGAAGATATTCCCGCTCTACCAATCGAACCGAAGCGGAAACCCGGAGGCGCCGGCACCGGCGGATCGGGAGGAATCGAAATTCACCTGCCTGATCCCATCGACGCCGACGAAAGCTCGCGCCCTGTTGTCGGCAAAGACGATGGCAAGACGGACAGGGACGGTGCGGATCTTGCGAACAAAATCCCCGCCCCGCCGACGGAAGACGAACGCAGGAAAGATCTCGGCGACCTCGCCGCGGAGGCGATGCGAGGAGGACGGAAGGCGTCAAGGTCAGACCGTCCGATCTTCCCGGATGCTTTCATCGTCGATCCGGACAGAGGAAGGGATGGCGAGCACGATCTCGATTCGCAGCTTGTCGAATTCACGAATGCCGAGCTCAGGTACCATGCCTTCGCTACGCGGGACGCATCCATGATGACGGAAAACCGCGAGCAGGCACGCAGCTTCCAGATCGCTTGGGATGTGGCGGCCAGGCATGCAGCCAAGCGAGGACTCGACCTCGAAACAGGAATCCACAATCCGAATCTGGCGACGGACTTCCGCCTTTCGAAGAAACATGTCGACAGCGCACAGATGACGCGACCAAGGCCCGGCTATCAGCGTCAGCGGTGACGAACCGCACCAGCGATACCGAACGGTTTCTTGTTTCGTCTGGTTCCCGATTCGTCTTGAGTTAAAAAAGGAGCCCCGGCTTGAGAGCCGGGGCCAAGGTCGTTCTGCCGATTTTTGGAGGAAGTGCCGTCCGGAGAGACGAGCGCCTTCATCGATTCTTCTAATAAGCGCCACGGGAACCACGACAAGAATTTTTTTTATGGATATCGATATCCCGAGTCACGAAGATTACCAACCAGATTGGAAAAACCCCAACGTTTAAGCCGTTATTTGGAGATTATGGGATCAAAGAACAGCGCCAAAAAAAATTCCCAGAAACCCGATTTTCATCTTCCGGCATCTTCCTAGGTATAAAGGGCCGCGTCCGCGGTTGTTGACAAGATCCCCGGACGCGTCCAAGTGAATCATGGATATTCGGCACCAAAAATCCCTTGGTGCGGCAATCACACGTCCATTCAATCACAGTTCCGCAGATGATGGAATTCGATTTCCTGGATGATTACTCGGGACATCAAATACCAAAAGACACCGGCCCGCGCCGCATGTTTTCGCCGCAACAAGCCTATGTCATCGGCAACGAAGTTGCCTATGCCGTAGCGCTGGTGCATGAGGATATTTTTTGGCAAAGCTCTATTTTGCTTCCCATGAAAGTGCCAATTCGTATTGGCTGCCGAGCATGTGCGATCATTGGGAGGAACACGAAACGCGCCTTACATCGGTCTGGGGCCAGCCTCTCATGCGCTGCCCCATCTCCCAATACCGTCACTCGGCAGATATCGTACGCACTTCTCTCCCGACGCATTCCACCGGCCTGTACCGGCACGACCGGGATCGATTGGAATGGTTCCCACCGTCTCCATACCCGCGCTAGGTCTTCCTGATTTTCTTTGTGCTCACCAACGCAGTCTTTTACATTTTTTGGTATCATGGAATCCGAATTCCGTCTCACCATATCCGATCGAGAAGCGCCCCCATGGAACCATTCATGGGGGAGCGCTTAGATGATTAACGGCCCTGTATATTCGTCACCTCGCTGCGCGGAACGACCTCGTCGGTATCCTGGCAAGCTCGAACCCATGTCATGTAATCCAAATTGGATCATTGGCTTCGAACGGCCGCATGATTTCGCTACCAAACCATCCGACTCATTTATCCAACGACGCTGACGAAACCGCGAGCGACACGAAATCATGACGCGTGCTGGAGGATGCCGGAAAACATCCGTAAGCCGCATCAGGCAATTTCGCGGTTCTCATCATTCACAAGAGCGGCGTTTGGGAGGGGCTGTTGCTACGGTGTTTTGTCGGGAATTCGATACCGCGATCACGGCATTGCTCCTATCGAACCAAGCCAATCAACGGCATCTGTGCGCCAGTCAGTAATCGTTTATTGGAGATGAATGGAAGCGGCGTTGGTCATTCCGTTTGTCGGATCTCGGACGGACCATCACACTCCCAAGAGAGCGTATCCGTCGGCATGCGCGCCGTGTCGATCCGCGCTCCATGAATACGCACACAAATAAGGAGGACTCGGCAAGGGGCTGCTGTGGTGCTCTGGGAGCTCCAGGACGAACGATAACACCTGGAGAGGTGCAACCCCTCCTATTCTGCATATCGCGGCTTTGTCGCGCCTTCTATCGAGAGCAGCCGAGCCGGGGCATTGTCATCATGGATGATTTTCCCGTGGCCGCCAGTGTCGATCTGAAGTTGGGAAAAATAGTCCCGCCAGGAAGTTTCGAGCGATTTGACATCGCTGTGTGTCCTGGCGGGACCACTTTTTTTTGACCGGCGACGGAGCGGGAACGCCGGCCGCGCAATACGATCAATCTTCGAACAGGCGTTTCTGATCTTCCACGCCGAGGATGAAACTGATGATTTCCACGATCCACGAAACAGCGAATTCCGGAGTAACCTGATCCTTGTTCTCGGGAAGGTCGAGGCTCGGTCCGCCCTCGTAACCAAGGAAATAGATATCGTCTCCCGCCGACTCTCCGACGCCGCCCGCTCTCTTATCGATGAAATCCGCACGCGCCTTGTTGAGAGGCATGCGGCCGGCGGCGCTCAGTTTCTTGTTGACCTCTTCCTCTAGAGTTGCTTCGTCGAAGACGACGAATCTCGAGCCCCTTACGTAGTCGGCAACCTCCGTCACGTCGTCGGTGACGAAGCGCTCGGACTCCGGCGGCGGATCGCAGAAATAGGCGTCGGGGAGGATGTTCAGCTCGGCAAGGCAGAACAGGTTTCCCTTGGACGACATTTCGCCGAGCTGATTGCGCGTCAGCGCCTGGATATCGCGCGGGGTGGCGATGAAGACGAACCTGTGCCGATCATCTTCGACACGACCATCGGACCCCACCGTTGCCTCGCCGCCCTCTTGGACCGAGCCGTCGCTGGATTTCTTCTTTTTCTTATGTGTCTGCTTCCGCGCGGCGGCCTCTTCCATGATCTCGAAAGGCATCGGAGGTGCCGGCCTGGGCCCCTCGAGGGATCGAAGATTGAACGTCTTCTCCTTGAACTCCGGCATTTCGAAGAACCGCGGCGTATCGCACATGATCGGCCGGTTGGTGTAGTTCTGGACGAACACGAGGTGCTTACCCTCCGGCATCGACATGATGAACGACTGCTTGAGGAACTCGGTCGACTCCATGCTCTGGCTGGAGCTCTTTTTCCGAATCTTGACAATCTCCTGAATGCCTTTGGTGAGGCTGTTGTTGCCTCCGCTCCTGTCGCTCAGGGATTCTTTTGTGTATGTGATCTTGCCAGCCATTTCGCTGACGATCTTGGCTGTCGTCTCGTTGTTCTGGGCAAGAATGATCTTGATGGCCGTATTTGTCTTGAGAGTTTCCACCTCGGCCTTCGAGTACTTCTGCTCGATCTGCCCGAAGTCCTGACCGACGAGAACGTAGAAGACGCGCTTCGATCGACCGACGGCCGGACCGTTGATCACAGTGTCGAGCTTGGGCAGCTGGGGGGTCTCGTCTGCCAGGAAGCCGAAATCGCACGGGCCGAGTTGATTGCCCTGCTCGTCGATCGCATTGGGGCCGTTCGCGACGAGATATGCGTTAGCCGAGTCGATGAAGATACCGGTGATAACCGCCAGCGCTTTAGCGTCCTCAAGGTTGACCGAAATATAGATCGACACCGGCTCCCATTCGTCTCGCTGATACCTCGGCTTGTAGTCGATCCCCTGCTCGCGATATTGCTTGACCTTTTCTCGCTCCCGATCGCGGGCCTCCTGGACCGGAATGCCGCGCAACTCATGGAATGCGAAATCGCAAGACGAGGTACGCTGGCGCACCGCTTCGTTCTTGAAGGGGTTCAGTGCCTCGTCCATCGTCGTCAGGATCGATCCCCGCGTCTTGTCCGGCGAGTTCATCAGGCCGGTCATTTCGATGACGGCACGGTTCATAGGCCGGATGTCATAGATCTCATCGAAACGATTATCCAGGGCCTTCGCTTCCTCGATCGCCGTACGGAACAAGGTCCGCATCGGATCCTCGGACCCGTCATCGAAAGCCGTCTGCGCGTGGGCAAACCAGTCGACCAACATCGGGAAGCTGGCTTCCCGGCCGTGCCAGTTATCTGGAATACCGGTCCAGTCGCCATTCATTTTCGGGTCGTTGGCCGCCTCGACCTTGGCCACCAGGAAGTGGGAAAGACCGGTGAGCGCCGCGCGCGCTTTCGACGTCCAGAACTTGTCTCCGCCGCCGACGGGGTCGGGACACAGAACGTTCGCAAGACGTTCGATATACATTTCCCGTTTCGGTCCGTACCCGGGAATGGATTTCGGGCTCAACGGATTCCACGACGGGTAGTAGATCGGTTTTGTCTTTACGGAGCCGGAAATCTCGTTAATGACCGTCTTCCCGTCCTTATCCTTCTCGATCAGATCCTCGGAGAGAAGCTTCGCCTCGTCCGGCGTCACCCACTTGCCGTTCGGCTCATCTTGCGCGGCCCATTTCAACTGGAAGCATGGCCCGATCGTCGAGCGGTAGTTGGAGGTGATATCCCACAGTTCCGGCTTCTGGTCATGGACAAAAATCGAACAGTCGTCGAGGCTGACGATCGAAGGGACGATGAAGCCGACACTCTTACCGGTTCCCGGCGGGGCCAGGATCAGGATGGAGAGCGTTTCGCCCATCCTTAAGAGCTTGTCCTTGAATTTGCCGACGACGAACAACTTCTTATTGAAGCCGACCAGGTCGCGCCGCTCCATAACCTCGATATCCTTGAGGGTAGCGTAGCGCGTGTCACCGAAAATGTTCGGCGTTTTGCTGTAAGGATTGAGAGTGTTTCCGGCGAGAATAATCGCTATAAAGCCGCCGATCAGCAAACCCAGAACGATGGTCGGAAACTCCGTCGTGCCCCGGGACGCAAAATCCTGCACCCAACCACCGAAATACCCGGAGATGAATTCACCCGGGCTGACATTCAGTGTTATGACCCCCCATATATGCCCGAAGTACTGGACGATATAGTCTATATTCGCGTCAGAGAACCAACCATCCGTGATTACGTAATGAAGAGGAAGCATGATAATGACGAACAATGTCGCATACACGAACGAAGCGAGAAATACGCGTGAGCGGAATTTCTGCCACTGCTTGATCTCGTCATAGGCGCCGATCCGCGCCAGATTTTCGTCTTTCTTCATCATGCTCATTTGAATTGCCTCACAAGGCCGCAGACACCGGGCTCAACCGGGATTTTTCTGACCGGTCGTGGCTTTCCTTCGCCGGAAAACTGATATCGATCACGCGGCGGCTGCCATCGCGTCGATCAAGCTGAATGATGCATCCGATCTGGGACTCAAGCATTCCCATGGTCGCGCGCGCATCGAATCCGGCTCCTGCCATCGCCATGTTGTTGATGAATGCCTGCTTGGCTTCCTCGGGAGTGCCGGCGTGAATGGTCGTGATGCACTGGTGCCCCTTGCCCATCAGAGAAAAGAGAGGGCCAGCGTTTCTCACCGAGACCTCGCCGAGGATGATGAAGTCGGGAGTCAGACGCACGATCGCATCAAGGATTTCGTTGTATCCGACCTCGCTGGCGCTTTTTGTCCGGGGAACCATCAAATGGATCCGGTTGGCTTGCGGGACAGTCACTTCTCGCGCGTCCTCGACGGTAATGATCCGAGAATTGGCGCTCAAGAGCTTGATGAGCTGATTAAGGAACGTCGTCTTACCGGTGCTCATTCCGCCGGAAACGAGAATGGTCAATCCTCGGCGGACAGCCTCGACGATCTTCTCGAGATGATCTTCGATCCCCTCGAAACCCCTGAAGACGGACGCGACACCAGGCAACGTGGCTCCCGTTTCCAGACCCCAATTCTTGAACGTGATAGAATCGTCCGCGGTCAGGGCGCGAACACTCAAGGCGATGCCGCGACGATCGGCAAGTTCGTACCGGACGTTGGGTCCGACCACAGCCTGGAAACGGAAATGCAGTCCCGGCAGCTCACAGCTGACGATCGGCATCTCGTCTTCCCTGAATCTGGCATTGTTGATGTTGGCGAGAACGCGGCAGAGACGGTGGGCGACATATTCGTAGGTGATCTCGGGTGCATCCTGGCGCTCCCAATCGGCTCGCCGCGGCTTGGTCCAAACTTCGCCTTCCCGGTTAACGACGATTTCCTCGATATCAGGGCGACCGTAATACCTGGCCAGTGGTTCAAGCACCCTCATTGCGAGCTTGTTTGCCGAGTTCGTGCCCATGTTCTATTTTCCTTCCGCACGGCTGATTTCCATTCAGCTCTTTGCCGATCATTGGGCCGACCTCGAATTGTTTTCACCCGCCGGCACAAGTTTATATCTGGTTCCCTGGATATCGATTGTCATAATCGATTCCGTTTCGGGAGGCAGTTCGCCGTCCGGGTAAGCCTTCAGATCCCGCGGAGCAGCCTGTTCGAGCTGAGCCGGCCTCTCAGGCTTCTTGAGTTCATACTCGACGCCGGCAACGCTCACCACCTCGTAGGGTGTCTTGAAATAGACATCCTCGGAAAACACGATGTCGATTTTCGATCCCCCCGGGATGGTCAAGACCTGACGGACATCCTGGATCTCCTCGAAAAGCTTTTCGAGCGCCTTTTCGGTATCCTCGCCGAACTGGTCGAGAGCCTCGTTCTTCGCCGACTCGTTCGAGGTGGAAACCCCATTGTCGACGTTGACCGTTACATTCCTGTCTTCGCCAAGGAAGTAGCGCCCGACGGACTTGATCGCCGAGAAGACAAGGGGCATGCCGAACCGCTCGAACCACCGTCGATCCAGGCGCCCAGGGACGCCACCACGGCCCATGGGATCGCTGGCCGTCCCCACGATCTTCGCGCTGATACCATTCGGCGTAATGAACCGGGTCCATTCGATCAGCGCCCGCTCGTCGACAAAGCCCGAGCATTTGCCGATGAAGCGGGTTCCGACTGGGATCAGGATGTTCGAATGATCAGGAGAATAGACGTCGGATTCAGCCACGGCGATGACCTGGGTGCAGGCAATGTTCGTGAACGCGGTTTCCAGGACGGCCTTGACCACCCGGTCCGCGGTTAGGATATGACGGCGATCCACGGGGAGACTCGCATCCGTCCACGCGAATTTGTCCTTGTCATACCGCACATCGGACGTCCGCTTCTGCACATCTGCCGAGCCCCCGATCCCGAACGAGTTGCGGCTGATTTCACCAAAACCCGACTTCCGTCGCGCTTCCAGAACACTTGCCAGATGCTGCGCGAGTTTCCTGTCTTCTTCCGATATTCCGTTGCCTGAATCTCCCGCGGTGCCATCGTTTCCCCAGCCATTTGCTCCGCTTGCTCCCCAGGTGTCCGCTCCGTTGCGACCAAAGCCGTCGCTTCCGGCGCCATCGCGGCCAGAACCGTCACGGCCGAAGCCGTCACCGCCAGCGCCATCGCGGCCAGAGCCGTCTTGCCCGGAACCGTCGCCGCCAGCGCCATCGCGGCCAGAGCCGTCTTGCCCGGAACCGTCGACGCCAGCGCCATCGCGGCCAGAGCCCATGATTACCCGATTTCCAGACTGCCCGGCGCCGTCAAGCCCCGAAGTATTCTGCCCCGTAGCGTTGCGATCGGCACCCCCGGTCGAGTTTGAATTCCCCTGACCGGAGTTATTCTGGTTTCCGTCGCTGTTCGAGCGCGAATTCTCCCCTGCCCCCTGACTGGAAGTTCCGTCGTTCGAGGATTGATTGTTAGTGCCAGCGCCGCCGGTGGAATTGGCATTGTCCTGACCGGAGTTATTCTGGTTTCCGTCGCTGTTCGAGCGCGTATTTTCTCCAGCTCCCTGACTGGAGGTTCCGTCATTTGAGGATCGATTGTTTGTGCCGGCCCCGCTTTGATCCTTTCCATCCGAGGCGCTTGAATTCTGGGAGTTGTTTCCTGCACCGTCACGGGACTGACCATTGTTCGAAGAAGAATTGTCGCCGCCCGTTCCCGAGGTCGAGCGGTCGTTCGAGCCGCTTTCTCTGGATGTGTTGTTCTGGGAATTCGTCTGCCCGCCTGATTCACGGAGCTCGCGCGAAGTTTCACGAACCGTCGACGAATTGTTGCCGCCTCCGGCGGTTCCGTTGCCGGTTCCCTGGCCGCCATTCCGTTCAGTCGAATTGGTCTGTGTGTCGCGGCCGCCCACGCCGGCGGCGCCCACGCCACCGCTTCCCCCGACACCGGTGGTACCCTGGCCGCCCTCACCTCCAGTGCCTTGCAATCCACCTTCACCACCGGCACCGCCTGTTCCGTCGCTCGACCGGCCGTCACTGCCGCTGGTCCCGTCCCCGTTTCCGGCAATACCCTGGCCGAGACGGGAGATCAGATCGGAATTCCGATCAGGCAGATTGGCGAGGTTACCGGTAGATCCGTTCCGGTCGTAGTTCTCGAGGGCCAGAGGATCGACCCAGCCAGCCGGCGGAGTCCATGGACCGGCTCCCAACGGGATGCGGATCTCCGGCGTCAGGTTCGGCGTCGCCTCAGTCTTGATGAAGATCTCGTTCCGATAGGACAGTCCCTCCGGATCCCATCGTGCCACGATGATGTCACAGAAATCTCCCGGGTAGAGAGCCATGCCCGACCGGCAGCTGCCGTGCTGTTCCAGGCGCGTATTGGGGTCGGGGCGGGAAATCAAAACCCCGCCCAGGGTGGCGACGACGTCGCCCTGATTGATCAGACGAACCTTTTCACGTCCGGTCTGTCCGGGAGGAACATTGATATAGACCATGCCCGGCTCGGCCACGATCTTGGCACCAGAGATCGTCGGCGTCCTGATGACGTCGATGAGGTTCTGGTTCAGCGGATCGGAGCCGCTCACATCGCGAGTGGGCTCGGTAGCTTCCTGGTCGTCACCGCAGGATGCCAGAATTCCCAGTGCAAGCGCCAGCGGCAGGATTTTGAGTATATTTTTCATCGGACGCCCCGGCATGGGATCCCTCTGGAGACCCCGTCAGTCTTATTTCTGTTCTTCGGTAATTTGCGATGCCCGGATCACGCAAACCACTTTCTGGCCATTTCGGAGGACGAAGTCGCCGACCGCTTCGGCAACCAGTACCTCGTTGAAATCTCCGATAGTGCGCGTGTTGACCCTGGTCTCGATGCCGTCGACAAGCCGGTAGACGATCGGCCGATCAACGGTCACGCCCATTTTCCCGTAGTTGAAGAACGTCCATCGTCCATTGGAATAGACGACCTCTGGTGCGATCTCCCGGTCGCCCTCGTTAACCTCGAACATGCGATGGGCGATGATCACTTCGCTGTCCGGGATATACCACTTGCTTCCGGAAACGATCGGCGTCTCATCGGTCACACCGGAATTTTCCTTCACGCTGTGCGTGACCGGCGCCTGCGGCGGAGGAGGCACGTCGGCGTAATTCGGGTTGGTGCCGCCCGTGGCGGCGCCCGGTGCATTGCCGGCTGCCTGACGACGCTCGTTGGTCTGCTTGAACCAGGAAACTTCGTTCGTCTTCGGCGGCGCGGCGTCGACGAACACCTTCATGTCGGTGAGTGTTGTTGTGTTGAACGATTCGGCCCGGACATAGAAATCGTAGGAGTTGCCGCTTTCCCCGAAAACGGAAATCGAGGTGTCGATCCCGCTTGCGCTGCTTCGGAGAACCACGGCGTTGTCCCGGATGATCGAGCCCTCGAAATAGTAGCTTTCTCCGATCAGGACACGCTCGATTTTCTCCCATTCCGGAAATACGAAGGTCGTGATCATGAACTCGCGGGCCCGCACCGGCATCACAAGTTCCGGGCTCCACTGGAACCGGACGACTCCGGGGGCGACCTGTCCGGGCGACATGTTCTCGAACGGTTGCGTCCAGGCATCCTGTGTATTGCCAAGCGACATTCCGGAAGTCCGGTCGATCGGCAGGTATTCACCGTTCGACTGCCGCTTGCTGCGGTCAATCGTATTCTGGTTATAGTACCCGGTATCCGTCGGCGCCGGGGCGCTGAAATTTACGGAAGATGACGGCGCCTGTGTCGCAACCCGGCTGGTTGCCGGCGGTGGCGGCGCGACGACACGATTCAGTCCAGGACGTTGCGATGTCTGCGCGATCGCACCCGCCGGAACGGCGAGAGCGAGCACGAGGATGGCAGCGGTGAGTTTCCTGCTCATCTTATGGTGCCCTCTTCTCGGGAGTTGTTTTTATTTCATAGTCGTACGAAGTCACGACGAAGCCGGTCGGGTTGATCAGGCGGTATTCCGCCGGGATCCTCTGCGCCTGGTAGTGCGCCTCCATTGTCGCCAGAGCCGAGGTTTTGCGAAGAACATCGCCGTTCTCGGCCCTTTCCAAGATTTCGAAGTTCACATGCAGGAGAAACACGCCACGGCGTGAACTCGGTGACCGGTTAACTCCGGTCACCTTGATCTCCCGCTCGACGTTCATCGAACGGATGATCTTGAAATCGGCGATCGTCTGCGTGATGAATTTGTTGTAGACGTCTTCCGAACTCGCGAGATGGATGAACCCTCCCTTGGCCCAACGATTCTCCATTTCCACATCGGACTGGACGATCGCATGCCGTTTCACCACGTATTCCTTGGCGAGCGATTCCGTCAGCGCCACGAAACCTGGGATTTCGGACGTGATCGGGTGGATCGTCGCGACGACCTCGCTTTCCTTGGCAAACTGGACAAGGAATGGACGAACCTCTTTCAAGGGGGTCAGGGCAAACAGGGCGAACGCCATGGCAACGTTGCCGAATATGCTGGAAATAGCGATCAGCGCCACCAGCCGGATGCCCCAGAGATAGCGCCGCTCCCGAAGTGCCGGAACGTCGAAATTCGACGGATATTCTCCAACCGGCCGGCCTTCTTTCTTGTTTTCCATTCCCTGCTCGCCCCTCGACATATCAGACCCGCGGCTTCTCGAAATCCGAAATGTCGTACCCGAGCGGAGCCAGCATCTCGATCTCGATGCAGGCACAAGGGCTCTTCTTGAACTCATGGGTGCCGGTGCCGATCCCGACAGGTTCGGCATTGTGGTCGCTCGGCAATGCCGACGCGCATCCCGTGAGGGACAAACCAAGGGCCATGACGGCAAAAATTTTCTTCATTTCCTGCTCCGGTATTTTACCGTTCGCGCGCGTGAGCGTCGCAAACAAGCACAAGGCCTCTGTTCTCAACATATGTTTTTTCGGTAAAAAAGAAAGGGCTTGCGGTAAATCGTCCACCCCAATACGGTCTTATCGACTCGCATTGTGCATTTGTTCTGTTTTTGGCCTGATTACCGTATCATTTTTTCTGAAAAAGGCTGTGGGAGATATAGGTCTGATTCCCGTCGTCCTCTGCGATGAGGTTCAGCGCGGCAGTCAGGTCTGCCACTTCCTGAGCCATTGTTGGCCGTCCCCCGGCATAAGCCACCGACATGGCCGCGCTCGGATCGATGAGCGACGACGCCGTTTCCACCCGGCTATCGATGTCTTCACGCCCTCCATACGTGCGATAGTAGGCTTCCGTCCGGTTTTCGATCAGCCACAGAGACTGATCCACACCGCCCAGTTCCATATGATTGATCGGCCAGCCCTCATAGTCTCCGGCTGCCCAATAGCGATGGTCGCATTGCGGATTCACATCGAACCATTCGGGTTCTTCTGCTAGGTTCTTTTGGGTCGACGGCATCGGACCATAAAGACAATGCGGCGCGAACTCGAGAAACTCGTTCCATACCGAGGCCGTGGTCACATTCCCGATCGTGGCGTCACCGCGCCGCAGATCGTCCCAGTAGACCTTTCGTTTTCTCGATTCTAGCCGGTATTCGACAAGTTCCTGAAACCGCAATTCTCCGGACCTATCAAGATTGTCTTCGTTTCCGGAAGCTTGCATGGGGGGAACTTTGGTCACGACTTCATAGCGCTCCACATCCATTCCGGGAACGGTTGCATAGTACTCGTTGATTTCGTCAATGCTCGAGTAGTTCATCCCTCCGGGCTGCGTGAACGGGATACAGTTCCCCTCCTCACTATTGTTTTCGCACGCTCGAACCCTGACTCTCTCGCCATACCGCGTTACAGGTTTTTGGGCAACGACCTCAGCGACGATTTTCGTCGCGGCGTTTTTGGCAAGCTTGTATCTCGCTCCATTCCCGTATGTTGAATCGTCGGACAGAAGGTCGCTCTTCAGGAGTCTCCAGGCCTTGTCCGGATTCACATAAAGCACGGCCAGTTCCTTTTGGATATCGAGGCGCGTTAGCCACATGTGCTCCTTTCTGGCATCATGCTCCTCTACGACGGTCATCAGGGCTGGCATGTAGCTGCGCATCCAGTTCACTGAGGTAAGCGCGTTGTGAGCCTTCGTCGCGTCCCTGACCGCCTTCCTGTATACCGCCACCGTTTGCGCCGAGGCCTGGGCGCTCGCGATTTGCGTTCGGGTGCTTTCCGGCATGACATGGCTCGTCGGCGTCTTGGCCGGCTCTTCGACATCCCTTTGGGCAACGAGCAGAAGCTCATGTGCCGACCGGACTCTCACATAGAATGCAAAGAGCTCGGCGAATTCGTTCATTGCCATGAGCAGCCGGACCTTCATCTCCGCGTTGACACGGAAGTCTTCGGAAAGTGTTTCACCCTCAAGGAGTCGGGCCTCCAGGTACGTGAACTCGTCCGCCAGTTCGGCGATGTGATTCCGCTTGGCCTGTGCCCTGGCCCATCCGTTCAAGAGAATTTGCCTGGCATTTTCCTTACGAATCGCCATCTGCCTGTACTTTCCGGCGTCGTCGAGATTCATTGTGTCGGAAAACTCGTTATCGACTCTCTCTCTTGCCGAGCGCAGGGTTTCGATCGGCCCCGGACCATAGCTTCGGGTCATTGCCGCCACACTGGGAAGCTGGGTCGCAGTGAGTTCGATTTCCGGGATGCGGATATCCGGAAGCTCGGAGGCCAGGATGATACGGTTCTCCAGGTCTGGGCCACGAATGACATTGCGAATGGCCTGCAGAATAACGACGATTCCAGCTTCCTTGAGCTCTTCCGCGGCCACCGGTGTCATATTCTCTTCACGAACATCGAGGTCCGCACGCGATGCCCCGATGATTTCCCCCTGCTCCGTCGTTTTCTTGCGGATTTCCGTCTCGTCGTCACGATGCTCGAAGTCGGCGACCGGACAGGGGCTCGGACAGCATGGGCGATGAATCTCGGTCGGGCACTTGTTGCCTCCTCCGAAAGCCAGAGCTTCTCCTGACATCCATATCAAGGCTGCGGGGGTCAGGACAACCACCGCGACAAAGGATGCTAGCAAACTGCATTTTCCTGACATCATGACCAACCGCCCTCATGCCCTGCCGCAATCAGTTGCAGTAATATCCTGACGGCATGTTCGGATCCCTGAAATCCAGAGGGACATTCGGCTTGCAGGGGCCGTTCCACGTGGACTGTTGCGTTGATGGCTCTTCCCACTTGATGCTCGGCGGCGCCGTTTGTCCGATGCTGGAATTGGGTAGCTTAGACAAGTCCGGAAGCTTTGACAGATCCGGAAGGTCAGAAATATCCGGAATTTTGGAGAGATCGGGAAGTTTCGATGATTCCCTCTTCGCTTTCTTGATGACCTTTACAAGCTCTTTCAGATCCTGGTTGCCGGTTGCATTGGCGACGTCCGACAGCATATCGACGCTCATGTCGATTAGCTTGCCGTCATTCTTCGCATTTCCGACTCTTTCGGCCCCTCGGATGGCGCTCTCGATATCGGAAATGGCCCCGCTGATATCGCTATTGCCCGTCTTGCGCGCGATGTTCTTCGCCGCTGAGAGTAGAACCGAAGCCTGATTGACATCCGATCCTTTGTTGAGGCGCTCGGCCGCCCTCTGGATATCCTTCGCGACGCCGGTCATCCCGCTCATCCCGGCTTCCTTTAGGACGTCGTTGATGAGGTTCGACGTATCGCCCCCGAACATCTGGCCGGCCAAATTTCCGAGATTGGTGTCGGCGTCGGCAGTTCCGTTCAAAGGCTTGAACATACCGAGGTTCAGTGTCTCGTTCCGGACATTGCCGGTCGCATTGTTGGAAACCTGGATCCGTTCGCCATGGGCATCATAGTCCGCATCATTGCGAACCTCCGGGGGACGAGTTCCTCCGCCCTCGGCAACGAGCGGCATCTCGCCATTCAGGCCAGCCGCGGCCTCGATCTCGAGTAAGCTGGTCACAACCGCCTGCAGATGTGCCAGTTGCTGGTAGGAGGCGAGAAGTACAGCCGAATTCGCCCGAACGTCCTCGCGAAGATTCTCCGTCGTGTTCACGAGACTATCCAACTGAAGTGCACGATCTCCGGCCTGAGCCAGATGGTCGCGGCTTACGATGGAGAGTGAATATCCCATCAGGTCCGCCTCGCGTGCCGCGCGTCGACGAACCTCATAAAAATCCTTCTTGTCCCCGTCCGACACCTGGCCACCGGCGAAGAAGATCTTTTCAGCGAAGCCTCGTACCTCAGGAAGCGAGCTTTCGCCTTCCGGGATCGCCCCGCCGTCTCCGGAATCACCCTTCGTGATGTCCGTGAGGTTCGAGCCGAAATCACGCAAGACGTCCAGCATCTTGCCGCCGGCCGCGAACTCCTCCCACTCGGGCTTGCTGTCCAGAGGCTCTTCAGGTGGCCCGGGCTCACCGACCGCCTGGTTGATTTCCGAGACCAGGTCGAGAATTTCCGTCAAACGATTGACCGCCTCGGCCGTGTTGGTTGCCGTCTTCGTGGATTCCGCGATCACACGGGCGTCGCGCACCGCGACTTCTGCAAAAGCCGGGGCTGTGACGGCAAAAGAAGCCGCCAATCCGATCAGCAACAACCTGCCCTTCATGATCTTCTCCTTACGGCGCTTCGTGGTCGAGATACCGCTCGACCCAAGCGTCCCCGAATTGTTCCTGGAGATCGGATGCCAGGCCGACGTCCTTCGAGCTCGATGAAAAAATCTTCAGCAGGGGGCCGAGCGGGCTGAGATCGATGTCGACGATGACGCTTTCCTTGGCCATCGGCTTCTTGATCAGCAGGCCGCGCGTGATGCGGCGCGACGTCGACGACTGGCCGAGAATGAAGGCCAACTCACGCTCGGTGAGGTCGAACTCGTCGTAGTCCTCCCGGTTGGCGCCGGGATTGGGGAACAGGTAATAGGCGCCGGACTGCTGGCGGATCAACTCCGAGGTCCCGGTGGCCTTGAGAGCCTCGGGACGCTGGAAAGCCGAGATAACGACGCCGCCGAGTTTCCGGAACTCCTGGAGCATCACGAAATAGATTTTGCGGAAGTTCTCATCCCTGAGCAGAGGCTCCGTTTCGTCGATGAAGATCAGGCCGGGAGACCTGTTTTCGCGAAGCGTCTGCCGGATCCGGTGCATGATGTAGCTGACCGACGCGGCCCCCAGAAGAGGATCGTTGAGCAGAGTCGTCATGTCGAACGTCGTCATTCGATTGTCGGACAGATCGATGCAATCCTCTTCGGCATTGAACATGGCGCCGTACTGGCTGTCGTCGACCCATTTACCGAGTTCCCGGCGCAGCTGAGAGCCCGGGGTGAAGGATGCCTCGTAGATCTCCTTCAGCGACCTTTCTTCCTTGTCCAGTGAGAGGAAGGAAAGCTCAACAGCCCTGGCGATCTGCTCGACCGAATCGGGATCGTCGCAGTTGGTGATCGCCTGCAGCCAGACCTTAAGGAACTCCTGGTTTTCCTCAGACGATTCGCATTGGAACGGATTCATGCCGCCCTTGATTGTGAGCGGAAGCTTTTCGGCGTTGAAGGAAAGATACTTGCCGCCGAAAGCCGAGGTGTAGATGTAGGTTCCCTTGAACCGGTCGAAGAAAAAATGACGAACGTTCTTGTGGCGCGAAACCATACAGGACAGGAACTCGATCAATGTTGTTTTGCCGACACCAGTCGGGGCGATGCAGATGCCGTGACCGACGGCATCGCGCCCCATCGAGACATGGAACTGGTGATTGTAAACCGAGTTCGCGGCCGTAAAGAACCGCGCCACCGGTCCCGGCCCCCAGTCGGATCTCGGAAGCCCGGTCGGCGTGCGATCGAAAGTCGCCAGATGGGCGATGTTCGCGCTCATCAGTCGATAGGTTCTCGGCCTCACGTCATAGGTCGGGAACTGCATGAACCAGGAAGCCTGCGTGGCCCCCTTTTCGATGACGCAGGTCATGCCGGCGTTCATCAAGACCTGACGGCAGGCCTTTTCACTTTCCCGAAGAGATTCGATGCTGTCGGAGAACAGGAAGATCGTTTCCGAGAAATGACAGAGCGCCGACTTGCTTTCATCCAGCCCCTCGACCATCTCGATGGCCGCCTGGTACTGATTGTAGACCTCCGGCGAGAAACTGGTGGAAGACATCATCTTCTGCTGCTGTTTGAGTAGCAGAAGCGTTTTCGTCTTTGGCTGCGGATCAACAGTCTGCACAATGATGCACTCGGCATTGATCGCCGACAACTCGTTGGAGACGAGAGAATTTGTATTGTCGCCGAGGCGGCGCAGACCGATGACTGAGCACCATTTGACGTCGTCACCGGAGCGGAACCGGATTCGTCCGTCTTTCATGAACTCGACCTCGTCGGCAGTCAACGCATCCGACAAGGCATCCCCGAAACCTTCCGGCGACGGGCGTGACAAGGGGGACACCAATTGTCCCAGGAATTTCCCGATCGTCATGTCCTGGGACGGCGATGTTTCGGGGTTCTGCGTGAGAACCGCCGGTTGGTAAGCGTCCATCGTCGACAGGATGATGTTCACGGCATCATCGACGCGATGCGCGTTCTTGCCCTCGCGCCCGGAAACCATTACGACCATGCGGGTCGTATAGGAGCGCTTGAATGGCTGGTTCCAATTTTTCGCCACGCGTCGTGCCAGCGCATTATCGAACGGCGTGTCGTCGCTCATGTCGACCGGATCTCGGAACGTGAAGATGCGCAGGTTGACATCAAGATCCATGAGGCCGTCGAGCATGTTCTTGCGTGCGGTGAAAAGCGATATCGCATCGTCATCGCGCAGGAAATTCTGGTCCACACCGGTGAGGTAGAGCAGTTTGCAGCGGGTTCCGTTGCGGCAAACGATAGTCTCTCCGTCTGCCTCCAGTCTTTCGAATGGCAGGAAATCCGCCAGTCTCGTTTCCACCGGCTTGGGAAGGACTCGTGCGGCAACAGCAGGCGTGAGAACGAGCGCGGCCACGCCCGCGGCAGTCACGGCGGCGAGTCCACCCAGCCCGCTGGTCATCCAGAGATTGTCCGGCGTGAACCCGAGTTCAGGGAACATACTTCACGTTCCTCGTTCCAATCAGATTTCGCGAGCGCTGCTTGACCCCGCCGATGCATCGCATGAGCATGACCAGGTGCGGCTCGCGCGAGCAGACGAACATCAGAACCACATGCCCGATGATCGTGGTGATCAGCCAGAACAGCGGCGTGATGTCAAAAGTGACCATGGAAACCAGCATCATCGCCACGTTGAGGCCGACATTGGCGCCGGCCAGTTCCACCGGGATGTAGATCATGGTCGGCGGATAGGCCACCGCTTGAAAAACAGGGCTCTCGTTGCGCATCATTGCTGGAACAATCCCGGCGGGGCGGTAATCCGCCCCGCCTCACATCAGATCAGCTCGACCACGGGAGATCGGCGTTGTTGGAATTGTCGCCACCCAGGAACCTGATCAGCGCATCCGCGCTGGCGACAAGAAAAAGGCCGCCGGCCAGAGCGAGGAAGTGTCCCCACTTGAACCGCCCGAAAAAGGCGAATATGGCCATGACCACGAGGCCGATGCCGCCAATGATGTAGATCACCTGCCGTAGGTTCGTCCACACGGCCTTGATCTTTTCAACGGCGTCCGAGAGAATTTGTTCGTCAGCGGCCCAAGCGGTATCCGGCGCGAAAAGAACGAACGCCGCAACGGCAACGACCATCAAAGCAGGAAACCACTCCCGCGCTTTTGCAAACATCTTGTTTCTCCGTCTTGTTTTTGCCCGCACCACCCTCCCTGACCATCAGGGCGGATTTTCTCGCAGGAATGATCCTTCAATAGGAGAAACTAGAAATTTTTACCGTATTCACAAGATAGGATGACCGTATTTAATGCGACTCCGGAAAAACGAATACCGCTAAAGACGGTATTTTCGTTGTCTTTTAGGTCTCTGCGGGACCGGCCAGTTTTTCGTCGGCGTCTTTCCCGTGCTCCTGCTTGGGCTCGGCCACGGAATCCGGCTCGCCTCCCGCCGCGTGCTTTCGCGTGAGTTCGGCTCGCGCCCGATCCTGGGTCAGGACGGTCAGCGCGCGCTTGAGGCGCTGCTCGGTCTCCCAGGCAATTCTGGCGGCCGGCGTCAGAAACGCAAAAAGCTTGCGTAGATCGGCCTCCGCATTGGCGTAATACATTCGACGCCGGCGATCCCACATGACTCCTAGCTCCTGCCGAAGTTCCGGCGCTGCGTCCATTGTGGCATAGAGGTATACTCGGTCTCCGGCGTCCGCCCCTGCCGTCAGGGAGCCGACCACTTCGTCGAACGACTGACGGTCGAATCTTTTTCCAGGGTCCATGTCCCCGAGTACACGGGCAAGGAACTGCATGGCCCAGCGATACCGCGCCTCGTCGGAAAGCCATCTGTCGAAAGCGGTTTCATCGATTCCAGCGGGGACCGGAACTGGCTTGACCAGTCTTCCGTCGCCGGCCACGAACGCCGCTCCAAGCGAAATGGCTTCCTCGACATCCTCCTCGGGGACATAGAGAAACTCGCGCTTTTTGAACGGCTTTTTTTGTTTTATTCCGATCACCGAATCATATCATCCAATGTGCCGGTCAGAATATTCGTGGCCTTTTTCGCGATGTTCATGGCCGGCCTTACTCGTCCCAACGTCTTGCCAGCACGCTCCATGCGCCACTTCAGCAACTTTATCCGGCTAGCCGTCTCGCCGCGTTCGATGAACAGGCCAGGGTCGCGCTGCCTCTCTTCCGGGAGGCTTTTAGCCTCGGGAGATTTGAATTTTCGCTGTGTGGAAGAGACGATTTCGATTTCCTGATTGGTTACGATTCCACGACTGGACATGACATCGGCCATTGACCGACGCGCCATCTCGAGCCGGTCATGATTCAGCATCCCCTGGTCAGTTCTGATCTCCGGGCTTTTCGAGAGCCGCACCTGCATCTCAACCGTATTCCAGAACATCTGCTTCAGGGTGTCCGGATCCATTTTCGCCAGGACCGAGTTCACCTGCCCGCTGGCTCCAAAGCCTCCTCGGATCGGGAGGGCAAGAAAGAGGCCGTGCTCCGCTCCCCTGCCCCTGACTTTGTTGACGAGATCCGTCATCAGTCTCTTGTTTTCTGGCATGTTCTCGAAGACATGGCCGTTCAGCGAGCCTTCCAGATACTTTCCGGTAATTCCCTTCGTGCTGTAGACGTCCCTTTCTGGCACGTCTGCCTCCGGCTCGTCGGGAACAAATCCGGAGGGAACATTCTTGTCGGTCTTTGCGGTTTCTCTGGTGCCCCCCTGTTCCGGCGGCTGCTCGCCCGACCGTTGGGATCCGCTGAGCCAAACCAAGTTTTCTTCGGCCTTGTCGCGTTCACTATCGGCGACCTGCACCTTGGATTTCCTGAGCCCCAAACGCTCCCGCTCTTCGGAGACTTCCGTGCCCCACTTTTTCATAAGCTCAGGGTGTAGCGACGCGAGCTTCCCGACGGAAGCACCCTTGTCGGCTATCTTCATTGCCGACTCTGCGCTCAACCTCTCGAGGAAGACAATGTTTTCCGCGCCAATTCCGCTGGTTTCGGCCTTCATGATTTCGTTATTGATCCGGCCATAGTATTTTACCGGATCCTCGAACTCGTCATTCCATTTGCGCTCGAACCCCTCCCGGAACGCTTTGTAGCGATCGGAGAACCTTCCATCGTTGGAAAGGCGGCTCGCACCACGGGAGGCATCGATGTCCGACATCACCTTGCCGCGCATTCTCGTCTCTTCCAGAGCAGATCGTTCCCCGATGAAGAGAAATGCGACCGGGTTCGAAGAGATTTTCTTGAAAGCCTCCAGGCGCTCGCTTCTCGCAACGAGATATTCCGGATAGTTCCTGCCCGCGATCTGGATCCTTCCCTCCTTGTCGGCATCCAAATACTTGTCGACGAGCTCGTTCGTCTCCTTTGCCCAACGGCCGGAAATTTCTTCGGATTTCCCGATATCGCCCATCAAATTCGAGCTCATCATCTGATGCTCGGCTCCAAAGCGCATCAGCATTGCCGGACTGTGGGCGATTTCCGAAGCCCTTTGGATCTGCCAGGAGCGAACGAGATGGGCGCCCTCGGGGTCACCCCCGTTGACCGTCATGTCAATGTAACGGTTTCGGGCGAAGACATATGCAGCTACCGGATCCCCGAGCACCTTAGCCATCTTTTCGGAATCGATGTCCTCGATATTGTCGAGGCCAAACAGATGGCGCAACGATTCCGGCTCGTCATCCATGAGGTTCTTTTCGGCCGCTTTGCGATCCGCATCCACATGCTCGAGCAGTTCCGGACGCCTTTCGACGAGCGTACCCAGTAATTCCGGCTCTTCGAATAATGCCGCTGCGGCACTCAGGCGAGCCCTGTAGGCCTCCGCCTCGTCGTTGTTGTAGCTCGATCCGGTTTCTTCGAGATGCCTGTCATAGGCCTCGATGTACGCTTCGGCGGCATTCACGTTGTCTTCTGCCGGAGGAACAGCAAACCCCTCATCGTCGGGAAGCCGCTCAAACCCCTTGTATTCGTTTACTTCATCAGCCATGGCTTTTCTCCGTTTGTTGAACCCTCGAACAGGGTGACGAGGCCCGGGCCTGAGCCCGGGCCCTCGCACGCATGCCTATTTTTCGGAATTCAACGCGTCATTAACGCTCCTTTTCCTGTCCATGACTCGCCCAGCTGGTTGTCTTTTTCTGTCCTGCCGCGGCAGAACTGACGGAACGGGCCGGGCTCTCACGTTCCGTCGAATTCCTCGAACCCACCCCTTCCGGCGCGGGCTCATTCCTTCCCTCTTCCTCGAGCTTCTCGAAATATCGCTCGCGCTTCCGATCGCGATCTTCGAGTACCGCCTTACCTTCACGCACGCCAGCGGCCATCATCTTGGCGATATTCTCGAATTCCCTCTTTTTTTCTTCCGTGTACCTCACGAGATCGATGAGTTTCGCCGACCCAATTTCGCTGATGGCGCCGACCGCGACCGCGTATCCTTCAGGATCTTTCGTGGGATCCGGCACGGTCAGAGGCCATTCGCCCTTTCTGTTGCGGAACTCAACCGCCGCAGCTCCCTTCAGAAGCGTATTGCTTCTATCGCGCTTGGCCTTGCAATGAAGATGCGACCGCTTAGCCTCTTCCGACCGGAACCGCTCGAATCCAGCAGGGATTTCGCCATGGACATAGCGCAATCCCCAGTGCGGCGAGTCCCGGTCCCGGTCGACGAGGAACTGAACGCCGGCCTTGTCGAGTTCGGCCACCAGCTTCTTGTAGTTGAAGGGGCTATCCGGAATATTGTCGGTGTAGAAATAGACTCGCTCGCCCTGCCGTTCGCTGGCAGTAGGGACCTCCCTCGCGGGAGTACCGCCGCGGCGACGGACTTCCTCATTGGCCGCCTCGGCCATGAGAATTCGATCGCCTCCTCGGGCCGCCGGCTCCGCCGCCTCTCCCACCCCGATACCGTCATTCTGCTCGGGCTGGTCGTCCAATTTCGCCGACGCCTCTTTGCTCTCTGCAGCCGGCGCGCGAACGGCCGGTCGGGCCTCGTCGTGGCTCACGGGATTGGCGGCAAGATCGGAAAGCGCAGACTGTACCTTCCGACGGGCGGTAACGGTGCCGAAGCGTCGGCTCAACCGCTTCATGTTCTCCGGGGAAGCCTCGGGACCGGGAACCATGAAACGAAGATCCGGCTCCCACACCGCACCCATCTCGGATGCGATTACCACATCGCGCTGATCGCGCGGCAGGATCCGTTGATCAGGATGCCTTTCCGGAACGACCCAGAAGCGGGAATTCTGATCGATATTCGTTTCGGTATAGGTGGTTGACATGACAAGTCCCCGGAAACCGCCGACCATACTGCCGGCTCGAACAACGGTTCGCGACAAATAGCTTACATAATCGGATTTGGCGGAAAGAAAGTCGCTTTCAACGATTTTCGACGCTGGACGTAAATTTATTTTCCGCCCGCCGGCCGTCGCGTTTCCAATCTCATTCGCCGGTAAAACTTCCGGTCTTTCTCATGAATTAACGCAAGCGCAGTCGATTTTTCCGTTTTTTACCGTCCATTTATGAACTTCACGCCTCTTATTTCCCTGCATATTCCGGTTTAACCCTATATCTAATATTTGAAGTCGATTTTTTACGGAAATTTCTGTGATGGGCCCCAGTCTGTACATCTGCGAAAAACCCGACCAGGCTCGCATCGTATCGCGCGCGCTTGGCGACGCCGATCGCAAGGACGGATATTTTTCTTGTGCCGGGGATGCCCAGGTAACCTGGTGTTTCGGCCATCTTCTGGAAACGAAGATGCCGGAAGATTACGATCCGGACCTCAAGGAATGGTCCTGGGAAACGCTGCCGATCATTCCTCCGTTCGGGTTCAAGCCAAGGGACGGCGGAGCTGGCAAGCAGCTCAAGATCATTTCCAAGCTTCTTCAAAAATGCGGCGAAGTCGTCGTTTCAACGGACGCCGACCGCGAAGGCGAGCTCATCGCATATGAGATCCTCACTTATCTCAAGTACAACGGCCCCATTCGCCGCTTGTGGATCAACGACCTGACCATCGACGCGGTTCGCCGGGCTCTTGAAAACCTGCGCCCCGGAGAAGAGACGCGCCCCCTGTATCATGCGGCGCTCGCCCGCACGTTCGCCGACTGGATCGTCGGCATGAACATGACCCGCGCCACGACCCTGAAATTGCGCGAGCGCGGAAAGAGCAAGCCACTGTCGATCGGCAGGGTCCAGACGCCGACTTTGGCGCTTCTTGTCCGCCGCGAACGCGAAATCAAGAACTTCAAGCCCGAGGATTATTTCGAGCTGGAAGCCGACGTTTCCACGGCAGCCGGCGAGACCGTCAGGATGCGGTTTTCGCTGCCCGAAGAGAAACGCATCAAGGATCGGGCGACAATCGAGAAACTCCGCGCACAAGCCGAAGGCGCGGCCGGGCCGATCGGTGTCGAGACCACACAGAAGTCGACGCAACCTCCAGAGCTTCTCAATCTCGGACGCCTTCAGCAGCGGTGCAACACGCTCTTTGGCTGGTCTGCGGATCATACGCTGAGCGTCGCGCAAAGCCTTTATGAAACCCACCAGGCCCTGACCTATCCGCGAACCGATTGCCCCTTCCTTCCCGAAGAGCATGCGGACAGGATTTCGACCATCATCGCGAACCTCATTGAGCTCAGGGAATTCGCACACCTCAAGCAGGACCTGAATCGGCCCCAGGTTCGCAAGCGGCATTACAACGACACGAAGATCACCGCCCACCATGCCATCGTCCCCACCCTCCAGGCACCTCAACTAGGCCGGATGAGCGCGGACGAGCGGAACATGTATATCCTGGTTTCCCGCTTTTATCTGTCGGCGCATCTACCCAACTACGATTACCTTGCGACCAAGATGTCCTTCGATGCGAATGGAGTTCCCTTCACGGCCCGAGGCGCGGTTCCTCTGGTCATGGGCTGGAAGGACGCCTTCAGGGGTATTCCGGAGGATGGCCTGAAGGACGAAGGACGCAAGAAGGCCGACGAGGAAGAAGAGGACAGCCAAGGAACCCTGCCAGACATCAAGGACGGCGAGAAGGGGAAGGCGCAGAAGGTCGAGGCCAAGACGAAAACCACGACCCCTCCTGCACACTTTACCGAAGCCAGCCTGTTGCGCGCGATGGAACGCGTGGCCGAGTTCGTCGATGACGAGGACGCGAAAAAACGTCTTCGCCAGACGTCGGGGATCGGAACGCCGGCCACCCGGGCGAACATCATCGAAACCCTGAAACAGCGCGATTACATCAAGATTGCCAAGCGCAAGATCATTCCGACCGAGGTCGGAACCAACCTGATCGGCGCCATGGAGATGGTGACGCCTGTTTATGCCGATCCCGCCACGACCGCACAATGGGAAGACGGCCTCGAGGAAATCGCCAACCGGAAAGTGAATACGAAGGAATTCGTCAAGGCCATCGCCGATCGGGTCAAGGACGATGTTCAGAAGATGAAAGATGCGACCGATCTTCCCAAGATCGTGGTGGGGTCCGACGATGATTGGAAGGACCGCAAGCGTAAGCCAAACCCGGAATGGGAGAAGAAACGCAAGGAAGCGCTCGCCAAAGGCATCCCCCTTCGCGTCGATTTCGAAGACCGGAACCAGGTGAAGGCTCTGGGAGCGATCTGGGACGGAGACAACAAACGGTGGGTCGTTCCTCCGGACGCCGACATCGAGGAATTCCGGCGTCGCGGTTTCCTGCCGAAAGCGTGAAACAATGGCGCTTTTCACCATATGCGCCGCGTCTCCGCACCGCGACGTCCGTCCGTGCGCTATCATAGATGCGTACTCCGACGAAGCCGCCATGCTTCGAGCGGAAGCCATGCGCAACGACGGAGATCTTCCGTTCCTGCCAGAGCAGGCTGTTCTGACCGTAAGGCGGGCGGCGCGCCGGGAAATAACGGCCTTTCAGCAGTTCATGCTTCTGAAGCCCGGCACGTCGCCCGTATCGACGGATGGTGGAACGGGGGTGAGAAGTCATCGCCTCTACCTGGCCTTCTGTGAGAAACTCTGGCGGCGGGAAATCGATTTTGGCCAAGAATAATTGCCACCCGGGCGTGCCAAACGCAGTTTTTGACCCTATATCTGTATCGTTGCCTCTGTAGCTCAGTTGGTAGAGTGGCGGCTTCTAGCACCGCTTGTCGTCGGTTCGAGTCCGACCAGGGGCACCAATTTTTGCCAGATGCAAAGGAAAAAAACCGTGACGTAGATCAAGTATTGCCACCCCCGGGCTGAGCGCAAAGACCCGACTCTTCGCATGTATGCGATCGTTCGAAACGATCTCGGTATGGCGCCCGGCAAGCTGGCCTCGCAAGCAGGCCACGCCTTTCTCGAAGCCTTTCTTGTCACCCTCACAAACGATCCTCAACGCGCCGAACGATACCGGGACGACAGTCCCGGAACGAAGGTCGTCATCGGCGTCCCGTCGATCTCCCATCTCCAGGATATTCAGCGGCTTGCCGATCTGGCCGGAATTCCATCCGCGCTGATCACGGATAGCGGACATATCCTGCCTCCTCATTTCACGGGAGATCCTATCGTCACCGCCCTGGGTATCGGCCCAGTTCTCCGCGACGAGACCCCCTCCTCCATTCGGCGCCTGCGCTCGGTGAGGTGAGCGATGACGTAGATTCCTTCTCGTGTTCCTCGCGCCCGCGGACCGCCCGAAAGGGCTGTATCCGCAACATCCCCAATTCCCCGAACACATAAAAGGAACACGATCATGACCAAAGACCCGATCTTCAAGTTTTCCATCCGCCATATCCGCCTGGATTCGAACGACGCCAGGATTGCCGACGAGTTGAATTTCGCCGACCGCACCAGCTATCTCTCCTGGGTCGCCGAGTGGAAAACGCGCTGGCATGAACTTGTCGCGGAAATCCGCGAGGACAAGCGGACCATGCGCGATCCCGCTTCCGACGTCGACCAGCGTGGAAGCGCCCAGTCGTCGCGCGAATACCGCCGTCGCGAGGCCTTCAATCTTCTTCTGTTGAGGCATGAGGGTAAGCGCAAGTCGGCCAAACTGCGGGCCGCGCGGCTTGCCGCATCGTAAGGTTCAGGGGCGAATCATTCTCGTGGATCGCGGTCGGCCGGCCAACGCAGCTGCGAGTGGCCGGCCGCCGGTCCCGTCAAATAGGTTCCCCTGCCGGGCGACCTCGACCTGTATCCCGGGCTTCGCCGCGGCGCCTTCGCCGAACGTAAAGCAGATCCTTTCGACCTTTCGGGCGTAACGCTTGTTGATCGCTTCATATTCGACGTTGAAGTGGGCGCATTCGTTGATTTCCGAGACAGCCGGAAGCAGGACTCTTTTTTCGAAGGAGTTGTAGTCCTTGAACTTGTGCGTCGTCGCGCTCAATTTTCTGAGCTCGTCGATTTCCACCGACCATACGGGACGCCGAAGCCCGGCCCTCAGGCACAGCAGTTCATACAGGATGAGCGAATATTTCGACCGGAAGCCGGCGCAGGTCCGAAGATTGATCCGCGTCCATACTTTGGGGTCGGCGAAATGAGGCCGCAGTGTCTGGTCGAAATTCCACTCGACGGAGGATCCGTTGAAAGGCAAGGTTCTGGACGACAGGAGGCTGGTAGCCGTTTCTCCGATCGTCCCGTCGTTCATGAGTCTGGGAAACCGAACTGTCGTCATGCGCAATCTGTCGAGGCTTTCTCGTAGCCGGCCGTTGGACTTCTCTGTCCTCTGACCGATAGCCCTTCGCAATGCAAGCGCCGGCGCGACAAAGGGGCCGTGATCATCGGGATTACTGAGGCGCTCCCAACTCAACGCCAGAAGGACATTGTACAGCTTGCGATCCTCCAGCCTGAGCGTCGCCTCGGATTCGAAAACCTCGACGACGACCGCCGGCTTCGGAACCGACGGATTGGAGGACAGGTCGAGCGGATCTCCCGTCGTTCGCGGGCGCACGCCGGATCTTCCTGACCCATCCTGGCTCGTCTCGATCCTCTCGCCTGTACCGGCTTGCGCCATTTTTAGTTCTCCGGTTTTATCCCAACAAGATGTTGGTTCATCTTTCTCCGGCCGTCCCGATCAGCGACGAAAAAATATTTCTTTTGGTCGAAACCCGCTCTCGATAACTCACCATATGCTCCAGCATATGCTTACCCTGTTTTTAAGTATTTTCAATCCATTACCTCACTTTTTCCGCTCTGCTTACATCGCTTTTAAAATCAGCATATGCCCCTATCCAAACGATTTGTCGGGGCAGCACAACAAAATGTCGGGAGACTCCAAAGATGAGTCGGCGAAACCCAATAATTTGTCGGGGCACTTCTCGTACCGTGTTGTTTCTGCTTATGTTTTTGGAGCCCTGAACATACATGAACAATTAGAACAGATTCTTGAACATTTTACCGCGCCGTACCGGCGCGCCTTTTGCCGATACGATTTCCGTCTTTGAACCCATATTCCCGGTAATGGCGGACAGTCTTCAACCGCCAAGAATTCTGCCGGTACTGAAATGCGGTCAAAATACGCACTCGACAACATTTTCCTGATCTCGATCTGCTCCCTGCTCCTTACGGGAGTGGTCGGTTGTGCGACCGAAAAGCCTGTTCCGCACGGAAATCCCGGCAAGGAATATTCGCATGCCATCCTGCCTCAAATGTACCTGGGATTCGGAGACGATATCGCGGTCGATTGGATTGTTGGGAAGAAAGCCCGGGTCACGATCGCCGACCGGGTACTGATGATCGACGACGGCGCCTTCGTCATCTTCGAGGATCGTGTCTGTGTCGCGAGAATCAGGGGCGCAGTTCTTTTCCTCGAACCGGTTGATGGAGGAGAGGTCCGGATGGTGATCGCTGGAGCGAAACCGGCAGATTGACAGGAGAATTTTCGTGGGCGCCAAAACCGTTTTCACATGCCAGAACTGCGGAACCCAATTCGCCAAATGGGCCGGCAAGTGTACCGAATGCGGAGACTGGAATTCGCTGGTCGAAGAAACGCTGTCGATTCCTTCCGGAAAGGCCGCACGACGCTCGCCGACCCGCCTCGCCATGGCCGAATTGTCTTGTCCTGCCAAGGATTTTCCACGCATTCGAACAGGAATATCCGAACTCGACCGGGTATGCGGCGGCGGGCTTGTTCCCGGCGCGGCGATCCTGATTGGTGGCGATCCGGGCATCGGAAAATCGACGATCCTGCTCCAGGCTCTGGCCCACATGGCCTCAAACGGCTACCGATGCGCATATTTCTCAGGCGAGGAATCAGTAAATCAGATCCGTCTTCGCGCCAGGAGGCTCGGGATTTCTGAAGCCCCTGTCCAGATCGCCGCGACCACAGATGCGCTCGCTGTCGCAAACGAGATCATTTCCGTCGACGGCCCACAGATCGTTGTCGTCGACAGTATTCAGACCCTCGGTGTAGCCAATCTCGAGAGTGCTCCCGGGACGGTTTCTCAGGTCCGCGCCGTCGCGGCTGAAATCGGAGCCAGCGCCAAGGCACGAAACGCCGTCGTCTTGTTCGTCGGTCACGTAACGAAGGATAACGCCTTGGCGGGGCCCATGGCCCTGGCTCATCAGGTCGATGCCGTCATTACATTTCATGGAGACGGCCATCACCAGTACAGGATTCTGCGGGCCGAGAAGAACAGGTTCGGTGCTGCGAATGAGATCGGCGTCTTCGAAATGACGGACGCTGGGCTTGTACCTGTCGCCAATCCCGCCGGCGTCTTCATTTCCGATCGGCAGACCGATATCGCTGGCTCGGCGGTGACCGTCGCCATCGAGGGAACCCGGCCCCTGCTCGTCGAAGTTCAGGCCCTGGTGAACCCTTCCGCATTTGCCGCCCCGCAACGCGCAGCCATCGGGTTTGATCGCGGGCGTCTTTCCATGATCCTGGCCGTTCTCGAGGCCCGGTGCGGCATGGCAATCGGAACAAACGATATCTATGTCAACGTCGCTGGCGGCTTTAAGATCCAGGAGCCGGCGGCCGACCTTGCCGTTGCCGCGGCCATTGTTTCCTCCGTAAGCTCCCTGCCCCTTCCAGCGGATGCCGTTTTCTTCGGGGAGATTGGACTTGGCGGAGAAATCCGGCCTGTGAGTCAGGCCGATCTCAGGTTCCGGGAAGCCGTCAAGCTCGGGTTTCCGAAAGCCTATGCTCCCTGCCGCCGCAAGTCTGATGTTCCCTCTGGGATCAACCTCATGTCCCAGAACCAGTTGGTCTCCCTGGTGAGACAGTTTCCCGGGGTGGAAGATTCCAAGGCGGCATGACGGTGACCCATCCCACTGCCGATTTTCCTGTTCCTCAGGAAATCCGCGATCTCATCGATCGGGGAGCCCTTTTTGCCGTCAATCATTCGGGCGGCAAGGACTCTCAGGCGATGACGATCATGCTCCGGCGCATTGTGCCGGACCGTCAACTTCTGATCGTGCATGCCCCGATTCCGGATATGGACTGGGACGGAATTCTCGATCATATCGGGGAGACGACTGCCGGCCTTCCTCTTTTGCTGGCCCAGGCGACCAAGGGATTCTTCGACATGGTCGACCAGCGGCAGATGTGGCCGAGCCCGTCCTACCGTCAATGCACGAGTGATTTGAAACGCGGCCCCATTGAACGTGAAATTCGGCGATATCTTATTGCCCACCCCGAGTTTCAGGGGCGGGTCGTCAACTGCATGGGTATCCGGGCAGAGGAGAGTCCTCGCCGGGCCAAGGCGATTCCGCTTCGTCGTTCCGAACGCAATTCCAAGGCCGGCCGGGACTGGTGGGATTGGTTGCCGATCCATGAGTTCCCCGTGGAGCGCGTCTTCCGGACCATCGAGGAAGCGGGGCAGAAGCCTCATTGGGTCTATGGAGCTGGAATGACCAGGCTCAGTTGCGTCTTCTGTATCATGGCCAGCATGGGCGATCTCAAGTGCGCCGCCCGCCTGGCTCCATCCACCTACCAGCAGGTCAATGCAAAAGAACGCGAAATCGACCAGACTTTCGTCATGCCGTCGAAAAAGCATGGACGCCGGTTTCTTGACGAGGTCACCGGTATTCCACGTGCGCCGGATGGGCGCAAAGCCGCCTGATTTGATTCGAATAACAGACCACGGTCATTGAGAAAGCCGGCTGCAGCCCTAGTTCGAGATAAGGGCGTCTTTCTCTGCCGGCATCCCTATTGTGAATTCAGGCAGTCAGTCACGGTAACCCCGCCGGCATTCAGGAAGCGGGGCAAAAGGTATAAACATGTCCGAACGTAAATTCGCGGGAACAGAGATCGTCCTCAAATCACTTTGCGACCAGCAGGTCGACACGATTTTCGGCTATCCCGGAGGATCGATCATTCCTCTGTTCGATGCGATTTACCGCCAGAACCGGATCCGGAACATCCTGCCCCGTCACGAGCAGGCTGCCGTCCATGCCGCGGAGGGCTACGCGCGGACGACCGGAAAGGTCGGCGTGGTCCTCGTAACCTCGGGACCGGGCGCGACCAACACGGTGACCGGGCTGACCGATGCCCTGATGGACAGTATTCCCATCGTCTGCATCACCGGGCAGGTGCCGACCAGCCTGATCGGCAACGACGCGTTCCAGGAGGCCGATACCACGGGCATTACCCGCTCCTGCACCAAGCACAACTACCTGGTGCGCAACGTCGACGATCTGGCCAGGACCCTGCACGAGGCCTTCTATGTGGCCCGTCACGGGCGACCGGGACCGGTCGTCGTCGACCTGCCGAAGGACGTCATCATCGGCCGGGGCGCCTATACCGTGCGCCAGGACTCGCGCCATCGCAGCTACAAGCCGACCGTAAAAGGCGACATCAAGGCGATCCGCGAGGCGGTCAAGCTGATGGCGGCGGCCAAGCGGCCGATCCTCTATGGCGGCGGCGGCATCATCAATTCGGGACCGGCCGCTTGTCAGCTGTTCGCCGAACTGGCCCGTTTGACCGGCTTCCCCTACACCCTGACCCTGATGGGCCTGGGGGCGGCGCCGGCCTCGAACAAGCAGTACGTCGGCATGCCGGGCATGCACGGCACCTACGAGGCCAATATGGCCATGCATGACTGCGACGTCATGATCAATATCGGGGCCCGCTTCGACGACCGGGTGACCGGCCGGCTCAACGATTTCGCGCCCAATGCCACGAAAATCCACGTCGACATCGATCCGTCGTCGATCAACAAGAACGTCCTGGTCGACGTGCCGATCATCGGCGATGCCGGCCATGTCATCGAGGACATGATCAAGGTCTGGAAGTCGACCCAGGCCAAGCCGGATGAGAAGGCGCTGGATGGCTGGTGGAAGCAGATCAACAAGTGGCGGGCCAAGAAGTGCTTGGCCTACCGCAAGAACAACGGTCTCGCCAAACCGCAATATGCGGTCGATCGGCTGTACGAAGCGATCAAGAAGAAGGATCCCTTCGTTGCCACCGATGTCGGCCAGCATCAGATGTGGGCGGCCCAGTACATCCAGTTCGAGAAGCCGAACCGGTGGATGACCTCGGGCGGCCTCGGCACCATGGGTTACGGCCTGCCGGCGGCCATGGGCGCGCAGCTCGGCAATCCCAAGGGGCTGGTGGTCTGCGTAACCAGCGAATGCTCGTTCATGATGAACGTCCAGGAACTGGCGACGCTGGCCCAGTACAAGCTTCCGGTGAAGATCTTCCATCTTTCCAACGGCAGCATGGGAATGGTCCGCCAGTGGCAGGAACTGTTCTACGAGAACCGCCTGTCGCAAAGCATCATGGAGGCCGTTCCCGATCTGGTGAAGCTGGCCGACGCCTTCGGCGTAAAGGGCATGCGTGCCGAGAAGCCGGATGACGTCGACGACGCCATCAAGGAAATGCTCGCCTTCGACGGACCGGTTCTGCTGGAGGTCATGGTCGACCCGTTAGAGAACGTCTATCCGATGATCCCGGCCGGTGCCGCACATCACGAAATGATGCTCGGCCCGTCGGACGCGGAGCCGTCGGAAGCCGAAGGCGACGTCGTACTCGCTTAAGGGTGTTTCCCAGGACGGTCGGGGTAAGGTCTGCGCAGCTTCGCGTGACTCCGGCCGTCCGGGGGACGCCGGCCATTTCGGCCGGGCGACCGGCCCAAAGGTGATTTCGTCTAAAATGAGATATTCGGGGCCCCCCGGGTCTCCCTTGAACATGGAGCAATGTCCATGATTGCATCACCCAACGAGGAAATGCGTTCCCACACCATCGCGGTTCTCGTCGAGAACGAACCTGGCGTCCTGGCCCGAGTCATCGGCCTTTTCTCGGGGCGCGGCTACAACATCGAGAGCCTGACCGTGGCCGAGGTCAATCCGCGCGAAAACTTGTCGCGGATTACCATCGTGACCTCCGGAACCGAGATGATCATCGAGCAGATCAAGGCGCAGCTCGACCGCCTCGTGCCCGTCCACCGGGTCAGCGACCTGACCAAGGAAGGCGACCATGTCGAGCGCGAAATGGCCTTGGTCAAGGTGCGCGGTACCGGCGATCAGCGGGTCGAATCCCTGCGTATTGCCGATATCTTCCGCGCCCATGTGGTCGACAGCACCAACGAATCCTTCGTCTTCGAGATCGTCGGCACGGCCGAGAAACTTGACGCCTTCATCCGGCTGATGGAGCCCCTGGGCCTGGTCGATATTTCGCGCACTGGAACCGTGGCCATTGCCCGCGGGCTGAGTGCCATGTAGAAACACTGCGCGGCATCGCAGCAGGGGTTTATTTGAGAGGAAATTATCATGCGCGTATTTTATGACCGGGACGCCGACGTCAATCTGATCAAGGCAAAGAAGGTCGCCGTCGTCGGTTACGGTAGCCAGGGCCACGCCCACGGGCAGAACCTCCGTGATTCGGGGGTCAAGGAAGTGGTGATCGCCCTGCGCAAAGGCAGCGCCAGCGCCAAGAAGGCCGAAGGCGCCGGGTTCAAGGTGATGACTCCGGCCGAGGCGGCCAAGTGGGCCGACGTCGTGATGGTCCTGACTCCGGACGAGGGCCAGGCCGATCTGTACTACAGCGATCTGCACGACAATCTGAAGCCGGGTTCGGCTCTCGCCTTCGCCCACGGCCTCAACATCCATTTCAGGCTGATCGAGCCGCGCAAGGATATCGACGTCTTCATGATCGCGCCCAAGGGCCCCGGTCACACCGTGCGTTCCGAATATGTCCGCGGCGCAGGGGTGCCGTGTCTGATCGCGGTCGAGCAGGATGCCTCGGGCAACGCCCACGAGGTCGGCCTGTCCTACGCCAGCGCCATCGGCGGCGGCCGCTCGGGCATCATCGAGACCACCTTCCGCGAGGAATGCGAAACCGACCTGTTCGGCGAGCAGAGCGTGCTCTGCGGCGGCCTGACCGCCCTGATCATGGCCGGCTACGAGACCTTGGTCGAGGCCGGCTACGCGCCCGAGATGGCCTATTTCGAGTGCCTGCACGAGGTCAAGCTGATCGTCGACCTGATCTACGAGGGCGGCATCGCCAACATGCGCTACTCGGTGTCCAACACCGCCGAGTACGGCGACTACGTCAGCGGTCCGCGCCTCATCGACGCCTCGGTCAAGGCCCGCATGAAGGAGGTTCTGACCGACATCCAATCCGGCAAGTTCGTCAAGGACTGGATGCTCGAGAACAAGTGCGGCCAGCCCGCCTTCAAGGCCATGCGCCGCCGTTCCGCCGAGCACGACATCGAACAGGTCGGCGAGAAGCTGCGCGGCATGATGCCGTGGATCGCCGCCAACCGCCTGGTCGACAAGGAAAAGAACTAGACCGGCCATTCAGGCATCGAATGTCTTGAACAAGGGCGGGACCGGTTCCCGCCCTTTTTCATTTGCCTTTTCGCGTAAAATCCTTGATCTGAAGGGCGCATTTTGGGGATGCGGTGGGGATTGGGGGATTGTACTTGAGGTCGAGGGGGGGGCGATGGACGGAAGTGACCACCAGTACCGCTTCGAAATCGAATTCGATCCGAAGGCCGGATTGGCGCGGGCGGCCCATTTCGGCCGCAGCACGCCGGATGACGTGAAGAGGTTCATCGACACGCTGGTCACCGATCCGCGTTGGCGGCCCGGGATGAACCTGCTCACGGATTTCCGTGGGAATGACCCTTCCATGCTCAATACGGACGACCTACGGGATTGCGTGGCCCACATGGTCGGCTATGCGGCGGAAACGGTGGGGACAAAGGTCGCGACCGTGGTCGATTCACCCTTATCCTACGGCATTTCCCGAATCTGGGAGGCGCAGGCCGCCATGCAGGGTTCGTCGATCGAGTTCAGGATTTTCGACACCGTGAAGGCCGCGGAGCGCTGGTTGACGGTCCCTAGGGCCCGCAAGTCGTAGAGATTTCTTCGTCCGACTTTCCTTCGTCCTTCATTTTGACAGCACAGGTGAGCGCATCGAGGACCGGACGGTCGATAATCTGGCCGTACCGGTAGGCGATGCGCGCGTGCTCGAGGGCCTGGTGGTACGCGCCCTTTCCGAGATAGGCCTTGGTCAGGACGAAGTGAGCGATGCACACGTCATCTTGCATCGAGACCGCCTTCGAAGCGTATTCGACGGCTTTGTCCATCTGGCCGTTGATCATGTAGAACCGCCCGAAATCGCACCACAGGTTGGGATCCTCCGGCAATATTTCAGCCGCCTTCTCGAAGAACAGGCGGGCGCAGTCGAAATCCTTGTCGCGTTCCCAGACGATGACGGCGAAGCCCCAATAGGCATCACCGTTTCCTTTGTCCAGAAGCCAGGCCTGATTGAACCTCTTGATAGCGGTTTCCAGATCACCTTTTCGGAATGCCTCTCCGCCGCGCTTGGCCGCATGGCGCGAACCCTCTTCGAGACTGCCGATCTCCTTCGTCTTCTGGATGAATTGCAGATCGGCCAACTTGTGCGCAGCCGTGTGCTCTTTGAGGAGGCCGTACATCGGCAGGTGATTGATGGGTCGGTCGGCCTCGAATACCTTCGAGCAAGCGTCCCACTCGGCCCCGAGGGAAGGAGCGGTGAAGAGGAAAAGGAAACAGAACGCCATCCGGAAACAGCGTCCGGAAGCCATGAAAACCGAAGAACAACGCATGGATCTGCTCTTCGTGCGCTTGACCCGCAATGGTAGTTTTCGAAGTCTTTCCGGGTAGAGGTAGCCGTGTCAATGTCGCATAAGAAATCAATGGGGAGCATCCGGGGTGCTGATTGCACCGAGTCCCCATTGCGAAACAGCTTTGCCTTTCCAACAGGGAGAGGTAAGTCTCTCGAAATCACGCAATTAACCAAAAATTCAAGAAGCCATTGAAAAATTTGGCTGACAATCGAAATTAGGCCGTGATATAGAGTCGCAACAACCTTTGGACAGCGGCCGGCGTAGCCGGCGGAGATCGACGTGCAGGCGAAGATGAACATCGCCATCTCGATTGCCGGAACGGATCGTCAGATCCGGGCTGCCGCGCGTCCGCTGTCTCTCGCTCTCCTTCCGCTAAACGGCCTCCTGCGACTTACCTGCCCCTGAGCGGCGAACGTCACCGGCAGTGACACGCGTTCAGGGGAACAGCGCAGACGAAGCGTAACCGTATTCCGCGTTGGAAGGATTTTTTGAAATGAGCGTGCAAACAGACCCCAACCATGTCGTGATCTTCGACACCACCTTGCGTGACGGCGAGCAGTCGCCCGGCGCCTCTATGAACCTTGACGAGAAGATTCGTATCGCGCAGGTGCTCGAGGAGATGGGCGTCGACGTCATCGAAGCGGGGTTCCCCATCGCCTCGGAAGGCGACTTCAAGGCGGTCAACGAGGTCTCCAAGATCGTCACCGAATCCGTCGTCTGCGGTCTGGCCCGGGCCACCCGCATGGACATCGACCGCGCCGCCGAGGCCATCAAGCCGGCCAGGCGCGGCCGCATCCACACCTTCATCTCGACCAGCCCGCTGCACATGAAGCACAAGCTGCAGATGGAGCCCCACAAGGTCTACGAGGCGGTGATCGACAGCGTCTCCTACGCCCGCAAGTTCACCGATGATGTCGAGTGGTCCTGCGAGGACGGCTCGCGCACCGAGCACGATTTCATGTGCCGCTGCGTCGAGGCGGCCATCGATGCCGGCGCCACCACCATCAACATCCCCGACACCGTCGGCTACGCGTTGCCCGACGAGTTCGGCGCGATCATCGAGATGCTGCTCAATCGAGTGCCCAACATCGACCATGCCATCGTGTCGGTCCATTGCCACAACGATCTCGGCCTGGCCGTCGCCAACTCCCTGGCCGCGGTGCGGGCCGGTGCCCGTCAGGTCGAATGCACCATCAACGGGCTCGGTGAGAGGGCCGGCAATGCGGCCATGGAAGAGGTCGTGATGGCGCTCCGGACCCGGCAGAACTCGATGCCGTATTCGACAAGTCTCGTCACCGAGCACATCACCAAGGCCTCGCGCCTGGTCTCGACGATTACCGGCTTTGGGGTCCAGCCGAACAAGGCCATCGTCGGAGCCAATGCATTCGCTCACGAGTCCGGCATCCATCAGGATGGCATGCTCAAGAACGCCCAAACCTACGAGATCATGACCCCCGAGTCAGTCGGGCTGAACAAGTCGAAACTCGTCCTGGGCAAGCATTCCGGGCGCCACGCCTTCCGCGAGAAGTTGCGCGAGATCGGCTACGATCTGGACGACAACGCCACCCAGACCGCGTTCAAGCGCTTCAAGGACCTGGCCGACATCAAGAAGGAGATCTTCGACGACGACCTTATCGCCCTGGTCGACGACGCGGTGATCCGGACCAACGACCGTCTGCGGCTGGTGTCCCTGGAGATCCTGTGCGGCACGGCCCACCGGCCGCCCAAGGCGTCGATCGAACTGGAAGTCGATGGCGAGATCCAAGGCTGCAACGCTACCGGCGATGGGCCTGTCGATGCCGCCTTCAACTGCGTCAAGACCTTGTTCCCGCACCGGGCGCGCCTGCATCTCTATCAGGTCCATGCCGTCACCCAGGGAACCGACGCCCAGGCCGAAGTAACGGTCCGCCTCGCCGAGGACGGCAAAACGGTCAATGGCCAAGGCGCCGACACCGACACCATGGTGGCTTCCGTGAAGGCCTATGTGAATGCTCTCAACAAATTGCTTCTGAAACGCGAAAGGGGAAAACCAAACCAGGTTTTGTCGAAATGAGCCGTTCTCGCTCATCATGCCCCCGGTGTTTTGAGATCACAATCTGTGACATCCCATCAGATTCGAAAACGGAACGCGCGCCCCGGTTCTGCCCTTCTTCAACAGACGATAGGGATGGATATGAACCCGGCTCACGAGCCTTTTCGGCAATACCCCGTTCAGAGGGCCGAGAAGCCTGTTTCCAATCGCATCGAGGGCCTCTTCTGTCAATTTTCCATCCGAAAGAACAATCGGCGACTTGTGGATGTCGATCATGATGGCGTCGAAAATTCTCGGCGAATAACGGCATATCAGACTTGCATCCCTGATATCCGAAACCTCGAGGATGACGGTTATCGCCGTTTGTTTTCGTGAAGATCCCGCCCCATCCGAAGCCGGAGCCATGAACGAGCGTAGCGCGATGTAATTTTCTTCCGTCGTCCTGGCCGCCGCGGGTGATTTCTGCAGTGTGGCGGACAAGACGAAAGCGGCCAGGAAAATAACAAGTTTTCCAGCCGCCCTGTTTGCGGTTGATTTGGCTCGTTTCCGGGAATTCATGTTCTAGAGGTATTGGCAGCCCAACGTGCCGGCGAATCTCGACCGCCTGCCTTCAGCTCGATCGTTCCTCCCCTCGATGACCGAAACGCCGGTAACGTGAACATCACCGACGGCCGCCGACACGTTCTGGAGTAGTTCGAATTCCCCATTTCCGGTTCCTGCCTCGCTCGAGGCGGCGCCAGAAATCGGATGACGGAAGAAGTGGCTTACGATTGCGTCCTGGACGCGCGGCGCGAGCCGGCAGACATGGGCCCTGTCTTCCTTGTTTTTTACGGTCAGGACAACCGTCACCGTCCCCATTCCCTTCATGATGTGTCTTCCTTCGATCGGAACCATCAGGGGACGAAGCTGAACATGGACATCAGAAGGTACCGACCGGCCGCGAAACAACTCTATGTCTCCATTCGAAACCATGATTCCACCGACAGAAAACAGTGTCGCCATGACTCCGCTTGCGAACAAAGACAGGATCTTACCGTCCATTTTTCCCACTTGCCGGTATGTCGCCGGATTCATTCCATCGTCGATACAGGTGATATTGTACCATTCGGGCGGGATGGCCCCCGGTGATAAGCCTATTTCCTTCCATTAGTGCACTATTCTGTTGTTTCAGAAATTTGGAATTTTGGCTCAATTTTACGATAAAGATTCTGACTGCGAGAAAAGTATACGGTTTTCATGATATTTTTTTACCGAATAGATTTTTCAGACCAATATCGTATCCGTCCAGGTGACAGTATTTTTCCGGCGAGGATATGATGCAGACGTCAACGGTCGTCATGGAATATTCATCGAAGGGCAACGGCTTTGTCGGATGCTCCGAATATGCGCAAGCCGCGGCCTATGTGGCCGGCATCAAGGCCAAGGCCGCTCTTTACGCGTCCAAGACACCCGGAGAGGCTCAGTCCGCACTGGAGGATCTCCGCCAGGCTGCCGACAAATGCCCTTCCGCCCGCCTCGAGCTCGCTATCGTGATCATGGACACCTCGCGTCCGATCAATGATCGGGCTTCGCGGAAAACGAAAATGGATGAGGCCGAGCGCCTGCTTCAGTCCGCCCATCAGGAGGCGGCATTCCGGATCGAGAACCTGGCCGGGGAAACCGGCTCCGGAGAAGAATACGAGCTCCGTAAGCTTTATGCCGACGCGCGCGTGCGCCTGGGAATCCTGATGGAAGAGGAACACGGGCAGATCAACCTAGCCTGTCTTCATTACGAGGAAGCCCTGTCGGCCTGCTACAATCATTCCCTTGCCCATTATCGCGCGGCCAGGATTTCGCTTTTCGGTCCCGAGGATCTTCATGATCCGCATGGCGCCGTGCGTCACTTCCAGAGCGCCGATATCGAGAGTCTGATGCGTGAAGGGCAGATCAATTTTTCGGCAAAAGACGCCTTCGATCGCCTAGGAAGAGCATTCTTCACCGGGGACGAAGAATTGTTCAGGGAGGAAGCGTCCCATCTCAGGAAATTCTGGCACAGCGGCACCCAGATCCGCTGAGCATCTCAGAGCAGAAATTCCGTTGCGGACCTCTTCAATACGCCTTCTGCTTCCCGCTCGTCGACAAGCAGGGCTTCCAGGATCCGGGCAGAATTTCTGCCGCTGAACCCTAGACACGAAGCCACAGGGTCTCGGTCGGTTCGACCGAAGCATCCTTGCGATCCGGCCCATACTCTTTCCTCGTCGACAATCACGGCGCTTCCCGCCGCTCTTTCTCCGGTGATCGATACCTTGATGTTGGCTGCCCGGAGTTGGGACAGCCAATCCTCGACCTCCATTTCCTCGATCTCGTCCTCCAGTGTTACTCCAGCAGCATACATTCGAACAGGAATGCCGCGCGCAGACAGTCTTTTCAGGTCTGGCCCGAATAGATCCAGACCCTTGCACGATATTTGCGCCGCGACGATCAGAACCGACCGCCTGGCACCCTTGATGTCCTCGAGGATGGCCAATTCCGGACTGTCTCCGGAGGCAAGACGGAACTCCCTGTCTCGGCCGAGGCCGCGCTCGAGTGCGGAGCGCGCATCGATCCTTCTGGCTGATTCCCGGATCTGCGAATAGACGGCGTTCAGCGCCCCTTCAGCTTTTCGGTTCAGCCAGTCGTCTTCGCCGATGAGTACGAAATGATCCCTGGCCCGGCTGATCGCCACGTTCAGCAGCCGCCCATCGATTTCATCATCTGTCGATCCGTTGTAGAAAATTCCGGCTCTCGTCCATCCAGCCTCGGTCACATCGAACAGGATCGTATCGCGCTCATCCCCCTGATAACGATGAACGGTCGACGCCCCATCTCCGACTAACGACCTCACGAATCTCGCCTGAGCGGCATATGGAGAAATGATCCCGATCCGATCGCCTTCCTTTTCCTCATATCCCTTGCGCCCTAGGGAATCGAACAGACCTGCGGCAACGAGAGCATTAACGACGTTGAATTTGGACCCGGTGTTCTTGGCAAATCCGGTCCAGGGCGACAGGCTGCCGGTATCGACGAAGAATACCGACCCGGGAAGAACTTTCCGGGCTTCGGAAGGTTTTCTCGGCGGCGAGCGCAAGGCCCCGCCATAGAAATAGCCATTGATCAACTCGCATATTTCCGGTGCCATTCGATATTGATCTTGCAGAAGAGTCAGGTTGCCGGGATGATTTCCGCGGTTGACCGCCGACGCAATGCCGGAAGCCGAAAAGATGTCCCTAGCAAACCATTTTCGCGACAGGTCTGTATTTGCCTGCGCGACGGGAGGAAGCTGGCGGAAATCTCCGGATACCGCAATTTTCTTCTGCGCCAGGCCGGCAACGTAATAGACGACGGGCAAGGGCAGCATCGACCCCTCTTCGACGACCACCACGTCGATATCGGAGAACCATGAAGGCCTGAGAAAGGTCTGATAGGCCGTCGCCGCCAGGATTGCGGACGACGACACGATTTTTTTTGATGCCTCCTCGGCCTTGGCTTCCAAGCGGCGAAGCGCCGATCCGTGCTTCTCCGCCTCAGCCCTTGCGCTGCTGTAGGCGAGACGAACCCCGTCGCCTCCCCGCATCATGGACAGGCTCTCTTCCGCAGTACGGATCCTTTCTTCTATGCCGACGATTTCCGACGGATCGTCATTTCCGCCGCTCAGCGATCTCTTTGCTTTCAGATCCATGAGGTCGCCGAGAAGTGCAAGATCGGGGAATTGCTCGCATAGACGGGTAGCCTCCATGGCTGCTTCCGATTTCAGCTCCTTGCTGTCATCCATGGCGGCGAACAGATCCGGGTTGAAGCGTCGGACAAGCGCCTCGGCCGAAACGAGCTGCCCGCACTCGCTTTCGAGAAGGTTTTCCGATATCGCACCGAGCCTGACGATCCGTCCTGACTCCAGAACCTTATGACCCTTCAGAACGCCGCAAATTCTTTCGAGGATCCCGTCGACGGCCCGGTTGGTATTCGAAACCACGAGAACGCGCAGCCCGGCCTTGGCCATTTCCGCGACGGCGGCCGCCATCGTCGCCGTTTTTCCTGTTCCAGGCGGGCCCCAGACGAAAGCAATGTCGCTTCCCAGCACGATCCCGGCGGCGCGCCTCTGCTCGACGTTCAGATAGGAGTATCCCGCGAATTCACGACACTCCACGTTTTCCGGACAATTCCCGAACAGTTGGTCGGCCATGTCATAGCGGAATCCGACTTTGTCGTCTCCGAGCCCCTCGAGCGTCTCCTTGAGTCTTTCAAGGATGAAGATGTCGTCAACGATCAGCATGCAGTTTCCAGCGGGAATGGAGATATCTTCGGGAAGACCGAGCGATACGCGATCCTTCGAAACCGCGAGGATTGTCGCGGAAACCTGGCGCCCGCCAAATTCCAGGGTCGCAAAGGATTCTTCCTTTATGTCGACCGGATAAGGAACGGAGAAAGAGTAGACATCTCCACCGTTCTTGTCCTCGCGCTGTTTCTTGCCATTGGCAACCGGGACCTTCTTTACGCCGCCCCGGCGTCGGGTCGCCTGGATTTCGTCCCTGATGGCCTCGCAAAAATTACCGATCGTGTTTTCGTCCATGCCGTATTTCTTTTTTATTGGCCGCCTTTTTAAGGATATGTATTTCCGGATACGGTATTATTGAATCCTTTTTCCGTTTTTTCTGCTCATGGGCTGGCGTTGACCACCACCGTCCTCGCGTGGTACAAAAATATTCCGGCCAGATTGATAGGTGTATTTCCGTTGTTTGCCGATGATATCTGCGAGTTTCCTTCCCTGATCCCGCCGGGCGCCCCGGAACTTGACGGCTTCCGCGAAGCCTATCGTCGCGTTGCGGAAGAAATTTCTGCCGCCCAGCGTTTTGTCATCGAGCCAGGGACCGTGGCCACGGCCCAGGACGTGGCTCTTTCAAAACCGTCTTCAATCATAAAGGCCCTGGAATTCGCCAGGGTTCCTGCCCCTTTGACATGGATGGAATGGTCCGGATGGGCCAAGAGATCGGCGCTTGCGGCGCACGGCATCCCCTTTCCCGAGGAACGGGGGCCCCAGCCCTATCGGGTAGGCGCGCTTTTGCGCTCCGATAAAAGCGGAAACGGATTTCGAGCGACCATATTCTGGAACCATCATGATCTCAAGGAGCCGAACATGGGGCTCCACGATCTCGTCTATGACGGGCACGAAGGAATTGGGTCTCACGACGTTCCGGATGGCGTCAGGGAAGAGATATCCGCGATGTCCGATTCTCCGCTCAATTACTACAACGTCTGGAAGAACAACCCCCCGGAACTCGAAGCTCTGATGCGGATCGCCATGGCGGCCGGGACGGAACGGTCGGTTCACTTCGAGAAGCTCATCTTGCCGTTTATCGCCTTCCAGGGCCCGGACGCGGCTCTGGCGATCGCCCAGGCACATGAACACGACGTCGGTGAGGAATTTCCTCTGATCGTGGCCATCCTCATTCTGATGAACACCGTCAACGGGACCGAAAGCAGGGCAAGCGATCTCTCCCGCCTGAACGCGAGCAGGGCCCGGAAGGGTAAATCGCCTCTGCTCGAACACCATACGGTCGTGATGCGGGTTCCCAAGCGTCTTCGAAGCAGGGGGACAGCGCCGGACGACCACGGGAGCAGAAAGGCCTTTCACTGGCAACAAGGGCACTTCAAGCACCGGACTTCTGGCGACGGCTCCCGGAAGGCCTACTGGTGGTCCGGGCACTACAGGGGAGATCCGGAAAAGGGAACGGCGCGCACCGACCACCTGGTGCGCGCCGCCCCGCTGCCTAAGCCGTAAACCGTCAGGCGTCGTTCCTATGAAGGCCCGTCATGTCTGAAGTCGGGTCTCCGGTTTCACCGATCCCGCTGAATTCATGCTCCTCAAAATCTCCAAGAGCATCCTCGGCGGAAACTTCCGAAACACCATCGACCGCGGAGGCCCAATCGACGCCGGCGACATTCCCGACCTCGTCCATCCCCTCGACGGCGCTCACCCAGTTCGAGTGATCGGATGAAGCCTCGAAGGAGAAGAGATCGTTGATCCCGTCCGCGTATCCGTTATCGCTCCCGGCGGTCGTCACCTGAGCGCCGGCGCCGAAAGTATCGGTCATGGCCCCGTCCACATAGACCTGCACGCCTTCGAAGCCGGAAATCGTCACGTCGGAATTGCCGATATGGAACGTCTCCTGGGCCCCGCCGCCTTCGACATGCGAACGGATGGAGCCGAGTTCGTTCTGGAGACCCTGGGAAGCGAAGGTTTCCGCATCGACCTCGATGCGCAGTATATCGTTTCCTTCGCCGCCCTCCAGTTTGTCATCGCCGCCCTCCTGGACGTCGTAGACGATGACGTCGTCACCGGCCCCTCCGGAAACATGATCCTTTCCGGGGCCGCCGTCGAGAATATCGTTTCCGGATCCGCCGTGGAGCCGGTCATTGCCCTCTCCGCCGATGAGTTCGTCATTACCGCTGCTCGTCCACACGACATCATCGCCCCGGCCACCGTCGACGGTGATATCCCCGTAGCCATGATTCCGGTCGGTCAGATCAACGACGTCATTGCCGTCTCCGGCCTGGATTTCCTCGACGTTGACGATGCGTGACCGGCCGTCGTTCAGAAACAGGGCTTCGTTGCCGTCGCCCATGACCAGCGTATCATGTCCATCGCCGCCATCGAAAACGTCGTAGGACCTGTCGAGCCCGCGCAGAGAAACCTGTTCGCCGGTTCCTGCGACACCGGGATCTCCGGCATGATAGGCCGTCGTGCATCCCCATTGGCCGTCGTCATTGAAGACGAGCGTATCGTTTCCGCCACCCCCGGAGAGAACGTCTGAGCCGCCCCCGCCGTTGATGACATCGTCGCCGTCGCCGCCCGTCAGGGTGTCGTTGCACCTGCCGCCGTTCAGCGTCACGCCAGGCACGCGCGGATCCTCCGGGGTTTCTCCCTCGGCTTCCCCGACCATCAGCTGCAGGCGGCTTTCCGCCGTGCTTCCGTTCGCTTCGCGGGAAGTGGCGCTGATATCCAGCGCGAACGACTGCTCGGGCCCGGCGGTCAACGTCAAGCCGTTCAGATCGGCAGGGCTCAAGGACCACGAGCCGTTGCCGTTGTCCGTGCCCGCCGACAGGAAAGCCCCTTCCGGCATCCCCTCGACCAGGATGCTCAGGGTTTCCGAGCCGTCCGTGTCGGTCAGGGCGGCCTGAATATCTAGCGGATAGACGATTTCGCTCCCGCTGCCCTGGCCTCCGCCGACCCCCGAACCGAGATTCTCGAACGAGACGTCGCCGTCGGCGAACCTGAAGGTCTCGACATCGTAGACCTTGTCGGTTCCGTCCCGGCCATCGACAAGATCCTTGATAATGACGGAACCGTTGCCCGTCACCGTGATCTCGTATTCGTTCCGGTTGCCGGCATAGACGGCTACATCATCCCCGCCGCCGCCACGGATCGTGTCATTGCCCTTGCCTCCGGAGATCGTATCATTGCCGTCCCGTGAGGAATTCCAGCCCGTGTAGTCGCCATAGATCGTGTCGTTGCCGTCACCACCGGCAATGATGTCGTCTCCTGCTCCTCCGATAACCGTGTCATTGCCGTCACCGGCATCGATCACGTCGTTTCCGGCTCCGTTGGTGACCCAATCGAAATCGCCCTCAATATAGTCGTTGCCGTCTCCGCCGAGGATCCGGTCGTTGCCGTCTCCGCCGACGATGTGATCGTTGCCGTCACCGCCGTCGATCACATCATCTCCGGCGCTGTCGGTCGCCCAGGAGAAATCTCCATAGATGCGATCGTTTCCGTCGCCGCCGGAAATGTGATCGCTACCGTCTCCTCCCACGATCCGATCATTGCCGTCGCCGCCGTCGGCCACGTCGTTTCCGGCTCCCTGGGTATCCCACGAGAAGTCGCCATAGATCTCGTCATCGCCGTCGCCACCTGACAACTGGTCGTGGCCGTCGCCGCCAATGATATCGTCATTGCCATCTTCGCCGTAGATCGTATCGTTCCCGTATCCGCGGGTTTCCCAGGACTCGTCACCATAGACACGATCGTTCTTGTCACCGCCACGAATGGCATCATCACCGCCGCCGCCGGAAATCGTATCCGAGCGATCCGTGCCGACATGGTCGAAGCTCGACGGCATCGCCGGCTTCTGAACCTGGATGTCGATCCCCAGTCCGGGGCCAACATACCCGCCACCACCCGTCGACACACCTTCGCCGAGATGTGCCGCAAGTACCGGCTTGTCGGCCACGGCATCGACGACAACCCTCAACCCTACCGGATCGCTGGATTCCCCGTTGACGGAGACCGCCGATACCGTGATTTCGAAGTCGACGTCCGAGTTTTCTGGCGGCGTGACCGTCAGGGCCCCATTAGCCAGAGCCGCAATATCTCCTGCCGTGAAACTGTCGTCTGCAGCGCTGCCCAGCACTGTATTGCCGACCAGCCTGAGACCGCTCGCCGAGTCGACGGCAAGTTCAGCTCCGCCCGGAAGTCCGGCGATGACCAGCGAGCCTACCGGGTCGCCCGCAGTGACTTCGATATTCAAGGCGATGGCCGTATCCTCGTCACCCTGCGCGGGGCTCGTGGAAACCGATGCCGCATCATCGACGGGCGTCACGCAAACCGACAACGATCCGGAAGCATATCCCCCGTCGGTCGAAGTCGCCTCGACCCCAAGAGAGAAGTTTCCGTTGAAATCCAGCGACGGAGTGATCTTGAGGTCATCGATCTGATCCGGAGCCAGCGTCCAACTGCCATCGCCGTTGTCGTGACCAGCCGAGAGCACCGCGCCCTGTGGAACGCCGGTGATGGTGACTGACGCGACGTCCTCAAGCCCGGGTACGTCCGCGGAAATGTTCAGATCAATGGCCGTATCCTCGGCGCCCGTGGCATTTTCCAGCCCGAGAACCGGATTGTCCGCGACAGGGATCGCGTCGACGGAGAAATCCGCCACCGACGTCCCGCCGTCGCTCGACACAGCGATGACCGTGAGATCGAAGGACCCATTGTAATCCGCCGGAGGCGTAATGGACAGGTCGCCGACCTGACCAGGCTCGACGGTCCAGCTTCCGTCTCCGTTGTCATGTCCAGCCGAGAGGACGGCACCGGCCGGAACTCCGCTGATAACGACCGTCGCCACGGTTTCTGTTCCGGAAACAGCCGCGGAGATATCCAAGGTAATGGCCGAATCTTCGTTCCCCGAGACATTCCCGGCCAGGAGAACAGGAGCGTCCTCCTCGGGCGTCACGGAGACGATGACATCCTCTGAAGAGTGCCCGCCGTCCGTGGATGTCGCATCGACCTGAAGCGTCAGGCTGCCGTTGAAATCGGCAGGAGGCGTGATCGAAAGCCCCGACAGCTGGTCCGGAGACAGCGTCCAGGATCCGTCGCCATTGTCGATTCCGTTCGACAGGGAAGCTCCTTGCGGAACGCCGGAAATGATCACCTTTGCGACGGTTTCCGTGCTGCCGGGCACCGAGACGGAGATTCCGAGTGCGATCGCCGTATCCTCGGCTCCCGACACGTCGTCCGCGGCGATCGCCGGCAGGTCGTCGACGGAAGCGACATCGACATCCAAGGTCGAGGCGGTGAGCCCGCCGTCGGAAGACACCGCGAGCACTCCGATCTCGAACGAACCATAGAAATCGGCCGGCGGCGTGATCGAAAGCCCGTTCAGTTGATCTGGCGACAGCGACCAGGTTCCGTCACCATTGTCGATCCCGGCCGACAGGGAGGCCCCGGCCGGAATTCCAGTCAGGACCACCGAGGCTACGGTCTCGGTACCCGGGACCTGCGCAGCCACGGAGAGCGCAATCGCCGTATCCTCGAGGCCGGACGCATCCGTCGCATCGATCACCGGAGCATCATCCACCGGGGCAACATCGACAATCAGTCCGGTCGAGGCATACCCGCCATCCGTCGACGTCGCCTCGACGCCGAGTTCGATGGATCCGTTGAAATCGGCCGGCGGCGTGATCGAGAGCCCCTGCAGATCAGCGGGGACAAGCGACCAGGTACCGTTCCCATTGTCAACGCCCGCCGAAAGGACGGCACCTTCCGGAACTCCGGAAATCGTAATCGAGGCCACTTCTTCCAGACCGGGAACGTCGATGTCGACATCCAGGACGATTGCCTCATCCTCGAGACCGGCAGAATTCCCCGTCGCGATTACCGGGTTGTCGGCGACGGGGCGGACTTCGACCGGAAGGAAGGCCTCGCTGGCGCCGCCGTCCGTTGATGTCGCATGGACGCGCAGTTCGAGCGATCCGTAGTAGTCTGCCGGCGGCGTGATCGAGAGCCCCGCAAGTTCCTGCGGAGCCAACGTCCAGCTGCCGTCCCCGTTGTCCGTGCCGGCCGAAAGCGTCGCGCCTTCGGGAATGTTCGAGATCACGATAGAGGAGACCTGCTCGCCGCCTGTTCCCTGAGCCGTGACCGTCAGCGGGATCGAAGTGTCCTCGTCCCCGGCCGCCGGCCCGACGCAAAGCGCCGGAGCATCTTCTTCCTCGGCAACCGCAATGCGAAGCGTGGTTTCTGTCGAGGCGACATCCGAGGCGCCGGAATCCGGATCGACATCAGTTGCCGATGCGCGAACCGATAGATCGATCGAGCCGCTGAAATTGGTCGGCGGCGTGAACGTGAGCCCACCGAGATCCTGCGCCTCGAGTGTCCAGGTTCCATCTCCATTGTCGGTTCCCGCCGATAGGGAGGCTCCTCCCGGAACTCCAGAAATAACGACCTCCAGGCTTTCCGAGCCGTCGAGGTCGTTCAGGGATGCCGAGATATCGAGAGAAATCGCGCTGTCCTCGGCCCCTTCGGCAGCCGAAACGTCAAGTGTCGGCGCATCGGCGACGGCATCGACCGAAACAGTCACGACGCGGGAGATCGAGGACGAATCCCCGTTCCCTTCCTCGGTTGCACGCGCCGTCACCGTCAGATCGAAATCACTTCCTGAATTGACCGGCGGCGTGATTTTCAGGCCTGCCAGATCCGAGGCGCCAAGCGTCCAGGTTCCGTTTCCGTTGTCGGTTCCCGCCGACAGCGAGGCTCCTTCCGGAACGCCGGAGATGACCACCGTCATCGACTCGGATCCGTCGAGATCGTTGAGAGAAGCCGTAATGTTCAGCGCAATAGCCGTATCCTCGTCTCCTCCCGCATGGGCAACGGACAGGCTCGGCTCATCTGCGACCGCTTCGACCGCGACCGTGAATTCGCCGGACGAAACCCCTCCATCGCTGGAAATCGCCTGGATCCCGAGAGCGAAACGCCCGGAGAAATCTTCGGGAGGCGTCAGCATCAACCCTTCGAGGTCTCCGGGTTCGACCGTCCAGGTACCATCGCCGTTGTCGACGCCGGCTGAAAGCTGGCTGCCGGCCGGAACGCCGGACAGAACGACCGAAGCGACGCTTTCCGCGCCATTTCCCATGCCAACCGAGAGAGCCAGGGTAATCGCCGAATCCTCAAGGCCGGAAACATCGTCGAAGCCGATCACCGGAGCATCTTCCACTGGCGACACCTCAACCACAAAGGCTCCCGCCGCGAAACCTCCGTCCGTTGAGGTCGCTTCGACCCCGAGCGAGATCGAACCGTTGAAATCGGCCGGCGGAGTAATCGACAATCCCGGCAACTGCTCAGGCGCCAACGTCCAGGTGCCATCGTCATTATCGGTTCCCGCCGAGAGGGACGCTCCTGCAGGTATGCCGGTGATCGTGACCGACGTCACGTCCTCGAGCCCGGGAACGTCGGCCGAGATACTCAATGCAATGGCCGTATCCTCGGAGCCGGCAGAATCCTGCAAGCCAAGAATCGGGTTGTCGGCGACCGGAGAAACGTCAACGGTCATGAACTCATGGCTCGTGCCGCCATCGCTCGAAACCGCCGCGATCCCGAGATCGAACGAGCCGTAGAAATCGGCCGGTGGTGTGATCGTCAGGCCCGACAGATCAGCCTGCGACAACGTCCATGTTCCATCGCCGTTGTCGATGCCGGCCGACAGGATGGCACCCGCCGGGACATTCGTGATGGTCACCGAAGCGACGCTCTCCAAGCCGGGAACATCGACATCGATCGGCAGCACGATCGCCGAATCTTCCTGCCCCTCGGCGTTCGCCGTCGAAATGACCGGGGCATCCTCTTCCGGAGTGACGGTAACTGTCATCGTACCCGTCACAGTTCGCAGGTCGACTGCACTCGAGTCGATATCGGCATCGGCGACCGTGATCCGGTAGGCCAGGTCGAACGTGCCGGAGTAATCCGCGGGCGGAGTCAGGCGAAGACCGGCGAGATCATTCGCTGCCAGCGTCCAGGTTCCGTCTCCGTTGTCGGCACCGGCCGAGAGGGAAGCCCCTTCCGGGACGCCGGAGATGACGATCGCATGAATACTTTCGCTGCCATCCGTATCGGTCACGGCGGCATCGAGCGAAAGAGCGATACTGTCATCTTCCGATCCGGAAGCGTCATGAGCCACGACGACCGGCTCGTCGGCCTGAGGCGCGACACGAACCGCCAGGGTTTCCGTCGTCGTCGCCTTCTTGCCGTTGTTCTCCATCGAGATCGCGGTGACGCTCAGGACGAAATCGTCGGCTGCGTTCTCCGGCGGCGTGATCGACAGGCCGTCGAGATCTTCCGGGGACAGACGCCACGAGCCGTCCGCAAGCCGTACCCCGGCGGAAAGGGTCGCACCCTCCGGGATGCCGCCGACGACCACGGTCAGCGTCTCGTTGGGATCGGTCAGCATTGCCGAGATGTTCAGGGCGATCGCCGCATCCTCCGTCCCGGACGCATCGCTCACCGACAATTCGGGAGCGTCGGCCTGGAAGCACTTCTTCTCGCCGTCGACGTAGATTTCAAGTTCTTCCCAGTTGCGAGCATCAAGGTCGAGGGACCCGAAGTGGAACACATCGCCGGCCCCCGTATCGGAGCTCACATCGGCATTGCTCAGCAGGAACTGGCGGAAATTGGCGATGTCTTCCTGAATTTCCGGACGGGCGTATTCGGCAGCCGTCAATTCGATCCGTAGAACGTCAAATCCGCGGCCACCGTCGTAGAGATCACCTCCCGAATTCGGGCTCGCCTCGTGAATGCCCGTGTCGTCGCCGTCGCCGGCTTCCACCATATCTTCACCCGCGCCTCCTTCGACGCGATCGTTGCCGGAGCCGCCGGTGATCCGGTCATTTCCGGCTCCGCCCTTGATCCAGTCATCCCCGGAGCCGCCGATGATGGTGTCGTTGCCGCCGCCACCCCACAAAACGTCGTTTCCGGAACCGCCATCGATCCGCATGTCGCCAACCGAGAACCGCGTGCTGGTCATGTCGACCACGTCGTCTCCCGCCCCGGCTTCGATGTTCTCGATCCCGACGACTCTCGGGCCTCCGTCTGCCGCCGGGCTGACCGGATCGTCAAGGAATACGGCATCGTTCCCGTCCGTCAGGACCAGGGTGTCGTCGCCCTTGCCGCCATCGAAAATGTCATGACTCTGGTTCTTCCCGTCGATCGACCTGGTTTCACCGGAGCCCGGGTTGCCCGGGCTGCCTTCGTCACGCGCCACATAGCCGCCGGACCATGTCGAATCCGTATTGTAGAAAATGCGATCGTCGCCAGCGTCGCCGCTGATACGATCCTTACCGGATCCTCCCAGCAGGCTGTCATTGCCGGCACCGCCATGCAAGACATCGTCACCGGTCCCGCCGACGACCCAGTCGTCCCCGTCGCCGCCATCGAGAATGTCGTCGCCGGCGCCGCCGCTCACGACGTCGTTACCGGCGCCTCCTTCGATCACGTCGTTTCCGCTCTCGCCTTCGAGATGATCGTCGCCCGCTCCTCCCTCGAGCCTGTCATTGCCGGCGCCGCCGAAAAACCTGTCGGATCCGGCGCCTCCGATGACCGTATCGTCACCGTAGCCGCCCGCAACCTCGGAGCGTGCGTACCTGCCCGTCACGGTAACCGTGTCGTTTCCTTCTCCCGCATTCACGGTGATGTTCGTCAATCCCTTGTCGCCCTGGACACGGATCGTGTCGTCTCCGGCGCCGCTGTCGATCGTGAAATCGTTCGACCAACCTTCGTTATTCGTACGGGCGGTGACATCGATCGTATCGTTGCCGTCACCGGTGGATACGCGGCCCCGCTTTGCGCCGGATATCTCCACGGTGCTGTCGCCACCGCTGCCGAGAACGACCTCGGCATGGACGAAATTGTCGATGTCGACATGGCCGGCCTGATCCGACTCCGCCCGGATGCTCTTGACGCTATCCCAACTGCTGTCGAGGACCGCCGTGGCGTCATCGGCATTCTGCCAATTCACGGTGACCTGGCCGTCGCCACCCGGAAGGACGTCTCCACCATGGGTTTCCGGACGCCCGATATCCATCGGATCCGGGACACTAAAATTACCCGATCCCGTGAAAACCGGCGACGGGGTCGGCTGGTCGTTGATGATGAAACGGATGTTCACGTTTTCCGGCTGAGGATCGACGGTGATTTCCACCGACTTGACGTCGAAACTGCCATTGCCGTCGGAAACCCGATAGTCGAACCTGTCCGCGCCGCTGAAATCCGGCGACGGCACATAGGTGTAGCTTCCATCTGCATTGAGATCCAGGGTTCCATGAGCGGGACCATTCTCGAGCGCGAAGGACAACACGTCGCCATCGACATCCGACGCGGCGATCTGTCCGTGCAACTCTCCATCCTCGCTCACGGTTTCCAGCATGTTCTCGCCGATCGGATCGTCGTTCACCGGCGTCACATCGACATCGATCCTCGAAGTCGAGACGCCGCCATGTCCATCATCGACCGCATAGGTCAGTTCGACCCGTCCGTTCCAGTTCTCGGCCGGCTGGAACAGCCAGGTTCCGTCTCCATTGTCCGTGACCGTGCCATTGCTCGCCCCGGTCACCGAGACCACCGACAGGGTATCCCCGTCGACATCGCTCGATCCGGCCAACAGCATGTTCTGATCGATCAGCAGGCTGCCGTCCTCGAGCATCGTGAATGCATGATCGATGGTTTCCGGGCCATCATTGACGGGAGCGACATCGATTCCGATCGTGCCCTGTGCCGTCGCACCCTCCGGGTCGGCGACGGTGTAGGTAAGGTCCAGCGTACCGTTCCAGTTGGCATCCGGAACGAAAGTCCAGGTTCCGTCGCCATTGTCCGTCAACGTGCCGTTGCTGGCGCCGTCGATGGACACCAGACGAATGAGATCCCCATCCGGGTCGCTGGCGGCTGCCAGAACTTCCGCCGTCGAGAAAGTCAGGCTGCCGTCCTCGTTCATGGAGAAACGGATATCCCCGGCCACCGGAGCCT
>NPIG01000007.1_pt1 | contig 67816 bp, 56 predicted proteins | sample 8637441 | NCBI WGS metagenome assembly NPIG01 (sample SAMN07420675, study PRJNA396082) | bioreactor metagenome | isolation source: sample BR6 brine-fed electro-methanogenic bioreactor BR | place: Japan: Kochi | collected 2016-06-14
TGGCGAAGTTCGTGGAGTGGTACAAGGCGTATTATGGATCCAGGTGAGGGCTGAATGATGGAAGCCTATGTACATGATCTTGCCGATGTTCAGTCCGGCAACATCGGGGCAGGGACCCGTATCTGGCGGTACGTGGTGGTCCTCTCCGGCGGGCAGGGTGGTGAAGATGGATGTGTCGCTCCAGGTCGTTGTGGTGGGGAACCCGGCGCGACTTGTTCGGCATTTGGAGGCCGGCGATGAACACCACCGGTCGGCCTCGCATACACAAGGCGGCATGGATCGAGGGTAAAACTCTGGTATTTCGAGACGCCGTGTCTGCCGATGCCGCCTTCATCCTCTCGCTACGCACCGACGAGCGCAAGTCCCGTTACCTGAGTCACACCGCCCCCGAGCTTGAGAAGCAGGCTGCTTGGCTCGAACGGTATAAAGCGACAAATGATGAGGCGTATTTCATCATTGAGAGCAAAGAAGGGGAGACACTCGGCACTGTTCGACTCTACGATGCAAAATGCGACAGTTTCTGTTGGGGAAGCTGGATTCTGAAAGATGGCGTGCCACCTTCCGCTGCCATCGAGTCCGCACTTATGGTCTATGACTACGCTCTTGAGCATCTAGGCTTCAATGCATCTCACTTCGATGTGCGTAAGGGCAACGAAAGAGTCTGGCGGTTCCACGAGCGGTTTGGTGCACTTCGCACTGGTGAGACAGAGAAAGACTACCTCTATCGTATCAATCGTGCACAGATCAATGACTCACACCGTAGGTACCACAAGTACCTACCAGGACCACTGACCGTAGTGTGGAAAGATGACGAGCATTTACAACTGTAGGTTGGTAGAACTTCCTAAAATCCAGGACCCACGCGGCAACCTGACCTTCATCGAGGGGAGGAACCACATACCGTTCGATATCCAGCGCGTTTACTACCTCTATGACGTGCCGGGCGGATCGGAGCGTGGCGGGCATGCGCACAAGGAACTCCATCAACTCATCATCGCGATGTCCGGCAGCTTCGACGTGTTGCTGGATGATGGCAAGGAGAAGAAGCGGGTGCACCTGAGCCGCTCCTACTACGGGCTTTATGTATGTCCGATGATATGGCGTGAGCTGGATAACTTCTCATCAGGTTCCGTCTGCATGGTGCTGGCGTCAAACAAGTACGACGAAGAGGATTACTACCGGGATTACGCGGTGTTCATGAGGGCGCGGTGGCAGGCATGAACATACCGTTTCTTGACTTGAACGCGGCGTACAATGAACTTCGAGCCGAGATTGAATCCGCTGTGCTCGACTCGATGCGAACAGGCTGGTACATACTCGGTCCGGAAATTGACGCCTTTGAAAACGAGTTCGCAACATATTGCAGTGCATCGTACTGTGTTGCTGTGGCCAATGGTCTGGATGCTTTACACCTCGCATTGCGTGCTTTGGACGTCGGCCCCGGTGATGAGGTTATCGTCCCTTCCAACACCTTCATAGCTACCTGGCTGGCTGTCAGCATGTGTGGTGCGACCCCGGTCCCTGTCGAACCGGACGAGGCCACATGCAATATCGACCCGAACCTGATCGAAGTGGCGATCACCTCGCGCACCAAGGTGATTCTCCCCGTGCACCTGTACGGCCAGCCTGCCGATCTCAATCCGATTCTCACCATTGCCCGCAGGTACAACCTGAAGGTCCTCGAAGATGCCGCACAGGCCCATGGAGCGAAATACAATGGCAGGCGTATCGGCAGTCATGGCGACATCGCGGCCTGGAGCTTCTATCCAGGCAAGAACCTTGGCGCGCTGGGTGACGGTGGCGCGGTCACAACGAACGATCCGGATCTGGCGGAGCGGGTGAGAACGCTCCGAAACTATGGGTCGAGGATTAAGTATGTCAACGAGGTGCATGGTTTCAACAGTCGCCTTGACCCGATCCAGGCCGCCTGCCTCGGGGTCAAGCTGAGGCATCTCGATGAGTGGAATGAACGTCGCAAGATACTTGCAACACGATACAATGAGGCATTGAGCGACGGGCGGTACGGTTTGCCCCATGTGCCCGAATGGACAAATCCGGTTTGGCACCTGTATGTCATCCGCACATCGAAGCGCGATGATTTGCAATCCTGTCTTGGTCGTCAGGGAATCGGCAGCCAGGTGCATTACCCCATTCCGCCTCATCTGCAACAGGCATATGCGGAACTGGGCTACAAGCGTGGTGATTTCCCGATCACGGAGACTTTGGCGGATGAGTTGCTTAGCTTGCCCATGGGGCCGCATCTCACCCTCGAACAGCAGGACCGTGTGATCGACGCGCTCCTGGATTTCAGGCCTTGACTTCACACCGTCAGATATTCCGATCCAGCGCCATCATTGGTGGTGCTTCTGCGATCAACATTGTCATCGGCATCATCAAGGTGAAGGTGCTCGCCGTCCTACTGGGGCCGGCCGGTATCGGCCTAATGGGGCTTTACCAGAACATCATGAACATGGCCTCGACTCTGGCCGGCTGCGGCATCGGCGGCAGTGGAGTGCGCCAGTTGGCTGCGTCGGCAGACGAGGCATCAACACTGGCCATCGTCCGCCGCGCCCTATGGCTGTCCAATCTGATCCTCGGCCTGGTTGGCATGATCATCCTGTGGTCGTTGCGTGAATACGTTGCGCAATGGGTATTCGGCGACGCCACCCATGCGACCGAGGTGGGTTGGCTGGGTTTGGGTGTTTTGCTAACTCTCATAGCCGGTTCACAAACTGCTTTACTTCAAGGACTTCGCCGCATCGGCGACCTTGCTCGCGTAAGGATTGTCAGCGCGTTTTTCGGAGCCGCTACCGGTATTCTGCTGGTGTATTGGTTGGACGAAGGGGGGGTGCTTTGGTTCGTCCTGATGGCTCCGGCAGCCAGCATCCTGGTCGCGACCTACTATGCTAACCAATTGCCACGTCCGCAGACGCCAAACGACTGGCAGGCCATTTGCCAGCAATGGCAGGCCATGCTTACGCTGGGCATCCCCATGATGGCAGCAGGACTGCTCACACTGGCAACACAGCTTGCCGCCCGAGCGATCATTCTGCGTGACCTAGGTATTGATGACGCTGGCTATTTTCAGGCGGCCTGGGCAATATCGATGACCTATATCGGCTTCGTGCTCGGTGCCATGAGCGCCGACTATTACCCGCGCCTGACAGAAGCTATCAACGACCATTCGCGTGCCCGGAAACTAGTCGATGAACAGACGGAAATGGGCCTGTTGCTGGCCGGCCCCGCACTTCTGGCTATGATTACGCTCGCCCCCTGGGTGATCAATCTGCTTTACGCAGAAAACTTCATGCCTGCCGCTGATGTGCTGCGCTGGCAGGTAATGGGCGATATCTTAAAAGTTTCGAGTTGGCCGATGAGTTTTATACTGCTAGCGCAGGGGCGTGGAAGTATATTTATTGCAACAGAAATAACTTGGAATGCTACATATCTCGGCGTGATTATTCTGGGTTTCCACGACTGGGGGCTCGTTGTGGCAGGGGTCGGTTTCTGTGTTGCCTACTTGGTTTTTTATTTTGTGGTTGCAATAACAACGTTCAGGCTCATCGGCTTTAAGCCTGCTTTGCGGAATTGGCTGACAACGTTGTTTTTTTTGCTTATTGGAGCCCTGATCTTGTTTTTTGCGGCGCATTCTCGAGGTGTGGGGTATGCAATAGGTTTTATCGCCACGCTGTTAGCGGGTGCATATAGTCTGCGTAGATTAAATGATTTAATAGATTTGTGTGAGTGGTTTCGAAAAAAAAGGTATAGGTGAGCAATACGATAAGGGATGCAGATAGGGGGAGGCTATAAATTGTTCGCGACTATGACAGGTGATGTTTGCTGTAATGCCAGTGCGTAATAAATAAAATATATTGAGTCACCAGTGTAAAATGTCTCATAAATAAGCATTCGATGGTGGTGATGGCTTGTTAAAGCTTGCTCGAGTTATGAATTCGCTTAACGTATTATTTTGACTGGAATGTGGTGCAATTATCAAAGCGCTCGCGGTAGAGAAAACTATTGAATAGTTTGCAATATATAAAAAGGCTATTATCGACATGGACGGTTATTTATAAATTATGTCCGGCAATGGAGTGATTTTGTGCAAACATCAAATGTCATGTGTGGCAGGCCATTGGTTAGTGTAATAATACCAAGTTACAACCATGTGAATTATGTGGGGCAGTCTATACGAAGCGTTTGGCGGCAAACATACAACAAGATTGAGCTTATCGTGGTTGACGATGCGTCAACCGATGGGACTGCGGAAGTGGTATCTGAGTTGGAGTCAGAATCTCCCATTCCGATGTGGGTTGTGAAAAAATCTCACAATAGGGGTGTGTCAAATTCTCTCAACATCGGATTGTCAATGGCCTCCGGTGAGTGGGTGGGTTTTCTGTCCTCGGATGATTATTATATTACGAATAAAATAGAGCGGCAGATTGAAATTGCGCTAACGTCACCTGGTGAGTATGGTTGTATTCACACAAATGCGTTTTCAATTTCAGAAGATGGTTCTATTTTAAAAGCCAGAAAACAGGGTGCGGGTCGTAATATATTGCACGGCGATTGCTTCGAAAGTCTTTTGTATGCAAAAGGCATGGTAATGCCAACGTCCGCATTAATTAAAAGGACCTGTATTGATATGGTGGGTCAGTTTGACGAGTCAATGATTGCAGAAGATTATGATTACTTTCTCAGGTTGAGCAGGGGCACTAAATTTTACTATCTTGATGAGCATTTGTTGTGTGTCAGGGCGCTGCCGGGCAGTTTGGGTCGGAGGCCTTGGCTTTGGGTGGATGGCATTTTTAGAGCAATAGAAAAGCATGTGGATATGCCTGGCTATGACTGGACTGAAGTGCGAATACAGAGATGGATGCCATTGCTTCAACTCTTTTTTGAGGTGGGAGGTCCTGTTGAAATCTATCGTGCGCTGTCAAAAGCGCTTGAAGAAGCGATAGGTTTTGAAAATAAAACAAAAATTATAAAGCATTTGCCATTGATGGCTGCTAGAGCGGCGCTATCCAGGCAGAAAAAAATGTTCATGAACAGCGTGAGAATGATGAAAAATAATTTGAAAGTATAGTGAAAAATGGCATTTAAATGGTACTAAAGCTGGCTTGCCACAAGATATGAGTATATGCGTAGTTGTTATCTGTCGCCTGTAGAGGCGCATTATATATATTTATTCATACTAGGCTTGTTGACTGATAATGTGTGGGGGTGTGGTGCGGGTGCGCATATCTAGTATTAGGTTCATTAGAACGCTGTATCATGTGTTTCTTCAATTAAAGGGAAGGATTGTATTTGGCAAGAGTGTGGGAATACTTGGCAGCTTTACATGCGTAAATCCAGAGAATGTAACTATAGGAAATCACTGCGGTATCAATCATGGGGTTTTTATACTTGGACACACAAGAGTCGATATCGGTGACAATGTCGTGCTGTCCGCGGGTGCCATGTTGATAGACACAGGTCTTCGAACGGATGAGTTTGTAGAAAAAGAGTATCCATCACATATAAACAGTTTTATTTGCATTGAAGATGGCGCATGGATTGGGGCCGGCGCAATAGTTCTCCCGGGTGTAACTATAGGCATGAAATCCATAGTAGGCGCTGGAAGCGTGGTGACGAAGGACGTGCCACCTTATGCCATAGTGGCTGGAAATCCGGCACGAGTGATTGGGACGACCCGTGCATAATCCTGTCTCTGTAGTCATTACCTGCTACAACCTGGAGAATTACATCGGTGATGCGATCCGATCAGCCCTGGAGCAGGACTTCAGTGGTGCCGTCGAGATATTGGTAATCGATGATTGTTCGACCGATGGATCGCGGGATGTCATTCAGTCTTATTCGGGTGTACGGTACATTCGGACGGTTGAAAATTCAGGAGTGCTCCTTGCCACGGTGCTCGGATTGAGCGAGGCGACCCATGACATCGTATTCTTCTTGGATGGCGATGACCTGTGGTATCCCGACAAGCTTCGCCTGGCCGCAGAGCAGTTCGCGTATAACGAGCGTCTTGGACTGTTGACTCATGACCTGGACTATATAGATTGCGACGGTTGTCTGATGAATAAGCCGTCACAGCCAGGGCAAATGATGGGGAGTAATCCCGCGGAGTATGATCGACTGATTCGTGATGGAATACTGTTGCATTCGAATTATGTGTGGCTCGGAAGCGCATTCGCCATCCGTAAAAACCTGGTGAATGCGGAGCAGTTCTGTGCATGGGCGAAGCGGTTGCCAGATCCGAGGAACACGTATCAGGATTGGCCATTGGCATACTGGTCCGCGAGCCGAAAAGGGGTATGCATGGGGTATGTGCCGGAAAAGCTTTTTGCTTACCGCCTTCATGGATTTAATTACAGTGGAGATGCGGGGACACCTGTAAAAGCGGTAAGAAACGTCAGGCGCACTTACAATACCCTGCGTGCGATCGATGAAATTGCAAAATCGGCGGATCTCCCGGCATTGGTTATGGATACAACGAAAAATAAAACAAGATACTATGGGTATCTTCTCGATCTCTATACGGGGCGGCGCGGACGTGCGTTGATAGGAATATTCGCAAGTCTGCCCTGGCTAAAGTCATCCCCAAAGGCGGTTGCCAAGGAAGTGCTTCGTTTCATGGGTGTTCAAATCTTTGGTGTCAACATGTACCTGGGCATCAATCGTAAAATTAAAAATTATAAGCATAGATAGATGACGATACTGTATATCGCCTACGATGGCATGCTCGAGCCCCTTGGCCAATCCCAGGTGCTGTCGTATCAGGAACGTTTGGCCACACCGGAGCGCCCGGTGCATCTTCTCAGTTTTGAGAAGGATGCGGACTGGACGGACAAGGAAGCAAGGCGCTCTGTTTCGGAACGGATAGCTGTCTCTGGTATTCAATGGCACCCATGCCGTTATCACAAACGCCCCACGGCATTGGCTACAGCGTGGGACATCTTGGTTGGCATCGTCAGAGGCATACAGATTATCCGACGCCACGATGTCCGCATCGTGCATGCCCGTAGCTATGTGCCTGCGGTAATCGCGCTGTTCCTGAAGCGGGCGACCGGTGTCAAGTTCATCTTCGATATGAGGGGCTTCTGGGCTGACGAACGCGTGGATGGCGGGCTGTGGCCCCGAAATGGACGGATGTACAAGGTTGCGAAATGGTTCGAGCGGAGATTCCTGCTTGAGGCAGACCATGTCGTTTCCCTGACAAAGGCCGCTGTCCAGGTCATGCAGACGTTTCCCTGCCTGGAAGGGAGATTTCCGACAATATCGGTCATCCCCACCTGCGCAGATCTCTCCCGCTTCAATCCGCAGGGGAGGCAACGTGAGGGGTTAGTGCTTGGTTATGTCGGTTCAGCCGGCACCTGGTACCTGTTCGATGCCGTGGTCTCCTGCTTCAAGGAACTCCACCGGCGAAGACGCGACGCGCGTCTGCTGATTATCAATCGTCACGAGCACGATTACATCCGTGGGCGTGTCCTGGCGGGCGGGGTCCCGATCGAGGCGGTTGAGATTCGCGCCGCGCAGCATTCAGATGTGCCGGATCAGATGGCGCGTATGCATGCTGGTGTCTTCTTTTACAAACCGTCGTTTTCCCGTTCGGCATGCGCACCGACGAAACTTGGCGAGTTCCTCGGATGTGGCATCCCATGCCTGTCAAATCGGGGCGTAGGCGACATGGCCAAAATACTCGAAGATGACAGGGTGGGCGTCGCGCTGGGGGATTTTGACATGGAGACAATACGCGCCGGCCTCGACAGCCTGCTTGAACTGGTTCAGGAGCCCGGTATCACCCACCGTTGTGTTGAATCCGCGAGACGGCACTTTTCCCTTGAAGAGGGGGTGGAGCGGTATCGGCAGGTCTACGCCACTCTGGCGGGGGACTTGTGATGCGCGCTCTGGTCCTATCCCGCTATGGTCGATTGGGAGCAAGCAGCAGACTGCGAACACTGCAGTATGTGAACGCGCTTAATGAGTACGGGATCGAAATGCATATCGCTCCCTTGCTCGATGACGACTACGTTCGTGGTTTGTATCACGGTGGGATATCGATCCGCCGGGTTGCACTCGCCTACCTGCGTCGAATTGGGCAGGTACTAGGTTCCCGCCGCTTTGACCTGCTCTGGGTGGAAAAGGAACTGTGGCCATGGCTTCCGGCCATCATGGAATTGCCCTGGCTGCCACGCTCCACCAGACTGGTGCTTGATTACGACGATGCCGTGTTCCACCGCTATGATCAGCATCGGTCGGCGCTTGTCAGGAGAATCCTGGGCCGTAAGCTCGACAGATTGATGCGCCGTTCAGCACTCATCACGGCAGGGAACGAATACCTTGCAGATCGAGCCCGTATGGCCGGGGCGCGCCATGTTGAAATCGTGCCCACCGTGATCGATATCGAACGCTATAGGTTTCCCGAGCGGATGCATCATACCGGACCAGTGACCATAGGCTGGGTCGGCTCCCCAAGCACGGCGGCCTATCTTCGGCATGTGAGTCCGGCACTCGAATCCCTGCGGCGAAACTTGGACCTTCGCTGTGTGGCGATCGGCGCCAGGCCGGATCAGGTGGCCGGAACGACGTTCGAAGCGACACCGTGGAGCGAGGATACGGAAGTATCGGCGCTATCGGCGTTGGATATCGGCATCATGCCCTTGCCCGATGCCCCATGGGAACGGGGGAAATGCGGCTACAAGCTCATTCAGTACATGGCCTCCGGTCTGCCGGTCGTGGCTTCCCCCGTGGGTGTGAACAGTGAGATTGTCAGCCATGGTGGCAATGGGTTTCTGGCCGACTCGCTGGAGGAATGGGTGGCCACCCTCGGCACTTTGGCCACGGATGCGGGCCTGCGCACGCGTATGGGAGCGGAAGGCCGCCGCAGGGTGGAACAGACCTATTCCCTTCAGGTTCAGGCCCCGCGGATGGCGCGGTTTTTCCAGGAAGTGATTGGGGAGCCTGCGGGCTGATGTGTGGCTTGGTGGGTGTTCTGTCCCGAACGGGGGAGACGGGCGTCGATTTCAACCATACGATCCGTCGCATGGCAGATACGCTCGTGCATCGCGGCCCGGATGACAGCGGGCTGTGGAGCGATCCCGCCCAGGGCATTGCCCTGGCGCACAGGCGCTTGTCCGTACTTGACCTGACACCTGCCGGACACCAGCCGATGGGTTCCGCCAGTGGACGCTGGTTCATTGCCTACAATGGCGAGATCTACAACCATCTCGAGCTGCGTGAACTCCTGGCGCAGGAGGGGTATGAGGCCGGCTGGCATGGTCACTCCGACACGGAAACCCTGCTGGCGGCAATCGATGCCTGGGGGCTGGAGAAAACCTTGTCGCGCACCGTGGGCATGTTTGCGCTCGCCTTGTGGGATCGAGAAGAACATACCCTGTGGCTTGCGCGCGATCGCTTTGGCGAGAAGCCACTCTATTACGGATGGTCTGGCGGGAATTTCATCTTCGGCTCGGAACTCAAGGCGCTGCGTGCCTTTCATGGATTCTCCAACCCGATCTGCCGGCACGCCCTGACGCAGTATCTGCGCTTTACGTATGTTCCGGCTCCGCGCAGCATCCTTGAGGGTATCTACAAGCTCGAGCCTGGCTGCCTGCTGCGCATTCACCGGACGCCCCCGCCGTGCGCGCCTTCGACACCACTGCGGCCTCCCGCAACCTACGGAAGCATGATGTTGCGGCGATGGTGGTCGCTAGCGGATGTCGTGGAGGAGGGTGCGCGCGCTCCCGTCGCCAGCGAGGAAGAGGCACTGGAGATGCTCGACGCCAGGTTGAGGGATTCGGTGGCGCTGCAGTCGCTTGCCGATGTGCCGCTGGGGGCGTTTCTCTCCGGGGGGGTGGATTCCTCCACCATCGTCGCACTGATGCAGCAGCAGGCGTCGGCACCGGTAAAAACCTTTACCGTTGGTTTCGAGGAGTCGGGTTTCGACGAGTCGCCCCATGCCCGTGCGGTGGCTGGACATCTGGGAACGGACCATTCAGAACTATTCGTGACAGCCGAGCAGGCGCGGTCGGTGATTCGCCGGTTGCCGATGATGTACGACGAGCCATTTGCGGATTCTTCGCAGATTCCCACTCACCTGGTCTGCAGCGCGGCGCGGCAACAGGTGACTGTGGCTCTCTCCGGTGATGCGGGAGACGAACTGTTCGGAGGCTACAAGCGCTATTTCTGGGGAGCGAGATTCTGGAACCGGGTGGCATGGTTGCCCTACCCCGCTCGACGCGCACTCGGGGCCGCGATCAGAGGCATCCCCACGGCCGGATGGGATGCGCTGGGTCAAACGCTCAACCATTTGTTTCCCGGAACGGACAGAACGGCGCGAATCGGTGACAAGGCGCACAGGCTTGCCGCCCGTTTATCGCATGTGCGTAGTCTAGAGGATCTTTACCTGAGCCTCGTTTCGGAGTGGCCACTTCCCGATCGCCTGGTCCGCGGGTCGGACGGGCCGGTGCGTGAACCGCCCAGCCTGCTCGTCGATCCCTTGCCCGGTACGGGAGTTGAAGATGATCGCTTGCGCATGATGTACCGGGACAGCCTCACTTACTTGACGGATGACATCCTTTGCAAGGTGGACCGCGCATCGATGGCGGTCAGCCTGGAAACACGGGTGCCCTTGCTCGATCATCGCGTGGTGGAGCTTGCCTGGCGATTGCCGCTGTCGATGAAAATCCAGGGCAATGAAGGCAAATGGGCGCTTCGGCAGATTCTCTACCGACACGTACCCCGTGAGCTGATTGAGCGGCCGAAGGCCGGATTCGGGATTCCGGTGGGACAGTGGCTGCGCGGCCCGCTCCGCGATTGGGCGGAAAGCCTGCTGAATGAGTACCGGCTCGAACGGGAAGGGTACCTGAATCCGAAGCCAATCCGCGAGACTTGGGCACAGCATCTGAGCGGTAGCCATGACTGGACACCACGGCTCTGGAGCGTGCTGATGTTCCAGGCCTGGCTGGAGGCGAATTCCTGAGATGTGGCCCTACTGGTTGATGTTCCTGCTGCCTGCCACGGTGGCTGTCCTGGCCCCCCGGCATCGGCCGAGCGCGGCCACCGGCCTGCGTTCGTTGAATCTCAACGGCGCCTGGCTCGTCACCATCGGTGTCCTATCAGTATTGATTGGCTTCCGCTTCCAGGTGGGCGGTGACTGGTTCAGCTACCTGGATTACCTCTACAGGGCGCGGGGGGCATCTCTAGCGGACACGCTCGCGGGCAAGGATCCGGGTTACCAACTGCTCAACTGGATCAGCGCCTGGATGGGCTGGGGCGTCACCGGCGTCAACCTAGTGAGCGGGCTCGTTCTCTCCATCGGGCTGGCGGTGTTCTGCCGCAGCCTGCCGAGGCCCTGGCTGGCGCTGGCGGTGGCCGTGCCCTACCTGGTGATCGTGCTGGGGATGGGCTACAGCCGGCAGGGGGTGGCCCTGGGGCTGGCGATGCTGGGGCTGGTGGCGCTGGGACGCCGGGAGACCCGCTGGTTCGTCATCTGGGTGGTGCTGGGGGCGGCTTTCCACAAGACGGCGGTGCTGCTGCTGCCCATCGCCGCACTGGCCGCCACCCGCAACCGCTACTGGACCGCCCTGTGGGTAGGGGTGGTGGCGCTCGGCGCCTACCTGCTGTTCCTGGCTGATGCGGTCGAGTCGCTCTATGTGAACTACGTGGAAGCAGAGTATGAGTCAGAGGGCGCGCTGGTGCGGCTGCTGATGAATGCACTGCCGGCCGCCATCCTGCTGCTCTGGCGCCGACGGTTCAACTTCGCGGAGGGGGAGGCGCCGCTGTGGCGCTGGTTCGCCCTCATCTCGCTTGCCCTGCTGGGGCTGCTGCTGGTGTCGCCGTCCTCCACCGCCGTGGACCGGGTGGCGCTCTACATGCTGCCCCTGCAGCTGGTGGTGTTCTCCCATTTCCCGGACGTGTTCGGCCGCCGGGGCGGACGCAACGACGGCCTCGCCCTGGCGGTGCTGGGCTACTACGCCACGGTGCTGTTCGTGTGGCTCAACTACGCCACCCACGCCTTCGCCTGGCTGCCCTACCGGAACAGCCTGTTCCTGTGATTTTTCAGGTTGTTTCTCGCCAAGACGCCAAGAACGCCAAGGGAGTGGCTGGTAGTGACAGAGGACGAGGTTGGGAGGCAGGTGGTTGATGCGGCGGTGCAGGTGCATCGGGAGGTCGGTCCAGGCTTGTTGGAGACGGTCTATGAGGTCGTCCTGGCACATGATCTCCGCCGTAGGGGTTTGCAGGTCGAAAGGCAGGTTCCCATTCCGGTCAGGTATCAAGGTCACCGGTTTGACGAGGGCTTTCGGGCCGACCTCCTTGTCGAAGACAAGGTCATCGTGGAGCTCAAGTGCGTCGAAAAACTCAATAACGCGCACAGGAAACAACTGCTCACGTACTTGCGCCTTGCCGACAGGAGACTCGGATACCTGCTGAATTTCGGCGAGGCGCTGATGAAAGACGGGATCACTCGCACGGTCAACCAACTCCCCGAGAAGAATGATTGATTTCTTGGCGTCCTTGGCGCCTTGGCGAGAGACGGTTGTCCTTCCTGCACTAACGAATTTTGCTGAAGGGTTCAATTCTGTTCTTGGATCTCGCCAAGACGCCAAGAACGCCAAGGGAGTGGCTGGTGGTGGCAGAGGACGGGACTGGGAGGCTGGGCTGATGTCGCAGCTCAGGTTCGCGCCTTGCCGGCAGGAAACCGGACGCTTCCTAATCCCGGTGAGGTGCTGCGAAAGACGGGATCACCCGCACTGTCAGCCAACTTCCCGAGAACAAGATTGATTTCTTGGCGTCCTTGGCGCCTTGGCGAGAGATGGTTGTCCTTCCTGCACTAACGGATTTTACTGAAGGGTCTGATTTTCCTCGTGGATCTCGCCAAGACGCAAAGACCGCCAAGGCGTGCCCGGACATGACAGAGGATGTAATTGTGGGAGGCCGGGGGGTGTCTGGGCTCGTGCACTCACGTCTTGCCGGCAGGCGGTAGGGACGCTTGCCGAATCCCGGCGAGGTGCTGCGAGAGAAGGGATTACCCGCACCGACAATGGGCTCCATGAAGAGAAGCATTGATCCCTTGGCGTTCTTGGCGCCTTGGCGAGAATAAATGCATGGTCGTTCCTGCACTCACCAACTCTCCTGAAGGGTCAAAGTGAAAATCGCGCTCGCTTCAAATACCGCCTGGAACCTCTATAACTTCCGGGGAGGGCTGATCCGGCGGCTGCTGGAGGAGGGCGCCGCGGTGACAGTGGTCGCGCCCCCGGACGAATTCTCGGAAAAGCTTGCGGGAATGGGCTGCGAGGTCATCGGCCTGCCCATGGACAACAAGGGCACCCATCCCGTGCGCGACCTGCGCACCCTGCGCGACTTCCATCGCGTCTACCGCCAGGTGCGCCCCGCAGTGGCGCTGCACTTCACCATCAAGCCGGTCATCTACGGCAGCCTGGCGGCGCGGATGCTGGGCATTCCGGTGGCCAACACCATCACCGGCCTGGGGACCGCCTTCCTGCGGGAGGGGTGGTTGATGCGGGTGGTGGAGAGCCTCTACCGGGTCTCACAGCGCTGGCCGCAGCGGGTCTTCTTCCAGAACCGCGATGATCACGACCTGTTCGTGGGGCGGGGCCTGGTGCCCGCGGAGAAGGCGGAGCGGCTGCCCGGGTCCGGGGTGGATCTCGAGCGCTTCGCCCCCGCCGCCTATCCGGGCAACCCGGCGCCGGTGTTCCTGCTGGTGGCCCGGCTGCTGCGGGACAAGGGGGTGGTGGAGTTCGTGGAGGCGGCGCGGCGGGTCAGGGCGCACCATCCCCGAGCCCGCTTCCAGCTGCTCGGGCCGCTCGGCGTGGCCAATCGCACCGCCATCCCGGCGGAGGAGGTGGCGGGGTGGGTGGCCGAAGGCGTCGTCGAATATCTCGGCGAAACCGGGGATGTCCGGCCCGCCCTGGCCGCCGCGGACTGCGTCGTGCTGCCCTCCTACCGCGAGGGGGTGCCGCGGACGCTGCTGGAGGCGGCGGCCCTGGGGCGGCCCCTTATCGCCACCGACGTGCCCGGGTGCCGGGAGGTGGTGGCCGATGGGGACAACGGCTACCTGTGCCGGGCGCAGGATGCGAACGACCTGGCGGACCGGATGGAGCGGTTCATCGGCCTGCCGGTGGAGGCGCGGCGGGCGCTGGGAGAGGCGGGCCGCGCGAAGGTGGAGCGGGAGTTCGACGAGCGGATGGTGATTGGACGTTATCTGGACGCCATTCGTGTAATTGCGCGTAAACAGGCGGAATAGATTTTACCGAATCGTCATGGACGCACCGGCCGCGGCTGCTGGCCGGGCAACGGATAAGGAATCAGGCAACATGGAACAGACCCTTCTGGTCACCGGCGGCGCCGGCTTCATCGGCGGCAACTTCGTGCGCCACGCGCTGGCGCACGGCGCGGCGCGGGTGGTGGTGGTGGACGCGCTCACCTACGCCGGCCACCGCGAGAGTCTCGCCGGGCTGGAGGAGGATCCGCGCTTCGAGTTCGTGCGGGCGGACATCGGCGACCGCGCGGCCATGGCGGCGCTGTTCGGGCGCGTGGCGCCCGCGGCGGTGGTGAACTTCGCCGCCGAGACCCACGTGGACCGCTCCATCGACGACCCGCTGCCCTTCGTCACCACCAACGTGCTGGGCACGACGGTGCTGCTGGAGGCGGCCCGGCGTTACTGGCGCGCCCTGCCGGAGGGGGACCGGGGCGCGTTCCGGTTCCTGCATGTCTCCACCGACGAGGTCTACGGGACCCTCGGGCCGGAGGGGCGCTTCAGCGAGACCACCCCCTATGCGCCCAACTCCCCCTACGCGGCCAGCAAGGCCGGGGCCGACCATCTGCTGCGGGCCTGGCACGAGACCTACGGCCTGCCGGTGCTGGTGACCAACTGCTCCAACAACTACGGCCCCTGGCAGTACCCGGAGAAGCTGATTCCCCTGATGGTGCTCAACGCCCTGGAGGGGCGGGCGCTGCCCATCTATGGCGACGGGGGCAACGTGCGCGACTGGCTCTTTGTTGAGGACCACTGTGAGGGCATCGCGCGGGTGCTGGAGGCGGGGCGTCCCGGGGAGCACTACAACATCGGCGGCGAGTGCGAGCGCAGCAACCTGGAGGTGGTGGAGGGGATCTGCGCGGTGCTGGAGCGGGTGCGCCCGGCGGCGGCGAACCCGGCCCTGGCGGCGCGCGGCATCACGAGCTACGGGGCGCTGAAGACCTTCGTGCCGGACCGGCCGGGCCATGATCGGCGCTACGCCATCGACGCGGCGAAGATCCGCGCCGAGCTGGGCTGGGCGCCGCGGCACGACTTCGAGGCCGGGCTGGAGGCCACCGTGCGCTGGTACCTGGATAACGCCGGGTGGTGCGCGGCGGTGACCCGCGATCACTATGATGGCGGCCGCCTCGGACTGGGAGCTGAGCCGTGCCCCAGCATCTGACCCACCTCAAGCCCGTACCCGCCTCCCCCGCGCAAATCCCCCTGGGAACCCGACTCACCCCGCTCTACGGCGCGCTGGCCGGCGGCCTGGTAGGCCTGGTCTTTCCCGCCGTGGCCTGGAGCGTGGACATTCTCGCTTCCGGCCTCGACTTCTCCGCGGCCAGCGTCGCCGCCGTCCATGCCCAGAGCCTGTGGCACTGGCTGCTGGATCTGGCGCCCCCGGCACTCGCCTTCACCGGCTTCCTCGGCGGGCGCCAGCGGCTGCATGCCGAGCAGGAGCTGCGCCGCCGCAGCCTCGAGCTGGCTGCGAACGAACACTATCTGCGGGTGCTCCTGGAGAGCCTGGCCGACGGGGTCATCACCATCGACGACCGGGGCGTCATCCAGGGCATCAACTCCCGGGCGGCGAAGATGTTCGGCTACACGCCCGGGATGCTGGTGGGACGCGACCTGGCGCTGCTGATGCCCGAGCCCTACCGCCAGGCCCACAACGACGCCTTCATCCGCCACCTGGCGAACGGGCCCGGACAGCCGCTCGGCGAGGTGCGCGAGCTCAGCGGGCAGCGCGCCGACGGCAGCATCTTTCCCCTGGAGCTGAGCATCGCCGAGGTCAAGAGCGTCGCCGCGCCGCTGTTCGTGGGCACGGTGCGGGACGTCAGCGCCCGCCGCGCCCGCGAGGCCGAACGGCGGCGCCTGGTCCAGGCGCTCGAGTCGAGCGCCGACGCGGTGATGGTGACCGATGCCGATGCCCGCATCATCTACGTCAACCCCGCCTTCTGCAGCATTACCGGCTGGCCCCGGGAGGAGGCGCTGGGACAGCTGCCGAGCATCCTCAAGAGCGACCGGAATCCGGCGGAGGTCTACGCCGAGCTCTGGCACCGGATCACCCACGGCGAGAACTGGAGCGGCCGCATCCTGAACCGCCGCCGCCCGCGGGCCGAATCCGACCCGCCGGTGCCGGAGTACTACTGGGCGGCGGTGACGGTCACGCCGATCCGCGACCAGGGCGACAAACCGCTCGGCTTCGTTGCCATCCACCGCGATGTCACCGCCGAGGTGGAGGCGGAACAGCACGACGCCCTGCTGCGTGAATCGGCCGAGGCCCGCGCCCGCATCGCCCGCCACCTGCAGGAGGGCGGGCCGCTGCGCGAACGCCTGCGCCGGGTCCTGGAGTGCCTGGTCCATCTCGACGGCCTTGATCTGCTCCACCAGGGCGCGGTCTATATCCAGCCGGAAGGCGGCGATCATCTCCTGCGCTACCTGATCCACGGTGATCCGCCCGAGAATCCCGGGTTCGAGCCGCCGCCCCGGCTCCCCCTGGAGGCGCTCGCCTACGGGGAGCCCACCCCGGAACCGGCCGTCCGGTTCGCCGCCCTGTGCAGCGATTCCGGCTGCGCCGACCACTGCCCGGCCCCCGGCCCCGACCACGGACACCTCCTCGTGGCACTGGGGCATGGCGGGAAGCAGCTCGGCACCCTGTTCCTCTTCACCCCCCCGCAGGCCGGACTGGAGACGCCCCATCTGGAGACCCTGCGCCAGGTCGGCGAACAGATCGGCCTGGCCATCAGCTCCGACCGCGTGCACCGGGCCCTGACCGAAGCGCGCCGCAACGCCGAGGGGGCGGCGCGGGCCAAAAGCGAGTTCCTCGCCAGCATGAGCCACGAGATCCGCACCCCCATGCACGGGGTGCTGGGCATGCTGGAGCTGATCCGCAACACCCCCCTCACCGAGGAGCAGCACGAGTACGTGGACACGGCGCGCAGCTCCGCCGACAGCCTGCTCAACCTCATCAACGACATCCTCGACTTCACCAAGATCGAGGCCGGGCGCATCGAGCTGGCGCAGCTGGAATTCGACCCGGCACTGCTGGTGGAAGAGGTGACCTCGCTGCTGGCCCGCAGCGAGTCCGCCAGCGGGCTGGAGGTGGCCTGCCACATACCGGCCCCGCTGCCGGCCCTGGTGCGCGGGGATCCCTTCCGCCTGCGCCAGGTGCTCACCAACCTGGTGGGCAACGCGGTGAAGTTCACCGAGGCCGGCGAGGTGGTGGTGCGCGCGGAGGTGGAGGCCGCCACGGAGGGCGAAGTCCGGCTCCGCTTCACCATCCGCGACACCGGCATCGGCATCGACACGGCCACTCGGGAGCGCCTGTTCCAGGTCTTCTACCAGGCCGACTCCACCGATACCCGGCGCTATGGCGGCACCGGGCTGGGACTGGCCATCTCCAAGCAGCTGGTGGAGCTGATGGGCGGCGGGATCGGGGTGGAGAGCCGCCCCGGCCTGGGCAGCACCTTCTGGTTCAGCGTGCGCCTGGGCCGGGTGGCCGATGCCGGCCGGCCGCGGCTCGCCGAGCTCGCCGGGCTGAAGGTGCTGGTGGTCGACGACAACGCCACCAACCGGCTCATCCTGCGCGACTACCTGCGCCACATGGGCCTGGAGGCCGTGGAGTGCGTGGACGGCAGGACCGCCCTGGAAAAGCTCGAGGCCGCCGCCGACGCGGGCAGCCCCCTGCCGGTGGCCCTGCTGGATCTGCAGATGCCCGGCATGGACGGACTGGAGCTGGCCCACCGCATCCGCACCGACGCCCGCCTGGCCCGGACCACCCTGGTTCTGCTCAGCTCCATCACCCCCGGCGACAGTGAACGGGCCGGTATCGACGCCTGGCTGATGAAGCCCGTGCGCCAGGGCCAGCTCCAGGATGCGCTGCTCACGGTCCTGCGCCACGACCGGCCGGCCCGGCCGGACCCCGTGCTGGAACCGAAGAGCCTCAGCGGCCGTATCCTGCTCGTGGAGGACAACCCGGTGAACCAGAAAGTGGCGCGCAGCATGCTGCGGAAACTGGGGCTGGAGGCCGAGGTGGCCGCCAATGGACGGGTCGCCATGACGATGGTGGAGTCGGAGCGGTTCGATGTCATCCTGATGGACTGCCAGATGCCGGAGATGGACGGCTTCGAGGCCACCACCGCCATCCGGCGCCTGGAGCAGGAACGGGGGCTGCCGCGCACCCCCGTCATCGCCATGACCGCCGCCGCCCTGGCGGGCGACCGCGACCGCTGCCTCAGCGTGGGGATGGACGACTTCCTCAGCAAGCCGGTGAAGCTGGGCGTGCTGCGCGAAGCGGTAATGCGCTGGCTGCCGGACGCCGGAGCGCGCGAACCGGTTCACAATTCGGAGTAGACTCGACAGCCGGATACCCGCCGCGCCGGCTTGACATTCCCGCCCCAGGGCGGATGAATTGAACCCCGATAACCATAGCGACAGTTCGGGAATATGGCAGGGCCGCGGTGCGCGGCCTGGATGGAGACCCGAAAAGGCTACATGAGCACCCCGGAGCTGACCCACAACGGCACCATCCTGCCCACCATCGCGGCCGAGTCCCGGCCGGTGGAGGATCACGCCGCCGAGCTGCTGGCCGCACGGGTGAGCATGCTCTACGACCAGGCGGCCAAGGGTTTCCTGGCCACCCTGGTGGCCGCCGCCGTGCTCGCCTTCCTGCTCGTGGAGCGGCTCGACTACGCCCGGGTCACGGGCTGGCTGCTCGCCGTGGTGTTCATCATCGCGGCACGCTACGCCACCCTGGTGGCCTACCGGCGCACCCGTCCCGGCCCCGGCGAGGCCGCGCGCTGGATGCAGCGCTTCTCGGTCGGCACCCTCTTCTCGGGCCTCGCCTGGGGCATCGCCGGGGTGCTGCTGTTCCCGCCGCAGTCCATTCCCCACCAGGCCTTCCTGGCCCTGATCCTCGCCGGACTGGTGGCCGGCGCCGTGCCGGTGCTGGCGCTGTCGATGCGCACCCTGGCCGCCTTCACGGTGCTGTGCCTGACCCCGGCGATGCTGCAGTTCTTCGCCCAGGAGACCGACATCCAGCGCGCCATGGGCTTCATGTTCGTGGTCTACATGGTGTTCATGCTGAGCGTGGCCTGGCGCATCAACCAATCCATGACCCGCTCCCTGCAGCTGGGATTCGAAAACATCCACCTGGTGGATTACCTCCGCTCGGCGAAGGATGCGAGCGAGCAGCTCAACGAGGGGCTGAAGGCGGAGATCAGCGAGCGGCGCAAGATCGAGACGGCGCTCAAGCAGGCCAAGGAGGAGGCGGAGCAGGCCAGCCGCGCCAAGGGCGAGTTCCTGGCCACCATGAGCCACGAGATCCGCACTCCCATGAACGGGGTACTCGGCACCCTGGAGCTCCTCGCGGACATGCCCCTGGGGGAGGAGCAGCGCGACCTGGTGTCCACCGCCCAGAGCTCGGCGGAGTCGCTGCTCACCATCATCAACGACGTGCTGGATTTCTCCAAGATCGAGGTGGGGCAGCTCGATCTCGAGGACATCAACTTCGACCTGCGCCGCACCGTCTCCGAGGTCTGCGCCCTGATGGGCAAGCGCGCCGAGGCAAAGGGGGTGAAGGTCAAGTGGTCGGTCCCCGAGCGGTTCGGCACCCAGCTGCGCGGCGATCCCACGCGCCTGCGCCAGATTCTCCTCAACCTGGTGGGCAACGCGGTGAAGTTCACCGAGCGCGGCTTCATCGAAGTGCGCGCCAGCGTGCTGCGGGAGACCCGCGCCGATGTCATCCTGCGCCTCGAGGTGGAGGACTCCGGCATCGGCATGACGCCCCAGGTCCAGGCCCAGCTGTTCCGGCCCTTCACCCAGGGGGACCAGTCCATGGCCCGCAAGTTCGGCGGCACCGGGCTGGGGCTGTCCATCGCCAAGCGGCTGGTGGAGCTCATGGGCGGGCAGATCGGGCTGAACAGCCAGGAGGGGGTGGGCAGCACCTTCTGGTTCACCATCCGGCTGGGCAAGCCGGTGACCAGCAGCGGACGGGTGCGCGTGGACCTGCGCGGCACCCGGGTACTGCTGGTCATCGACAACCCCGAAACCCGGGATTCCATCGAGAACCTGCTGCGCCGCTGGGGCGCCTCCTTCGACAGCGCCGACAACGCGCTGGAGGCCATCGACAAGCTCAACTACTCGGCGCGCATCGGCCTGTCCTGGCTGTTCGACGCGGCCATCATCGACTCCAAGCTGCGCGGCACCGACCCCTTGCGCCTGTCCCGCCAGATCAAGGACAACCGCATCTTCTCACCGGTGGTGCTGCTCCTGCTCGGCTCCTCCGGCGACACCGACGCGGAGCTGGACGCCGGCTTCGAGGGCGTGCTGGCCCAGCCGCTGCGTTCCGCCGAGCTGTTCCATCTGCTCGCCACGCTCACCCGCGAACCCATCAACCGCGACACCTACTACACCGGCGGCATGGTGCCACTGGAAACGCCGCAACGCTCCGCCTCGGAGCCCTACCCGGCGACGCCTGAACCCGCCGACACGGAACCGCCCGCCCGCCTCAGCGGTCACATCCTGCTGGTGGAGGACAACCCCGTGAACCAGAGCGTGGCCCGGACCATGCTCCAGCGGCTGGGGCTGAGCGTGGACTTGGCGAACAACGGCCGGGAAGGCGTCCGCGCCCTGGAGTCCGGCCGTTTCGACGTGGTCCTCATGGACTGCCAGATGCCGGAGATGGACGGCTTCGAGGCCACCGCCGCCATCCGCCGCAGGGAGAAGAAGGACGGACGGGCCCGGCAACCCGTCATCGCCATGACCGCCAACGCCATGGAAGGGGATCGCCAGCGCTGCATCGCCGCCGGCATGGACGACTACCTGGCCAAGCCGGTGAAGCAGATGGAGCTGCGCCGGATGCTGCACCAGTGGCTGCAGCGAACCGCCACCTCCGCAACGGAGGGGCAGCCGGCAGTGGCCGCCGCACCCGCGCAACCCCGTCCCGCCGGCCGCTCGCCGCTGGAGCTTCCGGACCTGGACCTGCTGGCTGATGGCGGGACCACCGCACCCGCCGCCGGCACTCCCCCCGCCGAATCGCCGGCCCCGGCCCCGGCACCGTCCACGGAGACCCTGTCCGGCCGCATCCTGCTGGTGGAGGACGATGCCACCAACCAGAAACTGGCCCGCGCCATGCTCACCAAGCTCGGGCTGATGGTGGATATGGCCGACAACGGACGCCAGGGCTTGCACGCGGTGTTCGGAAGCCACTACGATGCAGTGCTTATGGACTGCCAGATGCCGGAGATGGACGGCTTCGAGGCGACCGCCGGCATCCGCCGGCAGGAGCAGCTGCAGGGACTGCCCCGCATTCCCATCATCGCCATGACAGCCAACGCCATGGAGGGAGACCGGGAACGCTGCCTGGAGGCCGGCATGGACGATTACCTGTCCAAGCCGGTCAAACGCAGCCAGCTCGCCGACACCTTGCGCAAGTGGCTGCCGGAACCCGCGCACCCCACCGGACCAGGTTTAGACACGATGACCCAGACCGAAGCCCCTTCGCCCCGCACCCCCGCCGTCGACAAGGCGGTTCTGGTGGAGCTGCGGGAGATCATGGAAGACGCTTTCGCCGAGCTGATCCAGACCTATCTCAGGGACACGCCCACCCGCCTGGTCGCCATCCGCGACGCCATCGACAAGACCGACGCCGATGCCCTGCGCGCCGCCGCCCACACCATGAAATCGAGCAGCGCCAACCTCGGCGCCATGCCCCTGTCCGCCCTAGCCAAGGAGCTGGAGGCACTGGGCCGATCCGGCACCACCGAAGGCGCCGCCGAGCTGTTCCGCAGCGCCGCCGCCGAGTACACGCGGGTGAAGCAGGCCCTGGAAGCCTCCTTGTGACCCGGCCGTGATGCGGCCGGTTGTAGCGCCACGGGCGATGGCGGATAATCGCCGCCCCGTGCCCCTCGCCTGATCCCGGATGCCTGCACTCAACCCGCGCCAACAGGCCGCGGTCCGCCACCTCGACAGCCCGCTGCTGGTGCTGGCCGGTGCCGGCAGCGGCAAGACCCGCGTCATCACCGAGAAGATCGGCTGGCTGATCCGGGAGTGCGGCCTGGCGCCGCGGAACATCGCCGCGGTGACCTTCACCAACAAGGCCGCCCGGGAGATGAAGGCGCGCGTGGGCGGGCTGCTGGGCCAGAACGAGGTGCGCGACCTCACCGTCTCCACCTTCCATACCCTGGGCCTCAACATCCTGCGCCGCGAGCACAGGCGCCTCGGGCTGCGTGCCGGGTTCACCATTCTCGACGCCCAGGACAGCGCCGGGCTGGTGCGCGAACTGCTGCGCCAGGACAGCGGGGCCGACCCGGCCCTGGCCGAGTCGCACCTGCACCGCATCTCGCGCTGGAAGAACGACCTGCTGGACCCGGCCGTGGCGCTCTCCCGCGCCGGCGATGCGCTCGAGGCGGCCTGCGCGCGCCTCTACGCCGCCTACGAACGGCAGCTGCGCGCCTACAACGCGCTCGATTTCGATGATCTCATTACCCTGCCGGTGCGGCTGTTCCGGGACCACCCCGAGGTGCTGGAGTGGTGGCAGAACCGCATCCGCTACCTGCTGGTGGACGAGTACCAGGACACCAACGCCGCCCAGTACCAGCTGGTGCGGCAGCTCACCGGGGTGCAGGGCGCGTTCACCGTGGTGGGCGACGACGACCAGTCCATCTACGGCTGGCGCGGCGCGCGCCCCGACAACCTGGCCCGCCTGGCGGAGGACTACCCGCGCCTGACCGTCATCAAGCTGGAGCAGAACTACCGCTCCAGCGGCCGCATCCTGCGCTCGGCCAACCGCGTCATCGCCAACAATCCCCACGTCTTCGACAAGGCGCTGTGGAGCGAGTATGGCCCGGGGGATCCCCTGCGCATCCTGCAGGTGGCCAACGAGGAACAGGAGGCCGAGCGGGTGGTGACCGAGATCATCAGCCACCGCTTCCAGCACCGCACCCGCTACGGGGACTACGCCATCCTCTACCGCGGCAACCATCAGGCACGGCTGTTCGAACGGGTGCTGCGCGCCCACAACGTCCCCTACCACCTGAGCGGCGACACCTCCTTCTTCGCCCGCACCGAGGTGAAGGACGTCATCGCCTACCTGCGCCTGCTGGCCAACCCCGAGGACGATGCCGCCTTCCTGCGGGTGGTGAACACCCCGCGCCGGGAGATCGGGCCCGGCACCCTGGAGAAGCTGGGCGAGTACGCCCGCCGGCGCCAGGCGGGCCTGCTCGCCGCCGCCGGCGAGCTGGGGCTGGCCCAGCACCTACCGGAGCGGGCCCTGGAGCGCCTGCAGCGCTTCAGCCACTGGCTCGAGGGGCTGCGCCGGCGGGCCGAGGGCGACGACCCGGTGGAGGTGACCCGCCAGCTGCTGCGGGACATCGACTACGAGGGCTGGCTTTACGAGACCTGCAAGGATCCCAAGACCGCCGAGCGGCGCTGGGAGAACGTCCAGGAGCTCGTCGGATGGGTGGAGAACCTGGCCCGCCACGAGGATCGCGGCAAGAACCTCGCCGGCATCGTGGCCCACATCGCCCTGATGGACCTGCTGGATCGGGACGACGGGGAGGACGCCGGGGACCAGGTGCGGATGATGACCCTGCATGCCGCCAAGGGGCTGGAGTTTCCCCACGTGTTCATGGTGGGGGTGGAGGAGGAGATACTGCCCCACCGCAGCAGCCTCGAGGAGGACAACGTGGAGGAGGAGCGGCGCCTGGCCTACGTGGGCATCACCCGCGCCATGCGCACCCTCACCCTCACCTACTGCCGCCGCCGCAGGCAGTACGGCGAGTGGGTGGAGTGCGTCCCCAGCCGCTTCCTCGAGGAGCTGCCCGCCGAGGATGTCGCCTGGGAGGGCCGCGGCGAGGCCCGCAGCCCCGAGGAGCGCCAGACCACCGGCCGGGCCCATCTGGCCAACCTCAAGAGCCTGCTGGGATAGCCGGGACCCCGGCGACATCGGCTCCCCGCCGGTGCCGACCGGAAAAGAAAAGGGCCTCCGGAGAGGCCCTTTTTGCACTGCGGCGGAAGGCTTGAAGCTTACTGCGCCTTCGAGATCATGAACTCGATGCCGTTGCGCAGGTCGTCGTCGGAGCAGTCCATGCAGGTGCCGCGGGGCGGCATGGCGTTCAGGCCGTTGATGGCCGACTGCAACAGGGCGTCGATGCCCTTGGCGATACGCGGCTCCCAGGCCGCGGCGTCGCCCAGCTTGGGCGCACCGGCCACGCCGGCGGCGTGGCAGGCGATGCAGGCCTTGTTGTAGATGGCCTCACCGGCCGCGGCACCGGAGGCGGCGGCGGGCGCGGCGGCCGCGGTCTCGGTCGCGGCGGGCGCGGCCTCGGCCGGAGCGGCGGACTCACCGGCCGGCGCCTCGGCGGCCGGCGCGGGGGCGGCGGCCACCGTCACCTCGCCCATGGGCTTGAGCCGCTCGGCCACGGCCTGATCATCCATGGGCGCCTGCGGCGGAGCGCCGACGAATACCTTGTAGACCGCCCCCACCAGCACCACGACGGCTACCAGAACCGCCACGGAAGTCCCGAAATACGTGCTGTTCGACTTGCTCACAATCGAATCCTCTTTATTGTCCAGTCAGCTGTCCTGTAGATGCCACCTGGCGCTGCAACCGGGCCCTTCCGCCAGGGTCATGGGAACATCAGATTATACTGATAATTATCAATGGAGAAACCCAAAGGGCTGCAAATACCTAAATAGACACAGCTTTTCACCGGGAATCCCGGACATTCCCAAGACCCGTGGACGCCACCGCTGCGACAGGGTATCCTATGCCACCTTCACGCCTGCGCCCGTAGCTCAGCTGGATAGAGCGCTGCCCTCCGGAGGCAGAGGTCAGAGGTTCGAATCCTCTCGGGCGCGCCATTACTCCCGGATATGCGACACCGTGATCCGGAGCCCGTTTTCATTTCCGCCAGTCTATTTTCCGACCGCGAAATGCCGCCGGAGATTGCTTCCGGACGACATTCATCCGGATCTTCCCAGCCGGTGTTGAGGCCATTGCCGGGACCAACCGCATCGGCCGCCTCCGGCCCGTCTTCTCACGCCCCGACCAGCCTCGAAGGCGCCGACCACCGGCTGCAGGCAGACCTGGTCCATCGGACCTATCCTATATTCTCAAGTACACCTCGGTGAGATATCAGGGTGACTGAACCACGCGCGTCACCCCGCCGCGGTCCAGGGAATGCACCCCGGTGTCCGGGTCAGGCCGCACCGAGAATTCCGATCATCATCATCCTGGTGTCATGCCGGGTGACGAAGCAGCAGCTGTTCGACGAACGGCCGGGAGAATGGCGTGGCCCCCCCACGGAAGGCAGGAAAATCGAATCTCTACGGCCACTGGCGCCGGATCAGGTCCCACCTGACAGGGGCGCGCCCAGGCGGTGGCGGGGCGGCAGTCAAGCCTTTCACCAACGAGCCGGCGCTGCGTGCGGAGCTGTTCAGCATCGAGCAGATGGAACAGCACGGCGTGCGCCTGGCGTCCGCCCACCGCTTGGCCCCGGGGCGCCTGCCGGACCAGTTGCTGTCACGGCTGGCCGCGAACGAGCGTGTGCTGATCGCGACCTGCGAGAGTCTGACAACCGCGGTCCAGGCAAGTCGCCGCATCACGCCCGCCGCGGAATGGCTGCTCGATAATTTGTATCTCGTCGAAGAGCAGATCCGCACCGCCAGACGCCACCTGCCCAAAGGGTACAGCCGGGAACTTCCGGGCCTGTCCCAGGGCACCTCCTCCGGGCTGCCGCGCGTATATGACATCGCCCTTGAGACCATCGCCCACGGTGATGGACGGGTGGATCCGGACAGTCTCAGCCGTTTCGTTGCGGCGTACCAGACGGTCACTCCCCTGCGCCTGGGGGAGCTGTGGGCCATCCCCATCATGCTGCGTCTGGCGCTGATCGAAAATCTGCGCCGTGTCGCGGTCCACATCGCCGATGGCAGAAGGGACCGGGACCTGGCCACCGTCTGGGCCAACCGGTTGACGGAGACCGCCGACCGGCACCCGAAGAACCTGATCCTTGTGATCGCGGACATGGCGCGATCGAATCCGCCCATGACCCCCCCGTTCGTGTCGGAACTGGCGCGCCGCCTGCAGGGCCAGGGCCCCGCCCTCGCCCTGCCGCTCACCTGGATCGAGCAGCAACTCGCCGAGTCAGGCCTGAGCGTCGAGCAGCTGGTCCGGTCGGGCAACCAGCAGCAGGCGGCCGACCAGGTCTCCATCAGCAACAGCATCGGCAGCCTGCGCTTCCTCGGGACCATGGACTGGCGCGAGTTCGTCGAGTCCATGAGCCTGGTCGAACGGACCCTGCGCACGGACCCGGGCGCTGCCTACGCGGCGATGGACTTCGCCAGCCGCGACCGCTACCGCCACGTCATCGAGAAGGTGGCCAGGGCCAGCGGGCGGTCCGAGGACACTGTGGCTGAACACGCGATCGGACTGGCGCGGGCGGGCGCGGCTCGGCATGGTGGCGGCGACCGAACGGCGCACGTGGGCTACTACCTGATCGACCAGGGCCTGGCCGAGCTGGAGGGCGCGACCCAGGCGCGCCTGCGCCCGGCCGCGGCGCTCCGCCGTGGCGCCGGCCGATCGCCGCTGCTGCTGTACCTGGGCACGATCACCCTGCTCACAGTGCTCCTCGCCGCCGGTCTGCTGGCGGGGACAAGGTCCCAGGGCCTGGTCGGTTGGGCACTGCTGCCGCTGGGCCTTCTCGCATTGTTCGCCGCCGGTCAGCTCGCCGTGGCGCTGGTGAACTGGCTGGCCACCTTGCTGGCGTCGCCTCATCCACTGCCGCGCATGGACTTCTCCGCGGGTATCCCGCCGGCTTCGCGCACCCTGGTGGTGGTCCCGACCCTGCTCACCGGCGTGCGCAACATAGAGAACCTGATCGAGGCGCTGGAAGTCCGGTTCCTCGCCAATCGCGACGCGAACCTGCACTTCGGCCTGTTGACCGATTTTCGTGACGCGGCCGAGGAAACACTGCCCGGGGACGCGCCGCTGCTGGCGCTGATCCGGGAGCGGATCGAAGACCTGAATGCGCATTACGCGGGCGGTGGGAACGACATCTTCTTCCTGTTCCATCGCCCGCGCCGCTGGAACCCACACGACCGCATCTGGATGGGTTACGAGCGCAAGCGCGGCAAGCTGGCGGACCTGAACCGTCTGCTGCAGGAGGGCAACAGCGACGGCTTCTCCCTGGTGGTCGGCGCAACCGCGGTGCTAGCGGGTGTGAAGTACGTCATCACCCTGGACACCGACACCCATCTGCCGCGCGACGCCGCGCGCCAGTTCGTCGGCACCATGGCACACCCGCTGAACCGGCCGGTCTACGATGCAACCCTGCAGCGGGTCCGCGCGGGCTACGGCATCCTGCAGCCGCGCGTGAGCGTGAGCCTGCCCGGCAGCGGTCAGTCGCGCTATGCGCGCCTGCACGGCGGCGAACCGGGCATCGACCCCTATACCCGCGCCGTGTCCGACGTCTACCAGGACGTATTCCAGGAGGGCTCGTTCATCGGCAAAGGGATCTACGACGTCGAAACATTCGAACAGTCGCTCAAGGATCGCTTTCCCGAGAACCGCATCCTCAGCCACGACCTCCTGGAAGGCTGTTACGCCCGCGCCGGCCTGATGAGCGACGTGCAGTTGTACGAGGAATACCCGACCCGCTACGGCGCCGACGTCAACCGCCGCTACCGCTGGATCCGCGGTGACTGGCAACTCGCGGGCTGGCTGCTGCCGAGGGTGCCCGGGCCTGACGGGCGGTACCGAAAGAACCCGCTTTCGGGACTGTCGCGCTGGAAGCTGTTCGACAATCTGCGCCGCAGCCTGGTGCCGACGGTGTTGACGCTGCTGCTGCTGCTGGGCTGGACAGTCTTTTCAGCGGCCGCTTTCTGGACCCTGGCGGTGCTTGGCGTCCTCCTGATCCCGCCCGTGCTCGCCGCCCTGCTGGAGGCCTTGCGGAAACCGGACGACATGCGGCCGGTACAGCATCTCGCCGCCGCCGCCCACGCCACCGGCCAGCGCTTCATACAGACGGGCTTTGCCCTGGCAACGCTGCCCCACGAGGCGTTCTACAGTCTGGATGCCATCCTGCGCACCCTCTGGCGCCTGCTGGTCTCGCACCAGCGGCTGCTGGAATGGAATCCCTCCGGCGACCAGGAACTGCTGAGCCGCACCGATCTCGCCGCCGCATTCCGTACCATGTGGTTTGCCCCCGCGCTCGCCGCCGGCACGGCCGGCACCCTGGCGGTGGTGAATCCGGCCGCACTGAGCGTGGCGGGCCCTCTCCTGATCCTGTGGCTGGCGTCCCCTGCCATTGCCTGGTGGATCAGCCGGCCGCTGGTCCGCCATGAAGCCCCGCTGACGACCGGGCAGACCCGTTTTCTCGGCCGGATCGCCCGCAAGACCTGGGCCTTCTTCGACACCTTCGTCGGCCCCGATGACCACTGGCTGCCGCCGGACAACTACCAGGAAAACCGCGCCGACGCGCTGGCCCATCGCACCTCGCCCACCAACATGGGACTGGCGCTGCTGGCAAACCTGTCCGCCCACGACTTCGGCTACATCCCGGCCGGGCAACTGGTCGAGCGCACGGCCCATACCCTGGAGACGATGGCGGGACTGGAACGCCACCGCGGCCATTTCTTCAACTGGTACGACACGCAGTCGCTGCAGCCGCTGCACCCGGCCTACATCTCGACGGTGGACAGCGGCAACCTGGCGGGCCACCTGTTGACCCTGCGCCCAGGACTGACGGCGCTGCTCGATCGCCCGATCCTGGAACCGCGCTGGCTGGACGGCCTGCTCGACACGCTGGAGATCCTGGAGGAGACCGTGGGTGACGCCGCACCGGCCGCGCTGCCGCGGTTCCGGGCGGAGCTGGAATCCGCCGCCGCTGCGCCGCCCGCCACGCTCCCGGCGGCACGGCGCCTGCTGGAGCGGCTGACGCTGGCCGCCGAGGCGATCGCCGGTATCCCGGTCAACGCGCCCGGGAGCACGGAGGAGTGGTGGGCACAGGCGCTGGTCCGGCAATGCCGGGCGGCACGCGACGAGCTGGCATATCTCGTCCCCTGGACCGGGCTGCCGGAGGGGCCGGACGGATTGGCTGACCTCCCTGAACTCCATGGGATCCCGACCCTGCGCGCCCTGGCGGGTCTCGATGTGGCGTTGTCGGCCCGCCTCGCGGACCGGCCCGGGGCGGAGCCGACCCCGGAACAGGGTGCCTGGCTGGCCGATCTGCGCCGGCTCATCGGGCACGGCAGCGAACGCGCCCGGACCCGCATCGCGGCCATCCAGCACCTGGTTCTGCAGGCGGGTGAGCTCGCGGACATGGAATACGGCTTCCTGTACGACAAGACGTCGCGTCTGCTGAGCATCGGCTACAACGTGGACGAGCGGCGGCGGGACGCGACTTACTACGATCTGCTGGCTTCGGAAGTGCGCTTGTGCGTGTTCGTCGCCATTGCCCAGGGACAACTGCCCCAGGAGAGCTGGTTCGCCCTGGGGCGGCTGCTCACGACCGCCGGCGGCGATCCGATTCTGCTGTCCTGGAGCGGCTCGATGTTCGAATACCTGATGCCGCAACTGGTGATGCCGTCCTACGAGCACACGCTGCTCGACCAGACCGTCCGGGCGGCCGTGGCGCGCCAGATCGACTACGGCCAGCAGCACGGCCTGCCGTGGGGCATCTCCGAATCGGGCTACAACACGGTGGACGTGCAGCTCAACTACCAGTACCGCGCCTTCGGCGTGCCGGGCCTGGGGCTGAAACGCGGACTCGCCGAGGACCTGGTGGTCGCGCCCTACGCCTCGGTGATGGCGCTGATGGTGGCGCCGGAGGCGGCCTGCCTGAACCTGCAACGGCTCGCCGCAGCCGGGGCGGAAGGGCGGTTCGGCTTCCATGAAGCCATCGACTACACACCGGCACGGCAACGGCACGGCGAAACCCATGCCCTGCTGCACTCCTACATGGCCCATCACCAGGGCATGAGCCTGCTCGCGCTGACCAGCCTCCTGCTGGACCGTCCGATGCAGAAACGCTTCGCCTCCGACCCGCTGCTCCAGGCCACCCTGCTGCTGCTGCAGGAACGGATTCCCAGGGCCTCGGCGTTCCATGCCCATACCGCCGAACCTACCGATATCCAGACCGGCACGGGCAGCGGCGTGATGCCCATACGCGTGCTCGAAAAACCCGACACGCCGGTTCCGGAAGTGCAGCTGCTGTCCAATGGCCGCTACCACGTGATGGTCACCCACGCCGGCGGCGGCTACAGCCGCTGGCGGGACCTGGCCGTGACCCGTTGGCGCGAGGACGTCACCCGCGACCACTGGGGCACCTTCTGTTACCTGCACGACGTGGACAGCGGTTCGACCTGGTCGACAGCGCACCAACCCTCCTTGCGGCCGGCGCAACACTACGAGGCGATCTTCTCGGAGGGACGGGCGGAGTTTCGCCGGCGCGACGGCGATTTCGAACTCCATACCGATATCGTCGTCTCCCCGGAGGACGACATCGAACTGCGCCGGGTGCGGATCACCAACCGCTCCTCCGCACGCCGGACGATCGAGATCACGAGTTATACCGAGGTGCTGCTGGCGGCGCCCGTCGCGGACGCCCTGCATCCGGCGTTCAGCAATCTCTTCGTGCAGACCGAGATCGTCGCGGCCCGCCAGGCCATCCTCTGCACCCGCCGCCCCCGCTCCCGCGACGAACCGGTGCCGTGGATGTTTCACCTGATGGCCGTGCACGATACGGAGGTGGACCGGTTTTCCTACGAGACCGACCGGGCGCGCTTCATCGGCCGTGGCCGCAACACCGTTGCGCCCCGGGCGATGGACGCTGCCGGGGCGCTGTCCGGCACGCACGGCTCGGTGCTGGACCCGGTGGCGGCCATCCGCTGCCGAATCAGCCTTGACCCGGAACAGTCGGCCAACGTGGACCTGGTATACGGCATCGGCACCAGCCGCGACGCGGCCCTGGGGCTGGTCGAAAAGTACCAGGATCGACGCCTCGCCGACCGCGTCTTCGAGCTGGCCTGGACTCACGCCCAGGTGGTGCTGCACCAGATCAACGCCAGCGAGGCGGACGCGCAACTCTACGGGCGCCTGGCCAACTCGATCCTTTACGCCCATGCCTCGCTGCGCGCCGACAGCAGCGTGCTCATGCGCAACCGGCGCGGGCAATCCGGCCTGTGGGGCTATGCGATTTCCGGCGACCTGCCCATCGTCCTGCTGCGCATCGCCGACCCGGCCAACATCGAACTGGTGCGCCAGCTCATCCAGGCCCATGCCTACTGGCGCCTGAAGGGACTGGCGGTGGACCTCGTGATCTGGAACGAGGACCGTGCCGGTTACCGGCAGCTGCTGCAGGAACAGATCCTGGGCCTGGTGGCCGTGGGCCTGGAAACCCAGGTGATGGATCGACCGGGCGGCATCTTCCTGCGCTCGGCGGAGCAGATCTCGGAGGAGGATCGCATCCTGTTCCAGAGCGTCGCCCGCGCCATCCTCAGCGACAGCCGGGGGACCCTGGCGGAACAGATCAACCGCCCCGGCCCCGCGCCGGTGCGCGTGCCGGCCCTCAAGCCCAGCCGGCCCCGGGAGGAGGAGTCAACCGCCGATTCCGTACTGCCACCACGCGAGCTGATCCTCGCCAACGGCATGGGCGGCTTCACCCCGGACGGGCGCGAGTATGTCATCACCACCACGCCCGGCAGGCAGACGCCGGCGCCGTGGGTGAACGTGCTGGCGAACCCCCGCTTCGGCAGCGTCGTCTCGGAGAGCGGCCAGGCCTACACCTGGGGCGAGAACGCCCACGAGTTCCGCCTGACGCCCTGGCACAACGACCCGGTCTCCGACCCGAGTGGCGAGGCCTTCTACCTGCGCGACGAGGAGAGCGGCCACTTCTGGTCGCCGACACCGCTGCCCGCGCGTGGCGCCACGCCCTACGTGACCCGCCACGGCTTCGGCTACAGCGTCTTCGAGCACGCCGAGGACGGCATCCGCAGCGAGCTCTGGGTCTACGTGGCCCAGGATGCGGCGGTCAAGTTCTCCGTGCTCAAGGTGCGCAACACCTCCGGCCGGCCGCGCCGGCTCTCCGCCACGGGCTACGTTGAATGGGTGCTGGGCGACCTGCGGCCGGGATCGGCCCCGCACGTGACCACCGAAGTCGATCCCTACAGCGGGGCGCTCTATGCCCGCAACCCCTACCACACCGAGTTCCCCGACCGGATCGCCTTCTTCGACGTTGACGACACGAGCCGCACCGCCAGCGGCGATCGCGCCGAGTTCATCGGCCGCAACGGCAGTCTGGAGCGTCCCGCGGCGATGGCGCGGAGCCACCTCTCCGGGCGCCTGGGGAGCGGCCTGGACCCCTGCGCCGCCCTCCAGGTGCCCTTCGAGCTGGCCGACGGGCAGGCGCGCGAGATCACCTTCCTGCTCGGCCTGGGCGGTTTCCCCGGCGGCGAGGACGCCGGCCGGCTGGTGCAACGCTTCCGCGGCGGCGGCGCCGCGCGACGTGCCCTGGACGCCGTGTGGCACTACTGGAACCACACCCTCGGCGCGGTCCAGGTGGAAACGCCCGACGAGTCCCTCAACGTGCTCACCAACGGCTGGCTGCTGTACCAGACGCTCGCCTGCCGCCTGTGGGCCCGCAGCGGCTACTACCAGTCGGGCGGCGCCTTCGGCTACCGCGACCAACTGCAGGACGCCATGGCGCTGGTGCACGCCGAGCCGCGGCTGTTGCGCGACCAGTTGCTGTTGTGCGCGGGCCGCCAGTTCCGGGAAGGGGACGTGCAGCACTGGTGGCATCCACCCTCCGGCCGGGGCGTGCGCACCCGCTGCTCCGATGACTACCTGTGGCTGGCACTGGCCACTTGCCGTTACGTGATGGCCAGCGGCGACACCGGAGTGCTGGAGGAGCCCGTCGGCTTCCTGGAAGGCCGTCCGCTCAATGGCGACGAGGAGTCCTATTACGATCTCCCGGGCCGCTCCGGGGCGACGGAGAGCCTCTACCAGCACTGCGTGCGGGCCATCCGCCGCGGGCTCGCGGCGGTCGGCGCCAACGGCCTGCCGCTCATGGGTTCGGGTGACTGGAACGACGGCATGAACCGGGTGGGCATCAAGGGCAGGGGCGAGAGCGTGTGGCTCGGGTTCTTCCTGTACGAGGTGCTGCGCCGGTTCGGGGTGCTGGCCCAGCGGCGGAATGATTCCGCCGTCGCCGATCTGTGCGCGGTGGAAGGATTGCGCCTGGGCGAGAATCTCGAACGGCACGGCTGGGACGGCGCCTGGTATCGCCGCGCCTGGTTCGACGACGGCACGCCCCTCGGCTCCGGGGACAACAGCGAGTGCCGGATCGACTCCATCTCCCAGAGCTGGGCGGTGCTCTCCGGAGCGGGCGATGGCGAACGCACCCGCATGGCGATGCAGGCCGTGGACGATCAGCTGGTGCTCCGCGACCACGCCCTCATCCAGCTGCTCGATCCCCCCTTCGACCAGTCGGACCTGGACCCGGGCTACATCAAGGGCTATGTCCCGGGTGTGCGTGAAAACGGCGGCCAATACACCCACGCCGCCATCTGGGCCGCCATGGCCTTCGCCAAGCTGGGTGACAGTGCGCGCGCCTGGGAGCTTGCGACCCTCATCAACCCCGCCAACCATGCCAAGTCGGCAGAGGCAAGCGCCGTCTACAAGGTGGAACCCTACGTCATGGCGGCCGACGTCTACGCGGTGGCGCCCCACACCGGCCGCGGCGGCTGGACCTGGTATACCGGCTCGGCCGGCTGGATGTACCGGCTCATTGCGGAGTCCCTGCTGGGGCTGCGGCTCGAAACGGACCGGCTGAGGTTCGCGCCGTGCCTGCCCGCCCACTGGGCGGGGCTCAAGATCCACTACCGCTATCGGGAGACGGTCTATCATATCGAGATCACGCAGGTGCGCCTCAGCGACGGGGGGAAGCCCGGCGTGAGCGGCGTCACCGTCGACGGTATCGAACGCGACGACCTGGCCATCGCCCTGGTGGACGATCACCAGGAGCACACGGTCCGCGTGACAGTGCAGATGAAATAGCATGCAGGCTCGCCGACCGGCACTCACCAGCAGAACGCCCGGCGGGTGTCGGTGGCCGTTCAGGGTGAGTTGAGCCGTCCGCTTCACACACCTTACGCCGCGGGAATGAGGGGGAAACCCCCTTCCCCGCCGCGGCAGGCTGACAAATACGACCCAGCACGATCATGACAGCAACCCGCCGGCGAGACGATGGGGCAGGTGACACCGCGGATGGCGAGGAAGCGCGTCTGATTCAGCGGGTGGGGCGTCAGGACCGCCCACCCGGCCGGCCCCAGGGCGAAACCGCCTGCCAGGCAGAGCATGGCGGTGCTCAGCGGCAGTCGTTTCAGGAGGGTGCCGGACAGAACCATGTCGATGAGCAGCACGCCGATGATAAGGACCCAGAGCGCTACGGTCATGGCCGGTGGGGTGACTCTACTGAAGGGGAAGGGCTGCCGGAGACACTCCGGCCCGGCGACACCGGGACCACACCCGCGTGCCAGCGCTCGCCGAAGGGGTCGAAGGGCTCTACCTCAATCCAGCGCTACGGGTACAGGCGCCTCCACCTCACGTGGTCGAGAATTACCGTGCGTTCGGAAGCCGCATGCAATCAAAGGGCGGTCGTGGCCCCGCCATCATGACCCCGGCTGCTTCCGCAGCGGCCTTTGGCTTCTTCCCGGCCGTGCTTCCTCTCGCCTCGGCAGTGCGCAGCACAAGGGGTGGACTCAAGGCGCCTTGACGATAAAGGGGGCGCCATCGCCGGCATGCTTCTTCGCCTGCTTGGCGGCCTTTCTCTCCTTCGGCGTCAAAATGGGCTGCTTCTTCGCTTCCCGGTTGGATTTCTGGGGTCTGGACATCTGGGTTTACTCCTGAACTTGCCGGAGGGACGCACCACGGTGAAATCGTCGTGGCCGAGGTGGTGCATCCACAGTATTGGGCCCGTGGCGGGGTTGCCACGACACCCGGCAAAATGGCCTGAACATCAGAACTGGTCGGCCAACCATCCGTCCAGGGGCGTACAGGCCTCGGGGGTGGGCCTGGTGGCGGTTTTTCCCAGGATGGGGGTGAAGCACAGATATTCATTGCCGTGGCCGTCCGACAGGTTGCGCAGGGGCATTTCACCCAGAGTCTCGTAGCCGGACGCGTCCATCATGATGAACTGGTATTCATCCCCCACGCTGATCTCCAGGCTGCCGCCATTGCCGGCGCCGAATTTCTTCCACCACGTTGCCGGGTTGGAGCCGTCGAAATAGGGCGGAGTCTCCTGGGCACCGAGTCGATGCCACGCCATGATGGTGGGGTCCCGCATCTGCTTTTCCCTGGCAAGCTCCTTTGCGAGCAGACTTGCGCTCTGGTAGTTGAGGGCGGTTCCCTGATAGTCGATGTGAGCGTTTTGCATCTTTATCTTCCTTCCGGATATGGAAATTCCGGGAGAGGCGGCGGCGAGGTTGCCGCTTGACCTGTGACACCAGCATGAACCTATTACCTAGCGTTGTCGTCAACTATTTTCATAGTCAATCTCTCGCCGCCTGTCCGTCATTAGAAGACCGGTGCAGCAAAGGCTCCGGCACAACGCTCAATGCCGGAGCCTGCTACGAGGAAAAGAGGGGAACCGGCGCGACGGCCGATGGGGGGATCAGCGCAGACCGGCCACCAGCACCTCGCCGGTGGTGACCTGCAGCGCCAGCAGGTCGTGGTTCAGCTCCTCGAGCTCGGTGCTCACCGTCTCGAGTTCTTTCCGCGCCTGATCGGCGCTGTGCTTGCGGAAGGCGGCGTAGAGCAGGCCGCCGGGCATGATGGCCGCGATCAGCGCATCCTTCGCCCCGAACCGGCGCTCCTCGACCCGGGTGGAGAGGGCCTCGCTCTCCTCGCGCAGATCGGCACGCAACGACCGGACCTGGGCGAGCAGCTCGGCGGCCGGCAGCGGCGCCGGCATCTGCCACGCCAGGCCGCTTCCGACCGCCGGGAACGGCGCCGTGACAGGCATGGCCTGCTCCTCGGCCACGACAGCGTGGGCGGCGACCAGCGAACCCAGCATGAGGCCGACCCGGGCAAGGCGGCGGTGGGAAATTTTTCTCATCGATGACCCCCGTTGCAATCGCGAGGGGGTAGATTACGGAAAACCGATAAACGACTACAATGACGCAGGTCATTGTAATCAAAGATAATTTTATTCCCAGGACTTCCGGTGCCAGATGATGGGGGCGGAGTGCCGCGCCAGGATAACCGTCTCCCGCCCGCCGTGCCAGGGCCCGCCGCAGCCCCATGGACGCCGTTTCACCGGAATCGATGGGGCAACTTTTAACATACCGGAAACAAAAGACTTGTTGCGGCGCAACAATCTCTCTGCTAAGCTGATTTCCAGTTGAGCTGATTTGCTCTCCCCCCAACTGCCAGAGGATTGCCCCCATGTACCAGGACCTGTTCAACAGCTGGACCGTCAACGCCGAAAAGATGTTCGCCCCTTCCCGCAAGATGGCCGACCTGACCATCGCCAGCACCGAGAAGCTGTTCGCCCTGCAGATGGCCCTGACCCAGGGTTACTTCGAGCTGGGCATGAAGCAGCTGAAGTCCATGCTGGAAGTGAAGGACGCCGAGAGCCTGAAGTCCTTCGTCAGCCTGCAGGCCGAGGTCGCCAAGAACGTCAGCGAGAAGGTGATGGCCGACGCCAAGGCCGTGGCCGACCTGAACGCCGAAGTGGGCGCCGAGGTCCAGAAGCTGACCCAGGAGAGCCTGCAGTCGGTGGTGGCTCCCAAGGCCAGGAAGGCGGCCTGATCATTCCAGCCTGACAACGCCAGTGAAAGCCGCCGGACCCGATCGGGTCCGGCGGCTTTTTCATTTCTCTCTCAGCGCTGCGGCTGGCCGGGCGCCATGCCCGGCACCATCTGCATCGGGTTGACCTGCTGCATCTGCCGGCTGCCCTGCAGGACCGCCTCCGCCATGTGGTCGACGCTCGCCCGCATCCCCTTCACGTCGGCGCTCAGCTCGGCCACCTGCCCGGTCATGCGTTCCATGTGATCGCTCATGTCCGCCATGATCTTGACCATCGCCAGGAACGCCACCCCGGCCACGGCCGTGAGGACCCACACCGCCACTCTGTTGCCCATCCCGCGCCTCCCTGAACGCCCGCAGTCCCACTGGGAGATTAGCCCAGCACCCGGCTCCTGGCGACCACACGGGGCGCGACGCCCCGGCGCACGGATAGCTCCGCCGCACGCCCCGGGCACGTTACACTGGCCGGCATGAACCGCATCGGCACCGGCAACGTGATCCTGGCCTGGATAGTGATTCTCGGCCTGCTCACCTGGGGCTTCTCCGCGCTCCTGGACTACCAGCGCAATCCCAACCGCGCTCTGGCCACGCACACCGACGGCAGTATGAAAGAGGTGGTGCTGAAACGGAACCGCGACGGCCATTACGTGGCCGATGGCGCCATCAACGGGCATACGGTGACGCTGCTGGTGGACACCGGCGCCACCACCGTCACCCTCCCCGGCGCGCTGGCGGCGCGGCTGGGCCTGGCGCGCGGCGCGCCCCTGCGGGCCCAGACCGCCAACGGCACCGCCACCGTCTACGCCACCACCCTGGCCAGCGTCGCCCTGGGCGGCATCGTGCTCCATGACGTGCGCGCCAACATCAGCCCGGGCATGACCGGCGAGGAGGCGCTGCTGGGCATGAGCTTCCTGCGCGGGCTGGAACTGATCCAGCGCGACGGCACGCTGCGAATCCGGCAGTAGGGCTGGTTAAAACGGCTCGTCAGCCGAATTCGCCGGTGCGGAGAGAAGAAGTTTTCTCTCGCCAAGAGGCCCGGAACGCCAAGGAGCCAACCATTCTCTTCCAGCCGATCAACGATCCGGGCGATCCCCTGCCGGATGAGCACCTCGCCGAATTTGAGACCTCGGTACTCGACTTCCCTTGGCGTTCTTGGCGAGAGCCAAAAGGATTTCCTCCCGGAATGGCACAACCCGGGAAATGTGCCTCGCCGCCACTACTGTCCATGCGCATCATGCACATGGCGCTCGTCATGAGCGAAACATCCACCCACGGATTCTGCGGACGAACCGAAAAAAAGGCCGGGGGTCGCCCCCCGGCCTCTCATGCGCGCAAGGCCGACGGCCTCAGTCGCGGCCGCCGCCCAGCAGGGCCGGCACCTCGTGCCGCGGGCGGGCGTTGAAGCGCTCGGCCGCCGGGCGGCCGCCGCGGGGCTTGCCCGCGCCGTTGCCGCCGCCGTTGCCGGAACGGTTGCCGCCCTGGCGCTGACCGCCTTCGCCGGCGGCGCCGCTACGGGCCGCCCGCGCCTCTTCCTGGGAGCGGCCGTCCCCGCGCCGGCCACGACCGGCGCCCGCCTCCTGGCGCGGGGCGCGACCACGGCCATTGCCGTTGCCGTTGCCATTGCCATTGCGTCCGCCACCGGCCGGCCGGCCGCCGCGCCCGTTCCGACCCTGGAGGATGGGCTCCGCCTTGATGCTGGGATCGGGCTTGAAGCCCTCGATGATCTCCTTCGGGATCTCGCGCTTCAGCAGCCGCTCGATGTCGCGCAGGAAGGCGTGCTCGTCCACGCACACCAGGGAGACCGCCTCGCCCTCGTTGCCGGCACGGCCGGTGCGGCCGATGCGGTGCACGTAGTCCTCGGGCACGTTGGGCAGCTCGAAGTTCACCACGTGGGGCAGCTGGTCGATATCCAGGCCGCGGGCGGCGATGTCGGTGGCCACCAGCACCCGCACCGCGTTGCGCTTGAAGTCCGCCAGCGCCTTGGTGCGCGCCCCCTGGCTCTTGTTGCCGTGGATCGCCGCGGCGGTGATGCCGTCGCGCCCCAGCTGCTCGGCCAGGCGGTTGGCGCCGTGCTTGGTGCGGGTGAACACCAGCACCTGGCGCCAGTTGTTGGAACCGATGAGGAAGGAGAGCAGCTCGCGCTTGCGCTTGGCGTCCACCGGGTGCACCCGCTGCGAGACCCGCTCGGCGGTGGTGTTGCGCCGGGCCACCTCGATGAGCGCCGGGTTGTCCAGCAGGTCGTCGGCGAGGGTGCGGATCTCCTCGGAGTAGGTGGCCGAGAAGAGCAGGTTCTGCCGCTTCTTCGGCAGCAGGGCGAGGATCTTGCGGATATCGCGGATGAAGCCCATGTCGAGCATGCGGTCCGCCTCGTCCAGCACCAGGATCTCCACCTGGGAGAGGTCCAGGGTGCGCTGGCTCACGTGGTCCAGCAGCCGGCCGGGGGTGGCCACCAGGATGTCGACGCCGCGGCGCAGGGCCGCGATCTGGGGGTTGATGCTCACCCCGCCGAAGATCACCGCCGACTTCAGCGGCACGTGCCGGCCGTAGGTCTGCACGCTCTCGGCCACCTGGGCGGCCAGCTCGCGGGTGGGGGTGAGAATCAGGGCGCGCACGGCGCGCCGCCCGCCACCGGGCACGGTGGCGTGGAGCCGGTGCAGCAGGGGCAGGGTGAAGCCGGCGGTCTTGCCGGTCCCGGTCTGCGCGCCCGCCATGATGTCCCGGCCCTCGAGGATCACGGGAATGGCCTGGCGCTGCACGGGGGTGGGCTCGGTGTAGCCCTTTTCGGTAACGGCGCGGGTGACTTCGGCCGACAGGCCGAGGGAACTGAAAGGCATAAGAGTTGAAGCTCCTGGTAAAGCCTGCCGGGAATGCGTCCCGGGCCGGCCCAGGCGAAAATCGATAGGTTTGGGGTGGTTCGAGGCAGATCGGAAGTGGATTACCGCGACAACCTGGCGCAGGCCGGAGTGCGCCGGATGCCGCACTATAACAGAACCCGACCGTCAACGTGTGTTTATTTACGCCAGTGCGGCGGAGTCGCCCCGGCGCACCCCGGCCACATCAACGCGCCCGCGCCGCGCTCCAGCGCGGGCGGGCCAGCTGTCGCTCCACGGCCCGGCCGGCCCGGTCCAGGGCGCGGCTGATGGCCCGGTGGAGGTCCGCCTCCCGGTCCTCGATCACCACTTCGGCCTGTCCCTTGATCCGCACCCGCACCCGGCAGCACAGGTCCGGCCCGCCGCGGGAACCGTTGCGATCCTCCAGCCTCACGCTGACGCCCCGCACCCGCGTCCCGTGGCGGGTCAGGGCCAGCCGCACCCGCCGCTCCACCTGCTCACGCAGGGGCTCCGTCAGGGCGAATCCCAGGGCCTGGATATCGATATGCATCCCATTCGCCTCCTCCGCCGGACGATGGATGTGAGACTAAGTTCCGCTAACGCTTCGGATAAGTCGATTAACATCGGACAAAGCATCGGAAAAACCGAGGAACGAACCTTGGCCGCACAGGCTCTCTTACTTTGCGGCCAGCGCGATACGGGACCCATCGGGAGGGGGAGATGTTCCAGCTCAACCTGAAGCACCTGCGCTACTTCTGGGTGGTGGCCTCCCTCGGCACCATCGCCCGCGCCTCCGAGCGCCTCCACCTCACCCCCCAGACCATCAGCGGCCAGCTGCGTCTGCTGGAGGAGCGCATCGGCACGCAATTGTTCGAGAAGTCCGGCCGCAACCTGGTCCTCACCGAGACCGGACGCCTGGTCTTCTCCTACGCCGACGAGATGTTCCGGCTCGGGACCGAGCTGCAGGACCTCATCGAGGGCCGGCCCCTGGAGCGGGGGCTGGTCTTCAACGTGGGAGTGGCCATGGTGGTGCCCAAGCTGCTCGCCTACCGGGTACTGGAGCCGGCGATGCAGATGCCGGAGAAGGTGCGGCTGGTCTGTCACGAGGCGCCCCTGGTGGACCTGCTGGCCGACCTCTCGGTGCACCGGCTGGACCTGGTGCTGGCCGACGCCCCGGTCAGCCCGACACTCAACATCCGCGCCTACAACCACCTGCTCGGCGAATCGGGCAGCACCTTCTTCGCCCGGGGCGAACAGGCACGGCACTACCGCAAGGGGTTTCCGCGCTCCCTGGACGGCGCCCCCGTGCTGATGCCCACCGCCAGCAGCGCCCTGCGCCGTTCCCTGGAACAGTGGTTCGAGCATGAGGGGATCCGCCCCCGGGTGGCGGCGGAGTTCGAGGACCGCGCCCTGATGAAGGCCTTCGGCGAGGCGGGCATCGGCGTCTTCACCTCGCCGGCCGCCATGGAGGCGGACGTGCTGGCCAAGTACGGCGTCGAGGTCATCGGGCGCACGGACGCGGTGCAGGAGCGCTACTACGCCATCTCCGCGGAACGCCGCATCAAGCACCCGGCGGTGGCCGCCATCACCGCATCCGCCCGCACCGATCTCTTCACCTGAACGGCCGCGGGCCACGCCCCGCGCCGCCGCCAGGGGCGGGCCGCGCGCCTGGCAGCGGGCGGTTTCCGGCCCGTAGACAGTTCGAAATAATCGAACTGTCCGCGCCAACAATGCGAATTCTCCGCAGCTTCCAATCTCGTCTATAGTCGAATCAGGGCACACGCCGTGCCCGCCGAGGCGACACTGGAGGAGGCACCATGATACTGCTGCTCACCACCCTCTCGGGGCTGGCCACCCGCTGGCTGCCGGCCGTTGTGGCCGGCCGCGGCGAGCGCCCCGGTCCGGCCCTGCAGCCGTTGCCCGTGCGGATCCGCACCCGCCCCGGCCGCCGCCGGGATGCGCCGTGACCCCGCCCGCTCCCCTCTCCCGCGGCTTCCGCCCGGCCACCGCCCTGCTGGCGGCGGCGGTGCTGTGGTGGATCCTGGCCGGCGGCAGCGCGTCCTCCTGGGCAATCGGTGTCCCGGCGGTGGTGCTGGCCGCCTGGTCCGCCCGCCGGCTGGGGACGGGGTCGGCCCTGTCCCTGACCGGCCTGCTGCGCTTTCTGCCCTTCTTCGCCTGGGAGTCGCTGCGCGGCGGCGTGGACGTGGCGCGGCGCACCCTGGGGCCGCGGCTGCGCATCGCGCCGGGCTTCCTCGACTACCGCACGGCGCTGCCCGAGGGCGCGCCGCGCCGTTTCTTCGCCACCTGCGTGAGCCTGCTGCCGGGCACCCTGGCGGCGGAGATCGAGGGCGACACCCTCGCCGTCCACCAGCTCGACGCCGGCGGCGACAGCCAGGCCGAGCTGGCCCGTCTGGAGCGGGCCGTGGCGGGCCTGTTCGGCCTGCCGGGAGCGCGCCCCCATGGCTGAATTCCTGGGTCTCGCCGCCACCCTGCTGCTGGTGACCGTCGCCCTGGGGCTGATCCGGGTGCTGAAGGGCCCCGCCGCCGGCGACCGGCTGCTGGCCGTCCAGCTGCTGGGCACGGCCGGCGTGGGCTTCCTGCTGCTCCTGGCGCCCCTGCTCGGCCAGCCGGCCCTGGTGGACGTGGCGCTGGTGCTGGCCCTGCTGGCGGTGGTGGCGGTGGCGGCCTTCACCCGCGGCGGCCCGGAGGCGGACCATGACTGACCTGCTCACCCTCCTCCTCGTCGGGGCCGGACTGCTGTTCTACCTGGCCGGCAGCATCGGGCTGCTGCGCCTGCCGGACCTCTACACCCGCCTGCACGCGCTGACCAAGGCGGACAACCTGGGGCTGGGCCTGCTGGTGGCGGGGCTGGCGCTGCAGGCGGATAGTCCGGCGGCGGTGCTCAAGCTGGCGCTGGTCTGGCTGCTGGTGCTCGCCGCCAGCGGCACCGGCGCCCACCTCATCGCCCGGCGCGCGCGCCGCGGGGAGGACCGGCCGTGAGCGGACCGCCCGGACTCCTGCTCGACGGCCTGCTGGCGCTGCTCCTGCTGGGGCTGGCGGCGGCCGTGATCAGCAGCCGCGAGCCGCTGCGCGGGGTGATCCTGTTCATCGCCTTCGGCCTCCTGCTGGCACTGGTGTGGGCGCGCCTCGGCGCCCCCGACGTGGCCCTGGCGGAGGCGGCCATCGGCGCGGGGCTGAGCGGCGCCCTGCTGCTGGCCGCCGCCCGCGACGAACGCGACGAACGCGGCGACGCAGCGCAACCGGGCGCCGACCGGCCGGTGACGATACTCCTGGCCCTGCTCGCCGCCGGCTTCGGGCTGGTGCTGGCCTGGGCGCTGGCCGCCAGCCTGCCGGCCGCCGACCCGGTGCGCCTGGCCGGCGCCGTGGCGGAGCAGCTGCCCCGGAGCGGCGTCACCAACCCGGTGACCGCCGTGCTGCTCAACTTCCGCGCCTACGACACCCTGCTGGAGCTGGCGGTGCTGCTGGCCGCGCTGCTCGGCATCAACGCCCTCGGCGCCGGGCGCCCCGCCTACGGCCCCGCCCCCGCCCTGCTCTCCGGGCTGGCCGGCTGGCTGGTTCCGCTGCTGCTGCTCACCGGCGCCTACCTGCTCTGGGCCGGCGCCCACGCCCCGGGCGGCGCCTTCCAGGCCGGCGCCCTGGTGGCCGCCGCGGGGGTGTTGCTGCGCCTTGCGGGCGTGCGGGCCGCGGGACTGCCCGCCGGCCTGCCGCTGCGCCTGGCCGCGGCGGGCGGCGTGGGGCTGTTCCTGGCGGTGGGCCTCGCGGTGACCCTGGCCGGGAACGCCTTCCTGCAGTACCCGGCGGCGGCGGCCGGGCTGCTCATCCTCCTCATCGAGAGCGCGGCGGTAACGGCCATCGCCGCGGCCCTGGTGATCGCCTTCCTGGGCGGAGAGCCCGAACCCTGGTCACCGTCCACGGACCGTTCCCGGCCTGGGGAGGCCTGATATGCCCACCCCCCAGATCATCTACCTCCTCAGCGGCTGCGCCCTGGCGGCCCTGGGCCTGTTCGGCGCCCTGGCCCACGCGGCGCTCCTGCGCCGGGTGATGGCGCTCAACATCCTCGGCGGCGGGATCTTCCTGCTGCTCATCGCCACCGCCTGGAACGGTCCCGGCGCAGCCGCCGACCCGGTGCCCCACGCGCTGGTGCTCACCGGCATCGTGGTGGCGGTGAGCGCCACCGCCTTCGCCCTGGCCCTCGGCCGGCGCCTGCGGGCGACCCGCGATGAGTAACCTCCTCGCCGGGATCGTGGCCCTGCCCCTGACCGCCGCCCTGCCGGCGCTGGTATGGCCCGTGGCCGGCCGGCCGCTGGCGCTGGCCGCCGCCGGCCTGACCCTCGCCGCCACCCTCCTGCTGCTGGGAGAGGTGGCCGCCGCCGGCACGGTGACGCTGGTGCCCGGGGGCTGGACGGCCGGGCTCGGCATCGTCCTGCGGGCCGACGGGCTCTCCGCGACGCTGCTCGCCATGACCGCCGCGGTGGCCCTGGCCGCCACCCTCTACGCCGGGCGCTACTTCGCCGGCCATCCCGCCGGACGCCACTTCTGGCCCCTGTGGCTGCTCCTGCTCACCGCCCTCAACGCCCTGTTCCTGGCCGCGGATCTCTTCAACCTCTACGTGACCCTGGAGCTGCTGGGGCTCGCCGCGGTGGCGCTCGCCACCCTGGCCGGCACGCGGGCGGCGCTGGAGGCGGCGCTGCGCTACCTGCTGGTGGGCCTGCTGGGCTCCATGGCCTACCTGGCGGGCGTGGCCCTGCTCTATGCCGCCTATGGCCGCCTCGACCTGGCCGGGGTGGCCGCCGCCATCGGCCCGGACCCGGCGGCCGCGGCGGCGCTGGCGCTGATGTTCGCCGGGCTGCTGCTCAAGACTGCCGCCTTCCCGCTCCACTTCTGGCTGCCGCCGGCCCACGGCAGCGCCCCGGCCCCCGTCAGCGCGGCCCTCTCGGCGCTGGTGGTGAAGGCGGCCTTCTACCTGCTGCTGCGCCTGTGGCTGGACCTCTTCGCCCCGGTGGCGGGCGCCGGGGTGGCGACGCTGCTCGGCGCACTCGGCGCCGCGGCGGTGCTGTGGGGATCCTGGCAGGCCCTGCGCGCACCCCGGCTGAAGCTGCTGGCGGCCTACTCCACCGTGGCCCAGGTGGGCTACCTGCTGCTGTTCTTCCCGCTGCTCGCGGTCCTGCCCCCCGGGCCGGCGCGGGAGGCGGCCTTCGGCGGGCTGGTGCTGCTGGCCCTCAGCCACGGCTTCGCCAAGGCCGGCTTCTTCCTCGCCGCCGGGGTGGTGCAGCGGCACGCCGGCCACGACCGCATCGCCGAACTGGACGGCACGGTGCAGCGCCTGCCGGTGACCAGCTTCACCCTGGCGCTCGCCGGGGTGGCCCTCATCGGCCTGCCGCCGAGCGGCACCTTCCTGGCCAAGTGGCAGCTGCTTTCCGGCGCCATCGGCGCCGGGCTCTGGTGGCCGGTGGCGGTGGTGGCCGTCGGCACCCTGCTGGCGGGCGCCTATGTCTTCCGCCTCCTCGGCCACCTGTTCGGCAACGCCGTGCAGCCCGCCGGGCGGCGCCTGGCGGGGGCGGGCGAGGAACTGCCGCCGCTGCTGCTGGCGCTGGCGGCCGCCGTGGCACTGGGGCTGTTCGCCGCGCCGCTGTGGGAGCTGCTCGCCCCCCTCCCCGCCCCGGGGCTGCGGCCATGACCCTGCAGACCACCCTGCCCGCCCTCATCGTCCTCAGCTCCCTGCTGCCGGGGCTGGTGATCTTCCTCCTGCGCGAGGAGGCCCACCGCCTGCGCACCGTGCTCAACCTGGCCGGCGCGGTGCTCAAGCTGGCGCTGGTGGGGGTGATGATGTGGGGGGTGTTCCAAGGCGCGGCCTACGAGAGCCGCTGGACCCTGGCCCCGGGGCTCGACCTGGTGCTCCATGCCGACGCCCTCTCAGTGCTGTTCGTCACCCTCTCCACGGTGCTGTGGCTGGTGACCACCCTCTACGCCATCGGCTACCTGGAGCACTCGCCCCACCGCAGCCGCTTCTTCGGCTTCTTCAGCCTCTGCGTCTCGGCCACGGTGGGCCTGGCCCTGGCGGGCAACCTGTTCACCTTCCTGGTCTTCTACGAAGTGCTGACGCTGGCCACCTACCCCCTGGTGGCCCATCGCGGCACCCCCGAGGCCACCCGCGGGGCGCGCATCTACCTGGCCTACACCCTCGCCGGCGGCACCGCCCTGCTGGTGGGCACCGTCTGGCTGCGGACGGTGGCCGGGCCGCTGGAGTTCGTGGAGGGCGGACTGCTCGATGCCCTGCCCCCCGGACTGCACCCGGAGCTGCGGCTCATCTTCGTGCTGCTCATCGCCGGGCTGGGGGTGAAGGCGGCGCTGGTGCCGCTGCACGGCTGGCTGCCCCAGGCCATGGTGGCGCCGGCGCCGGTGAGCGCCCTGCTGCACGCGGTGGCGGTGGTGAAGGCGGGGGCCTTCGGCATCGTGCGGGTGGTGTACGACGTCTACGGGGTGGAGTTCGCCCACCAGCTGGGCCTGCTCGCCCCCCTCGGGGCGCTGGCGGCGCTCACCATCGTCTACGGCTCCGTGCGGGCGCTCACCCAGGACAGCCTGAAGAAGCGGCTGGCCTGGTCCACCGTCAGCCAGGTCTCCTACATCGCGCTGGGCGCCGCCATCCTCGGCCCGCTCGCCACCATCGGCGGGGTGGTGCACCTGGTGCACCAGGGGCTGATGAAGATCACGCTGTTCTTCGCCGCCGGCAACTACGCCGAAACCCTCGGCATCCACCACGTAAGCGAGATGAACGGCGTGGGCCGGCGCATGCCCGGCACCACGCTCGCCTTCACCGTCGGGGCGCTCGGCATGATCGGCATCCCGCCGGTGGCCGGCTTCGTGAGCAAGTGGTACCTGGGCCTCGGCGCGGTGGAGGCCGGCGCCGCGGCGTGGGTGCTGCCGGTGCTGGCGGCGAGCAGCCTGCTCAACGCCGCCTACTTCCTGCCCATCCTCCATCGCGCCTGGTTCCGGCCCGCCCCCGCCGCCTGGCCGGAGGAGCATATACCCGCCCGCCGCCTGGAGACCGTCGGCCTGCTGCTCTGGCCGCCGGTCGTCACCGCGCTGCTGGCGCTCGGCGCGGGGCTGCTGGCCGCCACCCCCTTCAGCCCGCTCGACTGGGCCCGCCTCATCACCGCCCGGGAGTACGCTCCATGACCGCGACGCTCCTCCTCGCCTGGCTGGTCCCCTGGCTGGCCATCCCCTGGGCCCGCGGCCGCGGCGGCCCGGTGCCGGCGGCGGCCCTGCCGGCGCTGGCCGCGGCGCTGCTGCTGCCGGCGGACGCGGCTCTGGACCTGCCCTGGCTGCTGCTGGGCGTGAGCCTCGGCCTCGACCCCGGCGGCCGGATCCTGCTCCTCGCCGGGGCCCTGGTGTGGCTTGCGGCGGCGGCGATGGCCCGCGACACCCTGTCCGGACCCCGTGCCGGCCGCTTCCGGACCTTCTTCCTCCTGGCCATGGGCGGCAACTTCCTGCTGCTCCTGGCCCAGGACGCCCTCACCTTCTACCTGGGCTACGCGGTGATGGGGCTCTCCGCCTACGGGCTGGTGGCCCACCGACCCGGGGCGCGCCGGGCCGCGCGGGTCTACCTGGCCTGGACCCTGGTGGGGGAGGTGGCGCTGTTCACCGCGCTGGTGCTGCTGGCCGCCGGCGCCGGCGGATTCGACTTCGCCACCCTCCGCTCCGGCGCGCCGGGCCCGGCCGCCCTGGTCCTGCTGCTGCTCGCGATCGGCATCAAGCTGGCCGCCCCCGGGCTGCACCACTGGATGCCGCTCGCCTATCCCGCCGCCCCGGCCGCGGGCGCGGCGGCGCTGGCTGGGACGATGATCAACGCCGGCGTGCTGGGCCTGCTGCGCTTCCTGCCCCTGGGTGGAGCGACCCTTGCCGGCTGGGGCACGGCGTTGGTGGCGGTGGGCCTGGCGGCCGCCTTCTACGGCGTGGCCGCGGGCCTCCTGCAGCGGCGGCCCGGGGTGGTGCTCGCCTACTCCAGCATGAGCCAGATGGGCGTGCTCACCACGGCGCTGGGACTGGCGCTGGCCGAGCCCGCCGCCGCGGCGCCGCTGGCGGCGGCCGTCACCCTCTACGCCGCCCACCACGGGCTGGCCAAGGGCGGGCTGTTCCTCGGCCTCGGGCTGCGCCGGCGGGGCGTCCCCTGGACGCTGCCGGGGCTGGCCCTGCTGGCCCTGGCCCTGGCGGGTGCGCCCCTGACCAGCGGGGCCGCTGCCAAGGCGGTGCTGAAAGAGGCGCTGCCGCCGGAGTGGAGCGGCCTGGTCCTGGTACTGGCCCTGGGCAGCGTCGCCACCACCCTGCTCATGGTCCGCTTCCTGTGGCTGGTGCGCCGCCCCCCGGCGGTCCGCCGGACGGCGCCGCCCCTGGCCTGCAGCGCCTGGGCGGCGCTGCTCGGACTGGTGGCCCTGTTCCCCCTCCTGGCGGGCACCTGGGGCGCCAGTCTCTCCGCCGCCGGCAGCCTCGCGCTCGGACTGGGGCTCGCCGCCCTGGCGCTGCGGGTCGCGGCCGGCCGACGCCTGCCGCGGATCCTGCGTCTCCCGCCTGGCGACCTGCCCGAGCTCGCGCTGCGCGCCCTGGTCCGGCTGCCCGCCCCGCGGTTGCCGGGACCGCCAATCAGCGGAGCGGGCTTGAGGGCGGCGGGAAAGTGGCTCATCGTCCAGGAGACCGGGCCGGGGTTGCGGCGCTGGCCGGTGGCCGGCGCCCTGTGGCTGGCCCTGGGCGGCCTGCTGCTGTGGCTGGCCGCGGGCGGCTGAATCTTTGTCAACCTGCACTGGGAGCAACGAGCATGCAACGTTTCAAGAACATCCTGCTGCTGGCTCATGGCGACGCTGACCCGGCACCGGTGCTGCAGCGCGCCGCCCGTCTGGCCCAGGCGAACGAGGCCCGGCTCACGGTGATGGACGTGATCGCGCCCATCGACGACGCCCGCCGGCTGGAGGAGCGCCTCGGCCTCGACCTGACCGCCACGGTGCGCGACCGCCGCCTGGATGCGCTGCACCGGCTCACCGCGCCGTGGGCGGACAACGGCGTGCTAATCCACACCAAGGTGGCGACGGGCACCCCCTTCATCGAGGTCGTCCGCGCGGTGCGGAACAACGGCTTCGACCTGCTGATGAAGGCCGCCGAGCCCCCGGCCGGGACGCTGCAGCGGCTGTTCGGCAGTCTCGATCTGCACCTGCTGCGCAAGTGTCCGTGCCCGGTCTGGATCGACCGGCCCGGCATGCGGGAGAGCTACCGGAGCGTGCTGGCCGCGGTGGATCCGGCCGGTGACGCCGACCCGGCGCTCGACCGCACGATTCTCCAGCTCGCCACCTCCCTGGGTCGACGCGAGGATGCGGCGGTACACGTGGTGCACGCCTGGGATCTGCCCGGAGAGTCGATGCTGCGCGACGGCATGGCGCGGATTCCGCTGGCGGAACTGGAGCGCCAGCTCACGATCATCCGCGAACACCACGAGGCGCTGGTGGAGAGCCTGGTCGCCCCCTTCGGCATGGACCGGAACAGCCCTGCCGTCCACGTGGCCAAGGGGCGCCCGGCGGATGTCATCGCCCGGATCGCCGGGGAGACCGGGGCGGACCTCATCGTCATGGGCACCGTGGGCCGGACCGGCATCCCCGGCCTGATCATGGGCAACACGGCGGAGGAGATCCTGCAGACCACCCAGCTGCCGGTGCTGGCGGTGAAGCCGGCGGGCTTCATCTCGCCCATCGCCCCCGACTGAGTCCGGGCGGAGACACCCCGCGGGCATCTCCGTCCAGGGCGAGCCAGCCCCACAGGAACGCCAGCGCCGGCATCTGCACGGCGTTGACGGCCATGATCTAGCCCGCCGGGGTGCCGTCGACGCCGCCGAGCACGACGTCGAACCCGGCCGCGAGCTCCGCGCCGGGGCCGCCGCCCGGGGCGAACTCCGCCAGGACCAGGCCGCGCCGCTCCGCGGGGATGCGGTTGAAGAGAAAATCCCCGGCGTTGCCCGGCTCGCCCTGGATGTAGATCTGGGTCACGAAGGGCTCCTCCCACTCGCTGAACACCGCCATGTGGATGTGGGGCGTGCGCCCCAGGTAGGGCACCGGGCGGATGGTGCGGAAGCGGTAGCGGCCGTCGGCGCCGGTGCGGGCCTGGCCGTGGCCCTGGAAGCCGGGGTCCGGCGGTGAGCCGCCGCGCTCGCGCGGATGCCGGTAGCGGCCGTTGGCGTCGCACTGCCATATCTCCACCCGCACCCCCGCGATGGGCCGGCCGTTCACATCGAGCACGCGGCCGCCGAGGTCGGTGATGCGGCCCCGCGCCACGCCCGCGTGCCCGGCCACGCGGGTGAGATCGTTGTCATCGTCCAGCGGCAGCTCGACCGGGTAGAAGGGCCCGGCCGTCTGCGCCGGGGTGGGCTCCAGCAGCCGGGCGGCCAGCGCCGGACCCGCCACCAGCAGCCCCGCCAGGCCGGCCACCAGCCGCCGCCGGTGGTGATTGGTTGCCATCGCGCCGTCCTCATCCTCTCTACATGATTGGTTAGAGACACAGCTGAAGCACGTGTTCCCCATAGCCGCCGAGAATGATCGGAGACATTCCAAGGCACGTATCGCGTGGCTCATTCCCACTGCGGAAAGCTGCCCTCGGCAGCCAGTGCCTGCATGGCCGATTCCAGTCCACGCATATACGCCAACCGACCATCACTCCAGGTGAGCCGTTTGCCGACGTATACATCACAGAAGAATGGCACCAGCAACGCTTCACCCCGCGGCAACGCCTTACCCAACCCGTGCAGATAAATCGGTATGACCGGGATGTCCGGATGGCGCTCGGCCAGGTATGCAACGCCCTTCTTGAACCGGGAGAGACGTTCCGGCTCCCCCCGCGTTCCCTCGGGGAAGAGGATCAGGATCCGTCCCGCCGCCAGGGCCGTCTCCAATGGCGCCAGGGGGTCTCCGCAACGAACCGGTTGATCCCTGCGGATGGGCAGAATGCCGATGATTTCCCGTGCGAACCAAGCCAGTGGACGATTCCTCAGAAAGTAGTCATCCGCCGCGACGGGCTGTAGCCTCGACAGAAGCCGTGCCGGCAACAGTGTCATGAGCACCAGGGTATCGAGATGGCTGTTGTGGTTGGCCACCAGGATGGCCGGCCCCGAGGAGGGCAAACGCTCGCGGTGACGCACGTTCAATCCGAGCACCACCAGGGTCACCAGACGGACCAGCCCGTTGAAGAAGAGAAAACGCAGCAGCCCGATCATTACTGCTGCTCAATAGTAGAAGTAACGGACATAGTGGAAAAACAGCGGTGCCGTATAGGTGAGGCTGTCCACCCGGTCGAGGATGCCGCCGTGACCCGGCAACAGCGTCCCGCTGTCCTTCACTCCCAAATCCCGCTTCAGTGCCGATATGGTCACATCACCCACAAAACCGCTCACCGCGATGAGCAGACCCGCCGCCAGTGCCATGCCGCTTTCCAGCGGTGTTAGCAGTGGAGCCGCGGACCAGGCCAGCAGGACGGTTGTAACCACACCGCCGATGAAACCCGCCCAGGTTTTGTTCGGACTCACCTTGGGAACGATCCAGCGGCGCCCGAAGCGCTTTCCCCAGAGGTACTGTGCCACATCGTTGATTTGGGTCAGCGCCACGAGATAGAGCACCAGGCCGGCACCACCGTTATCGGTCATGTCGGGACCTGGCAGCACCAGCAGGTAAGCCACGTGACTCAGGCTGAATACCATGGTCATCACACCCCAATGCAGGGTGCCCACAGCCCGCAGGAAGTCCCGGGGCTCACCGATGGTCACCATCCTCAGGGGCAGCAGCAGAAACAGGTAGACCGGGATGAAAATGACGAACATTCCGTACCAGCCCGTGGCGACCCAGTAGTACTGCACCGGGATGGCGAGATAGGCCCAGAACAGGACCCGCCGGTCCGCACGCCGTGTGGGAATAAGGGAGAGATATTCCTTCAGCGCGAGGAAGCTCACGAAGGCGAAAAAAACGATGGAAACCGTGCGGGAGAGCAGGAGTGCGGCGGTGAACACGCTCACCATCAACCACCAGCTGCGCACCCGCAAGATCAACTCACCGAGATCCCGTTCCGGCTACCGCCGGCGCATCAAGGCCAGCATCGAGCTTGCCACGATCAGAAGGACATAAAGCCCGGCGAGCATCCACAAGACGGCCGACGAGAGGTCCTGCGCGATCACCCCACCTCTCCCAGGGCGCCGCGCGCCCGATTAACCACCGTCAGCCCCAGCAGCAGGACCATCACCACCAGGACCCCGTTGATCCAGGGCGCCGCATCGACCCCCAGCCCCAGGACGGCACCCACGGCCCCGAGCCAGAGCGCCCGGTCGCTCTTGCCCATCGGACCCTCATAGCGCCGGGAAGCTCCAATCTGAACCCCCACCACCCCGGTCATCTCGCTCACCACCGACCCCAGCACAACCAGCACCACTAAAGCAGGGGATAAGGCAGGCACAAACGCCAGGGGGAGATAGAGGGCGATATCCGAGACGACGTCGCCCAGTTCGTTCAGCATTCCTCCCAGCGCAGAGACCATCCCGTGCTCGCGGGCAAGCATCCCGTCGATGGCATTCAGCGCCATGCGCAGCAGCAGCGCCAATGGCAGCAGCAGGAGGGGCCAGTGGGAGGTGGGGTTCGAGAGAATGATGGCGCCGGTACCCAGAGACAGTGCGATGGCCACCACAGTCACCTGGTTGGCGCTGACTCCGGCGGAGGCCAGGCGCGAAACGAGGGGGCGTAGCAATGCCTGGAACCGGGGTTTCAGATCATAGACGCTGGGCATGCAGCGACATCCTTCCTTGGTCGTGTGTGCCGCGCATCCTGCGCGCCACCTATTCATGTCAGCAAGCTGCTGAATCTATCATCCCAGACGGCAGCGCGGAACCACCCGGCTGCTTCACGCGCGCAGCAGCAGCCAGACGATGATCAGGAGCCCCCGGTCCCGGTGTCCACCAACACTCCCATAAACGCCATGGGTAGGTAAGCACTTGCTTACAGCGCCTCGAAGGCCGCCGCCATCCGCCGCCGCAGCGCCGCATCCGGCAGCGCGCCGCGGAGCGCTCCCATGTTCTCCTCCATGTGGGCCACCTGGGAGGTGGCGGGGATGGCGACGGTGACCGCGGGGTGGGAGACGATGAACTTGAGGAACAACTGGGCCCAGTTGACGCAGCCGATCTCCGCCGCCCAGTCCGGCAACGGCCGGCCGTGCACGGCCCGGAACAGGCGCCCGCCCTGGAACGGCCGGTTGATGATGACGGCGATGCCCCGCTCGGCGGCCAGCGGCAGCAGCCGCGCCTCCGCCTCCCGGTCGGCGATGTTGTAGGTGACCTGCACGAAGTCGAGCGGCTCGGTGCGCAGCAGCCGTTCCAGCTCGGCGTGGCGACGGCCGTGGGAGGTGGTCACGCCCAGGTAGCGGATCCGCCCCTCGGCCTTCCACTCCTTCAGGACCGGCAGGTGCGTCTCCCGGTCGAGCAGGTTGTGAACCTGCATCAGGTCAAGACGCGCCACCCCCCACAGCCCGCGGGATCGCTCCATCTGGCGGCTGCCCGCCGCGCGGCCCCGGGTCCAGACCTTGGTGGCGCTGAACAGCGCGTCGGCTTCGGGAATGCGCTTCAGGCAGTAGCCGAGCGTGGCCTCGGCGCGGCCGTACATGGGCGAGGAGTCGATGAGCGCCCCGCCGCGGGCGAAGAAGGTGCGCAGGATCGCCACCCGGGTGGCCAGCTCGGCGGTATCGGAACCCACGTCGAAGGTGATCCAGGTGCCCATGCCGATGACCGGCAGGGTCTCGCCGCTGGCCGGGATGGGCCTGGTGATGATCGGTCCCGGGCCGGCGGCAAGCCCCGGGCCGAGCCACAGCGCCGCGCCCAGTCCGCCGAGCCGGGCCAGGAACGCCCGCCGGCCCGGAGTGCGAGGTTTCCGCTCCATGACGCGCCTCCGCGGGATCAGATGCCCAGCACCTCGCCCGACCCGGAGAGATCGATGTGGTGGGCGGCGGGCTCTGGCGGCAGCCCGGGCATGGTGACGATATCGCCGGTGAGCGCCAGCAGGTAGCCGGCCCCGGCCGCCGCCCGCACCGACTCCACCGGCAGCTCGAAGCCCTCCGCCTCCGGCCGGCCCGCCTGGCGCGGGTCCCCGGACAGGGTCAGGTGGGGCTTGGCGATGCACACCGGCAGCCGATCGAGGCCGAGGCAGCGGATCCGCTCCAGGTCCCGGCGGGCGGTACGGCTGAAGTCGAGCCCGCCGGCGCCGTAGATGGTGCGCGCCACCGCCCCGATCTTCGCCTCCGGGCTCTCCTCCAGCCCGTAGAGAAAGCGTGGCGGAGGCATTGGCCGATCCGCAGCGGCCACCACCGCGTCCGCCAGCGCCCCGGCCCCCGCCCCGCCCTCGGTGAAGCTGGTGCAGCGCGCCACCGCCAGGCCGCGACCGGCACAGCCCCACTCGATGGCGCGCAGATCGGCCTCGCTGTCGCCCTCGAAGCGGTTGATGGCGATGACCGGCTCGAAGCCGAACAGCCGCACACTGCTCACGTGGTGATCCAGGTGCGCCAGGCCGCGCTCGATGTCGCTGACCGGACCCCCGCGAACCGGATCGCCCCCGCCGTGGAAGCGCAGCGCCCGGGCCGTCACCACCAGCACCACCGCGTGCGGCCAGAGCCCGGAGCTGCGGCACTTGATGTCGAAGAACTTCTCCGCTCCCAGGTCGAAGCCGAAACCCGCCTCGGTGACCACGTAATCGGCGCGCGCGGCGGCGGCGCGGGTGGCCGTCACGCTGTTGCAGCCGTGGGCGATGTTGCCGAAGGGGCCGCCGTGGACGAGGGCGGGAACCCCCTCGGTGGACTGCACCAGGTTGGGCAGGATGGCGTCCTGCAGCAGGGCGGCCATGGCCCCGGTGGCCTGCAGCCGATCGGCGGTGACCGCGTCGCCGGCCCGATCGAAGCCCACCAGGATGCGCCCGAGGCGCGCCTTCAGATCCGGAATGCCCTCCGCCAGGCAGAGGATCGCCATCACTTCCGATGCGGCGGTGATGTCGAAGCCGTCCTCCCGCGGCACCCCGTTGGTGCGCCCCCCCAGGCCGATGACCGCCTTGCGCAGCGCCCGGTCGTTCACGTCCAGCACCCGGCGCCAGAACACCTGCCGGTGCTCCAGGTCCAGCTTGCTGTGGAAGTGCACCGCGTTGTCCACCAGCGCCGCCAGCAGGTTGTGGGCCGAACCCACCGCGTGCATGTCGCCGGTGAAGTGCATGTTGATGCGATCGGAGGGCTCCAGCCGGCTGCGTCCGCCGCCGGTGCCGCCCCCCTTCACCCCGAAGATGGGCCCCAGCGAGGGCTCGCGCAGCGCCAGCGCCACCCGCCGGCCCGAGCGCCGCAGGCCCTGGGCCAGCCCCACCGAAACCGTGGTCTTGCCCTCGCCGCTGCGGGTGGGGTTGATGGCCGAAACCAAGATGATGCGCCCCGGCGGCGCTTCCCCCGGGCGCGGCAGCGCACCCAGGCGCAGCTTCGCCATCCGGTCCCCGTAGATTATCAGGTCGTCGGGGGCGAGGCCGAGCTCGGCGGCAATCTCCACGATGGGGCGCATTCAGGCTCCTCTCCGGGTCGAAAGACATTGACTGTAGCTTAGTCCGTGGCAGGGGCCGACGAGCCCCGCTGCTCCACCGGAGTCACCGCCGGGCTCGCCGGCCATCACTGCACCGTGCACGCTTCATTAGTAAATATAGATACTTAACCGTTGGTTGACGGCGCGCCCAACCCGTTCTAGCGTGAAGGACACAGGGATGAAACCAGAACAATCGGACAGCGGGAAAAGCTGCCAGGAGGATGGATTGATGGTCACCTACGAAGCACTGCATCAGCAGAACCACCAGATTACCGAGCTCTCCAACGTGCTCGCCCACCTGCTCACGGACCGGAGCATGTGCGACACCGGCACCTGCTGCGAGCTCTTCTACCGCTACATGGACATGGTGCATGAACACATGGACGTGGTGGACACCCACCTCTACCCACGGCTCATCAAGCACTCCGATACCAAGGTCAACAACCTGGCCAAGGGCTTCATGAACGGCTCGGTCGAGCTGAAGCGCATCATGAACCAGTACAGCCGCAAGTGGTGCCACCCGCGCCACCACGAGCTGGCCATCGGCGATCGCTACGACTCGTTCATCACGGAAACCCGGGAGATGTTCGACCTCATCCTCGATCGCATCCAGCGCGAGACCGAGCACCTCTACCCCGTGGTCCGCGAAATCACCGGCGATCACCAGCGCGCGGCCTGACGGCCGACAGGGAACAGGCATGGCGGCCGGCGGTCCGTGGGTGCAATGCCCGCAACCGCCAGCCGCCCGTCATGGGCAGGGACAGAATCGGTTCAGTTCCGGGCCGCCACCCGGGGAAGCAGTCCGCGACCGAGAAGGAAGAACACCCACCAGGTCCCTGTCCGCAGGGTCATCGCGGCAACGGTCCGCATTTCGTAGCGTCCCCCCTGGAGAATGTGCACCCCGAACAGGGCGAAGACCGCCAGCGTGGCCACGGCGATGAGCAGCGACAGCCACACCGCCCACCGGCCACCCAGCCACAGGCCGATGCCCGCGGCGATATAGGCGAAGCCCGCCAGAAAGTTGAACCAGACCACGAAGCCCACATAGTCCCCGGCCGTCGCCCGGTGGCTTTCCGTCCCGAACAGCACCTGCCCCCCGGAGACCAGGGTCAGCAGACCGAAGATCAAGGCGATGGCGGCCATAACCCGCAGGCCAATGCGGCGTCCCGATACACCCATGGATCCGATCCCCCTTTCCGCGCTGATGACGAGGGTCAAACGACGCGGACGTGACGCCTGACCGCTCCTGAGGCTATATCAGATGCCCGACTTTCCAGTAGTTGTTTTTCGCCGCCGCCACCTCGGAACCCCGCTCCCCGCCACCCATCAAACCCTTAGGCCCATCGACCCACGGGAGAAACGCCATGCTGTTCCGCCAGCTCTTCGATCGCGAATCCAGCACCTATACCTACCTGCTGGCCGGTGAGGACTCCACGGAGTGCCTGATCATCGACCCGGTGCGCGAGCAGCTGGAGCGGGATCTGCGGCTGATCCGGGAGCTGGGGCTGAAGCTGGTGCTGGCGGTGGACACCCACGTGCACGCGGATCACGTGACCGCGCTGGGGCCGCTGCAGGACGCCACCGGCTGCGCCACGGCCATGGGTGTGCAGAGCGCGGCGGAGGGCCTGTCGTGGCGCGTGCAGGACGGCCAGCGGCTGGAGGTCGCCGGGCTGAGGCTGACGGCCATATACACCCCGGGGCACACCGACTGCTCCTACTCGCTGCGCCTGCCGGATCGGGTCTTCACGGGCGACACCCTGCTCATTCGCGGCTCGGGGCGGACGGACTTCCAGAACGGGGACGCGGGCCAGGCCTACGACAGCCTGTTCCGGAAGCTGCTGACGCTGCCGGAGGCGACCCTGGTCTACCCGGCGCACGACTATGACGGCATGACGGTGAGCACCATCGGCGAGGAGAGGCGCTGCAATCCCCGGCTGCAGGTCGCCTCGCGCGAGGAGTACGTGGCGCTGATGAACGGACTGGAGCTGGACCCGCCGCGCCGGATTGACGAGGCGGTGCCGGCGAACCGGCGCCTGGGGCGGGCGGCTTGAGTACAGGGGATAAGGGATAAGGCGATTGTCGGTCTGCGGATGCAGGCTGTAAACCGGATCCCCCGCCCCGCGGGACAACAGCCTTCAGGCATTCAGGCGACGAGATGGACGTCGGCGGGAAGCTGGATCTCGGTGGCCACCGGCAGGTGGTCGGATAGGGTCTGGTTGAGCACGTGGACGCTCTTCACCACCAGGGACTCGGTCACCAGGATGTGGTCGATGCTGCGCTGGGGGTGCCAGCTGGGGAAGGTGTGCAGCTCGGGGCCGGCGGGCCGCAGGCGGGTCTTGGCGAGCGGACCCTTCTCCCCGTGCAGGCGCGGAAACTGGCAGTTGAGATCACCCATGACGATGACGTGCTCGAAATCCTCCACCACCTCGCGGATATAGTGCATCTGCTGGGTGCGCGCCCGCTTGCTCAGCGACAGGTGCATGACCACCAGGATGAGCGGGTTCTCGCGATCCCCGTAACGCACCACCAGCGCGCCGCGCCCGGGTATGAGGCCCGGCAGCTTGTGGTCCATCACGTCCCGCGGGCGGAACTTGCTGAGCAGGCCGTTGCTGTTCTGGGCCAGCTTGCCGAGGTTGCGGTTGATCTGCTGGCAGGTGAAGGGGAAACCCGCACGCTCGGCCAGGTACTCGAGCTGGTTGGTGAAGCCGGTGCGGATGCTGCCGGTATCCACCTCCTGCAGGGCGACCATGTCGAAGCCGCTGATGAGGCCGGCGATGCGATCCAGGTGGGCGAAGCGGGCGTGGTGGGGCAGCACATGCCGCCAGCCGCGGGTGAAGTAGTGGCGATAGCGCTCGGTGGGTATGCCCACCTGGATGTTGTAGGTGAGCAGCCGCAGGGTCTGGGGAATGTGTTCGGCCATCACCACTGTTCCAGGATTCAGCCCGGAGGCTGCCACGGACACAGGGGAAGCACCGCCCGCAGAACTGCGCGCCTGGACGGACTCGGTCGGCTGAACCACCCTGCCTCCCCCTGGGACCCTCTTAGGTGCCTGTCGGACTTGAGTCTGATCTACTGCGCCGGCGGGGCGTTGCGGATCACTTTGCCGCCTCGGTCTCCTTCTGCACCAGGAAATCCACCACCCGGAACATGCGCTCACGCCCTTCGGCGAGGGTGGCGCTGGTGCGGTACTTGCCGTTGACGATGATGGCCGGCACCCCGTCGATGCCGTACTTCTTGGTTAAGGATAGCGCCCGCCGGTACTTGCTTTCCACCGTGAAGGAGTTGAACGCCTTGGTGAACTCCTCGGGATCGACGCCGTGCTCGGCGAAGAAGCCCTGGAGGGACTCCTCGGTGTTGAGATGGCGGTTCTGCTCGTGGATGGCGGCGAACAGCGGCTCGTGGATCCGGTCCAGCACGCCGAGCACCTCGGCGGTGTAGAAGGCGCGGGCGTGAATCCCCCAGCTCTGGCCGAGGATGGCGGGCATGCGCCGGAACTCCACGTTGTCGGGCTTGGTCGCCAGCCACGCCTGGATCTCGGGCTCGAGGTGGTAGCAGTGGGGACAGCCGTACCAGAACAGCTCCAGCACCTCCACCTTGTCGGGGTCGTCGGTGGCCTGGGCGGGAGTGACCAGCTGGTACTCGATGCCTTCGTCGAAGCTCTCGGCCCGGGCCACCTGGCTGAAGGCGAGAAGCGGCAGGAGCAGGGCGAGCAGGAATCGGGGCGTCTTGTTCATTTTCGTGCGTCTCTCTCCACGGGAATCCGGTGTGCCGGCGGCACGGCGATACCCCTTGTTAGAGGAGGGGTGTCGGGAATCGTTCCAGCCGGATGCCGGATACTAACCCAAACCAGCGGTGCTGACCGCAACGCGGCACGACCCCGTTGCGGGGCTTCCGCCGCGGCGTCCGCTGAACGCGGCTCCAGGCCGGGATTCGGGGCCGGAAAAACAAAGGGTGGCCCCCGGCCACCCTTTGCAGGTTCCTCAAACCGCCTGACCGCTTACTTCAGGCCGGCCATGTAGGAGGCCACGGCCTCGATCTCTGCGTCGGTGAGCTTCATGGCCACATCCCGCATCATGCCGTTGGGATCGTTGCCGCGCACACCGGCCCGGAAATCGTTGAGCTGCTTCTTCACGTAGTCGGGGTGCTGACCGCCGACCCGGGGGAACCTGGCCTGCGGCATGCCCAGGCCGCTGGCGCCGTGGCAGGCGGTGCAGGCCGCCACGCCGCTGGCGGGGTTGCCCTGGGTATAGATCTGCTCGCCCTGCTGCACCAGGTCGGGGTTCGCGGCGCCCGGGGCCTGGGTCTGGCTGGAGAAGTAGGCCGCCAGGTCCAGCACGTCCTGGTCGTTCAGGGGCGCGACCATGGCCGCCATGGTGGGATCGGTGCGGTTGCCCGCCCTGAAATCGGACAGCTGCTTGACCAGGTAGTCGTAGTGCTGCCCGGCCAGCTTCGGCCAGATGGGATTCACGCTGTTGCCGTCGGTCATGTGGCAGGCGACACAGGTGGCCGACTTGGTCTTCCCGGCGGTGGCGTCACCGGCGGCGTTGGCGCCTCCGGCCACGATCAGGCCCGCCAGAGCGAGCAGGGTAAGTTTCTTCATCATTGCCCCGAACCTTGCAGTTGAATTAAAGCCCGTCCGGCTTACTGGGACTGGCTCACCATGTAGTCGACGGCAGCCATCAGGTCCTCGTCGGTGCAGTCACCGCAGGTACCGCGCGGCACCATGGCGGTGCCGGGCTTGCCGTTGAGCGCAACGCCGTGGAGCACGTCCATGCCCTGGGCGATACGCGGAGCCCACGCGGCCTTGTCGCCGAGCTTGGGCGCACCGGCCACACCGGCGGCATGGCAGGTCTGGCACACCTTGTCGTAAACCGCCTTCCCGTCGGCCGCGACGGCGGTCAGGGAAAGGCTCATGAGACCGGCGGCAGCCAGGATCGCGAACTTCTTCATAGCGGTAATCCTCCAAATTCTCCCGGTGCGTGCCGTCGTAGCCCGCTGTTGTTGTCGTTACCGGGACAGGGTTAAATGGTAAACTCCTGTAAACCGATAAAAAATGGCTGACTTTTATACCAAGTGGCCACGACCGGGTCAACTTGGAGCCGGTCCGGATTGATTCTCCTCATTGACACGGAAGCCCCTGAACCCAATGCCCCTGAACCCCTTCCGCCAGGCCCGGTTCCTGCTCAGCGCCGCCCAGTTGCGCCAGCTGCCGCCCGACAGCGGCGCCGAGGTGGCCTTCGCCGGCCGCTCCAACGCCGGCAAGTCGAGCGCGCTGAACGTCATCACCGGCCTCAACAGCCTCGCCCGCATCAGCAAGACCCCGGGCCGGACCCAGCACATCAACCTGTTCGAGATCGATGCGGAGCGCCGCCTCGTGGACCTGCCCGGCTACGGCTATGCCAAGGTGCCCGAGGCGATGAAAATCCGCTGGGGCCAGACCATGGCCCGCTACCTGGAGACCCGGCAGTGCCTGCGGGGGCTGTTCCTGATGATGGACATCCGCCACCCGTTCAAGCCGTTCGACCAGCAGATGCTCGAATGGTGCCGCGCCCGCGGCATGGCGGTGCATATCCTGCTGACCAAGTCCGACAAGCTGAAGCGCGGTCCCGCGACCACCGCCCTGCAGGCCGTGCGCAGGACCCTGAAGGCGGAGGCGATGCCGGCCACGGCGCAGCTCTTCTCGGCCCTGAAGCTGACCGGGGTGGAGGAAGCCCGCCTGCAGCTGGCCGAATGGCTCGGGATCGAACCGGAAGCCGGCCCGCGGGAGAACGCCGGCGGAGCCTGATGCATAACCCAATCCTTATCTATCAAGAGGCGAAGATAAGGATTGCGCAAACGCCGGACAAAAAAAGACCCCGGTGAGGTCTTGGGGGGGAGGTCCGGGGTCAAGGGCAACCCGGCTTAGGGAGGCCGGGTGGGGTTTCCCGCTCAGGGAGGGAGCAGCGGGAAGCGCGTCACATTGCACACACAGTGAGATAGACCGATAGGTCAGTGCAAAAGTTCCTGCACCGGATGAAATTTTTTAACGGGCGATTTAGTTCTTTTTAATCAGCGGGTTGGCGCGGAGCCGCGGAAAGGGGCGCGAGAGTTACCGATAGCCTGTTCCGTGTTCCGTGTTCCGTGTTCCGTGTTCCGTGTTCGTCAAGAGCGTCCCGGGAAATCAAGAGCCCGCGCAACCGCATCACTCATCACTCATCACTCATCACTCATCACTCATCACTCATCACTCATCACTCATCACGCAATCAATGCGCCTCGTCCCAGTTGGCGCCGATGCCTATCTCCACCAGCAGGGGCACCTCCAGCTCGGCGGCGCCGGTCATGCACTCACGCACCGCTTCGCCGACGGCGTCGATGTCCCCCTCCCCCACTTCGAAGACGAGCTCGTCGTGCACCTGCATGATCATGCGGGCGTCCACGCCGGGGTTCTCCTGCAGCCAGGCATCGCAGCGGATCATGGCGCGCTTGATGATGTCCGCGGCGGTGCCCTGCATGGGGGCGTTGATGGCGGTGCGCTCGGCCGCCTTGCGCCGCTGCAGGTTGCGGGAGTTCACGTCCGGCACGTAGAGACGGCGCCCGGACAGGGTCTCCACGAAGCCCTGCTCCCGGGCCGCGGCACGGGTGCGCTCCATGAACTCCAGCACCCCGGGGTAGCGGGCGAAGTACTGGTCCATGTAGGTCTGGGCGGCGGCCCGGTCGATGCCGAGCTGGCGCGCCAGGCCGAAGGCTGACATGCCGTAGATGAGGCCGAAGTTGATGGCCTTGGCGCTGCGGCGCTGCTCGCCGGTGACCTGGTCGAGCGGCGTGCCGAAGATCTCCGCGGCGGTGGCCTGGTGCACGTCCAGCCCCTGGCCGAAAGCGTCCAGCAGCCCGGGGTCGCGGGAGAGGTGGGCCATGATGCGCAGCTCGATCTGGGAGTAGTCCGCCGCCAGCAGCCGGCAGCCCGGCGGCGCCACGAAGGCCTGGCGGATGCGCCGCCCCTCCTCGGTCCGCACGGGGATGTTCTGCAGGTTGGGATCGGAGCTGGAGAGCCGGCCGGTGGCCGCCACCGCCTGGTGGTAGGAGGTGTGCACCCGGCCGGTGACCGGATTGACCTGCTCGGGCAGCCGATCGGTGTAGGTGGAGCGCAGCTTGCTCAGCCCCCGGTGCTCGAGGATGAGCCGGGGCAGGGGGAAGTCGAGCGCCAGGTCCTGCAGCACCGACTCGGCGGTGGAGGGCTGGCCCTTGGGGGTCTTGGCCAGCACCGGCAGGCCCAGCTTGCCGAACAGGATCTCCTGGATCTGCTTCGGGGAGCCCAGGTTGAAGGGCTGGCCGGCGGCGGCGCAGGCGGCCTCCTCGAGCTCGTGGATGCGACGGGCCAGCTGGTGGCTCTGGGACCGGAGCATCTCCACGTCCACCAGCACGCCGGTGCGCTCCATGCGCGAGAGCACGGGCACCAGGGGCATCTCCACCTCGTGGAACAGCCGCACCAGCGCCGGCACCTCCTCGAGCCGCGGCCACAGGTTGCGGTGCAGCTGCAGGGTGACATCGGCATCCTCGGCGGCGTAGGGGCCGGCGGTCTCCAGGGGCACCTGGTCGAAGGTGATCTGCTTCGCCCCCTTGCCGGCCACGTCCTCGTAGTGGATGGTGCGCCGGCCCAGGTACTTCAGCGCCAGGGTGTCCATGTCGTGGCGGTTCTGGGCGCTGTCGAGCACGTAGCTCTCCAGCATGGTGTCGCAGGCCACGCCGCGCAGCCGGATGCCGTGGTTGGCCAGCACGCTCATGTCGTACTTGAGGTTGTGGCCGAGCTTGGCCCGCCCAGGGTCCTCCAGCAGCGGCCGCAGACGCTCCAGCACCGCCTCACGGTCGAGTTGCGCCGGCGCCCCGGGGTAGGCGTGGGCGAGCGGCACGTAGGCGGCCTCCCCCGGCTCCACGCTGAAGGAGACCCCGACGATCCGCGCCTCCATGTAGGCGAGGCTGGTGGTCTCGGTGTCGAAGGCGAACAGCTCCGCCGCCTCCAGCCGCGCCAGCCAGGCCTCCAGCGCCGACTCCTCGAGCACCAGGTCGTAGACGGGCGCCTCCGTCCCCTCCCCGCCGGCGCTCTCCCCGCCCCCGTCCGCCTCCAGCAGCTCCGCGAGCCAGGACTTGAACTCCATGCGCCGGAACCACTCGATGAGCGTCTCGCGGTCGGGTTCGCCCAGGCGGAGCGCTTCCGGGTCCTCGGGCAGCTCCAGGTCGACGCGGATGGTGGCGAGCCGGCGGGAGAGGGGCAGCCGCTCCAGGCTCGCGCAGAGGTTCTCGCCGGCCTTGCCCTTGATCTCCGCGGCGTGCTCGACGATGCCGTCCAGGCTGCCGTACTCGGTGAGCCACTTCACCGCCGTCTTCGGCCCCACCTTGGGCACGCCGGGGATGTTGTCGGAGGTGTCGCCCACCAGGGCCAGGAAGTCGATGATCCGCTCCGGCGGCACCCCGAACTTCTCCTCCACCCCGGCCCGGTCCAGCACGGTGTTGGACATGGTGTTCACCAGGGTGACGTGGTCGTTCACCAGCTGGGCCATGTCCTTGTCGCCGGTGGAGATGACCACCGGCTGCCCCGCGGCCGCGGCCCGGGCGGCGAGGGTGCCGATGACGTCGTCGGCCTCCACGCCCGGCTCCACCAGCAGCGGCAGCCCCAGCGCCCGCACGATGGCGTGCAGCGGCTCCACCTGGGAGGCCAGTTCATCGGGCATGGGCGGCCGGTTGGCCTTGTACTCGGCGAACAGCTCGTCGCGGAAGGTCTTGCCCCTGGCGTCGAACACCACCGCCATCCGCTCCGGCGCGTAGTCGGCCAGCAGCCGGCGCAGCATGTTCACCACCCCGTAGACGGCGCCGGTGGGCTCGCCGCGGGAGTTGGTCAATGCCGGCAGGGCGTGGAACGCGCGGTAGAGGTAGGAGGATCCGTCCACCAGGACGAGGGGTCTGGTCTTGTTTTCGGTCATGGAGTCGCCGCGTTCGGACCGGTATCAGGCTTTCGCCTTTTCGCCGGGGTTGTCTTATGATGGCTGCAGAGGTGCCGGGCCGTTCTCCAGCCGTCGCGGGAGCCGGGCCGCGGCCCATCGGTTAAACGAGATGAAAGGATACACCATGCGCCGAATGGTCTTCGCCCTGTGCCTTGGCGCGCTGCCGCTGATCGCGGCCGCGCAGAATCCCCCCGAGCCCACCCTGGTGGAGCCGCCGCCCACGCCCGCGCCCATCCAGACCGGCGAGGCGCTGGAGCCGGAGGTGACCATCATCCCCGGTGAGCGTGAAACCATCCAGGAGTACCGCGTCAACGGCATGCTCTACATGATCAAGGTGGTGCCCAGCCGCGGACCGGCCTACTTCCTGGTGGACACCGACGGCGACGGCAACCTCGAGACGCGCCGCAACAACCTCGATCCGGGGCTGCTGATCCCGCGCTGGATCCTGCTGCGCTGGGACTGACGGCGCCCATTCCCGCGCCCGGCCCGGTCACGGCGGGCGCGCTACCCGCCGATCATCAAGCGCCCTGCCGCGGCGAACCACCGGGCAGCCCGGGCGCACGGCCGCTGCGCATTGCCGCGACCGGAGCATCCCGCGACCACACCTCGTCCGCCAGGCCGGCCAGCCCGGGATGAAGGACCGTGCCGTGCCCCTTCCCGATCCGGCCAGGTCCTGAAGGTTCCCCGCGGGCGGCACCGGTATGCGAACCGCGTCACACAGATGACCGGGATCGGGCCCCACTTGCGCTCCGCTGTTACAGTCCGGTTTCAGTTTCCACGCCTAACCCCATGCCGGGGGTGGCCCTTTCCGGCTTATCCACACAAGCTGTGGATAACTTTGTGGATGAAATCTGGAAAATGGACCTAAACCGCCCGTACAGCAGTCTTCCGCTCAGATTGGCGAGAAATTAATCACCGCCCTGTCGCACAGGAAATCAAGCAGTTACTGAATATAATGATTAGCTGATGTTCTGGGCCCATCAAATCGGCCATGACCCGCCCCTGGCCGCCGGATTGTGCATAAGTCCACCGTCCCGGCCTCGCCGGAGGCCCCGGCAACTTGGAAATATCCCTAAAATTTTCTGTAAAATCCGCGATATGGAGATGCCGCCGGTAGTGCAGGGGCGAGCGTCTTTCTGCAATAATGGGAAAATTTCCCAATAAAGACTGCTGGAGGCGGGATGGAACAAGCTCCCGGTGCCGGACCGGCGCGCATCGTCGGACTGGTGAATGGCCTGAGCGAAAGGGTCGGACGCGCCATGTCCTGGCTGACCCTGGCCATGGTGTTGGTGACGTTCGTGGTGGTAATCCTGCGCTACCTGTTCAACATCGGCTGGATCGCCATGCAGGAAACCGTCACCTGGATGCACGCCCTGGTGTTCATGCTCGGCGCGGCCTACACCCTGCAGCACGACGGCCACGTGCGGGTCGACATCTTCTACCGCGGCGCGAGCCGCCGCACCAAGGCCTGGGTCGATCTGCTCGGCACGCTGCTGCTGCTGCTGCCCGTCTGCATCTACATCGGCTGGTTCAGCTGGGGCTACGTGGCCAACTCCTGGGCGGTGCAGGAAGCCTCCCAGGAGACCGGCGGGCTGCCGGGACTCTATCTCCTCAAGAGCTCCATGCTGGTCATGGCGGGGCTGCTGATCCTGCAGGGGCTGGCACAGGCACTCACCAGCCTGCTGGTGCTCATGGGCCGCGCGCCGGCCGAAGACGAGGGGGACTGAAGCCATGCTGGTAATGGAAATGATGTCCCTGCTGCTGTTCATCGCCGTGTGCCTGGTGCTGCTGGCCGGGTTCCCGGTGGCCTTCTCCCTGGCCGGAACGGCGCTCGGCTTCGCCTTTATCGGGCAACTCACCGGCACCTTCGACGCCGCCTTCCTGGAGGCCATACCCAACCGCCTGTTCGGCATCATGACCAACGAGACGCTCATCGCCGTGCCGCTGTTCGTCTTCATGGGGGTCATGCTGGAGCGATCGAAGGTGGCCGAGCAGCTGCTCGACACCATGGCGCTGCTGTTCGGCCCCCTGCGCGGCGGGCTGGGCATCTCGGTGATGATCGTGGGCATGCTGCTGGCGGCCAGCACCGGCATCGTGGGCGCCACGGTGGTGACCATGGGCCTGCTGTCGCTGCCCACCATGATCAAGCGCGGCTACGACCCCAAGGTGGCCACCGGCGCCATCTGCGCCTCCGGCACCCTGGGCCAGATCATCCCCCCCTCCATCGTGCTGGTGCTGCTCGGCGACGTGATGTCCTCCGCCTACCAGCAGGCGCAGCTCAACATGGGGATCTTCTCGCCGGAAACGGTGTCGGTGGGCGACCTGTTCGTGGGCGCCCTGCTCCCGGGCCTGCTGCTGGTGGGCATGTACATCCTCTACATCATCGGCGTGGCCATCTTCAAGCCCCAGGCGGTACCGCCCATCCCGGCCGCGGAGCGCGCCGAGCTCAACCGCAGGGAACTCTTCATCCGCGCCCTCAAGGTGCTGGTGCCGCCGCTGTTCCTCATCGTCGCGGTGCTCGGCTCCATCATGGGCATCGGCATCCAGGCCACCCCGACCGAGGCCGCCGGCGTGGGCGCCGTGGGCGCCATCATCCTGGCCCTGGCCCAGCGCCAGTTCAGCCTGGCCATCCTGCGGGAGGTGATGCGCACCACCGTGCAGGTGAGCAGCATGGTGTTCATGATCCTCATCGGCGCCGCGGTCTTCTCCCTGGTGTTCCGCGGCTTCGGCGGTGACGAGGTGGTGGCGGAAATACTCCACAACCTGCCCGGCGGCGTGTTCGGGGCGGTGCTGGTGGTGATGCTCGTGATGTTCCTGCTGGGGTTCATCCTCGATTTCATCGAAATCACCTTCGTGGTGGTGCCCATCGTGGGGCCCATCCTGCTGGCCATGGATCTGAACCCGGTGTGGCTGGGCGTCATGATCGCCATGAACCTGCAGACCTCCTTCCTCACCCCGCCGTTCGGCTTCTCGCTCTTCTACCTGCGCGGGGTGGCGCCGCCCACCATCACCACCATGCAGATCTACCGCGGCGTCATGCCCTTCATCGCCATCCAGATCCTGGCCCTGTCGCTGCTCGCCCTCTGGCCGCAGCTGGCCACCTGGCTGCCGAAGGTGGTCTACGGCGGCTAGCCCGGCGGTTGTCGTATGCCGATCGGATGCAGAGGGGCCTTCGGGCCCCTTCGCTTTCGGTACAGGGCAAAAGGGATAAGGGATAGTAGGTGCGGATTCATCCGCACAGCGGCGCCGGATTCGCCGCCCTGCCCGGCCGGATAAATCCGGCCCTACATGCACTCACGCACTCACGCACTC